>Ga0070712_100000872_pt1 | contig 18005 bp, 21 predicted proteins | sample LARL81metaG_FD_71396 | JGI IMG/M metagenome (GOLD analysis project Ga0070712, IMG submission 71396) | Corn, switchgrass and miscanthus rhizosphere microbial communities from Kellogg Biological Station, Michigan, USA - LAR L8-1 metaG | ecosystem: Host-associated > Plants > Roots > Rhizosphere ...
ACGAGAACCATCTGAACTGGGACGCGGTAAAGATCTTCCGCTCCGCGTGGCCGACCCTCGACGAACCTACCCGGCAACAGATTCGTGTGGAGATTTCCCGGATGCTGGGATGGTGCCTGACCAAATCGTACCAGCCGGACGGCTCTTTCAAGGTGAGCGACTTGGATGACACGCAGGGTGACGCTTACAGGTACGGAATCTGGTTCCTGAAGGAGGCCCGCTATTTCCAGCGGAAAGACCGGTTTTGGACGAACCAGGATTTCCCTGATTCCAAAGCTGTTCAAGAGCGCATCGAAGCAAAGCTGAAATCAATTGGGCTCAACGACCCAGCGCTGAAAGAAGCCTATGACAGCTTGCGGCCTGTGGATTAAACCAATTGTTAACTGTCGTAACCAGGCCTTAACACTCAAATTTCGACCACTTTCGGTTTGTTTCACATTCGTGTGATTGGCAAAAGGACGGTTACGGTGAATTTTCGACTGGTTAGCGGCGCACTTCAATTGTGCTTGATAAACTTCCCGTTCTTCTGCCCAGTCAATGAGTTGTAGATCGTCTCGATAAACGCATCTGCCTTGATGAAATCCCCGTCATACTTCTTCCACGGCTCGAGTATCTTCGCCTGCTTCATCTGATCGAGGGTCTTTCCGTCCTTGATCGCCTCGGCCACGACTTCGCGCGTCGCCTTCAGCATGTCCAGATAATTCCGAACGTCGGTGACGCTTGAGATCGGCCCATGTCCTGGAATGATCTTCACGTCAGCCGGCACTTGCCCGATAACTTTCTCGACGCCATCGATCATGCCGTCGATGCTGCCGCCCGAATCCACATCGATGAATGGGAATCCATAGGTCACAAAGTCATCGCCCATGTGCACGACATTGGACTTGGGAAAGAAAATGACCGAATCGCCGTCGGTGTGCCCTGCAGGAAAATACAGCGCGCGGATGTCTTCGCCGTTCAAATGCACGGTTACATCGTGATCGAAGGTGATGATCGGCAACATATCTTTTTCCGCCGGCTTCACATCCATATGAACGGACGCGCCATTCCCGGCCGCCCCGCCCGATTCCAGCCGCTTGCGCACGTTGTCATGCGCGATGATCGGCGCCTGCTTCTGAAAATACGCGTTCCCGCCCGTATGATCGCCGTGGTAGTGCGTATTGATGATGAACCGCACTGGCTTGTCTGTTATGCCCTTAAGCGCGGCCTGAATCTTGTCGGCCAGCGGCGCGTACTGATCGTCGACGATAACGATCCCGTCTTCGCCCACGGAGGCGCCAATGTTTCCGCCTGCGCCCTGGAGCATATACACATTCCCGGCTACCTTTGTGACCTTAATTTGGACTTTGCTGAAATCCTGATCCTGGGCGGATGCCCAGCTGAGAGAGAAGAACACACCGGCAACGATCAGCAAGAGTTTGCGCATGCCCGTCCTCAAATATGTGGGTTGATACGGGCAGCTATTCTACACAGGGAAACTCCGGGTTGGCCAACTAGGATTGTCACCTTTCGCGTTTGCATCTCCATAGATAGAAGGACTCATCCCGACGCCCCGCGTCTTCACCAGCGGGGCGAGGGATCTCTTGATCCCCGCATGTGCAGGACGAGGAGATCCTTCGCTCCGCCTGAAAATCGGCTCCGCTCAGGACGACGCCGAGGCACACACACTGTCCACGATGGTTTTCAATACAAGTGGAAGTCTGTTTCAACGGCGATCTGCACCGGCACAGGCTCGCCGTCCTTCTTTGCCGGCTCGAATTTCCATTTGCGGACAGCATCTACGGCCTTCTCGTCGAGCCCCATTCCCAGCGGCGTCGTGATGCGAACGTCGAGCACTTGACCCGACGTATCCACAATAAAAGAGAGCAGGACCGTGCCCTGATATTTGGCGCGGCGAGCATCTTCCGAGAACTCCGGCTCCGGCGTCGACACGGGACGAGGTGGGGAAACGACACCTGGGCTCTCGCGGAGAGGAGCCAGCGTGGTATTTCGAACCGTGATCGCGCGGCCCTCAGACTTTTCAAAGTATTCTCGCCAGCAATCCGGTACCAACTCGGCCATGGACTCGCTTGGCTTCACAAAGACAGCGTCCATGGCAGACTCTATTTCCGCTTCTATTGTTTCTCCCGGCCCTAATGCGATCTCAATCTCCACAGTTCGGTTGAGAAAGGGCTCTTCCATTTTTCTCCGCTCGTCCGCATTCGGCTCGGACTCATCGATCAACTCGACGACATCCCGGGAAGGCTTGCCTTTCTTATCGAATACCAGGGAGAGCCTTCGGCCCTGGATGTCCAGGCTTTGCCCGCGCAACTCGATCCGTTGAACCCGAAGCTGACCATCCAAGGTCCAGGGACCGGTTGCCTCGAGTCCAATGAGAGTTCCGTCCGCCGCAAAAGAGAGATGATTTCCCGTGTAGAAGTGACGCAGTGTCAGGACTTTGTTTACGTAGTCGGACTCGAGATTGAGAGCAGCGCCGGCAGTCGCAAAAGGAGCACACAAGACTACGGCGAGCACACCAAACACCAAGAGGGAAGCGGCCTCTCTGGCTTTCATGTTTGTCTCCGATTGGTATCGCTTACTCCGGCCGCAAGCTGTCAAACATCTTCCACAACTTGTCGGCGGTCGCGCGATAGATGACCCACCCGTTTCCCTGGTCCGAGGTCTGCCGAAACAGCAATTCTCCCACCCCATCTCCATCGGCATCGAGGGCGTCAATCAACTCAAGCCGCGGCGTCAGGTCGAGATGAAACTTGTCGGTAATGCCGACGTAGAGCTTGTGCAAATTGTTGTAGATGTCTGGATAAGCCACGACCATCACGGAATAGTCCAAGCCGGATGACGTCTCCGACGCGGTTGCCGTGGCGGATGGCATGTGGCCGTCCGCGCTGAGAATGATGACCGGCTGATTTCCTCCCCACAAATCGTACGCCGCCATGCGCACATTCTCGAGCACCGGATCTTTTCCTTTGGGAGCTGTGCGCGCCGTACCCGGCCTCGCGGAGGTCGCCGTCACGCTGCTCTTCGCCCGGGTTGCAATGTAGGCGCGAAGCTGCTCCTTCGCCAGATCAATCATCTGCTTGCGGCGGTCGTCCTCCTCGCCCTTCAACCACGTGAACACAAACGAGCGCAGCTGCGCGGTTGTAGCATCGGAAATTGCCGGGACCAATTGAATGTCGCCCTGGGCAGCCACCGGAGGAGCTTTGCTCAAATCTCCGCTAGCGGCCTTCTTGCCGGGTCTGCTGTACCCCGGTACCTCTTCATCAGCGAATGACTCTTCGGGCTTGCCCCGCCGCAGAACGGGACGGCTCCCCGCACTCGCGCCACTGTCGGAGGCCGGGACATTGGCTTTCGGTTTTTCATCATTCGACTTAGAGCCACTATCTTTCCCATCCGCCGGCTTGGAATCGCTGGAGGGCGAAGAATCGGGCTTTGGAGTCTCCGGTGGCGCCTCTGAAGCGGGTTTCGATAGCCGCGGCGGTTCATCTCCCGAGGGAGCTTTCGACGATGAAGGCTCCGATGCAGGCGCAGCCGCACTGTCTTTCTTGGGAGCGCCGTCAGGCGGAAGATCCTTCTTCGCCGGATCCCGCGTCAGACGCGGTGGGCCATCGCCCGTATCGATGCCAACCGGAGCAGACTCAGCCTTCAGCGCCTTTGTATCCGGCTCCATCCCGTTCGGACGCCACTTCCCGGTCGCAATCCATGGAGGTTGTCCTCCGGGCGCGGCATTTACGCGGTGCAACGCGCCTGACACAGTGAATAATCCCAAGGAGTTGCCGGTCCTCTCGGCTTCGTACACGTTCCCTGCGTCCAGCGCCATCGGAACCGGGTCGGCCTTGTATGCCGTTGCGTCCCAAAATTTGCCATTGATCAGAATCGCGATGGGCACCAGTGAGGTCTTCCCGCTTGCATTCATCTGCAACACGGCCACTGCGCGCGGCCCAGTGCTTCTTTTGGACTTGGGCTTCCGCTCCCCGGGAGTAATCTGCGGCCGCGTTTCCTGCGCAAGAACGGCGATGCCGTTCAGTGCAACCAGAAACCCGATCCCCAAGACGCCACTCCCAATTCCACGTTGTAAAATCTTCTTCAAGGCTGGTCCCGACCGGCCGGCAATCCGGGCGATCCATCTTAATCCGACATTAGGTATATGCATGAAACTCAATGATAAAGCCCCTGACTTCGCTTTGCCTGATGAGAACGGCAAAGAGGTAGCGCTGAAAGACTTTCGCGGCAAAACCGTGATTCTCTTTTTCTATCCCCGGGCGAACACCCCCGGTTGAACGGTCGAGGTTCGCGGGTTCCGCGACTCATATAAACAGATTCAAAAGACGGGCGTCGTGCTGCTTGGCATATCCCCGGATACCTCGTCGGCGCAAAGAAAATTTGCTGACAAGGAGCGCCTGCCCTTCACACTGCTGGCCGATGCCGAACGGAAAGTCGCCATTGCCTACGGAGTACTGGTCGAGAAGAACATGTACGGCAAGAAGGTCAAGGGCATTGCCCGGACAACGTTCGTTATCGACCCGGAGGGTAGGATCGAGCACATCTTCGAGAAGGTAAAGCCCGACGGACATGCGGAAGAAGTCATGGAATATCTCAAAGAGTCGGCCAAGGCGAAAGCCTAAATTCAGTAACCACTAAGGTCACGAAGTCCACGAAGGAAAATCGAGAGTCTTCGCGGTCCTTAGTGGTTGTGGCTTTGGCGCTAATTGGGGAACTTTTCGTAGAATTCTCCCGTATCAAAGGCCTGGGGAAGTTAGTGTCCCCTGCCGTCAGGGAGGACGTCATGCGTGGTTTTATCCGATCTGTTGCAATTCCCGCATTTCTCTTCATATTGGCCGCAACTGTGGGCGCCCCCGCTTCTCCGCTCGACGACCATGACCCGGTCGTCATCGTCTTCAAAGACGGCCATCGCCAAACCCTCGCCGCGGGCGAGATTGCGCACATCGATCTGAAAGCTCCGGCGGCCATCCTCTACAAGGACGGGCACCGCGAGAAGCTGCGCGGAGATGTGGACCGCATCGAGTTCTCTGAGTCGAGCGCCGGCGCTGGGACGCCCAGCCGCTCTCACTTCATCGGCAAATGGGAGGTCGGCGAAGGTAACGGCGACCACTTCCAGATCACGTTGAATGCCGACGGCAGCGCGAAGAAATCGATTGGTTCCCCACACGGTACCTGGACGCTCGTCGATGGCGAAGCCCGCATCGCCTGGGACGATGGCTGGCATGATGCCATCCGCAAGCGCGGCTCGCGCCACGAAAAAGTCGCCTACGAGCCCGGCAAATCCTTCGACGACGCCCCCTCGAATGTAACCGAGGCGCACAGTACCGAACACAAAGAGATCTAGTCGAAGATTGAGACTTAGGGTGCCCCACTTCTGGCCGACTTTGCCAGAAGTGGGGATTTTGACTTTGGATGCGGCGCTGACCGTATACCATCCCCATTGATGCCGCGCACGAAGCCACCTCGAACCTCGGAAATCCGGCCCCTTCCGCGCGCATTCTTCGCCCGCGATCCGCGAAAGGTAGCGCGCCAGCTCCTGGGAAAAATCCTGATTCGTGAATCTGCTGAGATCAGACTGACTGCTCGCATCGTCGAAGTCGAGGCTTACCTCGGAGAAGACGACCTCGCCGCGCATGCTGCCGCCGGACGCACGCTGCGCAACTCAGTGCTTTTCGGTCCCCCGGGCCATGCGTACATCTACTTCATCTACGGTAACCATTACTGCCTGAACGTATCGTGCGAGCCGGACGGCCAGGCCGGAAGCGTGCTTTTCCGTGCGCTCGAACCGCTGGAGGGAGTCGGCGAAATGGCGCGCGCCCGTAAGCTAGACCTGGGCGCAACCAATAAGTGGCAGCTGACCAGCGGTCCCGGCCGTCTCTGCCAGGCGTTCGGTATCACCCGCTCCGCCGATAACGGACGCGACCTCACGTCACGCGCCTCAGGCTTGTGGATCGGCGATGATGGCTCTCGTCCAAGGCGAGTAACGATTACTCCCCGCATCGGGATTACCAAGGCCGCCCAATTACCCCTGCGCTATCTACTGACCAGCAATCCCTTCGTTTCCCGCGCCCGATAAAAGACAAATATTTGACGAACCCCATATATCTTTTTTCACGTGTCGGTGTAGACTGTCCGCCGGGTTTCGAGCAGGTCAGAAAGCCTTGCCGGTCAGGGCGTCTGTCCTGAATGCCTGGGGGAACGCCGCGACAAGCATCCGTAGAGTCTTTTCTGCCGCATCCCTGCCGTGATCTTGGTCATCTTATTTAGCTAGGAGCTCGTGCGTGTTTGGTTTCGCCGGATTCCGTCCCCTCATCCTTCTGCTCGTGCTGGGCACCGCACCTGCTCTTCTGCGCGCAGCGGATGGCGGAGCCGTCAGCGTACGCCCGTCCGGCACCTCCTACATCGTCGTGGGCTTCGTCGGCGGATTTGTACGTCACACGAATCCACACCATGGACCCGTGGTGCTGGCCAAACGCATTCAGAAGGATGCTCCAGCAAATACGCACGTTCAGGTTTTCGAAAATCGCCATCGCAAATCTGCTTATCGCACCATTCTCCACTTGCTCGACGCCAACCATGACGGAAGTCTGAGCGTCGAAGAGAAAACTGCGGCACACATCATCCTCTTCGGGCAGAGCTGGGGTGCGTCTGCCGCCGTACTGCTGGCGCGGGAATTGAATCGCGAGAGCATTCCCGTCATGCTCACCGTTCAGGTCGATAGCGTGGCAAAACTCTGGCAAAAGGACCAGGTAATCCCCGACAATGTAACTGCAGCCGCCAATTTCTATCAGCCTCATGGGCTCATCCACGGCACTCATGAGATTCGGGCGGCAAATGAACTGAAAACGCGCATACTCGGCAATTACCGCTTCGACTATCGAGAAAAGCCGGTGCGGTGCGAAGGGTTTTCCTGGTTTGATCGCATCATCACGCCCAGCCACATGCAGAGCGAATGCGATCCTCAACTCTGGTCTGAAGTAGAGAATCTGATGCGGCAACGGCTGGAATCCGAGCCAACAAATCTGGCCCCCGAGTCAGGAGATTGAGAGCCACGTTTTTGCGCTTCGGCCGTGCAACTTTCTGGTCGAAATCGGTCTCTCAGAAATTAGGAGCACCAGCCCCAGCCAATCCCGCAAGTCCCGGTGGAGGTGCCTTATGAAAAGATCCACCCATTTGACCTCTTTCCTTTCGATCGTTTCTGCTGGCCTTCTTCTCCTATCAACATCGGCATATGCTCAGCATGGCGGCGGTCACTCCGGCGGCGGAGGCGGAGGACACGCAGGCGGTGGCGGCGGGTTCCACGGGGGTGGCGGACCCGTCGGGGGATATCATGGTGGCGGATTTGGGGGTGGCTACCACGGCGGTGGATTCGGAGGTGGATACCACGGTGGTTTTCACGGCGGTGCGGGACCCGGAGCCTACTCCGGACGCGGGTCGATGGGCGGCATGCGCGGTGCTCACCCCGGTCAGGGGAGCGCACAAGCGGGGCACCCGTGGTCGTGGGAAGGTCATAGTTCCCGCAACACCTCTCCCGGCTGGCATCAGTTTGACTCAGGAAACCGCGGCGGGATGGGCAGCACGGCAGGTAGAAGCGCACCCGGGCATACAGGCGAAAGCACGATGGCAAGAGCGAGCGTGCCCTCGCGCGGCGTAGCCGATGGCAACTGGCACTCCTTTGGTTCCGGCACTCGTGCGAACAGTCCAGGCGCCGTTTCGAACATACATTTGACCACGACCTCCCGTTCTACTGTGGTTTCGACCAATACGGCATGGCACGGAAACTACTGGGGCTGGCACGGCGGATGGGGGTGGCACGGATGGTATGGAGGCTGGGGCTGGGGATGGCCTGGCTGGAACTGGGGATTTGGTTGGGGATGCTGTGGTTGGGGTTGGGGATGGGGATTCGGTTGGGGATGGTGGGGGGCTGGATGGTCCGCTTGGGCTCCTTTCTGGGCGTGGCCGCCGTACTATTACTATCCGTGGCTTGATAATTCGTCGACGTATGGCGATGCTTCGCCAGCGCCGTACGTGCTGGATCCGTACCCCGCGTAGTCAGTTCGAGTGGCAAGCCGCATAACGGGCGGCATGGAAAGCCCGGGACGGAAGTGCCGGGTAGGAATTGAGACGATCCCCAAGTTCCGTAGTAAGGGCACTCAGTCGCCTATCTGGATCGTCCAATAAGAACGTTGTCGATTAGCCGCGTCGTCCCGACATAGGCGGCGACCGCAACCAACGCTCCTTCCGAAACATCAGCCACCGGGTCGAGCGCATGCGGATTCACAATTTCAAAATAGTCCAACCGCACCGTCGGCTCGCTCCGGAATTCATCACGCCCCGCGGCCACGAGCGTCGTGGCACTTCGCTCTCCCGCATCGACCATCGACTGTACGTGCAGGAGTGACCTGCGGAGCACCAACGCCCTCTTCCTGTCTTCCGGATTCAGATAGGCATTCCGCGAACTCATCGCTAGCCCATCACTTTCACGCACAATCGGGCAAACTACGATCTCGACCGCGAATTTCAGATCCCGCACCATTTGCCGGATCACTGCCACCTGCGCCGCATCCTTCTGTCCAAAGAAAGCGCGGTCCGGCTCAACAATGTGAAATAGCTTCGAAACTACGGTGGTGACACCGCGAAAATGCCCGGGCCGCGAGCGTCCGTCTAGCTTCTCGCTCAATCCCTCGACCGTGACCCACGTTACTGCGCCCGCCGGATACATTTCTTCTACCGATGGCGCGAACACAAAGTCGACGCACTCGCGTTCAAGCATCTGGCAGTCGCGCTCGAATGATCGTGGATATTTCGCGAGATCTTCGTTCGGCCCAAACTGTGTCGGGTTCACGAATATGGAAGCGGCAACGACATCGCTCGCCGCGCGGGCCGCGCGAACGAGTGACAGATGGCCCTCATGCAGCGCACCCATGGTAGGAACTAGGCCGATCCGCTTGCCGGCATTCCGCGCACCGCGGGAAGCGTTCCAGGCCTCGTTGATAGTGGAAAAGACTTTCAAGAATTTGTTGGTGGCCCATTCTAAGCTCGCGCAGTTTGCGAGTTTAGAGTGGGGATTTTGACTTCAAGTCGAAGGCACCCAATCCACAGCGATGTGCGCCCCTTGCAGCAATCCACCCAGAATGCCCTTGTTACGCCGGATCGCGGCCTTGTCCTGCTCTGAAGAGTTCTTTCGACTGGCCTCGACTGCGGCAACCACACGTCCATAGGGCCAGTTCGAAGCCGGCAACTCCGCGAGCGCGGCCAACAAGTCATCGGGCTTTAGAACGGTCTCGGTGTTGTCGGCGGCATCGAACAGCGCCACACCGTCCGCCCTCACGATCAAATATGGGTTCCGCCAATTCTTCATATTGCGGATGTGCTCGTACTTGGCGGAGTCTGCCTCTGGAATAGCTTGCAGGATCGTTTTCGGATCAGGCGCTTGCGGAGCGGGCGTCTCGTTGCAGGCCACGAGCATAAGCGGCAACATCAGTAAACAGAGCAGGCGCGATGACATCGTTAGCGGTAGTACCCCGCCGGTGAGGGCACGTCATTCTTCGCAGCCCAGACCAGGGCGACGATCCACCCGATCACACTCCAGCCGAGAAAAAGGTTCAGCAGAAAAATCGCAAGCAGATCGCGCTTGCTGCGCGCCAGGGCAATGATCGACGGCAGAAAGTACATCAGGAACGGCAAGCCGAAGAAAGGGAAGAAGAAAAAGTGTGCGAGAAGCATAGCCACCTCCAAATAGCCTAGCACTACTGCTCGCGTGTCAGTAAATCAGGGATTGCAAGAATCCCAAAGCTACCAACCCCACACTAGGATCTACGCAAAATAAAACGTCGCGGTTCCGTACGCCTTAAGCGAATTGGGTGCCCCATTTCTGGCCGGTTTTGCCAGTAGTGGGGCTTCTTCGCTTCAACGCCGGGGATTTTACCGGAACGGAAGTCACCGCCCCATCGCCCGTTTTCGAGCCAGCACGGTCTCGAGCGCCGCCCGAGTATCCTTCGGCAGATGGTATGACTCCTCATCCGACGGATACTGCCGCGACCGCACATCTGCACGAAAAGCCTGCACGGCATTCGTAACCAGAGCCGCCCCGTCGCCGTACCGCCGCACGAACTTCGCCGGAGGTCCGAACGTCAGGTTCAGAATGTCATGGAAGACCAGCACCTGCCCGTCACAATCTGGCCCAGCGCCAATACCGATTGTCGGCGCGGTGACCTCAGCCGTGATCATCGCCGCGACCTCCCTCGGGATTCCCTCCAGATACAGGCAAGCGACTCCCGCACGATCCAGCGCGACCGCATCGTGCATGAGTTGCTCGATTCCAGTCAGATTCTTTCCCTGCACCTTGTAGCCGCCCATCACATTCACTGACTGAGGCGTCAGGCCTATGTGTCCGGCGACAGGAATCTCGGCGTCGATAATTCGGCGGATCAGATCCGCGCGCCGCTCTCCTCCCTCCAGTTTCACGGCCTCGGCCCCGCCTTCCTTCACAAAGCGGGCGGCATTGAGGATTGCGTCCTTTGCATCGACTTGGTACGAGCCATACGGCATGTCGGCGATCAGCAGCGCGTTCGTCACTCCACGCCGGACCGCCTTCACGTGATGCAGCATCTCGTCCATCGTGACCGAGAGCGTGTTCTCGTATCCCAACATGGTTTGGGCGAGAGAATCTCCGACGAGCACCATTTCGACGCCGGCCTCGTCGACCAGGCGCGCCGTGGCATAGTCGTAGGCGGTAATGCAGGTAATGGGATCGCGGTGGAGTTTCTTCTCGCGGAGTGAGGCGGTGGTTACCTTATGGCCAGAGCCGTCGAAGAGACGACCGCCAATCGGAGTCAAGCTCATGATGTCCTCCAGTGCCCCTCCGCCTCTGGCGGATAGAGCCTGTGCACGCATCGTGGCGTCTACATCTTGGATGACGCTAGAGGTATTCTAGCGGCAAAAAGGGCGAGAGTCGATGGCTTCCGCATCGGGCAGAAGAGCGACCACAACCAGCAGAAAACAAAGGGGAAATTAACGAAACGACATCGAACCAAAAGGGCAGAAACGACAACACCACTGGAGTTATGCCCCAACCGCTTCGTGCCCTCCTAGAGGCAAGAAGTACTGAGTCCCCTTGATGGGTTCTGTGACTTTGCGCAGCAACTCTTGCAGGTCTTCGTTGCGTTCGACGAAGTCGATCTCCGAAGTGTTCACGATCAGCAGGTCGGACGACGTGTAGTGAAAGAAGAAGTGCTCGTAGGCTTTCACTACTTCTCCCAGATACTCGTCGCTTACGGCCTTCTCGCCGGGAGCATTTTTCTTCTTGAGCCGCTTCTTCAGAACTTCCGGTGTGGCTTGCAGATAAATCACCAGGTCCGGCGTCGGCAACAGCTCACGGAAGTGGTTGTAGTAGCGATTGTAGGTATCGAGTTCCTGATCGGTGAGGTTCAGGCAGGCGAACAACTTGTCTTTCTCGATGATGAAATCAGCGACCACCGTCCTGTTCGAGTGCGGCCCGAGATCGAGCGCCTGCAACTGTTCGAAGCGGCGCACCAGGAATGAAAGTTGCGCCTGGAAGGCAGCGCCGCGATCTCCGTCGTAAAACGCCGCCAGAAACGGATTCTCATCCGGCTCCATCACTCTCTGCGCATTGAGGCGCTCGGCGAGAATGCGCGCCAGCGTGCTCTTGCCGACCCGGATAGGACCTTCCACTGCAATATAACGGGGAAGTTCGAAAAGATTTGCCATGAGTCAGAACGATGTACTCGGAAGAGGCAGGATATCTCGGATACGCCTCACTGGCAATTGCGCGAAGAGTTAACAGGCAAAAGCATTGTTGAATTTTGATTTTTGATTGTTGAATAAAAGCTAATGCGTCCGGAGGGGTTTTCATTCAACAATCAAAATTCAACAATCACCAATTAGAATGCCTGAATGCTCGCAGCGCTCGTCGCCGGAGCGGTTGCCTCCGCCGCAGCCGTCACCGCCGGCTACCAGTCCATGGCGCCAACCGGCCAGTGGTACGGCCGCACATTCGTCGGCCTGGCTCGCGGCACGAAGCAACTCGCCCTCACCTACGACGACGGGCCCAACGATCCGCACACGCTGCGACTTCTCGAAGTCCTGGCGCGCCATGACGTGCAAGCAACTTTTTTCCTGATCGGACGCTATGTACAACAGCGCCCTGATATTGTGCGGGCAATCGTGAACTCCGGACACATCGTTGGGAATCACACCTTCACGCATCCGCTGCTCACTCTCAAAAGTGCAGCCGAGGTTCACAAGGAACTGATCGATTGCCGTGCCGCAATCCAGGATGCGATCGGCAGCCACTCCAACCTTTTTCGTCCACCTTTTGGCGGACGCCGGCCTGCCGTACTCCGCATCGCGCGTCATCTCGGGCTCGAACCGATTATGTGGAATGTAACTGGCTACGACTGGAACGCGCCGCCGTCATCGGTGATCGAACGGAAAGTTGCAAAGCAGATGCGTGGCGGCGACGTGATTCTTCTTCACGATGGCGGCCATAAGCAAATGGGAGCGGACCGCAGCCAGACCGTAGTTGCTACAGAACACTTGATCTCACGATACAAGTCGGAAGGATACGAATTCGTCACCATCCAGCTCATGCTGGAAGGAACACGGCCGACTTCAAAGATTGGAGACTAGTGTGGATGCCCCATCCTTGTCGCGTTTTCTGCGACAGGGTGGGGATCTCGACTATCTCTGTTCGTTGGATGTGATTTGGGTGGGAAAATTCTTCTCTGAATTCGGGAACGGTTGGTGAAGTCAAAACCCCCACCCTGTCCTCCAAAAATCGGAGACAAGAGTGGGGCAACCATTGATTAGTAGAAACTACCCCTTCATCCCTGCAAACGCCTGTTTCGCTGCCGCAACCGTGCGCTTCACGTCTTCCTCGCTGTGCGTTGCGCCGAGAAACATCGCTTCATACTGCGAGGGAGGCAGATACACGCCCGCATCGAGCATGCCGCGGAAGAATTTTCCGAACGCTTCGGTGTTCGACTTTGAGGCTGAATCCCAGTCCGTCACAGGTCCGTTCTGGAAGAACCACGTAAACATCGATCCCACGCGATTTGCGCAGAGTTGAACTCCGGCGTCTTTCGCGGCAGCCATCACGCCGTCGACCAACTCGCCGCTGAGCTTGTCGAGTCTCGGATAAATTTCCGCCCTGCGATCGCGCAACTGCTTGAGCATCGCGCATCCAGCAGCCATCGCCAGCGGATTCCCTGAAAGCGTTCCTGCTTGATACATCGGTCCCAGAGGCGCGATCAGATCCATGATCTCGCTCGCCCCGCCGTACGCGCCTACCGGTAGTCCTCCCCCGATAATCTTCCCCATCGTCGTCAGATCCGGCTTGATGTTATAGAGTTCCTGCGCTCCGCCAAAGGCCACGCGGAATCCCGTCATCACCTCGTCGAAGATCAGCACGGAATGTTCACGCTGCGTGATCAGCCGCAGTCCAACCAGATAATCATCCGCCGCTGGCACACATCCCATATTTCCAACGACCGGTTCCACGATTACACACGCGATCTGATGTTTGTATTTTTGAAATGCATGCTCGACTGCCGACAGATTATTGAACGGCAGCGCGATGGTGAACATGGTGAACTCTTCCGGAACGCCGGCCGACCCCGGAATTCCCAGCGTCGCCACACCCGACCCGGCCTTTACTAAGAGACAGTCCGCATGCCCGTGGTAACAGCCTTCAAACTTGATGATGTACTTACGCTTGGTATAGGCGCGCGCTAGCCGAATCGCCGACATGGTTGCTTCGGTCCCGGAACTGACGAAGCGTACCTTTTGCATGTTTGGAAATGCATTGATCACTAACTCAGCGAGATCAGCTTCAGAGGGTGTCGAGGCGCCAAAACTGGTGCCATTGCAGGCCGCGCCCACGATCGCGTCGAGCACGTTCGGCTCGGCATGCCCGAGAATCAGTGGTCCCCACGATCCGATGTAGTCGATGTATTCGTTTTCGTCTGCGTCCCAGATGTGCGAGCCTTTGCCGCGCACGATAAATGGCGGATCTCCGCCAACAGACTTGAACGCCCGCACCGGGGAGTTCACGCCTCCGGGAATCATGCTCTCGGCCCGCTGCTGCAGGCGTCGGGATTGTTCGGTTTTGCGCGTGGTTGTTGTAGGCATCAATTCCTCTCGACACGGAGAAAACAGATGTCAACGAGCTGAGGTAAACGATTAATATAACAGCGCCTATCGCGCCGAATTCATCAGATATTCATCGTTTTGCAATCCGTTTGCAACATCTCCGCAGTACCGTGAAATCATCAAGTTGCCCTTCTAACCGGGAGGGTTTGGGAGGACAGTCTCGGGGGCTCCGGACTGTCCTTTTTGCATTTGCTCTAAATCCCTACTTAAAGCTGGCATCCTGAGGGTCGCTTTTTTTGCGGCCCGAAGGACCTATGCGCTTTGGCTGGCAGCATATATGCGGTACGCGTCCCTTCGACTTCGCTCAGGGCAGGCTCTTCGCGCAAACGCGTGCTAAGAATGACAAATTGCGAACCCGAAAACGCTGACAACCGCCAGCCTTAACTACAATGAACCCGTATAATCCCCCACATGATCACCGTCTCCAAGGAGGACTACCTCAAGTCCATCCTCGAAGCTGAAACTGAAGGTGAAACGGTGATCTCCGCACGGCTCGCGCATCTTTTGAAGGTTTCTCCTCCGGCGGTGACGATGGCCCTGCGACGTCTGAAAAAAGATGGATTAGTCCGCGTCGGTGCGAAGGGCGAGATCAGCCTCACGCCCTCGGGACGCAAAATTGCGCGCAAGCTCACGCTGCGCCATCACCTCATCGAGCGCATGCTTTCGGAGATGTTCGGCATGGAGTGGTGGAAGGTCCACGACGAAGCCGAGCGCCTGGAGCACGCTGTCTCTCCGGACTTCGAGGCGAAGCTGCTGGCAAAGCTGGGATCCGCCGGCGCGTGCCCGCACGGGAATCTGAGCGAAGTGGAGAGTTCCTCTAGCCGACGCCATCGCGGGCTGGTCCTACTTGCGGAAGCGGACCTCGACACGAACTATACGGTGAGCGGAATCTACGAACGCGATCGCGGCCTGCTCGAATTCCTCGAGCACCGCGGCATCCGTCCCGGCGCAAAGTTGAAAGTCACGGAACGCAATTACGACCAGACATTGACGCTGGATACCGAGGAGGGAACGATCTCGCTCGGACCCGCGGCGTCGGAACGAGTCTGGCTCACCGCCGCCTCAAAATCGAAACACTGATTTGGTGGCGGGAAACCGTCCTGGACAATGAAACACAACCCGATCGCGACGCATGGCGTTCCTCGGGAAAGGATCATCGCTCGTGCTGCTGCGAGGAGAGATTCAACACAAGGATCGATGGCTAATCGACCTCGAGACGGGAGCAGAACGTCGGCTCACCAACATGGCGCCCGACTTCAATATCAGCGACTTCGATATTTCTCCGGACGGCAGTGAAGTTCTTTTGGAGCGTGTGCAGGAACGCTCGAGCGTGGTATTGATGGACCTGCCTCAATCGTGATTTGACGGCATTCGCTTCTCAGCAGAAAACCTGGTCCGTGTCTTGATTCACGCCAGTCGGTCCAACCATTCCAGAATTTCCTTACGCATCTCCGGGAGCTCCACGTGGGCGCAATCGAACAACTCAATCCGGCAGTCTGACTCTTTCCCGTAGTTGCGATACAGGGGCATCAACCGATCGCGAATTATCTCTACGCCGGCCGGCGGCGTCAGCGGATCCTTTCTTCCATTCACGCTCAAATGCGCGCGAGGCACCATCAGCTCGTTGATATCCGCCGTCTGAAAATGTTTGAGCAGGGACGGCACGTAGTAATAAATCCCGTGCTCTTTTAACCCGTGCGTCTTGATCAATTCGTCGTAATCGGTAAGACAACACACATCCATGCAAACCTTCACACGCGGATCGAGTGCCGCCAGCCACCACGCCTTGGTCGCGCCCATCGACATCCCGAACGCGCCCAGCCGCGTCGCATCCACCTCTGGACGGCCTGCCAGGTAATCCATCGCGCGGAACTCATCGAACATCATCATTCCGTAGAGAACTTGACCGCGCCACAGCATAAGCTTGAACGCCGTCTGCTCACCCTCGGATCCGCTCTGCTCACGCTTGCGCTCGCCGAAACACCAGCTATCGATCGCCAGCGTTACGATTCCTTTTTCCGCAAGCACCGGAGCATACGCCGGCTGCGCATCTACTCCCCGAATCAATTGCTCTTTACCGAGGTCATACATGCCCGCATGCCAATGAATGTAGAGCAGCCCAGGCGCTTTCTCTTTTCGTTTCGCCGGAATCAATAGGAGCGCCGGAACTTCTTCGATACCGTTGAGATCGAGCACCAGCCGTTCGAGCGTGTAGCCGTCGTGCTCTTCACGCTTCACCAGTCGAGCGGGCCCGGGCTGATGCTTCCACGGCAAATCTCCAAGCAGTCCCCACAACTCCTTGCGCCGCCTTTCCTGCATGGACGAAAAGGACTCATCGGACGCTGAAGGATTCATCGCGCCGGCTGGGGTGCTGGCGGCCGTGGCCGCAACTACCGCGGCCGACGCCTGCAAGAAGTCTCGTCGCGTCAGGATCTCGCTTGGTGTTTTCACAATGCGCTCCTTGGACAGGATAAGCCTGTGTGAATTCGCATCCTACTCTTCGCTCACGCTTGAGGCGTTGCACAGGTGAGCGTGGAGATATTTGACTAAGTCGCTCGCGATACGCGAGTGCTGCAATGCCCCTCCAACGTCACCAAAGTCGCCCGCAGAACACGCGCAAGCCACCGCGCGTCCCGGAATCCTACGGATTGAAATAAGGATCTCTCGCCATGCGTATGAACGCCGCTTCCGATTCAGGAGACGAACTGATGCGCCAATCGGCTTCCTTGTTGATGTCGAACCAGACCACACATTTGATCAGCGGGAAACTGGCGCGGAGAGTGGGAATAATTTCATCGATCCACTTGCCTTTGTCACCCCCCACTTGAGCGGAAGACATCTCTCCAATCATGATCGGTTTTTTCTTGGCGGCAAGGAGGGGGTAGATTTCCCGGAAAACCTGTTGGAAGGTCTGCCAGCCACCGTTTGTCGTACCCCAGTTGTACCCATCTACCCCGGTCCAATCGACGTAGGCGTCGCCCGGGTAGTAGTCCATCGTGTGCTTGTTCCCTCCGTCGATGTCGGTGACGTTTGGACACCACGCCCAGATCACGTTGGTTGCGCCGGCAGCGAGAAAGATGTCGTGAATATGTCGATAAGCCGCAACGTACAGGGGCGCATTGTTGCCGCTCCATGCTTCGTCACCATTCATCTCCGCTGCGAAGTCGAGGAAGAACTTCTTCCCCAGGGCTTTGGAGCCGTTGGCACGCGCAACTATCGTCGCATCGAGGCTTCCGTCGACGATCTTGGTGAAGTCGATCTTGTGGGGTTCCCAATTGACCAGAGGGATGCGTCCAGCGGCCAGATCTGCTTTGGTGACGGTGCCGGTCCAATCGTCGGCCCAGGCGTAGTAAGTGAGATGAACTGTGGGTGTCCGCCCGAGCTTCGCTGTGGTCTGGGCCAGATCACCGGCACCGTAGTATTGTCCAAGCAACGCGCCCGCTGCCGGCTCCAGAATGGACGATCCGCTGACATTTGCTGCGCCGAGGAGCCAACCGTTGGAAGCAAGAATTGCGACGCCCACGAAAGCGGCTCTGCCAAGGATGTTTTTCATGGCTATAACTCCTGAGACGAACTTCAAGTTCAGGCAATTCCACTCATTCTCTTTCATAGGATGAGGTAGAGTCGAGAACCGGCGCAGTGGCGTTAGCCTCCCGGTGGCTGCTGACGAAGCTTTCGCGTCGTCGCCTCAGTCCGGTTTGGCTTGGCTCTGTTTCCTGTTCGCCGGGTAGGGCGGTGGCGCGGCCCGGGCTTCGTATGATGCCGGCGTCTCCACCGCTCCCCCTAAAATTCCGTAGGGCGGATTTTCTCCGCTACGGCTTCAAGGCCGGAAG
>Ga0070712_100000875_pt1 | contig 17976 bp, 14 predicted proteins | sample LARL81metaG_FD_71396 | JGI IMG/M metagenome (GOLD analysis project Ga0070712, IMG submission 71396) | Corn, switchgrass and miscanthus rhizosphere microbial communities from Kellogg Biological Station, Michigan, USA - LAR L8-1 metaG | ecosystem: Host-associated > Plants > Roots > Rhizosphere ...
GTAAAGTGGCCGGTAGGGCTGGGTGGAAAGGGCAACGAAGGTGTCGCCGGAATGATCCGCCAGATGCAAGGTGGCATTGGTTATATCGAGTTGATCTACGCGGTTCAGAACAAGATCGATTACGGCAGCGTGCAGAATTCGTCCGGAACATTCGTGAAGGCTTCGTTGGAAAGCGTTACGGCAGCGGCGGCTTCAGCCAAAAGCATGCCTGCGGATTTTCGCGTATCCATCACAAACGCACCCGGCAAGGAAGCCTACCCTATCTCAAGCTTTACCTGGCTTCTGATTCCCGAAAAATCGAAGGAGGCTGGAAAAGGAAAAATTCTGGCAGATTTCCTGACCTGGATGGTAGACGACGGACAGAAAATGACGGCGGAGCTCACATACGCGCCTCTGCCTGAAAGCGTGGCTACAAAGGTAAAGGGTGCGATCAAGCAGGTGCAATAATTAGTTTCGAGAATTCCAGCCGAAAGAATAATCACAGACTTAAGGGACGGACGAGATGTCCGTCCCTTATTGCATTCCTGCATGTTCTATACTGAGTGGTGAATCTTGGCCTACCGAAGTGCTCGCTGTTATCGGTTCTGGGTGCTAGTTGTACCTAAGCAGGACCTGGTGGGCTAAAATCTTTACTGCTCTCTACTTCCGTGTGGAATGAGGAAAAATAGTCAGCCTTACGAATTTCGCTCTAAGTCGGCAACCGATTGCGAATGTCTCATCTCTGACCACGCGCCCGATTTCTATGTCCCGCCTCGCCTTGGACAACCCGGCCAATTACATCAATCGAGAAGCCTCGTGGCTAGCCTTCAATCGCCGTGTTCTCGAAGAAGCTGAGGATGAGAAGAATCCTCTACTCGAGCGCCTGAAATTTCTCTCTATTTCTGCCAGCAACATGGACGAATTTTTTGAAGTCCGCGTAGCCGGACTTGTGCAGCAAATTGAAGATGGCTACACCGAGGCCGGACCTGACGGTCTCACTTTGGTCGAAGAGCGCGATGTGGTCTCCAAGTCGACTCACACATTTGTGGACGACCAGTATAGGTGCTGGAACGAAGAGCTTCGTCCCGCGCTGGCCCATCATGGAATACGTGTTCTGGGAGTGCACGAACTCGATTCTCGGGCCCGTGCATTCATCGAGGAATACAGCGAACGGGAACTCGATCTCCTGTTGACTCCCGTCACGGTGGATCCGGCACATCCTTTTCCGCGCGTCATCAATAAGGCTCTATCTGTGGCCTTCTTGCTTCGCCGGCGCCGTCGGTCGGCCCTCACCTATACCGGCGTGGTCACCGTTCCCAGGGCTCTCCCACGCCTGGTGCGTTTGCCCTCGGACGGGACCGACGATTTTATCTTCCTGGCCGATTTGGTCGCCTTCCACGCTTCCCGGATGTATCACGGATATGACATCGTCTCATCCGCTGCCTTCCGCGTTACCAGAAACAGCAATCTCTATTTGGCGGAAGAAGAATCCCGTAATTTGCTGGAGTCGGTGCGGACGGAATTGCACAATCGGCGCAAGGGGGATGCGGTTCGCATGGAGATTGAATCCGACGCGGAGCCCGAGATCATCGAGCGATTACGTACCAATTTCGAGCTTGAACCCTGGCAGGTATTTTCCGTCAACGGTCCAGTAAACCTGTCGCGCCTGTTCAATATCTATGAACAAACGGCGCACCCTGACCTGAAATTTAAGGCGTTTATTCCGCGTGAACTCAGGCTGACCGCTAAATCTCAAGATCTTTTCGAGGAACTTCGCCGGCACGATATCCTGCTGCACCACCCGTTTGATTCTTATGATTCAGTTGTCTCGTTCATCGAAGCTGCAGCTACCGACTCGCGAGTGCTTTCAATTAAGCAAACTCTTTACCGGACCAACGAACACTCCCTCATCGTTCCTGCACTGATCGCCGCCGCCGAAAAAAAGGAAGTTACCGCGGTGGTAGAACTGAAAGCCCGCTTCGATGAAGACAGCAACATTCGCTGGGCCCGCGATTTGGAAGATGCCGGGGTGCAGGTTTTCCACGGTCTGGTGGGCCTCAAGACACATTGTAAGTTGTCTCTATTAGTGCGCCACGACCACGATGGTGTGACCCGCCGCTACGCTCATCTGGGGACCGGAAACTACAACGCGAATACGGCGCGAATCTATACCGATCTGAGCCTGCTTACGGCGGACCCGGAAATTACCGCTGCGGTGCACGACGTATTTAATTTTCTGACAGCCTACGCGGAACATCCCAAGTATGAACCGCTTCTGGTTGCACCGATTGATTTGGCGGAAGGATGTCTCGCGCTGATCACTCGCGAAACCGAGCACGCGCGTCACGGCCGTCCGGCACACATCATTGCCAAGATGAATGCCTTGCTAGACAAGAACATCATCACGGCGTTGTATCGGGCTTCCCAAGCTGGTGTTGACGTCGATCTAATCGTGCGAGGCATGTGCGCCTTGCGACCTGGCATTCGTGGGATAAGCGACCGCATTCGGGTGCGCAGTATTGTAGGCCGCTTCCTCGAACACAGCCGCATTTTCCACTTTGCCAACGGAGGCCAGGAAGAGACCTATCTCAGCAGCGCCGACTGGATGCCACGAAATCTCTACGAACGCGTGGAAGTCATGTTTCCATTGAAGGATGCGCTCAATCGAGAGCGTGTTCGTCAGGAGATTTTGAACGCCTATCTGGCAGACAACGTTAAATCTCGAGTCCTGGTCAAAGACGGGACGTACGTTCGCAGCTGGCAAGCAGAGGGAAAACGCAAGCCTCCAGCGCCGGCGCTGGCATTCAACGCACAAGATTTCCTGTTAGGGTTGGCGGAGGGCAAACAGGCAGTGGAATCGATGCCTGCGCCCTCGACGCGCAAGGCGCGCAGGGTGGTGCTTGGAAAGGAACGGTAAAGATTAATGGTTATATATTTCCTGCGTCATGCCAGTGCTGGACAGCCGGTACCCAACCAGAAAAAAGACGAAAAGCGGGCCCTCGACGAAACAGGAGTCGAGCAATGTGGGTATGTTGGACGGGCGCTCTCTGCGCTTGACGCTCAGGTCGATTTGATTCTTTCCAGCCCGTTGAAGCGCGCGGCGCAGACTGCATCATTAGTGGGTAATGAAATGGGTTACGAAGGAAAATTGCAATTCGAAGATGGATTGCGCCCAACCGCTTCATTCGCGGATTTTCGTAAGATGCTGGATAAGTACACCCGGCGCGAATCGATCATGGTAGTGGGACACAATCCCAGCTTAAGCGAGTTCCTCGCGCGTTCCATCAGTGAAGCCGGTTGCGAAGCCGGAATCGAACTTAAAAAGGGGGGAATCGCCCGGGTGGAGACGAATCGAAATTCCGCATCCCTGATGTGGTGCCTTACGCCCAAAATTCTGCGAACCCTTTACGCCGCCGCCGCCGAGAGTTCCCGGCCAAAGACTTCCAAAAAATAGCTGCTTTCTTTTTCCACGGCCCAGAGCTCTAAATCCACACTGGCCCGCGGCCGGGCCAAAAGAACCAGGCTCACATGCGCTTCGCTGACCTTTACCCGCGTACGGCTCACGGCGCCGCTTCGTCCTAGGTTCAATGCGCGAGCCAATCGCAGGATAAGTGAGGCCTTCCTCACACTCTCACGGTCGGGCGGTGGCAGAACCTTCATCGCGGCATCCCCGGGCGCAGGGCGAGACTTGCCCAGATATCGTGCGATGGCCGCGATGATTCGTCTTTGCTCCGGGGTGTAACCGAGAATCTCAGAATGGGCAATGATGTAATAGGCGTGGCGATGGCGTCCGTTACGATTCACGTAGTCGCCGACTTCGTACAACATGGCGGCTGCCGAAAGCCACTCCTCGTACTCGGGCGGCAGGCGGTGTACCGTTTTCAGCGTCTTGAACAAGAGCATGGCAGCTTCGCGTACCTGCAAAGCGTGATTCATATCGACGCGGTAGTGACTGACGGCGGCGCGGATCGAATCCCATCGCTCTGACTGAATGTGCTTGACCGAGCGCGTACTGCGATCGTATTCAGCTGCCATCTGTTCCAGCAGACCGTCACGTAATCCCAGGGGAGAATAACGAAAGCCGGCAAGTTGGCACCGTTCCAGAAGCTCGGAATAGACCACAGCTCCGGCGATCACGATTTCTGCGCGCCGCGGTCCGATCCCCGGCTGCTTGATTCGTTGTTGGAGATTTAGCCGCGCGAGCATCTTGGCGATGCGGCGCATTTGCGCCCTGGAAACGGACGTGGCTCGCGGCCCTCTGGTTTTGTAGAGGGCATGGCAGACTGCCGCCAATGAGGCTGCGGTGCCCGAAGTGGCGATGACAATCTTGGGGCGAGATCTAGTGATGCGATCGGCAATTCTTCCAATCTCTCGCTCGACAAAACCGCGCAGACGTCGTAATTCCGCCTTGCGCGGTGGATCGTGCTGCAGGAATTCGCTGGTAAGACGGACCGCCCCCAGCGGCAAGCTGACGGTCTCGCGAATATGACCATCGCTGGAGATTGTGAGCTCGCAACTTCCACCACCGAGATCAACCATCAGAACCGGAGCGGTTCCGATTCGCTGAGCTGAAACCAAACCCAGGTGGATGAGCCGCGCTTCTTCCAGCCCCGAGATAATTTCAACTTTCCATCCCGTGGTGGAGCGGACCCATTCCAAAAAGGCTGTGGAATTACGGGCATCACGCAAGGCGCTGGTGGCGACTACCCGCGTGGTCTCCGCACCTTGCTGTTGCACTGCGCGATGAAACCGACGCAGCACCTTTACGGTATCGGCAATGGCCTCGGGGGTGAGCAGGCCAGTGCGAAAAACTCCTTCGCCTAGCCGAGTAACCTGGCGGTCTTCATGAATTTCGCGAAGTGGGCGTCCGGTGAGGCGCGCTATTTTTAGTCGAACGGAGTTCGATCCGATATCGACCGCGGCTAGAGTCGGCATGCGCACGATTAGTGTATCGCGGGGGGGTAAGGGTTGCACCGAGTCCCGAAGGTTTGGCGGAGGTTCGCGAACCGCGCAGGCCTGGGCCACAAAGATCGCAGAGAATGCTCAGTAGCAGCCCGCCTGCCGCGTAACTCGCAACCTAAAAGTTTTGCTATGCTACGCGGATGCCGCGCCCTTTTCTGATCGATACAGACGTCGCCTCTGACGACGCTGTCGCACTAATCATGGCGCTGCGCTCGCCGGATGTCAGAGTCGTTGGCATCACTACTGTCGCGGGAAATGTCGACGTCCGGCAAGCCACTCGAAACGCCCTTCACACCATTGAACTCTGCGAGGCTAAAGTTCCGGTCTACGTCGGCGCTGGTAAGCCGTTGCTGCGAGCCCACCAAAGCGCCACCTGGTTCCACGGTCGCGACGGTCTTGGAGACCACGGCTATCCAGCCCCTCGACAGTCTCCTAACCAGCTTTACGCTGTGGACGCGATCATCGAAACCGTTGAGGCAAATCCCGGACTTGTGGTGGTCACTCTGGGTCCACTTACCAATCTTGCTCTGGCGCTCACCAGACATCCATCCATCGCCTCCAAGGTGGGCCGATGCGTAATCATGGGAGGCGCCCCTTGCTGCGAAGGCAATGTGACGCCGGCAGCCGAGTACAACATTTGGGTTGATCCAGAGGCGGCGCGGATCGTCATGCTCGGGGGATTGCCGGTCGAGCTCGTCGGTTGGCAAACTTCCCGCGGTAGAGCTGTCCTCGATGAGACCGACATAGCACAGATACGCGCGCTAAAGAATAAGGTGGCTGATTTCGCGATCGAGAGCAACAGCCGCGCTCGGGAGGCCTACAAAGAGCAAACTGGTGAAGATGGAATTTCCTTACCCGATCCGGTTGCCATGGCTATCGCACTCGACCCGGCCATTGGCTCCGAATGGAGCGAGCATTATGTAGATGTTGAAATTCACAGTGAGCTGACCCGCGGTATGACCGTAGTGGATCGGCTCAATGTGGGTGCCGATGATCGCAATCGAGTCGTGTGGGCCGAAGTCCAACGGGGGCGCAAAGCCCGGGTGTGCTGGACAATCGACCCGGCGCGTTGGAAAAGGGCACTATTTTCGGCTTTGCAATGAGGCTTCGCCCGAGTCCTTTGCAGATTGCCGTAAATCATAAAGATAGGCTCTCGCTCCCGTGCTTTGAAACTTATCCAGGCGAACTCCCATGCGGTCGAGTTGTTGAATGAAGAAAGGCTCCTCTTGCAGTCCGTCTCCGACCCAGAGGTGTGAAAACAGCACCCATACACGAGGCTGGCCGCGAAGCTCCTCGATATCGGCTACGTAACACGTACGATCAACTCCACAATCCGCTCCAATTCTCACCGCGGGCGGCTGCAGGTAATAGACTTCGGAATAGTACAGAAACTGATATCGCGCCCAGTGATAGACAAACCAGACATCATCCTCTTGCTGATGCGACTGTATGTATTGAATCGCCAGCCTGATGTCTTCAGGTCGTTGCGGATGGACCAACGTCCGTGCGTCCATCCAAACCGGCTTTGCCAATAGAAGAACAACCAGGACGATTTGAACTTGCTGTACGAACCGCCACTTGCTGTCGTCAAGCAACCTTACTCCTTCTCCGATCAACATCAGTAGAATGGGCACGGCGAACAAAAACAACCTCCCGCCCAGCGGATAGAGGTGAGCGAACGCAGCGATCACCGCGACGATAAGTGGGGCGGTCAGCAGCCATAGTCGAATCGGATTTCTGCGGGCAAGCCTGGCACACCCCATCACGAAACATGCAGTCCCCACCACGGAGAGTACTTGCACAGGATCATCAAAGAGCCCGAAGAATCGATCGATTAAGAACGAAACGGAGGTAAGCGACCAGAACGGACCGGGAGGAAAGTAGTTTCGCCAGAAGTTTAGCAACGCTTGATCGGTGCTTAATGGGTGAAGCGAAATCAAATAATAGGCAGCGAAACTCAGTCCCCATAGTCCGCAAACGATTGACAGGTACACCAAGCGTGGCCAGTCGCGGCGAAAGAAAGCGAAGCTCAGCAATGTTACGCCGCAACCTGTCAACACAAAGGCCGCGGGATGGGAAAACCAGACAGCACCACAACCCAGCAGAGCTGACGCAACCAGTTGGCGGTTCGAAAACGAAGCAGCTTCGACCTTCGACACCACCCATAGCAACATGATCGTGACTGCAACGTCGCTGGAATATTGCTTGGCTTCGGAGGAGTAGTAGATCAGCGGGCCACCGAGAGCGAGCAGGCTGAAGGCGACAGGTACGGCTTTGGTCGAAACATACGATCTTGCGACCCGTGGAAATGTGAGAAGCGCCAGGATCCCGAACCCCAGAGGAAGTGACCGGAGAGCCAGTTCTCGACCGCCCGCCAACTTGGTAATCAGTTTTTCCAGCAAAAGAAATCCGAAAGGAGCTCCCTGGTGATAGTCCAACGGATTTAAAAGACCGCCGAAGGAACGGTGGAGAACGTTAAGCGCGAGGAGGGCTTCGTCGAGCCAGAGCGACCGGTTCGACGCAAATTGAGCAACCCGCAACGCAATTCCAATGAGAATGAAGACCCACATCCACTGCCATGAATGCTTCTCCCAAAAGTCCGGCGACGGGCGTTCACGCATGTTTGTGTCTGCTGGAATCTTTTCGGTCACGAAGAGGTGGAAATCACGGCCCAGTGTATCTGCAAGGAATCTTGCAGTCGAGAAGAGTCCTACACGTCGCGAGACGGAGTCTTGATATAGGCGATGGCAAACAAAACGCCCAGCAAAAAATCGACTCCGGCAAACACCATATCCGTGGCGTGCATGCGGCTTTGCGCCACGAGAAACATGACCGCGATGCTATAGCTGAGTTTCTCAAAAATCGACGGAATCATCAGCGGCCGGTGGCGGAGCGGGTCTCTGGCAATTACAAAGAAGGCAATTTGCCAAGCCAGGGCCGCGCCGGCAAAACCATAGAAAAAACCGGGATGGGTGATTGCTGGTGGATCGTTCCGGCCTATCGCATCAAACATGAAGTAGAGAGGCGTAATTACCAGCACGCCCCAGATGGCAGCGATCCAAAAGATGATCCTGGCAAATTTCAAGGCCGCTCCCGGGGTTGATGGCTCCGAACTATGCCACTGCGGCGTCACCTGCGGAACCTTCTCGCGCCGGACGGCGGCTCATCGTCGCAACTGCCACCGGCTTCTTCGTGGTAACCAGGGTCCGCGTCTCCGTCAGGATATTCACCGCATGACGGTATTTGGCACGAGTAACGTTGCGAAGTACGGCCACCAGCGAAGAATCCTCCACTCCGCCAAATCGCTTTCGCGCTCTTTCGGCCAGTTGAGCCCAGTCATGCCAGTCCCCCAGTGCATCTTGCATCCGATTAAGCTGCTCAACGAAAGCCGCCGCTTCGGTACCCTTTCCTGCCATTTCTGCAACATAGCGCGCGCGTTTACCGGCGATCCTGAAGCAGTGCAACGTCGCATTGGTTATTGATCCCGGGTCGAAATCCAGTTCCGCGATTTTTTGCATCGCGATCGCCAGGGGGTTGGCATCTTTTGAAAAACGCAGGCTTCCGGCAGTACGTTTCAGCCTTTTACGAAGGTCCGCGAATGCCTTCTGGTCTAAAGCTTTAACCAACTTTTTCTCGCGCGCTGCGCGCTCTTCGGCCAAGGCTCGCATCAGCTGCGATTTGCGCACCGGCTCTTCGGGTACCTTGAGACTTCGCAGTACAGCGATTTCCACGTCCAGATCGCGCACCCGTCCCGCTTTTTTTCGCAATCGAGCGAGTAGTTTCACCAGTTTTTTGTCGTTTCGAGTCCGGTTCTCTGCCAATTCCTCGACCAGGACTTCAACCCTGCGGCTGGAGGTGCGGAATTTATGAATGTTTTCGGGTAGCGTTTTTTTTGCGAGTTTAGACAGCTGTTTATTCAGCTTACGAAAGGGAGAGCGAACCGCGTTCTGGTTTAACGGCATACGTTAAGAACCTATGAAGGTGAAACCTAGCCTTGAGCCAAATCTAATACCGGGAAATGCAAGACTGCGGGAAACAGGTCCGGGACCTACTGGTGAATTTTCCTCGGGCAGCGTCCTTCACTATTTTAACACTGCTGTAACACGACTCTGCTAGCGTGCCCTTACATGGCAAATCGAGCCCTAGGAGCGCCTCGACTGACCGGACCGCAACCTGTTCCCGAACAAGGAGTTACAGCTCAGCCGCAGGTCGTAGCCGAGACCCTGATTACGGCCGGGGACAGCCGGGTGCCCGATCGTATTTTCTTTTTTGCCATGCTCGCTTGCGCTTTCTCGGTGCTAGCTCTTGTTGCATTGATTGTTTATGAATTAGTAACCAAATCCAACCTATCATGGCATGCATTCGGTCTGAAGTTCTTCTTTCGTAGCGAATGGGATCCGGTTAACGATCAATATGGTGCCTTGCCCTTCGTTTATGGCACCTTGGTTTCCTCCGCCCTTGCGCTGCTCATAGCCGTCCCACTCGCCATTGGCGTTGCCGTGTACATCACCGAAATGTCACCGCGATGGTTGCGCGGAAGTCTGGCCTTCACTACTGAGCTATTGGCGGCCATTCCCAGCGTAATTTACGGCCTTTGGGCAATTTTTGTACTGGTGCCGCTCCTACGGCAATATGTACAGCCTTTTCTTGCACGCTATTTTGGTTGGACAGGCTTGTTTGCAGGTCCGCCTTACGGCATCGGCATGCTGGCTGCCGGAATCATCTTGGCGATTATGGTGGTTCCGATCATTTCTTCGGTCACTCGCGAGGTCATTACCGCGGTTCCGCAGCAGCAAAGAGAAGCCGTTCTCGCTCTGGGGGCAACGCGGTGGGAGATGATTCGCACCGGCGTGCTTCGCAATGCCCGTGCCGGCATAGCGGGCGGCGTGATTCTCGGCTTGGGCCGCGCCCTGGGTGAAACCATGGCGGTCACCATGGTGATCGGCAATCGTCCTGAGATCGCAAAGTCTCTGTTTGCTCCCGGGTACACCATGGCGAGCGTCATCGCCAATGAATTCAGTGAAGCCACCGGGGATCTCTATCTCAGCGCCCTGGTCGAAGTCGGGCTGGCTCTTTTTATCGTGACCATCATCGTCAACATTTTGGCCCAGTTCCTGGTTTGGACCGTGACCCGTGGAACTCCTGCGAGGAGCCATGCCTGAGAAGACAATGCTGCCCGCGGATTTCGCTGATGTTCCGATCAGCCTTTGGCGTCGCGGTTTAAATCTCCTGGTGACGGTGTCAGCTGCTGGAGCGGTGTTGCTGGTTCTTTTGCCGCTTGGCGCGGTCTTCGGATACCTGCTCTTCCGTGGCTTGGGTTCCATCAACTGGGCGTTTCTCACCCAAATCCCCAAACCTCCCGGTGAACCCGGTGGCGGCATGGCCAACGCCATCGGGGGATCGGTTTACATTTTGCTGATTGCCAGCACTTTTGGCGTACCCTTGGGAATCGGGGCGGGAATTTACTTGTCCGAGTATGGCCGCGGAACTCGATTCGGTAACATGGTTCGCTTTACAGCCGACGTACTGAATGGCGTCCCCTCCATCATCGTGGGCATCGTTGCCTACGGTCTGGTGGTGTTAACTCAACATCATTTCTCGGCTCTTGCGGGCGGTGTTGCTCTTGCGATCATGATGGTTCCGACCATTACGCGCACCTCAGAGGAGATGTTGCTTCTGGTCCCGCAAGCAGTTCGGGAAGCGGCTTACGGCCTAGGGGTTTCGCGATGGCGCACCACTCTTTCGATCACGCTGCGAACGGCAACCTCCGGAGTGATAACCGGGGTTATGCTGGCTTTCGCACGAGTGGCAGGTGAAACTGCGCCATTGTTGTTTACCGCCTTCGGCAACCAGTACTGGAATTGGAAAATGGACCAGCCGACGGCTGCTTTATCTTTGCAGATCTTCACCTACGCCATCTCACCCTTTGACGAGTGGCACCGCCAGGCGTGGGCGGGGGCTTTGATCCTAATTATCCTTATCGTCCTCTCTGTGGGTGCCGTAAGACTTGTGGCTAATCGAGGAATGCTCAAGGGAGCGAACTAAAATATGGGGGTTGGCATCCAAGTCGACAAGCTTAATGCCTGGTTCGGTAAAACTCAGGCGTTGCACGACATCGATATGAAGGTAGCAGCGAATCACGCTACTGCGGTCATCGGGCCATCGGGTTGCGGAAAATCAACATTCGTACGGTGCCTGAACCGCATGCACGAAACGGTCCCAGAGGCCCGCGCTACCGGCAGGGTTCGAATCGGAGAAATGGATGTTTACAACGGGACCTCGGCCGTACAGATTCGCCGCCGCATCGGAATGGTTTTTCAGAAGGCCAATCCTTTTCCAACGATGTCTATTTACGATAACGTAGCGGCTGGATTGACACTGAATGGATTTCGCGACCGTAAGCGCCTGGATGAGATTGTTGAACGCTCTCTTCGTCTCTCCGCACTCTGGGACGAAGTAAAAGATACGGTTCGTAAGAAGTCAGGCGCCAGCCTCTCGGGAGGCCAGCAGCAACGCCTCTGCATTGCGCGCGCGATAGCCGTCGAACCGCAAGTTTTATTGATGGACGAGCCCTGCTCGGCCCTTGATCCCATTTCAACCGGAAAAATCGAGGAACTGATCTTCCAGCTGAAGGAACGCTTTACTATAGTGATCGTGACTCACAATATGCAGCAAGCGTCGCGAGTAGCTGAATTTACTGGCTTTTTTCTGCTGGGCAAGTTGATTGAATTCGATAAGACTGAAAAGATATTTACCACCCCGTCCGACAAACGGACGGAAGACTACATCACAGGCAGGTTTGGATAATGGCGCGAACCCGTTTTGTGCAAGAACTGGACGAACTTCGGGCACGTCTGCTGCGCATGGGCGGCCTCGCCGAGCAAGCGGTGGATCGCGCTTGCCAGGCATATATCGAGCGCGATCTGTCGCGCTGTCGCCTAGTGCTCGAAGGCGAAACGCAAATCAATATCACCGAACGTGAGATTGACGAACTGGCGTTCGACCTTCTGGCGATGCAGCAACCGATGGCTACGGATTTGCGTTTCATCCTTGCGGTAACCAAGATCAATGCCGACCTCGAGCGCGTCGGCGACCAGGCGGTAAATATCGCCGAGCGCGTCATGGACATGGTCGATCTGCCAAAAGCCGATCTTCCGGTTGATATCGCGCGCATGGCTGCTGCGGTTTCGGCGATGGTCCGCCGCGCTCTCGAGTCTTTTATCGAAGGCAAGGCTGAGCTCGCGCAGGCTGTGCTGGAGATGGACAACGTGATTGACCGCATGAAGGATGAAGCCTTCATCGTTCTGGTAAAGGCCATGAATGAGCGCCCCGATATCACGCGTCAGGCATTGGACGCCCTGCTGGTCGCACGCAACCTCGAACGTGTTGCTGACCATGCCACCAACATCGCTGAGGATGTAATTTTCTGGGTGCGTGGCGCAGATGTTCGCCATAACGTCGCACCGGAAACGCCGCTTCAGCAAGAAGTATCGGATCCTCACTAGGCTAAACGCCAGTGCCGTAAGCCCAGTGGCGTAAAGCAATGGCCGGTGGTCAATAGCAGCGACCGACCACTGCCCACTTCCTCACTGTTCTATGAACCTGTCCGCTCCTCTTTCCTTTTGTCCGTTGCGATGCTAAAAGTTCTGCAGACTTTTTCGGAGGCCTCGTGAAGTTCCTCATCTCTCTCCTGCTTCCTACGCTTCTCGTAGTGTCGTCCTATGGTCAGGATTCGGTTTCACCCCGTCAGATTCCGCTCCCCAGCAGCAAAGTCCTGAACACGCCTTCGCCAGGACGAATCGGAGCCACGAACAGCTTTCCAGTGACTATGGCGCTAAGCCCAAATGGACACTACGCCGCCTTGCTAAACAACGGATACGGCACCCAAAAGTCTCAGGCTCAACAATCGATCGCAATTCTTAACCTCACATCCAACCAACTGACGGATTTTCCTGACAAGCGCCTTTCCGACGGCGCTCATCAGAGTTATTTTCTCGGGTTGACTTTCAGTTCCGACGGTACTCGTCTTTTCGCGTCCATCGGCTCCCTTACCGACCCGACCGGCGCAAAGGCCGGCAACACCGGCAACGGCATCGTGGTTTATAAATTCGAAAACGGGAAAGTCAGCCCAGAAAGGTTCATAAAGATCGGTCTGCAGAAAGTCGCCGAAGGCAAGAAGATCAGCTTTGGAGTCCGCAAAACAGCCACAAGTGCTGCGATTCCGTATCCCGCCGGACTCGCCGTAATTTCTGCTCACGGACGTGACGAACTGCTGGTGGCCAACAATCTCTCAGACAATGTACTGCTCTTGAACGCGAGCGATGGACAAGTCTTGCAACAGTTCGACCTCAGCACCAACCACATGATCCCGTCATCATTCCCTTATACCGTCGTCGCCAGCCAAGATGGCCGCCATGCATGGTGTAGTTTGTGGAATTCTTCCCAGGTGGCGGAACTCGATTTGGAAAATGGAACCGTCAAACGTTTGATACCCCTGCTCGACCCAAAGGATCCCACCGTGCCGGGCTCGCATCCCACAGCTCTCTTGCTCAGTATCGACGAAAAATTTCTATATGTGGCTTTGTCGAATGCGGATGCCGTGGCTATCGTCAATACGATGTCGGGAGAGGTTGTTCACCTCTCATCCACGAATTTGGCGCACCAGGAACATAGCGGGACCTATCCCAACGCCCTCGCCCAATCGGAGGACGGCAAGCGTCTCTTCGTGGCCGATGCTTCGTTGAACGCCGTCGCGATATTTGATACTGCAGTTCTCTCTTCAGCCGGCATCTCCTTCCCGTTACCACATGATGCTCTTGGGTTCATCCCCACCGATTGGTACCCAAGCGCGCTGGCCAGCAGCGGCGACGATCTTCTAATTGCGGCCGCCAAAGGGCAGAGTACCGGGGCCAACAGCGGCATCAGTGAACTGAAGCAGGAAAAAAGGCATCGCGAACATCCCTATATTCCGACGCTGATGTACGGTTCGCTTTCGCGGCTCAACTTCCGCAACGCAGAGAAGGATCTATCAAGCCTCACCCACAGGGTCGAAGAGAGCAATCTCTTCCTTTCCGATCCCGGAAAAATCGAGTTCCGTGCCGGATCGAATCCCATTCGCCACGTCATTTACATCCTCAAAGAGAACCGCACCTACGATCAAATTTTTGGGGACCTGAGGGTGAATGGAAACAAGGTCGGCAACGGAGATCCGGCGCTGACCATGTACGGAGCTGATGTCACCCCCAACGAACACAAACTCGCCTTGCAGTTTGGCGTGCTGGACAATTTCTACGACAGTGGCGAAGTTTCCGGAGACGGACACGATTGGTCGAACGCCGCCATCACTACCGACTACAACGAGAAAACCTGGCAGATCGGATATCGCGGACAAGAGCGCACATACGACTATGGCGGCACCGTAGCCGATGAGTATCCGCTGGAACTGGGCGAGGCCGACGTGGATGCGCCTTCTACCGGCTACATCTGGGATAACTTGGCCAGCCATGGATTGACTTATCGCGACTACGGCGAATACATCGCCGGCATTTGGTGTAGGCCGGCAACCCCCGCCCACACGTCTCCCCAGGAAGGCCCGCCATCGGCTTTTACCGCGGAATGCGAGCGGCATGTAGTCAACAAGGGCGAGCCACTGCCATCGAATGTCGGTGACCCGCATGGTTCCGCTAGTCCTTGGCCCTGGGCGGTCCCTTTGCTAGAGCGAATGAAGCCGACCAAAGCCGCTCTGCGGGGTCACTTTGATCCCCTCTTTCCGGATTTCAACACCGAATATCCAGACCAGCTCCGTGCCGACGAATTTCTCAATGAGTTTGACGAGTTTGTTCAAGCCCGCAAGGAAGCCAAGGGTACCGAGCTGCCGGCTTACGTCCTGCTTTATCTGCCGGACGATCATACGCATGGCACGACTCCCGGCAAACCTCGCCCTGCAGCGTCGGTAGCCGACAACGACCTAGCCGTCGGCCGAGTGGTCGATGCGGTGTCCCACAGCCCTTATTGGGATGACACCGCCATTTTCATCATCGAAGACGACGCCCAGGATGGCGCTGACCACGTGGACGCGCACCGATCCATCGCCTTCGCCATCAGCAAATATTCACCCGGTTCAAAAGAGCATCCATTTGTAGACAGCCGCTTCTACACGACCGTGAATATGATTCATACGATAGAAACCCTTCTTGGTCTGCCGCCCATGAATCAGAATGACGCCTATGCCCCAGTGATGGCGCCGCTGTTTTCAGGCGCCGGAGATCAGCCACCCTACACCACCGATTGGAAAAATCGAGCGAATGGATTCATTTATCAGACCAATGCTGCCAGAGGCCAAGGCGCAGCCGTATCGGCGAAACTGAACTTCTCTCGTCCCGACGCCAATGATACTGCGGTTTTAAACGAGATTCTGTGGCGCGACCGGATGGGGAACGCACCCATGCCTGCGCCCAAGCACACGGTTTTTTCGCAGAAGGTGGGGCGCGATAAAGACGACAAAGACTAGGAAATTCTGCGCGCCGGATAAGTAGTGTTCCTCGTTTACTTCAACGCCGATGTTCTCGTGTCCACGTCGGCAAACGAAAACGCGAGTGAGACATTGGAGTATTCCTTGCCTCTTACCTCGACGTATGGGTAGACGAAATAGTTCAACGGTGGGCCGTCCTGCAGCGGGCTCAGACGCAAGTCACGTCCCATGGTGAACTGCACTCGGTTCACGTCGTGTGCACCGAAAAAATAATCCCGCTTTTCCTGATGCTTCCACGCCTCCGAAATGTCCACCGGGATCCATCCATCTTTGGGCTCGAAAAAGTCCGCCCAGCAGTGGTAGCCGGCTATCTCAGACGAGTGCTGGTCGGTTGGCAACGGAAACCCGATTTCAAACCGCGCCGGAATTCCCTGAGAACGAGCCATCGCAATGAACAGCGAATGAAAGTCAGCGCAGTTGCCCTTTTTTGCGTCACAAGCGTACAGCACATCGCCGCGTCCCCAGCCGGTGCCGCTTTTGTCGTAGCGCATGGTGGTAAAAACGTAATCGTAGATGGCTCGTGCCTTGTCGAGCGGCGTCGCTTGGCCCCCAGCCACCTTGATGGCGAGTTCTGCGGGCAACCCGGTGATTGGAACAAGTTTGTCGGGCTGCAGAAACAACTTGCGATCGCGATCCTTCAATTCAGCTTCAGCCAGGCGAGGCCGGGCGATGCCCAGCGTCAAACGCTCGTGCCGGACGACATCGTAGACCACTTCGAAATGAAGATCGGCCTGCTTCGCATGCGACGCGTCCGCATAAAGCATTTCGTTACCGAATCGCGATTCGTGTTCTTTCTTCAAGCCCAAGTCACCAGAAGCCGAGATTACTTTCACTTCCTGAAACTGATCCGAGTGTGCAGCCGGAATCCACACTCGCACCTTCTCTCCAATTGGCACGTTCTTCACTGTGAAACCGTAGTGAAGGATGAAATGACGCGTTTCCTGCGCCGAAACCAAGGAAACTGCAGCCAGCACGAACGGCAGCCATAGCTTTCGCATATGCGATTCCTTTCAATGTTGTACGCAAAGTGGCTCGACAGTAATGCAAACGACGCACGGGCGTTTTAGGAAAAACGCTGTCAGGTAAAGCCGGGTCGTCGGGATCGCATAGGGTAGAAGTTAAGTCTACCGGAGATGCGGGGCCTCGCGCTCACGGTTGGCGGCCGTGTTCTGGACGAACACCTCGCGTTTCAAATGAGTAGGCGGGAGCAGGAATTTCACACGTCCCCGACGCTGAATGAGGGACGGATAGGTGATGTAAAACGTCTCGTTTCACAATTACTTTTGATTTGCACGATTCAGACCAGTGTCCGGGCGAAATCGCGAGTTTCTGAAATCTTGCGCGACAGGACGGAAAATCGGGACTTAGGGCTTCAGGTGAGGCTTCTTCGCGATCAGCTGATGCATCCGGCAATGCGCCACGAGTGTGTCGGGTGAGACATCGGCCTCGTTCATATCCGCAACCAATTCTTCCAGCCGCGCCGCGGTCAAGCTTCCTTCCTTCACCATCCCAAGAGCGACGGCACGCAGTGTCCAGTTCCAGAATCCCTTTTGTGCGCCCGTAATGTAGTGCGGGTGATAGGCGTCTACATGGACGATCTCAAAGCCGGCTTCCTTCGCCCATAAGTGGACGCGGCGTCCGCCCGAATAATCCACTCCACGCTGGCGGGCGCCTTCCATACAAATGTCTCGCAGTTCCGCATAAGCGGCCGAAGGCGGTTCAGCATACACGGCACTCACATCCGCTTCCTCGCACACCATCACTCCGTCCGGCTTCAAAGACGCATGGATCGCGCGCATCGCACCTACGGGATTTTTCAGATGGACCATCAGCCCGCGCGAGTAAGAAACATCTACGCTGTCCGGCTCTAGCCCGGGTTCGTAAACATTAGCGGGCCGAAAGTGCGCGGTCTTCAGTCCAGCTTCTTGCGCCAATTCCGTTGCAACCATCAAGTGATCTTCGTTCAGGTCGATCCCCGTGGCGTGCGCTCCTTCGCTTGCCGCCCATCGAGTGACATAGCCTAGTCCACAACCAAACTCCACGAAGCGGTGCCCGGAAACGAATCCGGCCCTCCGCAGCAATTCGCGAGTTCGGCCATCATGAATTTCACTGATGACACGCAACCGATGGTGGTCACTTCGTCCGGCCCCCAGCAGGTACTTGTCTCCGATTGTCGACATGAAGTGCAAAGTATACTTCGCTTAAAGCTCGTTGTGTACTGAGCGACTCGAGAGTAGTCGGTTCAGCGGGGACTATGCCGATTCCTGACGCTAAACTCGCCTGTCTGACGATGTCGCTCCCGTCAAACACTTTTTGGGCGTACTAATCGGTGCACTCCGAAGAGCCCGCCATTTCGCTCTCGTTGAAGGTTCTGCCATCGCTACCAAGGCCCGCTCGTAATCCGTTTCAGAATCAGAAACTCCGATCGACCGATGCATCTCTTCGGTTACACTTTCGATCATGATTACCACTTCGAACTCGCCCGTAGAGGGGGAGCGGGATAC
>Ga0070712_100000880_pt1 | contig 17949 bp, 19 predicted proteins | sample LARL81metaG_FD_71396 | JGI IMG/M metagenome (GOLD analysis project Ga0070712, IMG submission 71396) | Corn, switchgrass and miscanthus rhizosphere microbial communities from Kellogg Biological Station, Michigan, USA - LAR L8-1 metaG | ecosystem: Host-associated > Plants > Roots > Rhizosphere ...
AAACCGCCGCGAGAGTGGTAAGGGTCGTGGATGCCGCCTCTGGATCGTGCCGCTCCGAGGCGGACGGTGTCCGTCGAGGCGCCGGAGAACGACGGAGGAACGCGAGCCAGCTCGCGACCGTCGCTCTTTTGTCCGCCATGGGAGACAGACTTACTGCGGCGGCGGCAAGGAGTCTTGGGCGAACTTAGGGTTTACTTGGGGAATATCGAGGGGAGGAAGACTACCGGGAACGCTTCAGTGGGTGATGATGGACCTGCGCGGGATATCTGGCGTTACGAGGAGGAAACCGCGCCCCTCACCCTTACCCTGCCCTTTCCCCTGAGGGGAGAGGGAGGAGATCAGGCGGACTGCTCTTTGGGCTCCGAGATGAGGATGGGGCGCTCCTTGTTGACGATGACCTCGCGCGTGATGATGCACTCCTTGAGTCCCTGGATGGACGGCAGCTCGTACATCACCTCGAGCATGACCTCCTCCAGCACCGCGCGCAGCCCCCGCGCTCCCGTTCCCCGCTTCATGGCCTCGCGGGCCACCGCGGCCACCGCGTCGTCGGTGAACTTGAGGCGCACCTTCTCGAGGTCGAAGTACTTCTGGTACTGCTTGATGATCGCGTTCTTCGGCTCTCTCAGGATGCGCACGAGCGCTCCCTCGTCCAGATCGTGGAGGGTGGCCACGATGGGCAGGCGCCCCACGAACTCGGGGATGAGCCCGTACTTGAGCATGTCTTCCGGCTGCACCATGGCGAGGAGATCGCCCACCCGGCGGTCGTCCCGGCTCTTGATCTCGGCCCCGAAGCCCATGCCCGTCTTGCCCACGCGGCTCTCCACCATCTTGTCGAGGCCCACGAAGGCGCCGCCGCAGATGAAGAGCACGTTCGAGGTGTCGACCTGGATGAATTCCTGGTGCGGATGCTTGCGCCCGCCCTGGGGCGGCACATTGGCCACCGTGCCTTCGAGGATCTTCAGGAGTGCCTGCTGGACTCCCTCGCCCGAGACGTCACGCGTGATGGAAGGGTTCTCGCTCTTGCGGGCAATCTTGTCGATCTCGTCGATGTACACGATGCCGCGCTGCGCCCGGTCCACATCGTAGTCGGCGGCCTGGAGGAGGCGGAGAATGATGTTCTCCACGTCCTCCCCGACATAACCGGCCTCGGTGAGGGTGGTCGCGTCGGCGATGGTGAAGGGCACGTGGAGCATCTTGGCCAGGGTCTGCGCGAGGAGGGTCTTGCCGGAGCCGGTGGGACCGATGAGGAGGATGTTGGCCTTCTGGAGCTCGACGTCGCCCGCTTCGCCGCCCGCCTCGATGCGCTTGTAGTGGTTGTGGACGGCCACGGCGAGGATCTTCTTGGCCCGGTCCTGCCCGACCACGTACTGGTCGAGCACGGTCTTGATCTCCGCGGGCTTGGGGAGGCTGCGGATCTCCTTACTCTTCTCCTCCTCCCACTCCTCCGCGATGATGTCGTTGCAGAGCTCGATGCACTCGTCGCAGATGTACACGGTGGGGCCGGCGATGAGCTTGCGGACATCGTTCTGGCTCTTGCCGCAGAACGAGCACTTCAGCGTCCCTCCGCCTTCGCGCGACCGGGCCGCCACTCGTCTACCCTACCGTCCGGCCGCCGCCACGGCTGGGGCTTCCGTCACTGACCGCGTGGTGGGCTTGGAGGCGATGACCTCGTCGACGATCCTGTATTCCTTGGCCTGCTCCGCGGTCATGAAGAAGTCGCGGTCGGTATCGCGCTGGATCTTCTCCATGCTCTGGCCGGTGTGGTGAATCAGGATGCGGTTCAGCTCCTCCCGCATGCGGAGGATCTCCCTGGCCTGGATGTCGATGTCCGTCGCCTGCCCCTGCACTCCGCCCAGCGGCTGGTGAATCATGATGCGGGCGTGAGGCAGCGCGAACCGCTTGCCCTTGGCCCCCGCGCACAGGAGCAATGCACCCATGGAGGCCGCCTGACCCATGCAGATGGTCGAGATGGCGGGCTTGACGTACTGCATCGTGTCGTAGATGGCCATGCCCGCCGTCACCGAGCCGCCGGGCGAGTTGATGTACAGCGAGATGTCCTTGTCCGGATCGTCCGCCTCGAGGAAGAGCATCTGAGCGATGACGAGATTGGCGATCTCGTCCTCGATATAGGTCGGGAGGAAGATGATCCGCTCCTTGAGCAGGCGCGAGAAGATGTCGAAAGCCCGCTCACCGCGGGGCGTCTGCTCCACCACCATTGGAACCAAACCCATGGGTCGTCTCCTGGTTGCCATGCGGCCAGTGTACCCTAGGCCGCCACGCTGGACTTAGCGATGAGAAATTCGAGGGTCCGCGACTCGCGGAGGGTGTGCCGTAGCCCCTCCAGGTCGCCATTTTCCGTCATGATCCGCCTCACGGCGGGGGCGGGCCGGCTGTTGGCCACCGCGATCTTTTCCACCTCGGCATCGATGTCGACGTCGGTGGGAGTGAGCCCTTCCTTCTCCGCGATGGCCTCCAGGACGAGGGACCGGCGGACGGCCTTCTCGGCTCCCGGCTTGAGCTCTTCCAGCAACTTACCGTAGTCCCACGGCAGCTTGTCGGGGTCTATGCCCTGGCGCCGCACGCGCTCGCGGGTGTGCTCGATGAGGTGTCCCACCTGGCGCAGCACGAGGGCCTCGGGAACCTCGATCTGGTGCCCGGCCACCACGGCCTCGGTGACGGCATCCTCCAGCGCGCGCCGGTTCTCCGTCTCGCGGCGGGACTGGAGCCCCTTCCGGACCTCGTCCTTGAGCGCGGTCAGGGTGTCGAACTGGCCCACCGTCTTGGCCAGCTCGTCGTCGAGCGGCGGGAGGATCTTCTCCTTGACCTCGCTCACCTTGACGGTGGCCACCCCCGACTTGCCGCGCAGCGACTCGTTCCGGTGGTCGTTGGGAAAGCGGACATTGGCGGTCCGCTCGCCCCCCGCGCTGAGCCCGATCACCGCCTCCTCGACCTCGCGCATCACCGCGCCCGAGCCGATGAGGAAGCTGTAGCCCGTCTCCGTGCGCGCGTCCATGCCCTCGGGAGTGAGAGTGTAGTCCATGATCACGAGGTCATTGACGTCGGCTGGGCGCTCAACCGTGCGGAACTCAGCGTGCTGCTCGCGCAGCTGCTCGACGGCTTCGTCCACCTCGCGCTCCTCGAAAGGCTTGGGCGCGTGCTGAACGCTGAGGCCCGTGTACTGGCCCAGCTCGATGGCGGGCTTGATCTCCACGAGCGCTTCGAACTTGAGGGCCGCGCCTTCCTCGAGCGTCACTTCCTTGAGGTCGGGCTCCTCCACCGGCTTGAGCTGCGTCTCCTGCAGCGCCTGGCGGTACACGTCGGGAATGAGGTGGCGGGCCACTTCCTGGCGGACGTCGTCGGAGAAGTGGAGCTTGATCATGCCCCGCGGCACCTTGCCCTTGCGAAAGCCGGGGAGCTTGGCTTCCTTCTGGACGCGATTGAAGGCCTTCTCCCACGCCTTGCTCACGACGTCCGAGGCTTCCTCGACCTGCAGGCGGCGCTTGCAGGCGCCAATCTCTTCAACGGCGACTTTCATGCCGGCTCCTGATTTTGAGAGGCTGGTGCGAGAGGGGGGAGTTGAACCCCCACGGGTGTGACCCTCTGGATCCTAAGTCCAGCGCGTCTGCCAATTCCGCCACTCTCGCGGATGTGAAGGAGAGGATACCACAATGCCGGAGCGCCTCAGGGGCGTTCCGTCAGTCGCGGCGGGGAGTTATGTCAACCGCGGCTCCGGGCTAGCCGCGGGGCCGAGCGAGAGCTGAAGCCGGGATGGCCGCCCAGCAGATCGTCGAATCGAGCCAGCCAAGATCGCGCGCGCTGAACGGGGACGCGTGAGGATCGCGCGACTGGAGCCAGCGCTGGACATACAGGGCTCCGACGAGGAGCTTGCGGAAGTCCTGTGCGCGGTCACGGAGCGTCTGGCCTTCGTGAAGGAGCAGGCTCGCGGCGAGAAGATGATAGAGAAGGTCGGCGACGGGCTTGGCGTCGAGCTCGACCTCCTCGCGAGAGAGGGCCCCCCAGCCGTCGAGGCGGCGCCGGAGGGATTCGACGGCCCGGACGACGACGTCGACCCACGGCTTGGCCGCGGGCTCCGTCACCTGCTGGAGCCGGACGCCGAGGAAGGCGAAGAGCGGCTCGTGGCACTGCTCGCGCATGATGGCGCGCTGGACGTCCAGGGCCACGATGGGCGTGGCGCCTTCCCAGATCGAGCCCAGATAGGCGTCGCGCACGAGGCGCGCGTTGACCCATTCTTCGATATAGCCGTTGCCGCCCCGCACGTTCATGGCCTCGCTGGTCACCGTGCGGGCCCGGGCGGTGATCCAGCACTTGGCAACGGGCGTGAGGATGCGGAAGAGCTTGCGATCCTCGGCCGAGCCGCCGTTCCAGCGGTCGAAGACGGCCGCGGAATTGAAGACGACCGATGCGGCGGCCTCGACGTCGAGCAGCATCTCCATCACGCTCGCGCGGAGCAAGGGCAGGGCGAGGAGGGGCGACCCGAAAGCGGCACGGCCGCGGGCGTGCACGAGCGACTCGAGCAGGGCGCGCCGCATGATGCCCGCCGCGCGCATGGCGTTCGAGAGCCGTGAGAGATTGACCATCTCCATCATCTGCTTGAAGCCGTTGCCCACCTCGCCCACCACATAGGCCACCGCGCCCTCGTAGGTCACCTCGCCCGAGGCCATGGAGCGCGAACCGAACTTGTCCTTGAGGCGATTGATGATCCAGCCATTCTTGGCGCCGTCGGGCAGGCGCTTGGGCACGAGGAACATGGCGAGGCCGCGGGTGCCCGCGGGCGCTCCTTCCGGCCGCGCCAGGGTGAGCGCCACGTCCGTGTTGGCGTTGGAGCAGAACCACTTGTCGCCCCACAAGCGCCAGACCCCGTCGCCACCCTTGCGCGCGATGGTGGTCGCGGCGCCCACATCGGAGCCGCCCGTCTTCTCGGTCATCCACTGGGTTCCCTGGCGGAGCTGATCGAAGTCCGTGCTGGTCAGCCGCGGTATCCACGCCGCCTTGAGCTCGGGGCTGCCGTAGTGCTCGAGCATGCGCGCCGTCGAGTCCGTCATGTTCACCGGGCAGAGCAGGCCGAACTCCGACTGGGCGAAGAGATAGGAGAGCGCGTACTTCACCGTCTGCGGTACACGGCCCGGCCAGCCCAGCACGCCGTCGTGATGGGAGAGGGCGGCCAGGCCGAAGCGGCTGAACGCGATGCGCTCCATGGCATGGTAGGCCGGATGGAAGACCACCTCGTCCACGCGCCGGCCCGCGCTGTCGAAGGCACGGAGGGTAGGCGGATTCTTGTCGGCCTGGGCCGCCAGCTCGTCGAGCTCGCCTCCGGCCACCGCGCCCATCTCGGCGAGGAGCGGCCGCGCCCGCTCGAAAGCGGCCGCGCCCATGAGCGCCTCACAGAGAAACTGGAGATTCCGGTCCTCTTGATAGAAGTTCAGGCCCCGAGTGCTCGGCATGGCGTCCTGCGCGGGCTGGGGAGCGGGGCTGCTGAGGCTCACGGCTTGTCTCCTCCGGGAAGAGGGGCGCCATCCATGCCGTCCCACGGCAGACCCAGGTGGGCGAGGACGGTGGGGGCAATACTCACATGCGAGACGGGCGCGGACACCTCCGCGCCGTCCCGGTACCCGGGACCGTTCACGAAGAGAAACGGGCGCTGCTCATTGGGACCGACGCCGCCGTGCTGGCCGAAGCCCGTGAACTCACGGCCGTCGAGATCGGCGGCGATGTCGCCATAGCCCCAGACCCCGAACTCGTTGGGCCGGTTCTCGGCGCGGAGGGAGACGGCGGCGACCACGGGCCCACCCACAGGCAACGCGACCTCGGCGAGCCCCGCCCCCATGAAGAGACGCCCCACCCAATCCTGCGCCTCGAGGAAGCGCCGCAGGTCATCCGCGCTCACCTTGGCGTCACGCGCGCGGTAGATCACGGTGGCGGTGCCGTTGGGCGCCGTCACCACGTCGCTCGAGTCGGGACCGGCCTTGAGTCCGGCCTCGATCAGGACATCGTCGACGGCAATGGTACGCGCGGTGGTCTCCATGCCGTGGTCCGAGCAGATGACGAGCAAGGTGTCTTCGCCAAGCTCCCGGACCGTATCGATGACGCGCTTCACGCACCGGTCGGCCGCGCGAATGGCCGAGAGATGCTCGGGCGAGCCGAGGGGCGACTTGTGCCCCGTGTTGTCAGGCTCGGACAGCCAGAGCACGCCGAGGGCGGGCCGGCGCTCGCGCAGCACCTCGTCGCAGAAACGGCCGGTCATGACCGCGTCGCCCGCCTCGCCCTTCTGGATGTCGAGATGGTCGGCGTCGCGAACGGGCACGAGCCCCGGCCCGAAGGAGCCCGCGCTGTGGTAGACGTAGCCGAAGCCGTCGGGGTCCTGGAAATACGCGGCGCCCGCCGACACATTGGACATGACGATGCTGCCGCCGTGGCCGGCCAGACGCTCGGCGAGAGTGGGAGCGAGCAGGGTGCGTCCCGTCGCCTTGCGCATGCGCTCGCGAAACTCGGGCTTCGCCACGGACAGGCACACCAGCCCCGCGCCCTCGTCCAGCACCATGGTGTTGCCGAGGAGGCCATGACGTCCGGGATGGCAACCGGTGGCGATGGAGGCCGAGGTGACGCGCGTCACGGAAGGGAAGACACCGCGGCAGCCCGCGTAGCGCTTGACCGTGGCGGGCAGGGCGGCGAGGGTGGGCGCCGTGTCGGGTCGGATCATATCCGCCCGCAGGCTGTCGCAGACCACGATGACCGCCCGGCGTTTGGGTGAAGCCACGAGGAAAGCCTACCAGAGTTGGGCGTGCCGAGGGTACGACAGGAGCGCTCGACAAGCGGTCACGCCGTCACTACCATGCGGCAGTGACTCACCTCCCCGCGACCTGCCCGGCCAACATCAACGGCATGTTCTGAAGCTCTCGATGGCCGGCGCGGGGAGACTCGGCAAGCTCACCTTCATGCTGGGCTCCCTCACCGCCCTCGGACCGCTGTCCATCGACATGTACCTGCCGAGCTTTCAGGCCATCGCCCGTGATCTCACGGCGAGCCCCGCCCAGGTGCAGCTCACCCTCGCCGTGTTCTTCGTAGCCCTGGGCATCGGGCAGGCCTTCTACGGTCCGCTCTCCGATCGCTTCGGCCGCCGGCGCCCCCTCTGCTTCGGGCTCGCGCTCTACGTGCTCGCCTCGGCCGGCTGTGCCCTCGCCCGATCCATCGAAGCGCTCGTGGCCTGGCGCTTCGCCCAGGCCCTCGGGGGATGCGCGGGCATGGTGATCGCGCGCGCCGTGGTGCGCGACCGCTTCGACGAGCGGGAGGCGGCCCGGTTCTTCTCGCTCCTCATCCTCGTCACGGGGCTCGCGCCGATCCTCGCCCCGTCCATCGGGGGCCAGATTCTGGTCTTCTTCTCGTGGCGAGCGATCTTCTGGACGCTCGCCGGCTTCGCCCTCGTGGGGTTCATCACGGCCACGTTCGTGCTGCCCGAGTCCCTCCCTCCGGAGCGGCGGACGGAGGGCGGCGTGGCCACCGCCCTTCGCGTCTACTCGCGGCTCCTCCGCGACCGCGCCTTCATGCGCTACGCCCTGTCCGGCGCCCTCGTCATCTCGGGCATGTTCGCCTACATCTTCGGCTCGCCCTTCGTCTTCATGCAGATCTACGGTGTGCGGCCGGAGCGCTTCGGCTGGATCTTCGGCGCCATCGCCCTCGGCCTGATCAGCGCCTCGCAGCTCAACCGGGTCGTGCTCGCGCGGGTGGCGGGCGCCCGCATCCTCTCCCACGCCCTCGTGGTCACCGCCGCCGCCGGGGTGATCCTGCTCGTCATGGCGTGGACGGGCGTGGGAGGTCTGGCCGGCCTGCTCGGACCGCTCTTCGTTTACATCGCCAGCCTCGGCTTCGTGCTGCCGAACGTGATCGCCACCGCCCTCGGGCCGCAGGGCCGGAACGCCGGCACCGCCTCCGCCCTCCTCGGCACCTTGCAGTTCGGCGCGGGCGCCACCGTGGGCGCGCTCCTCGGCGTGCTGGGCGACGGCACCGCCGTGCCCATGGCCGGCCTCATCGCCACGTGCGGGCTCTCCGCCCTTCTCGTCCACCGCCTCGCGGCGCCTTGACGCCCCGCACGACTACCCCCTACCCTCTGGCGGGGAGGAATCCATGAGATCACTGTTCGTCACGCTCGTAGTGGCCGCCGCCTTCACGGGTTGCAATACCGTGTCGGGGATGAAAGAGGATACCCACCAGGCCTCGGTCTACACCTACGAGAAGAAGGAGGAGTATCAGCGGGACCTCGCCGCTCAGATGCGGGAGATGGACACCAAGATCGCTGAGCTCAAGGTCAAAGCCTCGAAGGCCAGCGATTCCACCAAGGCGGAGTTCAACCGCAACATGGAGTCGCTCGAGAAAGAGAAGGCCGTCCTCGCCGAGAAGATGGAAGCGGTGAAGACCTCCACCGCGTCAAGCTGGAATTCCGTCAAGGCCGGCACCGATTCGGCCATGGAGTCGGTGAAGAAGGCTTACGAGAAGGCCAAGGCTAGCTTGCCTTAGCGCTTCCCGCCCCTCTCAGCCTTACCACTCCCCTCAGCTGTTGGCCCCCCTCAGCCGTTGGCCCCCTCACCCTGCCCTCTCCCCCGCTGGGGGAGAGGGTTGGTGGGGAGTCAGGCGTACTGGAGGCCCATTACCTCGGCGACGAGGGCGGGACGGTCCTTGCCCTCGACCTCGATCACCATTTCGGACGTGATGCGGACGCCGTTGCCCTCGACGTCTTCCACGTTCTTGATGGTCTGCTTGAGGCGGACGCGGGAGCCGGCGGGCACCGTGTTCGTGAAGCGCACCTTGTTGGAGCCATAGTTGATGCCGCGGCTCCGCTTCTCCACCTTCAGGAGCTGGGGCACGAGCCGCGGCAGCAGCGACAGGGTGAGGTAGCCGTGGGCGATGGTCTTGCCTCCCGGCATCTCCTTCTTGGCGCGCTCCACGTCCACGTGGATCCACTGGTGATCGCCCGTCGCCTCCGCGAACTTGTCGATCATGGCCTGATCGACGACGAGCCAGTCCGAGGGTCCGAGCGTCTTGCCGATGTGCTTCTTGAGGTCTTGCGGCGTCTCAACAGTGAGCATGCTCGCCTCCTTGAAGGCGGGTCGCTGAAAAAACCCCATCTGCTTCGTTGGCTCCCTCGGCCGCACGCTCACCGTACAGAGAGTACGCCTCGCGTGCGGCACTCGGTCGCCGCCTCGCATCTGGGGCTTTTTGAGCGACCCGCAGGTGATTTGGCATGTTGCCGAATGCGTCCGAGGGGGGATTATGCCGCAACCCTTGCCTCCCCACCAGCGTGACTCCACCGCCGCCGTGGTATATTTCTCCCACCATGAGCTTTGCCAAGCGGAAGAAGACCGTGACGGTGGACGTGGGGGGAATCAAGGTCGGCAGCGAGCGGCCCATCGTCGTCCAGTCCATGACCAATACCGACACCGCCGATATCGCGGGGACGGTGGCTCAGGTCAATGCCCTCCACGCCGCGGGCAGTGAGCTCGTGCGCGTCACCGTGAACAATGACGAAGCGGCGCGGGCCGTGCCGGAGATCGTCAGGCAGGTGCGGGTACCCGTCATCGGAGACTTCCACTACAACGGGCACGTGCTCCTCATCAAGTACCCTGAATGCGCCCGGGCCCTCGCCAAGTACCGCATCAATCCAGGCAACGTCGGGGGCAAGCACCACGACGACAACTTCAGCGCCATCGTCAAGGTGGCCATCGACAACGGCAAGCCCGTGCGCATCGGCGTCAACTGGGGCAGCCTCGATCAGAATCTCCTCACGAGCATGATGGACACGAACTCCAAGCAGCGGGAGCCCCTGAGCGCACGCGACGTGACCATGAACGCCATGGTGGAAAGCGCGATCCAGTCGGCAGAGCTGGCCGAGCAGACGGGACTCCCCCACGATCGCATCATCCTGTCCGCCAAGGTCTCGGGCGTTCAGGATCTGGTGGACGTCTATCGCAAGCTCGCGCCGCGCTCCGACTATCCGCTGCACCTGGGTCTGACCGAGGCGGGCATGGGGGCCAAGGGCATCGTGGCCAGCGCGGCCGGGCTCTCCATCCTCCTCCAGGAGGGCATCGGCGACACCATTCGCGTGTCGCTGACCCCGAAGCCGGGAGGCGACCGGACCGAAGAAGTGCAGGTCGCCCAGCAGATTCTCCAGTCGCTGGGGCTCCGGAGCTTCATCCCCCAGGTCACGGCCTGCCCCGGATGCGGCCGGACCACCTCCACCTTCTTCCAGGAGATGGCGGAGCAGATCCAGACCTATCTCCGCGAGCAGATGCCGGTGTGGAAGTCGAAGTATTCCGGTGTGGAAGAGCTCAACGTCGCGGTGATGGGCTGCGTGGTCAATGGCCCGGGTGAGAGCAAGCACGCCAACATCGGCATCTCGCTGCCCGGCACCTTCGAGGAGCCCAAGGCTCCCGTGTTCGTGGACGGCGCCCTCAAGCTCACGCTCAAGGGAGACCGCATCGTCGCCGAGTTCCTCGAGATTCTCGACAACTACGTCGAGAAGCGCTACGCCACGGCCAAGAAGTAGCTCGGCCCGCCTGATTCCCGCGCGCGATCCCGCATGGCGCGCTCTCGCTCCGCCCTTTGGTGAGGCGCTCGCCCTCGCCACCTCCGGCATTCCCGTGCAGATCGCCGCCGAGCGGCGCTACCGGCGCCGGCCGACGCGGGCGCAGATCGAACGGGCCTTCGCCGACGGCGCCACCATCTACATGCCGCAGGTGCACCAGGTGCTGCCGCGCGTGGCCCGGCTCATGACCGCCCTCCGCGCCACGCTCTTCGGGCCGGGGCGGGAGGAGTGCTCCTTCCTCTTCCTCGTCAACGGCAAGGGGCGCCAGGGCATGGGGCTTCACCACGACGGTGAAGTGGACAGCGTATGGCTTCAGCTCGAAGGCCGGCGCACGGTGACCACGGGACCGCCGGTTTCTCCTGGCACCCGAGCGGACCTGCACGACCTGGCCGTCGGGCGAGGCTGGCACACGCGAGACCTCGCGCCGGGCTCGCTGTTCTACTTGCCGCCCCGGACCCCTCATCGCGTCGTCTGCCACGGCCGCTCTCTCGCCCTCTCCCTGACGTGGAAGCGGCGCCGGACGCCGCTCACGGGCCACCGGGGAGCCAAGGCCATGACCGCGTGGGACGTGGTAGCCGGTCGCGCCGAGCCGATCCCGCGCGCGAGCCGGCGGCGGGTGTGGACGCAGGTGCCGGCGATCGCGGGGGCGGTGGACAGGAAGCGCCGCGACTTTCCCCTCTGGCTCGACGGGGGCGTGCTGCGGCTGCCCGAAGCGGCTCATGCGCTCGCCAAGCGGCTGGCCGCCATGCCTTCTCTGGAGCGCTCGGCGCTGGGTCGCGGCGCTCGGCCCCTCCTCGACGCGGGAATCCTGGGACCGCGCGATCTGCCCCTCCGGATCGTGCCGCACCGGCCCCGGGCCCTCGACGGATGGCGCTTCGCGTGAGCTCCGTCCGCCCCGAGTAATCCACGCTCCACCGGCGGGTTCCCGCCACCGCTTGACTCTCCTTCGATAGTTCGATAGGCTTGGAAATATGAAAACCATAGCCCGCCTCACCCTGAAGGAGTTGGAGGCCGACGAGACGCACGTCGAAGCCTTCAAGGCGCTGGGCCATCTCACGCGCCTCCAGGTGTTCTTCTACCTCGTGCGGACGGGACGGGAGGTTTCCGTCGGCGAGATCCAGGCCGCGGTGGAGATCCCCGGGCCGACTCTCTCCCATCATCTGGATGCTCTCCGCCGGGCCGGGCTGGTGGAGAGCCGGAAGGAAGAGCGGTACATCTACTACTCCGTGCAGCGGGAGACAGCCACCACCCTCGCCCGCCTCCTCACCGCCTGCTGCTAAAAAGGAGAAGACCCATGGGCGCGAAAGTCCATCTGCACATGCACGTATCGGATCTGGGCAAGAGCCGCGACTTCTACGAGCGCTTCCTCGGGGCGGATCCCGTCAAGGTCAAGACCGGCTACGTGAAGTTCCTCCCCGATTGGGCGCCCGTCAATCTCGCACTGTCGGAGGGCGGCCACGCGGCCGAGGGCACGGTGAATCACGTGGGCGTTCAGGTGGACACAGCGGACGCGGTGACCGCCCACCTCGCCCGCGTCAAGGCGGCGGGGCTTCCCGTCCGTGAGGAAATGGGCGTCAACTGCTGCCACGCCAACCAGGACAAGTTCTGGGTGCAGGATCCCGACGGCGTGGAGTGGGAAGTCTACCACCTCAACTACGACCTGGAGGACGAAGTAGCCTCTGCATCTGCACCGGCGTCGAAGGGTCTGCAACTGGCCAAGAGCAACGCCTGCTGCGCTTCGTGAGGAGGCGGTCATGAGCGACGCGGAAATCAGACGGGCGGTGAAGGACAAGTACGGCAAGGCCGCGCTCAAGGTCGCCGCAGGCGGCAGCGCTTGCTGCGCGAGCGTCTCCGGACGTGAGGCCGACCCGATCACCTCCAAGCTCTACACGCAGAGCGAAACCTCGTGCGTGCCGGCCGAGGCCGCGGCCGCTTCGCTCGGCTGCGGCAATCCGACCGCCCTCGCCGATCTCAAGGCCGGCGAAACCGTGCTCGATCTGGGCTCGGGCGGCGGGATCGATGTGCTCCTCTCGGCCCAGCGCGTGGGACCGACGGGCAAGGCCTACGGTCTCGACATGACCGACGAGATGCTGGCCCTCGCCCGTGAGAACCAGCGCAAGTCTGGCGCGGCGAATGTGGAGTTCCTGAAGGGTGAGATCGAGCAGATCCCCCTGCCCGAGGAGAGCGTGGACGTGATCATCTCCAACTGCGTGATCAATCTCTCCGCCGACAAGGATCGCGTGCTCGCCGAGGCCTTCCGCGTGCTCAAGCCGGGCGGGCGGCTCGCTGTGTCCGACGTCGTGGTGCGCGGAGAGGTACCGCCCGCCATCCGGCGCAGCGTCGAGCTCTGGATCGGCTGCGTGGCGGGCGCGCTCGAGGAGCAGGAGTACCGCGACAAGCTCGCCAAGGCCGGCTTCGCCGCGATCGACGTGGAGCCGACCCGCGTCTACCGGATGGAAGACGCCCAGGAATTCCTGGCCGGCGCGGGTCTCGACGCCGTCGCCATCGCTCCCCAGGTGGACGGCAAGTTCATGAGCGCGTTCGTTCGCGCGCGGAAGCCCCTGTCTGCTTGACACCGCCTGTGGAGGGTCGATAGAGGGGGCACTCGAGTGAGCGCCCGATCGAGCCTCGGCCGGCGAGTGGTGGCTGAGAGCCTGGGCACGGCCCTCCTCCTCGCCACGGTGATCGGCTCCGGCATCATGGGCGAGCGCCTGGCCGGCGGCAACGTGGCGGTGGCCCTCCTCGCCAACACCCTCGCCACGGGCGCCGCGCTTGTCGCGCTCATCCTCACCTTCGGGCCCATCTCGGGCGCGCACTTCAATCCTGCCGTCACCCTCGCTGATGCCTGGCAGGGCGGAATCAGGTGGGCCGACGTCCTGCCCTACCTCGGCGCCCAGATCGCTGGCGCCTTCGCCGGGGTGGCGGTGGCCCACGTGATGTTCGAGCTGCCGCTCTTCTTCGCGTCTCAGCACGCCCGGGTAGGCTCCGCGCAGATGTTCAGCGAGTTCGTGGCCACGTTCGGACTGCTTGCCGTCATCTGGGGGTGCGTCCGGGCCCGGCCGTCCGTGGTTCCGTTCGCGGTGGCGGCCTACATCACGGCTGCCTACTGGTTCACCGCCTCCACATCGTTCGCCAACCCGGCGGTGACCTTGGCGCGCGCGGCATCGGATACGTTTGCCGGCATCCGTCCCTCCGATGCGCCGGGGTTCATCGTGGCTCAGCTCACGGGAGCCGCCGCGGCCACCGGGCTCTTCCGGTGGCTCATCCCGACCCTTCCCGAATCCGCACCGGACGTCGTGGTGCGCTCACAGTGAGCTTCCTTGCTCCGGGAAGCATCGGGTGGCTATTCGCCATCTGTGTCTCGCGGGTGGGCGCCTACATGGTCTACATCGCCTACGCGGCCACGCTTCCCGTGCTCCAGCGCGAATGGTCCCTCTCGGGCACGGCGGCGGGGAGTATCGCGTCGGCCTTTCAGATCGCCTACGCGGTCTCCCTGATGGGATGCTCGGCGCTCGCTGATCGCCTAGGGGCACGCCGCGTCTTCCTCGTGGGAACCGTGGCCTCCACCGTCGTGGCGATCGCATTCGCCATGTTCGCGCGCGACTACTGGTCCGGGCTCGGGTTGTACACGCTGCTCGCGGTGGCCCTGGGCGGCACGTACACGACGGGCATTCTGCTCCTCGCGGAGAACGTTCCGGTGGAACGCCGGGGACGGGCCATGGGAGCCTACCTGGCCGGTCATTCGCTTGGATTGGCGATGGCCCTGGTGCTGGCGGGCATCGCCATTCCGCGGGGCGGCTACGTGCTCGCGTTCTGGTGGCTGGCCTGCGGACCGGTGGTGGGGGGCGTGTTTGCCTGGCGGGCCGTGCGACCGACGGCCAACGTGGTCACGCCGCGAGCCGGCGGGCAGCGATTCGGCGGCGAAGTCCTCAAGAACCGGCCGGCCATGCTCGTCATCGCCGGCTACACCTTCCATTCGTGGGAGCGCTCTTGGGCATGTGGACGTGGACGCCCGCGTTCCTCGCCGCGTGCTTCGTGGCGGCGGGATCCGACCTCACCCGGGGAGCCGGGCTGGGCGCGTACATGACGTCACCCTTCCACGTGACCGGCATGATCGCCGCGCTGATGGCCGGAGTCCTCGCCGACCGTTTCGGGCGGGCGCCCGTGATCCTGGTCATGGCCACAATCAGCGCCGCGTGCTCGCTCGTCTTTGGCTGGCTGATTGGAATGTCGCTGGTCCTGGTCGTCGGGTTGGGCCTCCTCTACGGATTCGCCGCCCTCGGCGACTCTCCGATCTACTCCACGGCCATCACCGAGGTAGTGGCGCCCGCCTATCGTGGCTCGGCGCTCGCGCTGCGCTCCCTCCTCGGATACGGAGCGGGGGCGGCGGCGCCCCTCCTGTTCGGGGCAATCCTCGATTGGTACGGAATCAGGAATGCCGGCGCGTGGGGATGGGCCTTCGTGAGTCTCGGTATCGCGGGGGCGGGAGCCGTCGCGTCCGCCCTGCTCCTGTACCGGATCCCGGAGGCGGTGGCGCTTCATCGGCGCCGCGCCTTGCCCCGCCCCGCCGTCTCCACGGCCGCGCGATGACGCCCGAGACTCTTCGGACACGCTTGGCCACCCCGGCTGATGCGGCGGCCATCGCGGCGATCTACAACGAAGGCATTGCCGACCGCATCGCCACCTTCGAAACGGAGCCACGCACGTCGGACCAGCTCGCCACCCAGCTCATCGAAAAGGGAGACCGGTTCCCCACCGTGGTCGTAGAGCGGGAGGGACGGATCGTAGCCTGGGGAGGCGCGGGAGCGTATCGCAGCCGCCCCGCCTATTCGGGAGTGGCCGAGCATTCGGTGTACGTGGCGCGGGCGGCCCGCCGGACGGGAGCGGGGCGTGAGGCGCTGAACGCCCTTTGCCGCGTCTACGCCGAGCGGGGCTTCTGGAAGATCGTGTCGCGCATCTTTCCTGAGAACACGGCGAGCCTCGCTCTTCACGAGCGCTGCGGCTTCCGGGTGGTCGGCGTCTACCATCGCCACGGCAAGCTGGATGGTCAATGGCGGGACTGCGTGATCGTGGAGCGACTGCTCGACTCATCGTCGCCGGGCGAGTGACATGAGCAAACCGCAGGTACTGTTCCTCTGCACTCACAACTCGGCGCGGAGCCAGATGGCCGAGGGCTTCCTCCGGTCGATGGCCGGCGATCGCTTCGAAGCGGGGAGCGCGGGCACGGAGCGGACCTCCGTCAACCCGCTCGCTGTTCGGGCAATGGCCGAGCTCGGTATCGACATTGGCCACCACACCTCGAAGCAGTACGACGACGTCATGCATCTACCGTGGGACTACGTCATCACCGTCTGTGACGACGCCAGGGAGCGCTGCCCGATCGTGCCCGGCTCCGCAAAGCGCCTGCACTGGTCGTTCAAGGATCCGTCGCGGGCGACGGGAGATGAGGCCCAGCGCCTCGTCGAATTCCGGGGGGTACGCGATCAGATCAGGGACCGGCTGACCAGCTGGCTCGAGAGCGAAGAGATCGGCTGAGATCGCCCTGGCTCCTCTGACGCCGGCCCGCCTCGTCACCTGCGTTTGCGCGGCCCAAGTGTGCGCCCAGATCGGCGCCTACACCTGGCCCGCCCTCTTGCCGGGATTCATCAGGGAGTGGCATCTCACCAATAGTGAGGCGGGCTGGATCACCGGAGTCTTCTACGCGGCCTACACGCTCGCCGTGCCTGTCCTCGTCACCCTGACGGATCGCGTCGATGCGCGCGCCGTCTATCTGTCCGGCGTCGCCCTCACCGTGGCGAGCCATTTCGGATTTGCCGCCTTCGCCGATGGCTTCTGGAGCGCCATGGTGGCTCGCGCCTTGGCGGGCGTGGGATGGGCGGGCACGTACATGACCGGGCTTAAGCTCCTCGCCGATCGGGTGGATCCGGTCTTGATGTCACGCGCGGTCGCCGGCCATGCCGCGAGCATTGGCATCGCGGGAGCGGTCTCGTTCGCCTTCGCGGGCGCGCTCAATCAATGGTGGGGCTGGCGGGGCGCCTTCACAGGAGCCGCCCTTGCCGCGCTCATCGCCTGGCTCATCGTGTTCCGCTGGGCTCCCGCGCGAGTAAGACGCGCCCATGGGCCCTCGCCTGCCGCCTTGTTCGACTTCCGCCCGGTGCTCCGGAATCGTTCCGCCATGGCGTATGCCTTGGCCTACTGCGCACACACGTGGGAGATGAACTCGCTACGCGGCTGGGCCGTCGCCTTCTTGACCTACGTGGCCACCACCACGGGAGAGATGGGGCACTGGCTCGCTCCCACCATCGTGGCCATGATCATGGGACTCGTCGGTACCGGAGCAAGCGTGGCCGGAAACGAGGCGTCGATCCGGGTGGGCCGTCAGCGGCTGGTGCGCCTGGCCATGATGTCCTGCACGGTGTGCGCCGCCGGCATCGGCTTCCTTGCCACCCGCTCGTACCCGCTCGCCGCCGTCCTCGTTCTCCTCTACGGGCTGCTCATCTGGCTCGACTCGTCGTCTCTCACCGCCGGCGCGGCGGGCAGCGCCGATCCGAGCCGGCGCGGCGCCACCCTCGCGCTCCATTCGATGGCGGGCTACGCGGGCGGGTTCGTCGGGCCCATCATGGTCGGGTGGATCCTTGACCTCGCCGGCGGCATGTCGCCCTGGGGATGGAGCCTTGCCTTCCTGCACATCGCGGGCGTCGTGCTCATCGGCCGACTCGCCTTCGTATATCTGGCCCCCCGAGATCTCGTCGGTGACAAGGCGGGCCGATAGCGGCCGCTCATCGTGGAGCGCGTGGTCGGCACTGCGTGAGCTGCCGCTCGAGGAAGCGGCGCTCGGGAGCCGAGCACGGGCGGATCAGCGCCTCCTCGAAATAGCGCGCGGCGCGCTCCGGGTCGCCCGCTTCGAGCCAGAGGCGCCCGAGGGCCGCGGGCAAGAGATAGTAGCGGGCCAGGGCGGGATCCTGCTCGATGCGCTCGATGGCCGCAATGCCCGAGGCCGGACCGTCCGCCATGGCGAGGGCAATGGCCCGGTTCAGCTCGACCACGGGCGACGGCTTGATGGCGAGCAGGTCGTCGTAGCGCTGCACGATGTAGCCCCAGTCCGTGGCGGCATCGTTGACGGCCACCGCGTGCGCGGCCGCGATGGCGGCCTCGACATGATAGGCGGTGATGGTGGGCCCCGAAGCCGCGCGGTCGAGATGGCCGAGTCCCCGCCCGATCAGCTCCTGGTCCCAGGCGCCGCGGTCCTGCTCGGCGAGGAGCAGAATATCTCCCGCCTGGTCCACGCGCGCGGGCAGACGGCTTGCCTGCAGCAGCATGAGAGCGAGGAGGGCATGCACCGCGGGCTGATCCGT
>Ga0070712_100000883_pt1 | contig 17912 bp, 17 predicted proteins | sample LARL81metaG_FD_71396 | JGI IMG/M metagenome (GOLD analysis project Ga0070712, IMG submission 71396) | Corn, switchgrass and miscanthus rhizosphere microbial communities from Kellogg Biological Station, Michigan, USA - LAR L8-1 metaG | ecosystem: Host-associated > Plants > Roots > Rhizosphere ...
GTCGGGACGGGGACATCAGTTCCAGCGTCCGAGTTGTCGCATCGAGGTTCACGTTCATCTGCTGACCCATAACGTCGAGCAATCTCTTCTGCGCCTCGATAAACGCCTTCCCTGATTCGCGGGCCAATTCGGCCAGTTCGGTCTTCTTGGCAGCCTTGACGTCGTACTCTTTCTTGTCGCCCGTTGCCTTGGCAGCCTCTTGCGCGACTACGTCGAGGAACTTTTTCTGCGCGCGAGTGAACGTCTCCACTCCTTCGCGGGCAAACTCGACCATGCGGGCGCCGCGCTCGCCCTTCCCGGCTTTCTCCGACTCCAGCCACTGCAGCGTTTGCTTACTTGTGGCGGTCAGCAACTCCTGCTGCATCCCGAGGAGAGTCTCGAGGCTGCGCCGGACAAGGTCCGTCATCGCAACTGCGGGCAGAAAACCCCCTATCCGTTCCTTTACTCCGTTGAGGATGATTTCATTTTCCTGTTGTGCCAGGTTGAGGAGAGCGCGCTGTGCTTCCACGAGACTCGCTGTTCCTTCGACGGCCAATTCAGTCAGAATGTCGCGGGGCGAGTGATCATCGTGGGGCTTGCTGTGAACTGCCATAAACTGCCTCCATTTGCTGCATTGCAGCATTAATAATAATGTAGTATCGGAGCACTCAATAGTCAATAGAAGCGTCTTGCACTGTGCGCCGCATCAATACGGAATGTGATTCCCGTCACTCCCCGGGGAGCTCAGCCTACGGTCTGGTTGCCTTAAGGAGATTCCCGATGGAAAGGATCCCTGAGGTCGAGGCTGCGAAGGCATTGATGAACGAGGCTGTGTCGTGGTCGGTGATGAAGTGGCTGCGCGAGAAGAAGAGAGTACGGAAGACCGCTGACCAAGCCAACGCTGCCCTTGATCAATTGAACCAAGCGGTCAAAAATCGCTGGCCCGACGCTGTGAGAGTTGCTTACAAAACACTCGTTCCCCAGGGTGCTGGCATAGCAACGGTACCCGTCCAGTCGACACAACCGATCGACCAGCAGTCCAATCTCAGCGCCAAAAAGGTCAAGGAAGCGGACGACGTAGCGTACCGCGCAAGAATGGACGCGGAAGAAACCTTCGATACAGCTGAGAGACAACTAAGCACCAGACTCGCACGGGAAGGATGTCGAAAAGCGATCCAATCCTGGGAACTGCACGAGAGGGCGATTAAGAAAGCAGAAGCCCTCATGCCTACGGAGTAATGTGCGGCAGCGAATGCAAAACAAACCCTTATGCGGGAGAAACTATTCCTTCGCGGCCTGCAGCGCCGTGCGGGTAGCCTCCAGCGTCCTGATCAAAGACTCCTTTGGGAGTTTCTGAATAATCGGCTCGATCGCCCATCCGAGCCCGAATGGCACGTCACGCGTCAGCGAAATCGCTCGACACTCTATGTACACACCACCGTCTCTCTCCTCGAACCTCCAGTAGGAATACAACTGCCACAGGAATCCATGCCCTGTACCGGGCGGTAGCACTCGTTCCTTCGGGCTTCCCGCGTCTTCCACTTCCGCAATGCGTGTCGTGTACGAGCGACACATCCAGCGTGATCGATCCAGCGAAAGGTAGTGCACTTCATGGTCGGTATCGAGCACCACTGTGATGACCTTCTTCTTGAGAAGACGCAGATAAACTTGGAAATCACTGCCGTGATTGCTAATCAGCCTTGAAGCAACTACCTCTGGCTTGTAGATATTCTGGTGGTTGTCGTAGTCCTGAATCAGTGCCAGTGTGTGTTCGATGGTCGAATCAGGAATCAAGGCCGCGCCGATCCAATCGTGAATCAGGCCATCCGGCACTTTCACCGGCCCGTGGCCATCCCAGAAGTCCGCCACGATCCGTCCTTCACGAATGTGCTTGGTTCTTTCGGAAGCCACGTCACACCACAGGAACGGGCCACCAGAGCGCAACTCCCGCTCGGCCGCCACTTCGGCCCTGATTATGTATCGATCAAAAGCTTCTGCGGTATGCGCCTTGAGTTGGATTAGCCTTGAACTTTGGGCCATAGCGCTCGCTTGGCGGATCAGGTCCCGCTTCTTGCGATCCGAGATCCGGCTATAGCGCTGCGGAAACTTCTTCCGCTTCGCTATACAGGTCATCGATCTGCTTACGATAGCGCTCCTCGATGACCTTGCGGCGCAGTTTCAACGTTGGCGTCAGCGCGCCGTCGCTTGCCGTGAATTCCTCGGATACCAGCAGGACTCTCTTCAGCGTCTCATACCGGGCAAGGCCCCGGTTCACTTCGGCAACAATGCCTTCGTAGAGAGCCTTCACTTTCGGGCTGGCCACCAACTCCTGCCGGGAAGAAAAGGATACAAGGTTGGCACGAGCCCACTCCTCCAGCAGAGGAAAGTGCGGAGAAATAATCACGAAAGCAAATTTCCTCCGGTCTCCGAGGACCACAGCGGTTCCGATCAGAGCATTGAGCTTGATGGAGTTCTCAATCGGCTGTGGTGCAATGAATTTTCCGCCAGACGTCTTGAGCAGATCTTTCTTTCGATCAGTGACAGACAGAAATCCCTCTTCATCCAGATTGCCAATATCTCCGGTCTTGAACCAGCCCTCCGCAAATGCGTTACTTGTCTCCTCGGGCCGGTTCCAGTAACCGCGAAAGACTGAAGGACCGCGCACCAGGATTTCCGAATCGTCCGCAATCCGGACTTCAACATTGGGCAACGGACGCCCAACCGTGCCTGCCTTGTGGGCGCGCGGCGTATTGATCGCTATGACTGGCGAGGCTTCGGTCAAACCATAGCCTTCGTGGATGCGGATCCCAATACTCGCGTACCATGCCGCCAATTCCTTCCCCAGAGGAGCGCCGCCAGAGACGAATATTTCAACGCTGCCGCCCATGCGGGCACGCACCTGCGAATAAACGAGCTTGTTGGCCAGTTTCCAGCTAGGCGCCGTCGGTGTTTTTCCACCCAGAATCTTGGGACTGTGGGCACGGCCCACTGAAACAGCCCAGCGATAGACCGCGCTCTTCGGAAAGCGCTTAACCTTCTGGACCACTTGGCCGTAGATCTTCTCGTAAACTCGAGGGACCGCGACGAAGATGGTGGGTGACACTTCCAGCAGAGTCTGCGGCAGATCTTCGATGAAGGGGCAGTACGCCAGAGTCACACCGCGGTGAAGCAAAGCAAGATCAGCATGACGCGCCGTCACATGCGATAGCGGCAGAAATGAAACGCTGACATGTCCCGCCCCAATCTCAAACCCGTCCAGTGAGTGCAATATATTCGAGGTTAAATTGCCATGACTCAGCTTCACGCCCTTTGAGGTGCCCGTGGTTCCCGACGTATAGATGACGGATGCCAGATCGTCGATAGATATCGTGTGCGCAAAAGCTTCCAGTCTCGCATCTCGGTCCATGGAGCCTTCGTGCATCAACCGGTGCATGGATATCGCATCGGCGGTTTCTATTGGATCCATCACCACCACTTTTTCAAGGGTAGTTTGGTCTTTGATGGAAAGGATCTTTTCCAGTTGCTTCTCCGTGGAGACGGCAACAACTCTCGCACCGGAGTCGCACAGGATGTACGCAGTCTGTTGAGCTGTCAGTGTCGAGTAGATCGGCACAACCACCGCGCCCAATAAGAGAGACGCGAAGTCTGTGACTGCCCACTCCGGCCGATTCTCGCTTAGGATGGCGACCCGGTCTCCCTTGCTCAAGCCCCATTTCTTGAGCGCCCGCGCCATTCCGACCACGCTCCGGTAAAGCTCCTGCGAACTGATGGGGACCCATTGGGATGCCTCGCGAACCAGCATCAGCCGATCCTGCCTCCGCCCCACAATGGCGAAGAAGATGTCGTTGAGAGTCTGAGATTTCATGTCAGGGTCCTCGATCTGGGTGACGAGAACGTAGTCTGAATGCCCGAATCGGACTACTGCGCTGCTAAGGGTTCCATGGAGAGTTCTGATGACACTTCTGCGTTATCCTCGATCTCCTCCTCGTCAATCGATTGGTAACTCAGCCCGAGACAGCGTGAACAACATAGGCCATCGCTGAAGAACTTTTCTTCGTCGCATTCCGCGCATCGGCTGTAAGCGAAGATACCCATAATCCAACTCCTTGTTTCTGAACCGGTGTTTTCTCAGTCAGTTTCCGTAAAGTACGCTCCGTCCGCGAATGGCCGGGATCGGAAACAGGTTGATCAGGAGAAGGTAAGAATTGGACACGCTAGCAGCGACCATTTTCGAAACTTCAAAACCGTCTCCCGCAGCCTGCGCTAGCAAGCTGCCGGCGGGTCGCCCGTCGGATCGCTTCATTGTTACTCCCGGCATTTGAGCTACGCAGTGACGAAGGTCACTGGATACTGTGATGGCATATGCTTCGCGCTGCGGCGCTCATCCAGGCGAAGTCGTATCCAGGAAATTGATGACGCGTAACCATAATTCGAATACAACGGCGTCAAGACAACTATTGACGAGCTCTGACCGCTACTCAGATTATTGACATTGCGAAGAACCATTTCTTCCAAAATGCAGTCAAACGCACCCAACGCGAACCGAGTTCTCAGCGAGGTACAACTGCGTCTCCTTGCCCTTAGGGTGGCCATTCTTGGCCTGGTGCTTGCACACCTAGGACGCGTCGGATGATTTAGCCATAAAACAGAACGATTGTCACAAAGGGCCATCATCCACAACCGATGATGGCCCTTTCGTCTTGAGGAGAAAGAGTTGGATTTGGACCCTGCGTACGCGGGAGGAGCAATTGCCAGAGAGAGAACAGATAAGGATATTCGACACTACGCTGGGCGACGGCGAGCAATCTCCGGGATGCAGCATGAGCGCCGATGAGAAACTGCGTAGGGCTCGACAACTCGACCGCCTGTACGTCGATGTGATCGAGGCCGGATTCCCCATTTCCTCCGAAGGGGATTTCAATTCAGCAGTGCAACTTGTAGCCCGTGACGTTCGCCGGCCCGTGATCGCTGCCCTGGCTCGCTGTTGCCCCGCCGACATCGAGCGCGCATGGCAGGCCCTCAAGTCGGCGGCTCACCCTCGCATCCATACCTTCCTGGCCACCTCTCATATTCATCTGCATCACAAACTCAAGCTTTCACGCCGGGAATGCCTGGAACAAGCACGCGCCGCTGTGCGCTTCGCCAAGTCTCTCTGCGAGGACGTAGAGTTCTCGCCGGAGGACGCTACCCGTTCGGGTCCGGATTTCCTGTGCGACGTGCTGCGAGCGACAATTGAGGCCGGCGCAACCACCAGTCAACATTCCCGATACAGTGGGATACGCGGTACCGTCCGAGTTCGCCGATCTGATTCGGACAATCCGGCTGCGAGTACCGGGTATCGAGCAGATAACCATTTCGGTGCATTGCCACAACGACCTGGGTCTTGCCGTGGCAAACTCTCTCGCTGCAGTCAAAAATCGGACCCAGATTTGGAGAGAATTGCCCACGCTAACGATCTTATGGAATGGACTTGGATCCGCAGACTATGCAGACCCAATCAGTCAGCGTCCGGCGTCCAACAAGTTGAATACGAATCACCTTCATGGGGCCTCGAGACGAGTAACGGTGGGAACCAGGCGGTGATGGTGCTGAGAGAGGCATTTCCCTTTGACCAATTCCCGCCCTATCTGCAGCGAGATCGCGACGCGATCTTCGGTCTGGACTTCAGAGGGATCAGGTGCGAGACATGGGAATTGAGGAAGTCCTATCCGCCGACATCGTTATTTTTCGATATCGAAATAAATCTTTGTTGTGGTGCGGTATCTGGCTATCTTCTTACCGTCCAATTCCATTTCTAGTTCCGCCACTCGCGCCCATTTCATGCCTCGAACCGTCTTTGCGGCTTCTGCCACTGCGTTTTCCGCAGCTTTCGCAAAACTTTCCTTGGATGTTCCCACTACATCAATAACTTTTTGCGCCATTATGGTTCTCCTTTGATTCTGGATTTCTCACTCTGGATTGTACCGGTGGTCTGCGCTGCCGCCGCCCCGCCCTACCGGGCTAAGCAAATCGCAGTCAAGACAAGTGAAGACTCAGGACGTCGCGACTTGTGCGGTGGCCTGTTGAAGGGGGAGGACTACCAAGAATTTCGTGCCTTTCCCAACTTCGCTGGTTACTTCAATCCGGCCGTGATGTTCCTCGGCGATCTGGCGGGCCAGCGAGAGTCCCAGTCCCGTGCCGTTTCCCTTGGTCGTGTAGAACGGTCGGAAAATGTTAGGCAGATGTTCGGGCGCAATACCACGACCCGTATCGACGACCGTAATCGCGGCATCGCCTTTCAAGAGCGAAATCTCAACCCGAATTGCACCCGCACCGTCAATTGCTTGAACCGCGTTCAATAAGAGATTCAAAAGCAGTTGGCTAATCAGACCGCGGTCGTGTTCGACGGTTGGCAGATTCGGGTCTTTCTGGAGTTCGATCCTGATTAGTGTGGAGAGCACTTGCTGGCACGCCAGCACGACGGCATGTTCCACCGTTATATTCAGGTCGGTCGGGCAAACCTCGGGTAGGTGCGGACGGGCCGTTTGCAGGAAGTTGGTGAGAATGTGGTTGATCTGCGCGATCTCCAGACGAACGTCCTTGACCACAGCACACGCTGGGCTGCTTAGAGGTAGGTCGCGTCCAACGATTTCGCTCACGCCTGCAATACCTGCGAGCGGATTACGGATTTCGTGGGCGAGTCCAGCCGCAAATTCTCCGAGTGTGGCGAAGCATTCCGCACGCGACATCTGGGCGCGGTGCTGCCGTTCCACCTTCTCTCGGCTCTCGCACAACTGCTGGACCATGTGGTTGAAGCTACGACCGAGGTCACCGATTTCATCGTTGCGGTTGGAAAACCCTACCGTGACATCGAAGTCGCCTTTTCCGACGCGCACAATCTTGCCCTGAAGTTCCCGCATAACAAGCCGGGAATCATCGCCACCGTTAGTTGCAGCTAGGAACCGGTACCCGTTTTCTTCAAGCAAGATCGGTGGAGGGAATATATCCATAGCGGAGTGACTACCGGTGCCGATCATGTATATAGCTGCGGTGCCAAACGATTCTGTTCACAATTGCTCACAATCTAAACGCTGCCCTTTCGTATTGCACCACCACAACACTTGAGCCGTTCAGGCCTGCACCATCCCTTCCAGTGCAAACTTGTTGAGGATCACCAGCGCGGAACCCTTCGATTGGATGAATTGCTTCTTCTTGAAGTCGGCAAACAAGCGGCTGACGGTCTCGCGAGTTGTGCCGATCATCTCCGCGATTTCCTCGTGCGTCAGCACCAAATGGAGGTGCAGAGAATGGCTTGAGTCTCCCCGCTCCGCTGACCAGCCCAGCAGCAGTTTGGCAAACCTTTGTCCGGGGGAGTTGGATAATCCCAGGGTGCGAATTTCCTCATAGGCCGAATAGTAGTTGCGGCTTAGTTGCTGTGCCACCCGCATCGCAACTTCCCCATAGTCGTGTAGAAATTGCATCAAGGCATCAGCGGCGATGAAGTTAGCTTGCCCCGGTTCCATCATTTCGGCTGTGACCTCATAGGGATGGTTGGAAATTGTCGCACTCAGGCCCAGCACGTCTCCGTGCTGTGCAATTTTGGTAATGATGGTCTTGCCTTCACGCGAAGTCGTGGACAGCTTTGCCTTCCCGGTGCAGAGGACAAAAGCCCCACGTCCCTGCTGGCCTTCAAGAAACAGCATAGAGGCGCGGGGATAGACTGCGGCGGACGTGATGGCATTCAGTCTCTGCACGAGGGATGGGGAAAGATTGCAGAAAAGATGCTGCTCCCGCACTGGGCAAGTCGTGCAGTTGTCGAGGATGTCGAGACCGTAGGGCGACTTCATGGCCGCTGCTCATCTGCCTGAGAAAAACACACAGGCTTCTAACGAAGTCCCTTTTGCACAATCTCTGGGAAACACATAGATTAAGGCCCCACCACTTTGCAGCTATAGTAAGGCGGGCAGCCATGGTCTGGCTGTTCAAAATTGCTCAGTTATCGCAAATAAGGTAGCTGCTGCACCCATGCTCAGCGTGAATTCTAGGCATTAACCTGAACGGGCACTAATTCCGGGATGCACCGGGAGTTTTGGATGGATCTGACAGCGTCTTCTGCCGTGAATCTCCCCATGAGCAATGCCAGCTTACGGTTGGTTGTCATGTGGATGGGGGCCGGATCGACGCGCTGCACGTATGCAGGGGCTGCACTGCCATGGCTCACCCTTACAACAAATTTGATGTTCGTCATGACCCTCCTGTTCGCTCCTAGTGAGAAACAAACGGGAGGCGAGATCAGGCGCCTCCCATCTGAATAACTAAGCCAGTAGTCTTATGCGGCCTTGCCGTGAACCTTGGCTTCGACGACCTTCTCGCTGCCAACATTCACTTTGATCTGCTTGGGCTTGGCTTCGGCCTTCTTGGCGAGGCTAATCTTCAGCACGCCCTTGTCATAGTTGGCGCTGACTTGCCCCGTATCTACCGCACTCGGGAGCGTGAACGAGCGGGTGAAGCTTCCGTACTGCCGCTCGACGCGACGGAAGTTCTCCTCTTTCTCTTCCTTCTCGATCTTGCGCTCGCCATGGACCGTAAGCGTGGTGTTCTCGATGCGGACATCAATGTCTTTTTCGTCGATGCCCGGGACTTCCATCTTCAGGGTGATGTTGTGCTCGTCTTCATAGATGTCCACCGGCGGTGCGAAGTTCGTGGTCGTCAAAGCCTCTTCGGGGCCTTCCGGGCTATACGACTCACGGACGAAACGGTTTATGCGGTCTTGCATGGTGGCCAAGTCACGGCGGGGATCCCAACGGGTCAATAGTGTCATAAGGTGGTTCCTCCTTGAGGGGGAAGCTAAGAGGACAAACTTCAGATGGGCTGACTTAGTTCAGGGAACCTGAAAGAGTAAGAAGAGGTAACTTGCTCACTTATAATGCTAGGCCTCTGCGCCACCGTTGTCAAGAATCAGCAATGTACGAAATGCACGATTGTCGCTCAGAATGGCATCCTATTTGACCAGACGACCCAGCAGAGTTTTAGTGGAGGGCAAGGCCGGCGCAATCGAGGGGAAGACTAAAATCCGAATCATCGAGGCGCGGAGGCTGTTCGATTCCTTCAATACCGTGGCGACAGCCGGAGCGGGTATTCTTTGGGCCGGAGGGATACATTTTGGTTATCTCGGACGTACGCTCCATCTGGCTCGAGCGACAACCGGGGAATTCCTTGGGCAGGGATGATCCGGGGTTCGCTGCCTTGCTTGCTCAATCCATGTCACGTTCACAGATAAAGGAGCTTAGAGCACGCAGGTAAACCCGAGCCGCTCTGACGGCTCGGGTGTCCCCAGTCTCGCCATTGGAGTACTTCTGAAGCTGAGCCGCTGCATAGGCCACACGGGGCAACTCGGCCTGGAGCTTGTCCTTTAAGTCGTGGCCATCGAGAGTGCCGTGCTGCCGCTCGTAGAGTTCGTAAGCCCGGCACTTGATTTCATGGTGGATTGCAACATCAATAATGTCATCTGCATTGATTGAGGTATGGCTTTCGGGAGTCATGGGAAACACCTCCTATCGAGGTGGTGAGGAAATTCGATTCCAGCCTGGCTGGCCTCTTAATACAAACACGCCACGAAATTCAGTGACTCCTCGATGCGGTAAGGAACCACGAACGCCCGAGACGTGTGCGCAGAAAACCGACGATTTTCTGGGACTCCGTCATTTCAGCCGATCTTCGGCTATTCCAGTTCGCGACAGTCTCCCTAAGATGGTGCACTCCCCTGACCACGCTACTCGGCCGGACTGAGTAAGACGCACACAATCGCAAGAGACATCGCGATTGCAGCATACCACACAACGAGAGAGGCAATCCATTCTCCGACGCCACGCAGGTCGTAGTCGGGAGGTTGTGTCACTGATTTCGTTTTGTGCTTCATACAGCACACCCTGCAGTCAAGTCCAGCCCGCCCTGGGCTGTTCGCCTCAGGCCGCGTTGGAGAAGACCATCAAGGACAGGGATAGACAACCTCTTTGTGCAGGCTTCTCTTCGCACCTTGGACAGTAGGGGACTACAGTGTTCCAGACTCTTTGATCCGGTTCTTCGCAACCTACGCACGCCGCGTCATGAATCGACAGAGCGGCTCGGACATACAGTATCGATGCCCCGCAGATGGTACAGCACAAAGTGTGCCCGTGTAATACGCAGCAAGCGTCAAGAAAGTGTTTCAGCGAATCGCTGAATTCGGAGGCCGTTATGCGACTTGGCGTGCGCACGGCTTCTTTGCCCTTCTACACTAGGTGCGGCATCGTTGCGACTCATTCGCGATGTCTATCAAAATCGGGTCCGGGCAACATGTCGTTCTGGTGGTTTGATGATCCCTGGGTCTGAACTAACTGGTGTACAAGGTCGCACCAAGTACAGTAGGCCGCTGTACCCGGCGTCACGGCTTAATGTGACCGGGATCATCCTCTTCTTTCGTAGATGCGTTGAGATGATATCTTCACGAACTGTATCCCGCTCCCCTTCACAGGCGGAGTTCGAAGTAGTAATCATGATCGCGGTTGTGACCGAAGAGCTGCATGGGTCGGATTGTGTCAAGAAGCGCGGGAAAGCGCGTGCAGTGCAGAAAATGAAGTAGGTCCTTCGGAGACGTGATCCTTATCACCTGATCCCGTACTCAGGTGCACGGAGTTTTCCGCGCGCCTGAGGCATCCTGCACGAAACAGAGGTGTCTTATGTCTCAGCAGCGTGGAGAGCATGCATACCGAGTAACGGCGTGGTGGACTTCTGGACGATCTGGGCTAGCCAAGTCGGATTCCGCGCCCAACGCCATTCACTTCACCGCTCCCAAAGAGTTTGGAGGACTCGAAGGCCGCTGGACTCCAGAAGAACTCCTCTTGGCTGCCCTCGCCGGGTGCTTCACCACCACCGTGCAAACCATCGCGGGCAGTATTGAGTTCGACTTCAGAGACTTTCAGGTGGAAGCCAGTGGCACAATCCGCAAGTCCCAGTTCGGTTATGGTTTCAGCGAAATTGTGATCTGCCCTACCCTCAAGATCACCCACCCCACAGAGCGGGAACATGCCCTCGACCTTCTGAAGAAGGCGGAAAGACTATGCCTCGTCTCCCGTGCCATCGACGTACCTTTGAGATTCGAGCCCAAAATCGAAGTCACCGAAGCTGTGGTTTTGGTCTGATCTTTCGAATGTCTGGAATCACGATAGCTTCACGCTTGCTCTCGATCTCGAGAGAAATAGTGCCAAATCCGATCGGCGAGTTTGCAGGAAACATCACGAGCCCAGTGGTTTGTGCGCAAGTCGGTGTGTGCAGGAGCAGTCGATATGATTCAACGTCGCAAGTCGTAGGCTCAGGATTCAGTTCGGTATCGGCAACCGCCATGGGGTCGATGATTAAACAAGTGGCCGACCGCTTAGATAAGCCGCTAGTAAGCTCCCACAGAAGCTCAGGGAGTGTTCGAACCGGCGAGTTCTGACGGAAAATCCGGTGAGAGGCTGCGGGCGGCGACTTCCGGCGGCAACGGGTTATAGAAGAAACCCGAAGCCCACTCAAATCCAGTAATACGAGATATGTGGGGCAGGACTTCGATATGCCAATGGAAGTCCTCCTCGATTGTCTTCCAGTAGTTTCCTCTTGGACGCAGAAACGGGCGGTCGTGAAGCGACAAGTTGTAGGGCGGCCCACCTACCTTCTGGTCCAACTTCTGCAACACATTACGAAGGATCAGAGCCAAATTCTTGCCTTGACTCGCTTCGATTCGGCTGAATGCGCTGCTGTGAAACTTCGGAAGGACGCACATCTCGAACGGAAAGCGTGACGCGAATGGAGCGAACGCCACGAAATCCTCATTCTCAGCAATCAACCGCTTGCGGCCCCTTAATTCTTGTTGAAGCACATCGCAGTATATGCAGCGTTCCTTCAAAGCAAAGTAGTCACGAGCAATCATGAGCTTCGTCTTAACTGCGCGTGGTGTGATCGGGAGCGCGATTAGCTGCGAGATTGAATGACTGATAGTGTGAGCCCCGGCTCCCTCCCCATGATTCTTGAAGATCAAAACGTAGCGCACCCGCTTATCCCCCTCAAGATCAACGATGCGAGCTACGTAAGCCCGGATAACGTCAGAGATCTCCCCAATTTCTAATTCATGTAGGCTGCGGTCGTGCCGCGATGTCTCCACAATGATTTCATGTGCCCCGACACCGTTCATCAAATCGTGCAAGACTTCGGCCCGCCGTGCCAGTCCGCCTTCTATCCGTAGGCGCGGTCGGGAATTTGGTACCACTCTCACTGACCATCCCGGCCCGTTAGGCGAAGAGGCACGATTTCGGATGGCGAAGACTTCTTCCGGCGTTGAGCTCTCATTGCTCTCGCAGAATGGGCAGAAACCCTTGTCCCTTGTGAATTTCTTGAAGTCAAAGTCCGTTGGCTGCAATCCGTCGCCATCCTCCACGATTGCCCAGCGGTCAGTGAAGATGTCCTTGCGCATTTGGGACATACGGACCTATGAAGGGGGAGGGTGAAAGAGGCCTTCCTCGCTGCGACGCAGTATATATCAGGCATTACTGGGGCGACCAAATGTCTGCAGCTGCTGACAGGAGTCATTGGCTTGGCACAGTCATCGAGGTCCGTTCCCGAATCTGACGCGGATGACTGAGCTTAAAAAGTTTTCGCAACATTTCGTCACGTTTCCTAGCCCCCAATCGTTCTCGACGGACTTCTTGCGCAACCGATAATGAGGTCTCACTCGTGGAACCCATCCTCTATTATTCGCCGCAGGTAGTCCTGCGGACCGCTGGATTCTAGCTTCATCATTGTCTGTCTACGCTCGAAGCGGCGAGAGCCCTCCTGCGGGAAGCTAAAGGACCGTTTGTTCCTACGCACGCGAGCTACTCTTGGTTCTGCCCCAAAAGGAACCAGCGTAAACAACGATTACAAAAATCTCTGACCAAATTGCTCTGGCGACGGCCCTAGATGAGAGCGAGCCAGTTCCGCGCCGGACCATAGGAACGATGAGGAATTCATTTTGGGCATAAAGCAATGGGAGCCATTCGGATTGTTGCTCTGCACTCCACTCAAACATTCGGCAGCTAGATGCCTCAGCACGGATTTACAACACGATCAATTCTGACCAGCTTTACGAAACACGAAGTTCGATATTGGAGACTCACAGCGTTCTGACGATAGAGGGGCCTTTCTTAAACAAGCGTGGTTTTGTGGGCATTTTGGTGCAAGGGAAGGTTTTGATGAACGTAAATCTCCCAGTTCCGAACGTGTTGTGCTCGCGCCGTGGTGATTCTGATCATCCAGCGCTTGCTTGGCTGCACTTGCGAAAACGTAGGGGTACGACCACGGACTTTGATCCCAAACGTTCTCTGTGATTGCGATCACAATCAGGAGTGATGCGCGCTATGACCCCAACTTTCCGCTTGTGGTCTAGTTGAAACAGGTGTGAGGCAATCTGCCATGGAACTACGCAACTGGTCGAAATCCGAGTTTGAATACGGCCGAAGGATTCTGAATTCTGCGCTGGATGGAGCGCGTGGCGGTCGAGAAGCATTCCTCAGAGGAAGATCCCTTGCTCCATTTCTTGGCGAAGGAATTCGAAATGCCCTGAAGCCTGCGGTCGTTGGAGCGTGTATCGGCGTGTTGGGCAGTTATCCCGGAGACCCTCATAGATCTATCAGCAGAGCGCTGGCATTTGGGTTCGCGGGCTGGGCTATTGGACTCGGAGCGGGTGTCGCTTGGGAAACCCGTGGTTTGACAGCCCGCGTCACTAGTAGTGCTTTGAGGAACATTGGCAGGATGCGTGACGAACACTGGCTGGAGAGGAATCCCATCGACTATGCGTAGTACGAACACGAACGGTTGTTCTGGCGATCAAGTTGTCCCACTTCGTTATCGCTGGAACTGGGGAAATCTGGGAATAAAAATTAGGCATGCTTCTCCTAGGTAACGGGGCCCGTCGCATAAATTCATAAATTAAGGAGGCAGCGATGATCGCAAGCGAAGCAGTTCAGGAACGGGTGCAGATCCCGCTCGCCGCCGAAAGCCTGAGTGGAGAACGGATTGCCTACCTGGAAAGACTAGTCAATCAAGCCAGAACCGCCGCTGCCGTCTTTACCCAATTCTCTCAGGAGGACGTTGACCGCATCGTCAAGCCGATGGTCCTGGCTGGCCTGGAGCAAGCTCAATATCTCGCTCGCCTGGCGGTTGAGGAAACCAAGCTCGGTGTCGTGGAAGACAAGGTCCTCAAGAACATGTGCGCTACGGAGTTTACCTACAATTACATCAAGGATAAACGTACGGTTGGCATCATTCGCGAGTTTCCGGAGCGTAACCTCGTGGAGATGGCGGAACCGATCGGGGTCATCTTCTCAATCACGCCGATCACGAACCCTACATCCACGGTGCTCTTCAAGTGCATCATGGCCATCAAGACCCGTAATGCGGTCATTTTCAGTCCCCATCCTCAGGCCTGGCATTGTTGCTCCGAGGCCGTAAAGATCATGTATGAGACCGCGCTGAAGCATGGCGCGCCCGAAGGGGTATTTACCTGTCTGGAATCACACACCCTGCAGGACAACGCCTACCTGATGCGGCACAAGGATGTGAGCCTGATTGATGCCACCGGCGGGCCAGGTGCAGTCAAAGCCGCCTATAGCTCCGGCAAACCGGCTCTGGGTGTAGGGTCGGGCAACACGCCGGCCTATTTGGAAAAAACAGCGGATGTGAGTACGGCCGTGGTGGACATCATTCTCTCCAAAACCTTCGATAACGGAACCATCTGTGCCTCAGAGCAAACGATGGTGATCGACGATGAGATTTATGACGTCGTGCTGAAGAAATTTGCGGAGCTGGGCACGCATATCTGCAATGAGAAAGAAACGGAACTGCTAGCGCGAACGGTAATCGATCCGAAGACCGGGTTTATGCAACCCATGGCAGTCGGGCAAAAGGCTACCGATATCGCCCGTTTTGCCGGTCTTTCGGTGAGCCCGAACACTAAACTCCTGATTGCGCCGATTCAAGGCGTAGGCCGCGGACATCCCCTGTCAGTCGAGAAGTTGTTCCCGGTACTCTCGGTCTATCGAGCGAAGTCGATCGACGAGGCGCTCAAGGTTTGTATCGACGTGAACCACGCCGGCGGGCTGGGACACACGGCTGTCATTTTCTCGCGTAACGATGAGGTCATCAGCAAGTTCAGTGAGGTGATGAACGCGGGGCGGATCATCGTGAACTCGCCTGGCTCGGTCGGAGCACTGGGCGCCGTTTACAACGACCTCGTGCCTACCTTCTCCTTCGGATGTGGCACCGGCGGCGGCAACAGCACGACCGACAACGTAAATATCTATCACTATCTCAATATCAAACGTGTAGCTCGGAGGACTCAAGCCCATATGTGGTTCCGAGTTCCTAATCAGATTTACTTCAACCTCAACGCGGTAGAGAACGTACGCCAGTTCCCTTCACGCTCGACCATCATCATTACGAATCCAGCCTTGGAGCAGATTGGGCACGTAGAGCTTGTCCGCCGTTACATTCCGGAGGGAACCCACGTCCACGTCTCGGTCATTCCCGATGCGGAGCCCGAGGTCAAGGTGGTCATGCAAGGCGTGGAGGCGCTCAATTTCTACAAAGCGGACCAAATTATCGCACTCGGTGGCGGGTCGGTGATCGATGCGGCGAAGATCATGAAACTCAAGTATGAGTCGCCGGAGGCTGATCTGGAAGAGCTGGCCGCACCCTTTCTGGATCTGCGCAAGCGCGTGGTGCAGTACCCGACCGAGAAGATTAACCGGGCGAGGCTGATTGCCATCTCCACCACTAGCGGAACGGGAAGCGAAGTCACGCCCTTTGCGGTCCTGACCGACAAAGAGCACGGGCGCAAGGTGACCCTGGCCGACTACTCTCTGACCCCGGATGTCGCCATTGTTGATCCACAATTTGTGATGTCCATGCCGAAGGGCCTTACCGCCGATACCGGTATCGACTGCCTAACCCATGCGCTGGAGGCTGCAGTTTCCAGCTACGCTTCGGCCTATACCGATTCCAACGCGATGCAAGCGATCCGGATGGTATTCAAGTACCTGCCCATCGCTTATGAGCATCCCCGCGATGAAGAAGCACGCTGCATGATGCACAATGCCGCCTGCATTGCGGCAATGGCGTTTGCCAACGCGTCGGTAGGCGTCAATCACGCGCTGGCACATGCCTTCGGGGCGCGCTTCGGCGTGGCGCACGGCCGGGCGAATGCGCTCATGTTGCCGCACGTCATTGCGTATAACGCGTCCGTGCCCACTAAGTTCGTGCCGTCACCGTACCAGAAGGGGTATGTCGCGCACAGGAAATACGCGACGATCGCCGATTTGCTGGGTCTGGGCGGCCACACCATCGAGGAGAAGGTGAAGAACCTGGTGATGGCGACAGAACAGTTACTCGACCAATTGGGCTTCCCGCGTTCGATCGCCGACCTGGGAATCTCCAAGGAAGAGTTCGAGCGGGCAATACCTGATCTGACCAAGCTTGCCTTTGACGATCCGTCCTGGCAGTCGAACCCTCGTATGCCACTAATCAGCGAATTGGCCGACCTGTTTTGGAAGGCTTATCGGGGGCGGGGCTTGGCGAAGGTGGCCAGTGCAACTCAGCTACAAAACGCGTAGGGGAGGGTGGTCGTATGGCAATGATCTCGGAATGGCTCAAGATCGATGAAGAGCGTGTTGTCCAGGGGTTGCAAGAGGCCGGACAAAGACTGGACAGTATCGAGGGCGAAGTGGCTTTGGATTTTTCTTCCGTGCGCCGGCTCGATGCGACTGCGCTCAAAGCGATGGAAGAGTTCGCGGGCATAGCTGACGACAAAAGCGTCAGGGTGGTGTTGCGCGCCGTCCACGTCGCTGTCTACAAAGTGCTCAAGCTGGTGAAGCTGACGTCGCGATTTTCTTTCGTGAACTGAGATGCGCGATGGTTTCGATAACTGACGATCGGTAACTGACTAGGAGATCTGCGATGCAGAGCCGACAGCAGGATGACCGCCTTTCCTGGGGAGATGCCGTTTTCCTCCACCTGGAGCGCGAGGGCATGCCCCTCAACGTGGCCTGTGTCTGCGTTTTTGAAGCTGAGATTCCTTTCGAGGCTTTCGTCCAGTTCGTGGAGTCGAAGCTGCCGCTTATTCCCCGCTACCTCAAGCGAGTAGTGCCCCCGCTCCTTAATATTGGCCTTCCAACGTGGGAATACGACCCAACCTTCGACATCCGCAGGCACGTACGCGAGGTGACGCTCAAGCATGGTTCCGACGCAGAGTTGAAGACGTTTGCGGGGAAAATTTTGAGCATAGTGATGGACCGGCAGCACCCGCTATGGGACCTGACCCTGGTGCATGGGCTGAAAGGTAATCGCAGCGGGCTCATTTTCCGTCTGCATCACTGCCTCGCCGATGGCATCGCCGGGGTTGGGATCATGAATGCGCTCATGGACGCGAGTCCAGTGGCCCCTCGTCTGCCCAGACGAAAGCGTCGGCTCCGAGTACAACTGCCTCGTGACGTTTTGACTTCGCTAACCAACGACTGCGTCGATTCCTATTCAGAATTCTCCAAACGAATTCTCGTGGCGCTGGCGGACGTATCGAGCATGGCGGAGCGCTTCGCGGCGAATGGCGGGAATTCGGGCACGGACGAGTTCGCACATCTACTTCCGGAACTCACCGTGTCCACAGAGCGCCTGCGATTCAACGTTCTCTACCGCGGGCCCCAAAAATTTGCCTGGGCTGACGTTCCGCTGGCAGAAGTAAAAGCCATCCGGCAAACGTGTGGGACCAGCGTGAACGATGTCATTCTCGCGCTGGTGACGGCAACCATCCGGAGCTACCTCGAACTGCACGGCGACCGCGTTAAAGGGCGACTGCTCCGCATGATGGTTCCGGTCAATCTGCGGGGCAGCGACGGTCCGGGTGACTTGGG
>Ga0070712_100000888_pt1 | contig 17906 bp, 15 predicted proteins | sample LARL81metaG_FD_71396 | JGI IMG/M metagenome (GOLD analysis project Ga0070712, IMG submission 71396) | Corn, switchgrass and miscanthus rhizosphere microbial communities from Kellogg Biological Station, Michigan, USA - LAR L8-1 metaG | ecosystem: Host-associated > Plants > Roots > Rhizosphere ...
GTCGCACGTGATCACGCTAATCGCCTCTCGATTGGGCGCGATATCCGGTAGAGCCTGTAGTCGAACTGGAGGAGATTCGTATTTTGGACTGTCTGAGCAGATCCGAGGATGACCGCGCACCTATTGCGGCGGCCGATCGGATGCGTCAGGAATGAGGAACGAGAGCGGGCGCACAAGTAACTCCAAGCCAACTTCCCGCAGAAACCGCTTCGACTGCGCTTCGCCGATATTGCGTGCGCGGATCGCCAGCAAGAAACTCAATACAAATGAGGTGACGATATTGAAGACGCCGACAGCTGCGATTCCCGACAGAGCGAGCGCAGCGTCCTGCCATCGCAATTGACCGTAGATCCTCGACGCATCCAGGGCATAGCCCAAACTGGCCGCAGCCAGCGTCACATGGCGCACCTCGAGCGGAATTCCAAACAACTGAAAGAAAATTGGCACAGACCCAAGCAGGAATCCCAAAACCACGTACCCCACGGAACCCGGAGCGTGATGATTCACCCAGTGCGCCAACCGCTCAGCCCGAACGATCCCCAGTTTCTCTCGAATTCGCAGACTGTTGGAAATTGCCGAGTCCATCCGGTGGAGCGCGAGATAGTTCGCGGTCCAGCCCGTTGCCAGTGAAGAGAGCCACAGAAAGACTCCGGTCACGATCGCGAAAGGGATGGTCATCGATTTGTGCGGAAACAGCATACGAATTCCATGTTCCGCCACCTCTTCGGGCAGAAAAGAATGTCCCCGAACCGCGTTCAAGAGCCTGTCGATGGCGATCGACGCAGGAATTGCCCCGATCAGATTGCTGATGGTGACAATGAATTGAGTTTTGCTGATTGCCCGAAGACTGGCCATGTGATCTTTCGCAGGATCCTCCATGGCGTCGACCAAAGTAGCAGCGGTTACCGCCGGCATTTTTGAAGCCAGCAGGAACCCGCCGGCCTGCATAAGCAGAAAGCTGACTACATAGTTCAGAGAGTGGGCCACAGCTAAAAGCATAGGAGCGTGGATCATCTCTGCCAGCGAATATTTGAACAGCGCCGTGAAAGAGGTGATGACGCCAGCGAGAACCGCGCCCATGCCCATCACTCCCCATTGCCCGGTGTCCTTGGCGATGTAGTGTTTGCCAGCACGCCCCGTTCGCTCCACAACGCTGCGAGCCAGCCGGCGCGTACTGGCACTCAGGACGCCCCCGATTCTTCGCTGTACAGCAAAACCATGTACCAGCGTGACTGCGAGTTTGCGCGCGTCAAAACCGGGACGTTCCATGCTGATCACCTGCTGGATTCGCCCAAGCAGAGACCGTAGCAACCGGACTCGAAAGATGAGGTTTGCCGACGAACCCCGATCGGCGAGCTGCTGGTTGACTATTTGCAATTGGTCCTCGCAAGCAGCTCGCTGTTCCTCCCAAATATGAAAGTCTTCCGGATGCCGGATCACCTGCTCTACGATCCCAGGAAGATGAAAAAAAGCGGAATTGGTAATGTCCTCGTCGTTGTTGAAGACAATCAGGTCCCGCGACAAGGCCACGTTCGCAGCCCGCAGTGCCAGAAGTTTGCACGATGCCAGAATTGAAAATCTCGACGGCCGAAACGTATCGGCCCAAGCCGCTACCAGTTCGTCGGGCAACGAGGCCACCCAGCGCCCATCGGATTCGGTCAGGTTCAGGGAGTCCATCAAAACGTAGAGATCGCCTTCCACTTCATCCACCGGCAACAGATGTCGCACCGCCCTGGTTACCAGTTCACGAACGAGAAAGGCCTCATCCGGCAAGCCTGCCTCTGAGATCACACGCACGTAGGAATGGTGAGACCAGAAATCCCGAAGGGTAGAGCGAATTTCGTCTCGCTTCGGATGGCGCTCAATCTCCGAGGTTATCTCTGAGAGAACGCCTGTTCGGGCTTCCTCCGGGACACTGAGTAGTTTCCGAAGAAGGCTGTACACACGAGTAGCGCGCTCTCGAGTGGAGAGGGACGCGAGGTCCGAGAGCTCTTCTGCGCTGAAAAGAATACTCGCTCCAGTTTCTGCTTGGGAGTAAGGGTGCCCAGGTGAAAGGAGAATATTAACTTGCTGAGGATTTGAAGTCGAACGAACTAGTGCCAGTGCCGGTAGTAGGTTCCCTGGCGCAGCAGAGTTCCCACGGCTTCCACTACGCAGCCGACATCATTCTTGTCGCATGCTCCCCGGATGCCTACCTTCCTTGCCTGCTGCTCGAGCTGGGGAGACATATGGAGGGTCACCATGAGGATGGGAATATTGGGATCCCTTCGCCGGATCTCTCGAGCCGCATCCAAGCCATTCATTTCGGGCATCTGAAAATCAAGAACGATAACGTCAGGGGCGGATTGCTGCGCTTTCTCGATCGCCTCCACGCCATTCGCCGCCTCACTGCAAACCTTCCACTGGTCTTCCTGTTCCAGCAGCATCCTGAGGCAGCGGCGCATAAGCTCGCTATCGTCCACCACAAGGATGCGGACCGGCGACGCTTTCGGACTGACGCCGAGCACAGCCATATATCGAACTTACGAGTCGATTCGCACTATGTCTATACCCCGCATCGCGTAGGCGTGGGCTGTTTTAGGGCTCATTCAGTGGCTCGCTTAGGACTTTCCGGAATCACGAAAACTTATCTTGTCGGTTGTGCCGTCGACCTAATGACCGCTAAAAAACTGCTTCATGTCGGGCGCGGCAGAGTTATGTTTGGATGTCTCGCCCGAGCCAAATGTTTACAACAATCAGGGCGAGACTATTTGTTTTGCGGTTCGACAGGCTTTGATTTCGTCAAATCCAGACCGAACTGAGGGTCCTCGTAGGTTCCGGTAATGTGCACGGGCACGACTTCGCCTCTCTTCTTTTTCTTGAAGATAGGATCGATGGCCTTGAGCAGGAACGACTTCACGCCTGAGGCCGTCTTCGAGATTTTTGTGTCGACTCGCATCCGTCCGTGCAAATCAACCTTCTCGTTCAGCAGGTTGTAGGTGCCGTACATGTGAGCGCCCGCGCCGGGTACGCCGAACGATAGCTGCGAAAAATTCGCGACCCCATTTTCCAGAACGACCATCCCTTTCAGATCGGTAAGCACAGTTTCCGCCTCTTCCATCTTTTCTCCTCGAGCCCCGGCACTCAGTTCGTTCACACTCTTCTGAGTCTCCGCTTGGGAAAACGTACCTTCGCCTACGCCAAAGCTGCCCTTGAGCCTCACTTTTTCCAAAAACGGCTCTTTCCCCGACGGAATTTCTACTTCCGCTTTAAAAGCCACCGCCCCCGACATGGGCGAGGGGGCGGACTTCACGAACAGGCCAAGCAGGTCCTCGATTCGTCCTTGCCGCGACGTGAGACTGAGCAGCGCAATCTTGCCCTTGCCATTCTTCGCTCCGGCAACGCTGCCTGTCACGGCCAGGTTTGTCCGGCCGAAACGCGCATTCACATGTTTCAGGAACGTGTCCCCATGAATTGCGTCCACGTATGCGTCGAACTCAGTCAACAGCTTTACGCGATGTCCACCCGATTTCACTACGAAGTCAGGAACGCTGGTGCTGCCGGAAATGTCGATGTGTTTCAAGTGCCCGTTGTATTTCCCCTTCGATGACAAAATTCCGCCGATACCGCCGTAAACGCCCAGATCCGCCTGCTCAAACACGTATTCGCCGGAGATCGGTGTCTCTCCTGGGGTTCCCGTGGTCCAAGCTCCAAACTTGCCGTTGGTAGTAAGCTCGCCGGGGGGCTGCGGATTGCGGAGCTTTAGCGTGTACTCAAATGGATTTCCCCATCGCACATCGTGCAGGACAGCCTTGTGTACCTCGAAGCGCAACGCTGCTTTCCCTGGATCCCTCGAGGCAAAGTCCACCAGCGCGCCATCGGCAACCAGTTTGTCCACCACAATAGTTGAATGCTGGGTTGAGAAGGTTACACCGCTCCCCAGCGGCGGCACATATACGTGCCCACCCTCAGCTTTGATCCGCGGAACGTGCCGCGTGAGGATCCCAGCGTAGCTTCCCTCGACCGTCAGTTTTTCGATGGTAATCAGCTTCCATCCCTCACGGCCGTGACGAAATTCAACGCCCTCGAGAATACAACCCGGGGAAGGAAAATATGTCCGCCGCGCACTTCGAATCGTCACTTCGCTGTCGCTTGCTTCCGCCAGGTCCTGCACAACCGCGTTCTCAGTAAATGGCCACCAGCGGTGCACTGCGATTGCGACCCCACAAGCAGCAACGCAAAAAAAAGTGATGACCACCAGAAAGACTTTTCGATATCCAGGCTGTTGCGGCGATCTTGTCGTACTGCTGGCCGCGGAAGACGCGGCTGTGGGTGTTAGGGCAGACGACATCCGGAATTGCTCCACGTTGTTATTTTCTTGTTATCGCAAAACTTACTTTCCAACGAGTGCGCGCATTACGTTGCATGGGGCCACTGTTTCAGCCTGCTGCAATCTGACAGCAAAGCGAATCGCGGCGTCCCACTACATGGTGCTAATTCGGATGTAACGTCGAATATCCGGCAGAGAGGAGAAGAATACGTATCCCGCGAGCAGCATCCCAGCGGTGGCTAGCACATTCGTAATGTTCAAAATCGGCTTCTTCATGGTCACTCCATGGCCAGCGAATTTGAATCCGTCGCTTGGATGCACGCCGGCCGCCGTCGGTAGTCTGTGAATTCAACTTGCCTGAACGGGACTCGCTGATGTGGGACAGCCTCCCTTAACGCGGAAGAGCTACAGGTATTTTGAAAATGAACTAGATACCGCACCTGATAGCACGCCCGCGATTGGCTCTCTATGCTCGGAGTAGATGATTCAAAGAACTTTAGAGGAAATGATGACAATGAAGCGGAACTCTGGTTTTCGAAGCTTCCTGTTCCTGGCGGCACTGTTCCTGGCATGCGGTACCTTCACGCTCGCGCAAGATTCTAGTGAGCAGAATGCCCCTGCCTCGGACAATACCAAAATCAATCAACGCGACCGGAACCCGAACGAGCCCACTGCCGACCAGCAGCAGAACAATCGTTCCGATCGCGACATCACTCAGCAAGTGCGGCAGGCCATTAACGCTGACAAGACCTTCTCGTCATATGCCCACAACGTCAAAGTGATCACGCAGAACGGGCAAGTGACCTTGAAGGGGCCGGTTCGATCAGACGATGAGAAGCGCGCAATCGAGGCAAAAGCCGCTGCCATTGCTGGGGACGGCAAAGTCACCAGCGAATTGACCGTCAAACCGAAAAGCTAAATCAATCATTCGAATTACCCAAGGAGAATTTACAAATGGCAGGAAAAAATACAGCCGTGTTCGGTATCTACCCTTCGTATACAGCCGTTGAAATCGGCGTGGACGCGTTGCGAGCCGCAGGCTTCCGCAACGCCGACATCTCTGCGCTATTCCCGGAGAATGCAGGTACGCGGGACTTCGCCCACGAGAAAAATACCAAAGCCCCCGAGGGCGCCACGACCGGAGCAGGTACCGGCGCGGTTCTCGGCGGCGCCATGGGTTGGCTCCTCGGAATCGGTGCCATCGCCATTCCTGGCCTGGGGCCTTTCATCGCTGCTGGCCCCATCATGGCCGCGCTCGCCGGCGCTGGTGTGGGAGGTACGGTCGGCGGCATCGCGGGCGCGCTAGTCGGCATGGGAATTCCCGAGTACGAGGCAAAGCGCTATGAGGGTCGGGTGAAGGATGGCGGAATCCTGCTGTCTGTGCACTCCGACAATTCCGACTGGACCAAGCGGGCCAAGGAAATCCTGAAGAGCACCGGCGCGCAGGACATTTCGTCCACCGGCGAAGCTGGCGCCGATGATGACACCTCGACGGAGATGCGCTTGCCACGCGCCGTCTAGGACGCACGGAACCTGTTGTTTGCATTTCGGGGTTGCCGGATGCAGTTGCTCGCCGACTGTTTTTCGGCACCCCGAATTGCGCTGTTTTCGAGCGAGAATTCGATCTTCGTACAAAAGAAAGAGCAGGAGGCATCAACGACGTGAGCGACAAAGTCCGCAACACCGAAGCCAGCAAGAACAATAAGGACAAAAGTACGTTCCTCAGCGACATCACCGAAATCCGCCGGCGCGCCCGTCAACACATCGAGAATGGCGCTGTAACCGATGCATACAAGGGAGATCGCAAAGTCGTTCTGCGCGTGCTCAATGAAGCGCTGGCCACTGAAATCGTTTGCGTCTTGCGTTACAAGCGCCATCACTACATGGCAAAAGGAATCCACTCCCAAGCCGTCGCTGACGAGTTTCTCGAGCATGCCGCTGAAGAACAGGAACATGCTGATCTCATCGCGGAACGCATTGTGCAACTGGACGGCGAACCCAACTTCAATCCCGAGGGTCTGCTGACCCGCAGCCACTCTGAATATGTGGAAGGCGAGAGTCTCGTCGACATGATCCGCGAAGATCTCATTGCCGAGCGTATCGCGGTCGAGTCCTATTCTGAGATCATTCGCTACCTTGCGGACAACGATCCGACCAGCCGTCGGTTGATGGAAAGCGTTTTGGCTAAAGAAGAAGAACACGCCGAGGACATGAGTACTTTGCTCGAAACCATCGCCAAAGAGGAAAAGCAGCAGGACCGGCGCAAGGCGAGTTAGTTGGGATGAAATTCAGGCGAACTCAAAGAAGCGATGAGGCGTCTGACACCGTATCGACGAAAAGGAGCTAGAAAATTATGGATAGCGGCAAACGAGAGAAATGCGCCCATGCGATTTGCAGCTGCATGGCGGCATCGGATAGCAAGTATTGCAGCCCTTATTGCGAATCTGCTAAAGACAAAACGGAAATCGCTTGCGGATGTGAGCACCCACACTGTGCCGGCAAGGCCTCCTAGCAAGCTCAACCCGGGCCGTGGTTTGACTGTTTCGATGCGAGCGCGAGGGAATTCGCTCCAACCGGACTGGAGGTAAGGCATTGGTTCGCTCCTCGAATTCAACGGCTTCCTCCAAGTCGACGATCGTTATCGCAGTCGCAGCGACGATCGCGATGCTGTATTTCGGCCGCCAGATTTTCATTCCAGTAGCCTTAGCCCTTGTTCTCAGTTTCTTGCTGACCCCCCTCGTCAGTCTGCTGGAGAAAGCTCATTTCGGGCGAGCTCCCGCAGTCATGATCGTCCTTGTCTTTTGCTTCGCTCTAGCCGCCGGCATTGGATGGGGTGTGACCGGTCAACTGCTGGAGATCACCGGCCATTTTCGGGATTACAAAGAGAATCTCGAGGAAACGATCCGATCGCTCCATCCGCCAAAGACCGGAGCGATCGGTCAAGCCACCGCTACGGTTCGTGAGTTAAACAGGGAGTTGGCCTCCGCTCCCGGTCAAGTCGGAAACCACGCTCCGGGTGATGCACAAGCCAAAGCAGCTGCCCATCCCATTCCCGTTCAGGTGACTGCGCCGCCCACGAATCTCCTTCAGGACCTCCGCACCCTCCTTGGCCCCATCGCTGGTCCCTTGGAAACGGCAGGAATGGTCGTCATTTTCACGGCGTTCATGCTGATCAAAAGAGAAGACCTGCGGAATCGCCTAATTCGACTGGGCGGAGAAGGCCGACTAACCGTCATGACCCAGGCCTTGGACGACGCCAGCCACCGGCTGAGTCGATATCTTCTGCTGCAATTCCTGGTCAATGCGGTCTATGGAAGCATTTTCGGACTCGGTTTGTATTTCATGAAGCTGCCGCACGCCCTTCTATGGGGCGTCCTGGCAGCATTGCTCCGCCTGGTGCCGTATGTAGGCACGCTGATCGCCGCTGCCTTTCCCATCGCAATGGCGCTTGCCGTTTTTCCCGGTTGGAACCATGCCGTACTCATCTTCGGCATGTTTGTTGTTCTCGAAGTCTTGATCGCCAACTTCATCGAGCCCTGGCTCTATGGCGCGCACACCGGAGTTTCATCGCTCGCCATCCTCGTTGCAGCCGTCTTTTGGTCGATGCTGTGGGGACCCGTCGGTTTGATCCTGTCCACCCCCTTGACCGTTTGCCTTCTGCTGGTGGGCCGCTACGTCCCGCAATTCAGTTTCCTGGAAGTTCTTCTGGGTGATGCCCCCGTCCTACAGCCCGAGGAACTTTACTATCAGCGTCTTCTGGCTATGGACCAGGATGAGGCGAGGAATATCGCAGAGGGGCAGCTGCAAGAAAAATCGCTCGCGAACCTTTACGAAACAGTTCTAATCCCAGCTCTCAGACTGGCGGAAGATGATCGCCATTCCGATACCGTCGGCGAGCGCACTTCCGAATTTATTTGTCAAAGCACCAGGGAACTGATTGACGACCTGGAAGATCGCGCCAAGCCGAGCCATGACTCCGAAGAGGCGGAAGCCTCCGAGCCTCGATCCAACGCTCTGCCGAACCGGCTGAAAATTCTCTGCGTGCCCGCCCGGGACGAGGCCGACGAACTGGTTGGAATGATGTTGGCTCAATTACTTCGTCAAGCGGGCGATGGCGCCGCTCATGTTGCGATCGGCACCGTTGACGAGATGCTGGACCAGGTGTCGCAGAGTGGCTGCCCCATCGTCTGCGTGTCGGCGCTTCCGCCATTCGCGGTCGGGCAGGCGCGCTCCCTCTGCAAGCGTCTGCGAACCAAATTTCCCGAGCTCGCGATTGTGGTCGGCCTCTGGGGATTCGGGGGAGGCGTTCCGAAGGCTCAAGAACGTGTGGGCCCAGGCTGCAGCGATGCCATTGTGACGACTTTGTCAGAGGCGCTGTTGCAGGTTCGGAGACTCTCTGAAATCGGTTCGGCCGACGAATCCGGAAAGTCAAAGGCAGTCGAGGTCAGCGCAGATTAAGTGGATCGAAATCAGAAAACAATTCAAAACAAGATTCAAAATAACGAAGTCCCGGCACCTTGCCGGGACTTCAGCGTTATTGCAGGTGCTCTTAACTACGACGCGCGGCGCTGACGGTCGGCGTTTTCGTCTTCTTCATTCTGGCCCTGGCCGCCCTTTTTCTGCTGTCCGGGCTGACCGCTCTGTTGATTGTTCTGACCCTTTTGGCCGTACTGGTCCTGGCCAGCCTGGTTGCCCTGCTGTCCCGATTGACCACCCTGCTGTTTATTTTTTTCCATATCGTCTGCCATGAAATAATCCTCCCTTTAAGTGCGCGGCGTGGCGCACATCTGCAATTTAAATCTACTGCTTTCAATTAGTTGCTATATGCGATGCGCGGGTTGGGGCTAAAAGCAAATGTCTGCACATTCAGGTGAAAAAATCTTTCGAGATCTAAGGAATCGTTGAGATCTGTACTGCGGATGTATCCGCGGGACTGATTGCTTTTAGCCGCTCCACTTCTTCTTGCGTCTTCTGCCAAGCCTCGGCCTTTTTCTTGGTATCGACGGGCGCATTCGGATCCCCGTAAAACGTGAGAATATTTAGGCGCAACTCAGGAGTAACTTGTGCGAAGTTATGCCCCGCCAATTGGTTCAGTAGACGTGCGTAGGCTTTGTCCGTAAGTACATATTCTCCAGCGTGCGTCATTCGGCCGGTGTCGAAATCGGTGTTGGGCAGACTTAGCTTCTTCGCCTTGGTTTCCGCCAGCAGGCTTCTATAGTTATCGAGCGTATGGTTGACGCTCGCTATATACAGATCCTCGGTTTTCTGGGTGGGAATCTTGAAGTCGAGCGCCTTGAACGGCCCAATCTTCGGGACGAAGCGGAGAAAGAACGCCAGAACTCGCGTGCCAAATCCCGGCCGGCGGTATCCCTTCCCCCACTCGCGTTGATAATCGGCGCGCGTCAGGTTGTAGCGGAACTTGCGCGCGTTGAAGTTTGGAGTCTCCGCGACCAGTTCTTTCTTTCGCGCCACCAGCGCCACCCTCGTCATTTCCGGAAGAATGTGACTGATCGCACGACGAAAGGTGCCGATCGCCAGATCTTCGTTCGCAATCACGTCGCTCAGCGGAATGCCGTACGTATCCTGAAAGGCTCGCTCCAGCACCGGCTTTGATATCTCGAACCCAATGAAATCATGATATCGATCGGACGTGTAGCGATTCTTCGCGACTTGCGTCACGTCAAAGCCGAATTCTGTCCGTATATGCGCCTTAGGATTATCGGCATAAGTTACTGACTTGCCGAATTTCTTCTGCAATTGTGGAAACTCGAGCCCTACAGCCTGATTCACGGTCGGGTGTCCAATATTGTCCGCGGAATAGTGCGCCAATGCGCCGAGAGCGAAAGCATACTCATCCAGGTCGTTGGCTTCGTTGATCATGTTTGCGATGAAGTCGCCGCTGCGAACGTAATGAGTCAGGTCACTGAAATACTTGTTGCCGAATGGATAGTAGCCCATGTCCTGTACCAGGCAACCTCCATACGCAAAAGCATGGGCTTTTTTCAGATCCTCGGCGCTGGAACCGGGGAACCGCTTCAGCAGCAGCGGCTGGATGTCATCCTTCCAAAGAAGATCGACCACCTCTTCGTGAGTAAGTACGGAATAGGCTCCGCAATAGGTCGTTAGTCCGAAAAACAGCCCAAGACTTAGTACGACCTGACAAAGAACCATGAATCTTCTCATAAGGGAGCACATCTTCCGCTGAACCTCGTGCGGTTACAGTTAGGTGCACACGGCGTACCAAGGTTGGCTGCCAATCTTGCGTCTTATCATCTCAAGCATACAGCACGATCGCCCCATGGCTACCAGATGTCCGGTAATGACATCCCGCGCCACGGCCGCTAGGCTTAGTCGTGTCGCATCAGATGTGTCGTAGTTTCGTCGGAGCGTGGACAGGCACTTCACAAGCAGAGGAGAAAGATAATGAGTATCTGGACCATATTGTTCGTTGTACTGCTGATCGCTTGGCTTGGCGGATTCACAGTGTTTCACGTTGCAGGCGGATTGATCCACCTGCTGTTGGTATTCGCTGTAATTTCCTTGATCCTGCACTTTGTAATGGGGAGTCGTACCGCATAGAGAAATCAGGCTTCCTGATTCGCAGGTTGAAGGGCCGCAATGGCCCGATGCATTGGCTTTACGCCAGGGTCATCGGAATCCATTCGGCCCAATGTTTTTACCCTTCTTCCTTGCCTATTTAAATCGATTACGCAACCAGACGCTCTGCACGGCTCAAATCCAATGCAAAAAGAAAGGGCCAGCGGAATTCGCCGGCCCCATCTAAACCGCGTAGGCTGTTAATTCGGTGTGCTGGTGTCTTTCTTCATCTTGTCATTCGCCATCTTTAGTGACACGACATCCACTTCTCCCTTATCGGCCGAGACGTGTGCCTTCAGAGCGACATGATGTCCTTCATGCCCTTTGACCGCATCCGGATTGCTAATCGTCCAGCTTTTCCCATCCTTGTCGCTGACGAAGGTCTTGCCGTCATCACTGATCTTTCCCATGATTGTGGTCGCCTTCATTGCGCTGTCCGACTTCATGGTGTCCTGTTTCATGGTGTCTTGAGCCAACAGGCTGAGTGAAGTCAGCAGGCCCAATGTGAAGATCGCTGCCAATAGTTTTCTCATGTCTCACTCTCCTCTGCGCGAAACTAGCTTCCACTCCCGCACTGTCAACCGCGCAAATCTCCAGCTCGGGGGATGGACGTGGGTGCAAAAAAGAAAAATCAAGAAGCATCAAACCCACGGCTATCCCGAAATGATCACTCTTAGCGGTGAACTTATAGGACTTTATACCGAGCCAACAATACAGCGAATGCCGTAACCGCGTGCCATGCATACATATATTCGCGTAAGTGGCTTTACCTCAGGTGCCTATGGCTTCAACGATCATGATGTAGATGCTCACCCCCGCCAACCTCCAGACTGCTTTGCGTCTCTAAGCAGGCCGACGGGTACACGGCCCCCAACGATTCTCGCAACATACTTCGTAGCCACCGAATCCGCGGCCCGCCGTAGTAAGCAGACGGGGCACTTGAGAATCGACAGGAGAAAACAAATGCGCATTCGCTGCATCCGTGCGGTATTGTTTGCATGCGTTGTGTTCGTGATGTCATCTGCTTCTGCTTCGTTCGCACAGCAATTTCGTTTTTCGGTGAGTTTCGGCCCGCCAGCGCTTCCCGTCTACGAGCAGCCTCTCTGCCCCGGCGAGGGTTACATTTGGACGCCAGGCTATTGGGCGTGGAGTGATGACGAAGGCGACTATTACTGGGTTCCAGGCACTTGGGTTTTGGCCCCTGAGCCCGGCTTTCTCTGGACCCCACCATACTGGGCCTGGCACGAGGGACGGTATGTTTTCTATGACGGCTATTGGGGCCCCCATGTCGGTTTCTACGGCGGCATCAACTATGGTTTTGGTTATTCCGGAGAAGGCTTCGAAGGCGGACGTTGGGATAACGGACACTTCTTCTACAATCGCTCGGTCACGAATGTAAACGTCACCACGATTCACAATGTCTACAACACCACGGTCGTCAACAATCGTACGACGATCAATCGTGTCAGCTATAACGGCGGCGAGGGAGGAATTTCTGCGCGCCCCACCGCCCAGCAAGAGGCCGTTATGCATGAGCGGCATATTCCTCCTCCCGCAGCCCAGAATGAACATATGCAGGCGGCTCGGGGCAATCCCGAACTTCGAGCCTCAGCAAATCACGGCAAGCCGCCGGTTGCGGCTACGGCTCGACCGGGAGCCTTCCGCGGCGGTGAAGCCGTAGCGGCTCGAGAGGCTGGAGCTCCGTATCATCCACCTGCGAATCACGAGCCGAATCAGCCTCGTGGTAGCAATGGCGGACCCAACCGGGAAGCGGCTCCGGCAAGACCCGAGAGTGCGGGCCACCCCTCTTCCCCCGCCAATCATCCCAAAGACCTTGCACCCATGGATCGTCCCGCTGCCCCTCACACCGGAAATACGAAGACGGACCAGAAATATCAGCAGCAGCAGGAAAAGCTTCAACAGAAGCAGGACCAGGAACGGCAAAAACTCCAGCAACAGCAAGACCGCGATCACCAGCGTCTCGCCCAACAAAAGGCGGACGAGGCGCGCAAGCAGCAAACTGAACAAAAGCACCAGCAGCAGACTCAGCAGTTGCAGCAACGGCATGAACAGCAGCAACAGAAAATGCAGCAAAAGCAAGCTCCGCAAAAGCAGGCCCAGCCAAAGCAGGCGCCACCCCAAAATCACTCGGAGTCCAAACCTCCGAAGGGCGGTCCTCAGTGAGTTTGCAAAACGTAGGCACGGGACATCTGCTAACCGGCGATGTCCCGTGCCTACGCACGATCATTTGATTTCTGAAAATTCGCCTCAGCGGCGATCCTTGGAATGACGATCAGTAAAATGAAAATGCTCGGAATCACCCGTTGTTGCTGAGCCCGAGCCCACCGCCTTGGTTAAATAGCAGATTCCGCCGAAAGTGCTCCGTCGTCGATTGGGTCTGCGGAAGCCGCGCGTTGGCCGTCCCGCTTATCCAAGGCTCTGTTCAATTCGGTAATCAGATCCATCAGCTTCTTGGGATCAAGTTCGTTCGCCGCTGCTTTACAGAGGTCCTGCCAGCTCTCATTTCGATTCTGGTCCATAAGGCTTCTCCGTTTAACACCGGGATTCTCGGAAGTGGCCGTTTTTAAAAGATAGGCAGCGGTGCTGAAGCAGGTAGGTTTCCAGACCCATAACGTGAGTCAACTGTACAACTTAGCGCGAAGCGAATTAGACTCCGCAACGCGCAATTTTCCGGCAGCTACGTAATTTTGCCACGCTGAATGACAGCGACCTACTTTTCAAGGGGCCCTAGCCCCGCGGGTGCGGACCATCCGCCAGCACGCCCGATGTGGTTGTCACCGGCGGATCTCCATACTTCCCGGTTAGCGCGTACCATCGGATCCGCAACATTTCCAACACCATCTTCGCGCCGTCAGCGACTGGATTGATTCTGGTGCCCTCGGCATGGGCCCAGACAACCGGGACCTCGGCAACTTCGAAGCCCATTCGACCTGCAAGGAAGAGTATTTCCGGATCGAAGCCCCATCCTTCAATTTTTTGCAAAGGGAAGAGCATTTTTGCCGCGCTCCGCCGGAACGCCTTGAATCCGCACTGCGTATCTTTGAACTCAAGCTGCAGCAGCATGCGAAGCAATAGATTGAAGGTCCTGCCCAGCACTTGCCGCGCCACGGACTGCCGTTGCGTCTGCAATTCACTGCGCACCCAGCGCGATCCGATTGCGACATCGGCGCCCCCGTCTAGCGCCTCCAAAAGCTTCGATGCTTCTTCGATCGGCGACGACAAATCGGCATCCGTAAACAAAACAATCGAACCCCGTGCGTTCAACATGCCATTACGCACGCTGTATCCTTTACCGCGGTTTCCGGGATTCTGAAGCAGCCTCACCATCGGATTCGTCCGGGCATACTCCTTGACGATTTCGGCCGTTCCGTCACTCGACCCATCGTCCACCACGATCACCTCTGCCTGCCAACCTTCCTGGTGAACAAAATCCAAAACTCGATTGAGGCTCCGACCCAGGCGGGCGCTTTCGTTATATGCGGGAATCACAATGCTGACTTCGTATGAATGATTCAAGGTTCTCTCGATTCTTCGTCCATTCCCCCTCGCATGCTCATTCCAAGGGGCGATGCGAGATCCCTTCGGATCCCCATTCTTTGCTTTAGAGATCGAATCGACTCAATAGGTTGCGAACCAGCAGACCCTTAACAACGTATGTCCCCACGCTCTAAGGTCGGCCCGAACGAAGGCAGTCGGCTACAGGAAATACCTTAGGGCATGACACTCTACGCTCTGGTACCAATACGTTAGCAATCCGGGTAGTGGGGCGTGTCGTTCGGGCTCGCAGCAATACCCTTTTGGCTGTTGGCGCTTCCCCTTCTTTTATGTGCTGAACAGTCATATCTCAGTGCAAGTCAAGATGAATCTGTCGATTCAGTGAGCAGGTCGACGGGATTGCTCCTTGTTCGGGAGAGGCTATGAAAAGATCCGCGCTCAACGATGTAGCGCCCAATAACGAGAACCTTCCTCCCAGTCTTGCGAAAAGCAATGGGAAATCCAAGACCACCGACGGATCTCTGGATCTCAACGTCATTTTGACCAGCCTGCAATCCATGCGGGATGGTGACTTTACGGTCCGGCTTCCAGGCACCTGGGTTGGTTTGGCAGGCAAAGTGGCCGACACGTTCAATGAAATCGTTGCTGCCAACCAGCACATGGCGCAGGAACTCAAGCGCGTGGGTCACGTAGTCGGCAAGCAGGGCAAAACGCGCGAGCGCACCCGCTTTCACGAGTCCCGAGGAGCCTGGGGCGAGATGGAAGTCTCCGTCAACACGCTGGTGGAAGATCTGCTCCGGCCCACCGCTGAAGTCACGCGCGCCATCGCCGCCGTCGCTCAAGGCGACCTGACTCAAACCGTTCGCCTCGACGTCGATGGCCGGCCGCTTGAAGGCGAGTTCCTTCGCTCCGCAAATCTCGTCAACACGATGATTCAGCAGCTCGGCGTCTTCACCGCCGAAGTGACTCGCGTCGCCCGCGAAGTAGGTACGGAAGGCAAGTTGGGCGGCCAGGCCCAAGTGCCCGACGTCGCCGGCACATGGAAAGATCTCACCGACAACGTCAACCTCATGGCCAGCAACTTGACCGGCCAGGTGCGTAACATCGCCGAAGTGGCGACCGCTGTAGCCAGCGGCGACTTGTCGCGAAAAATCACCGTCGATGTGCGCGGCGAGATCCTGCAGCTCAAAGAAGCCATCAACACCATGGTGGATCAGCTGCGTTCGTTCGCTTCAGAAGTAACGCGCGTCGCCCGCGAAGTCGGTACCGACGGCAAACTCGGTGGACAAGCCGTTGTACCTGGCGTCGCCGGCACCTGGAAAGATCTCACCGACTCCGTGAACGCCATGGCCGGTAACCTTACGGCCCAAGTCCGAAACATCGCCGAGGTCACCACCGCCGTGGCCCGCGGCGATCTATCCCGCAAAATCACGGTCGACGTAAAAGGCGAAATCCTCGAACTCAAAGACACCATCAACACGATGGTCGATCAGTTGAACGCGTTCGCCGGCGAAGTCACGCGCGTCGCTCGCGAAGTCGGTACCGAAGGCAAGCTGGGAGGCCAGGCGCAAGTGCCCGGCGTTGGCGGTACGTGGAAGGATCTCACCGACAACGTCAACTTCATGGCCAGCAACCTGACTGGTCAGGTCCGTAACATCGCGGAAGTCGCGACGGCAATTGCCAGCGGCGATTTATCCCGCAAAATCACTGTGGACGTCCGCGGCGAAATCCTCCAGCTGAAAGAGACCCTCAACACGATGGTCGATCAGCTGAATCGATTCGCTGGCGAAGTAACGCGCGTGGCTCGCGAAGTCGGTACCGAAGGTCGACTCGGAGGACAGGCCAACGTGCCCGGAGTCGCCGGCACGTGGAAGGATCTTACTGACTCCGTCAACTCCATGGCCGGAAACCTTACCGGCCAAGTCCGAAACATTGCGGAAGTTACGACGGCCGTTGCTCGCGGCGATTTGTCGCGTAAGATCACGGTCGACGTCAAAGGCGAAATTCTCGAACTCAAGAACACCATCAACACGATGGTCGACCAGCTCAACGCGTTCGCTGGCGAAGTAACGCGTGTGGCCCGCGAAGTCGGCACGGAGGGCAAACTCGGCGGCCAGGCGCAGGTCCCGGGCGTGGCTGGCACCTGGAAGGATCTCACCGACAATGTCAACTTCATGGCCAACAACCTGACTGGCCAGGTCCGTAACATCGCCGAAGTAGCCACAGCCGTGGCTCGCGGCGACTTGTCGCGCAAGATCACGGTTGACGTGAAAGGAGAAATCCTCGAGCTGAAAGACACCATGAACACCATGGTGGACCAGCTCCGTTCGTTCGCATCGGAAGTCACCCGCGTCGCCCGCGAGGTCGGCACCGACGGCAAGCTCGGCGGACAGGCTCTCGTCCCCGGCGTCGGCGGAACCTGGAAAGATCTCACTGACTCCGTGAACTCCATGGCCAGCAACTTAACGGGCCAGGTTCGTAACATCGCTGAAGTATCAACCGCAATCGCCAGTGGTGACTTGTCAAAGAAAATCACGGTAAACGTTAGCGGCGAAATTCTGCTGCTCAAAGAAACCATCAACACGATGGTCGACCAACTCAACGCCTTCGCTGCCGAAGTCACCCGCGTGGCCCGCGAAGTTGGTTCCGAAGGCAAACTTGGCGGCCAGGCGCAGGTTCCAGGCGTTGCCGGAACGTGGAAGGATCTCACCGATTCCGTCAACTCCATGGCCGGAAACCTCACGGGCCAGGTCCGAAACATCGCGGAAGTCACGACCGCTGTCGCTCGTGGAGATCTCTCCCGCAAAATCACGGTCGACGTGAAAGGCGAAATTCTCGAACTCAAGAACACTATCAATACGATGGTGGACCAGCTTAACGCTTTCGCCGGCGAAGTCACCCGCGTGGCCCGCGAAGTCGGCACCGACGGCAAACTTGGCGGCCAGGCGCAAGTCCCCGGCGTAGCCGGAACCTGGAAAGATCTCACCGACAACGTCAACTTCATGGCCAGCAACTTGACCGGCCAGGTTCGAAACATCGCCGAGGTCGCGACCGCGATCGCGAATGGCGATCTCTCGAAGAAGATTACGGTCGACGTTCGCGGCGAAATCTTGCAGCTCAAAGAGACGCTCAACACGATGGTCGAGCAGCTTCGGTCATTCGCTGCCGAAGTCACTCGCGTCGCTCGCGAAGTCGGTTCCGAAGGCCGCCTCGGCGGTCAGGCCAACGTGCCCGGCGTCGCCGGAACCTGGAAGGATCTCACCGATTCCGTGAACGCTATGGCCGGAAACCTCACGGGCCAGGTCCGAAACATCGCAGAAGTCACGACGGCCGTTGCCCGCGGCGATTTGTCGCGCAAGATTACAGTCGACGTCAAAGGCGAAATTCTCGAGCTCAAGAACACCATCAACACGATGGTGGACCAGCTCAACGCCTTCGCCGCCGAAGTCACCCGCGTCGCGCGCGAAGTCGGCACCGACGGCAA
>Ga0070712_100000889_pt1 | contig 17894 bp, 13 predicted proteins | sample LARL81metaG_FD_71396 | JGI IMG/M metagenome (GOLD analysis project Ga0070712, IMG submission 71396) | Corn, switchgrass and miscanthus rhizosphere microbial communities from Kellogg Biological Station, Michigan, USA - LAR L8-1 metaG | ecosystem: Host-associated > Plants > Roots > Rhizosphere ...
TGGATGCTCGGCATCCTGGCCAACTCGTAGCCGACGCCGATGACGACGGGCCGCTTCGGGAGGCTCGCGAGGGTCAGGTCGAAAAAGCCCGCGCCGTAGCCGAGACGGTAGCCCGCCTCGTCCCAGCCTACCAAGGGCAGGAGCACGGCAGTCGGGGTGACCAGCTCGGAGTCTGTCGGGAAGGGAATCCCGAGCGGTCCGGCGGCGAGCGCCACCCCGGGATGCCACTCGCGAAAGACGAGTGGCTGCTTCGGAGCCACGACCACGGGCAGGGCGGTCAAGGCGCCACGGCTGCGCAGGCCAGGAAGGAGCGGCCGGGCATCGTATTCGCCCCGGATCGGCCAGCAGAAGGCGAGCTTGGCCGCCGCGAGCCCGGGGAATGACCGCTCCAGGTGCGCGTCTATGCAGAGGCGAAGGCGTTCGAGCGTCGCCGCGTCGAGAGCTTCACGGGCGGCGATCAGCCGCGCTCGTTCGGCTGTTCTCCACGATCTCAGCTCTTCGAGTTTCATGAGGGTTTGCGCGGCATGTCGTTCACGATCGCCACGCGCGCCCTCACTATAGCAGTCCGGTGTCGTCGGCCGCGACGGCTGGCGCCGGGATGCTCGCTGCCGAGGTTTGCCTATCCTCCGCTGATCCGCGCCGTCCGCGACGAGGCGCGGCGATGACCTACTTCGCGCCGGTGGTTACCCGGATGCTTCCCAAGTGCTCGTGGACGTGGTTGATCAGGATGCCCTCGATGGCCTGATGCACGGTCATGACGGGAATGTCGGTCAGCACGGTGCCGCTCCGATCGAGCTCGGCGTCGCTCAGCCCGCGGACGATGGCCGAGGCCTTGGCTCCGTTCGTCCGGAACATCTCGAGCGTCTCCGCCTTGTCGGGATTAGGATGCTCCGCGAGATGCTTGGCGTTGTTCTCGTTGACGAGGTCCCGGGTGAGCTTGGGCAGGGGCTGGTCCTTGGCGACCATCTGGAGCAGTCTGGCGATCCGCGCGTGCCCACCCGCCACGTGATGGGCGACGCACCCCACCGGCCACTTCTCGGCCGCCGTCATCTTCTTCCAGTCGGCATCGCTCAGACCCTCGACGACCGTGGTGAACTCACGGCATGAGTCCTCGAACTTCTTGGCCAGCTGCTCGGCTCGGGCGCCCATGTTCCTCTCCTCGTGATGGTTGCGGGGGACGGTCGGTGGATGCGGCACCTGTCATGCCTTAGATGGACATCCGGGAGCCTTGGATTCAGAGGTAAGCTGGGACCCCACTAACGCGATGCGCGGCGATGCGCAGCCCATGCGTCGTCCCGCGCGTCCACACAGCGGAACTGGAGACGACACATGGCGAACGCGGGTACGGGGACAGGGCTGCAGCTTCGTTCCACGATCAAGAAGGACGGAACCCTCGAGATCTCCCTGGTTGACGTGGCCACCCCGGAGCCCAAGCCCGAGGAAGTGATCGTTCGCGTCGAAGCCTCCCCCATCAACCCCTCCGACCAGGGCCTCCTCTTCGGGGGCGCCGACATGAGCGCGGCCAAGACCGCCGGCACGGCCGACCGCCCCGTGGTGACGGCACCGGTGTCGCCCACGGTACTGAAAGCGATGGCCGGGCGCCTCGATCAGTCGCTGCCCGTCGGCAACGAAGGGGCAGGGGTTGTCGTCCAGGCCGGAGCGTCCCCGGCCGCCCAGGCACTGATGGGGAAGACCGTGGCGATTCTCGGCGGCTCCATGTACACGCAGTACCGCTGCATCAAGGCGGTGCAATGCCTGGTCTTGCCGCCGGGTACCACACCCGCCGAGGGCGCCTCCTGCTTCGTCAATCCGCTCACCGCCCTCGGCATGGTCGCCACGATGCGCGCGGAAGGTCACAAGGCGCTCGTGCACAGCGCGGCCGCCTCCAATCTTGGCCAGATGCTCAACAAGATCTGCATCAAGGACAAGGTCGACCTGGTCAATATCGTGCGCAAGCCCGAGCAGGTGGACGTGCTGAAGAGGATCGGCGCGAGCTACGTGTGCGACTCGAGCGCGCCCACCTTCATGGACGACCTGACCGATGCGCTCGCGGCCACCGGGGCCACCGTGGCCTTCGATGCCATCGGCGGGGGGACCCTCGCCGGGCAGATCCTCACCGCCATGGAGGCGGCGGCGAACCGGACGGCGAAGGAATACAGCCGCTACGGGTCGACCGTCCACAAGCAGGTCTATATCTATGGTGGGCTGGACCGCGGACCAACCTCCTTCAACCGCACCTTCGGCATGGCGTGGGGCATCGGAGGCTGGCTCCTCACCCCATTCTTGCAAAAGATCGGCTTCGAAGCCGCGCAGAAGCTGCGCGAGAGGGTCGCGGCCGAGATCAAGACTACCTTCGCGAGCACCTACACGAAGGAGATCTCACTCGCGGAAGCGCTCAAGCTCGAGGAGATCGCCGTCTACGGCAAGCTGGCCACCGGCGCGAAGTATCTGATCAATCCGAACAAGGGGACCCGCTAGTCGCCGAGCTGCGTCGCTTGAGATTGGCACGGAAGCAGGCACGCTCAGCGGACGCTCTCCGCATCCACCGCGGCGTCGGCTCCGCGGGAGAGCGGGCGCTCCATCACCCCGAGCGTAAGCCCGGCGGGATCAGCGTCAAGTCGGGTAAAATGCTCCAGATATGTGGATTGTCCGGATTGCCCTGGATCGGCCGTATACCTTCATCGTCCTCGCCCTCCTGATCTTGATCGTCAGCCCCATCGTCATCGCCCGCACGCCCACCGACATCTTTCCCACCATCAATATTCCCGTGATCGCGGTGGCCTGGCAGTACGGCGGGCTGAACGCAGAAGAGCTGGAGGGCCGGATCACCACGTCGTACGAGCGCGTGCTCACCACCACCGTGGACAATATCCAGCGCATCGAGTCCAGCACGGTGGCGGGGCAGGCCATCATCAAGATCTATCTGCAGCCGACGGCCCGGCTCGACACCGCCAACGCTCAGATCACCGCCATATCGCAGACCGTGCTCCGCCAGTATCCCGCGGGCACCACGCCGCCTCTCATCATCAATTACAGCGCCTCCAGCGTGCCCATTCTCCAGCTCGCGCTCTCCGGCCAGGGGCTCGCCGAGCAGCAGCTCTTCGACCTCGGCGTGAACTTCCTGCGGCCCCAGCTCGTGACCATCCCGGGCGTGGCCATTCCGTATCCGTTCGGGGGCAAGCAGCGGCAAGTCATGATCGACCTGGATACGCGCATGCTCCAGGCCAAAGGGTTGTCGCCGAACGACGTGCTCAACACGCTTGCCCTGCAGAATCTCGTCCTGCCCTCCGGCACGGCCAAGATCGGCCTGCTCGAGTACGACGTGAGCCTCAACGCGGCCCCCCGCACCGTGCCCGAGCTGGGAGACCTGCCCATCAAGGTGGTGGGCAACTCCACCATCTACGTGCGCGACGTGGCCAACGTGCGCGACGGCTTCAGCGTGCAGACGAACATCGTGCGGCGGGACGGACGGCGCGGGACGCTGCTTACCGTACTCAAGATGGGCGATGCCTCCACCCTCGACGTGGTGAGCAACATACGGCAGGCCGTCCCCCGGGTGGCGAGCACGCTGCCCCCGGAGCTCCAGATCGATCTCCTCGCCGACCAGTCCGTCTTCGTTCGCGGGGCGGTCATGGGGGTGGTCCACGAGGCGATCATCGCGGCCTGCCTCACCGCCTTGATGATCCTGCTCTTCCTCGGGAGCTGGCGGAGCACGCTCATCATCGCCGTGTCCATTCCGCTTTCCATCTTGACCTCGGTGGTGATACTGAGCTTCCTGCGCGAGACCATCAACATCATGACCCTGGGCGGTCTCGCCCTCGCCGTGGGCATTCTCGTGGACGACGCCACCGTCACCATCGAGAACATCGAGCGCTACCTGGAAGAAGGCCACGAGCTGCGGCCGGCCATCTTCGACGGGGCCGCCCAGATCGCCGTGCCCGCCCTCGTGTCCACCCTCTGCATCTGCATCGTGTTCCTGCCCATGTTCTTCCTGAGCGGGGTGGCGCGGTTCCTGTTCGTGCCTCTGGCGGAGGCGGTGGTGTTCGCCATGCTCGCCTCCTATATCCTCTCGCGCACCCTCGTGCCCACGCTGGCCATGTACCTGCTCCGCCAGCACGCGCACGGAAGCGCCCCCACCCGGAACCCCTTCGCCCTCTTCCAGCGGGGATTCGAGCGCGTCTTCGAGCGGACGCGGGCCGCCTACCGGGGTCTGCTCATGCGGCTCCTCTCCCGGCAGGGCGCCTTCGTGACCGTGTTCTTGGCCGCCTGCCTCCTCGCGTGGCTCCTCGTGCCCTGGCTCGGTGAAAATTTCTTTCCAGTGAGCGACAACGGGCAATTCATCCTGCACCTGCGCGCCAAGACGGGGATGCGCATCGAGGAGACGGCGCGGCTCGCCGATCTGGTGGAGGCGGCCATCCGCCGCGAGATTCCCGCGACCGAGCTCAACAACGTCATCGACAACATCGGCCTCCCCTACAGCACCATCAACTACATGTACAGCCGCTCCGGGTTCATCGGCGCCGCCGACGCGGATATTTTAGTGACGCTGAAAGAAGGCCACCAGCCGACCGAGGATCACATGCGCGCCCTCCGCCGCCGGCTGCCCCAGGAGTTTCCCGGCGTCGCCTTCTATTTCGTGCCCGCCGACATCGTGACGCAGATCCTCAACTTCGGTCTTCCCGCACCCATCGACGTGCAGATCGAGGGCACCGACATCCAGGGGAACCGGCAGATCGCCAACAAGATCCTCGACGAGCTTCGCCAGGTTCCCGGCCTCACCGATCTCCGGATCCATCAGAACTTCGACTATCCAAAACTGCAGGTGAGCGTGGACCGCACCAAGGCCGCGGGGGCCGGCTTCACCCCGCGTGACGTGGCGAACAGCGTGCTGCTCTCCCTCAGCGGGAGCAATCAGGTCTCTCCTGCCTATTTCCTCAACTGGCAGAACGGGGTCAGCTATAGCCTGATCGCCCAGGCGCCGCAGTACTCGATTCAGTCCCTCCAGGATCTGCAGAACATTCCCATCAGCGGGAGCTCGACGGCCCGTCCCCAGATCCTGGGCGACATGGCCTCCATCGAGCGCTCGAACGGGATGGCGGTTATCTCGCACTACAATACCCGGCGCGTGGTGGACATCTACGGCTCCGTGCAGGACAGGGACCTCGGCGCGGTGGGGCGCGACATCACGCGCGTCGTGGACGCCTATCGCCCGCACCTGCCCCGGGGCAGCTTCGTGACGCTGCGCGGGCAGGTCGAGACCATGCGCGCGTCGTACATCGGTCTCCTCGGGGGGCTCGCCTTCGCCATCGTCCTCGTCTATCTCCTGATCGTGGTGAACTTCCAGTCATGGCTCGATCCGTTCATCATCATCACCGCCTTGCCCGCCGCGCTGGCCGGTATCATCGTGTTTCTGTTCCTCACCAACACCACCCTGAGCGTGCCCGCCCTCATGGGCGCCATCATGTGCATGGGGGTGGGCACGGCCAACAGCATCCTCGTGGTCGCCTTTGCCAAGGAGCGTCTGGCCGAGCACGGAGACGCCCACCAGGCCGCTATAGAGGCGGGCGTCACCCGCTTCCGCCCCGTGCTCATGACCGCGCTGGCCATGATCATCGGCATGATTCCCATGGCCCTCGGCCTGGGGGAGGGTGGTGAGCAGAACGCTCCCCTGGGCCGTGCCGTCATCGGCGGGCTCCTGTGCGCCACCATCGCCACCCTGGTCTTTGTCCCTGCCGTGTTCAGCCTGCTCCACGGCCGTCGGCGTCTCGTCGGACACGCCTCGCCGCGGGAGGAGAGGGCATGAGCCGGCGATGGCGACACTCGCTGGGCTTCCTGGTGGTGGCGGCCGGCGTGCTCCTGCTCGGCATCGGCATCTATGCCGGGATCCAGGGCCGACGCGGCGCCGACGCGGCTCTGAACCGCGTGACCAAGGAGGCGGCCACGCCGACCGTGTCGGTCGTCCATCCGTCGACGTCCGCGGCCACTGATGAGCTGGTCCTGCCGGGGACGGCCCGCGCGTTCACCGATGCTCCGATCTATGCGAGGGCCAGCGGTTACCTCAAGAAATGGCACGTCGACATCGGCTCGCGCGTGACCAAGGGACAGCTCCTCGCGGAGATCGAGACGCCCGAGCTCGACCAGCAGCTCGGACAGGCGCGCGCCGAGCTGGAGAACGCGCGGGTGAATCTCGATCTGTCACGAGCCACCGCGGAGCGCTGGCAGACTCTCTCGAAGAGCGGCTTCGTCTCCCGCCAGGAGACGGACGAGAAGCTCGGCGACTTCAACGCCAAGAAGGCCACCGTCGACTCGAACGCGGCCAATGTCCGGCGCCTCGAGAATCTCCAGAGCTTCCAGAAGATCTACGCGCCGTTCGACGGCGTCATCGTGGCCCGCAACACGGACATCGGCGCCCTCATCGATGCCGGGGCGGGTGGGCAGGCGCGCGAGCTCTTCCGTCTGGCCGCCATCGACAAGCTGCGCGTGTTCGTCTCGGTGCCGCAGATGTACGCGCAGGCCGCGCGCCCGGGGACGCCCACCGTGGTGACGCGCGAGGAAACGCCGGACAAGGCTCTCCGCGGCACGCTGGCGCGCACGTCCAATGCCCTCGATCCCTCGTCCCGCACCATGCTGAGCGAGGTCGAGGTGGACAACCCCACGGGCGAAGTTCTGCCCGGCGCCTATGTGGTGGTGCGCCTGCGCGTCGGCCGTGAAGCGAGCGGGCTGACCATTCCCGCCAACACGCTTCTCTTCCGCTCCGAGGGTCTGCGGGTGGCCGTGGTACGTGACGGGCGAGCCGAGCTGGTCCCCGTGAAGATCGGACGCGACTATGGGCGGAGCGTCGAGGTGATCTCGGGGCTGGGGCCGACGGACGCCGTCATCCTCGATCCCGCCGACTCGCTCGTGAGCGGCACCGCCGTCCGGGTGAGCAAGCCGCCGAGCGAGCCCCGGAAGCCCTGATCACGCGCTCTCCGCGCATCGCCTTCCCCGGCCCGAAACCGCTTGGCAAGTCCGTCCACACCACCATCAGAGGAGAGTCCAGGAATGCCCACGCACGCTCAGCTGGCGCCGCAGATCGAGCAGTTCATCCACGACAATCCGCAGGGCGTGCTGACCTCCTTCAGGCGGAACGGCATGCCGCAGCTCAGCATCGTCACCGTGTACCCGCGTGATGGCGGAGTCGGGATCTCCATCACCGAGACGCGGATGAAGTTCAAGAACCTCCTGCGGGATCCGCGCTGCTCGGTCCTCATCTCCCACGCCGACTGGTGGTCGGGCTTCCTCGTGTTCGAGGGCAAGGCGGAGCTCACCCACTCCGGGAACACGGATGCCGAGGCGCTGCGCAAGGCGCGCCGGCACATCTTCAGCGCCACCACGAGGCGACGGAGCGCGGACTGGGAGGAGTACGACAGGATCGCGGAGGCGGACAAGCGCGTGGCCATGATCCTGCGCCCAGATCACGTATACGGCTCCGCCCTCGCCCGCATGCGCGAGGCGCTGAAGAAATAGCTGCGTGGCGGTGCCTAGGCGGGAAGCGCCCCGCGCGTCTTGGTCTCCAGCCGGTAGAGGCTGGTGCGGGCGGTGATGAAGAGCACGCTCCCGTCCTCGCCCCACGCGAGGTTGGCGGGGAGCTCGGGCAGCACGATGCGTCCGAGCAGCGTGCCGTCGGCACGGCACACCCAGATACCTCCGGGGCCCGTGGAGAACACGTTGCCCGCCAGATCCACCTTGAGGCCGTCGGGCACTCCCGGGTCCTCCGACGCCATGTCGAGGAGGATGCGGCCATTGGCGAGCGTGCCGTCCGGCCGGACGCTGAACGCGCGGATATGCTTCCGGGCGGAGTCGTCGATGTACAGAAGCGATTCGTCAGGAGAGAAGGCGAGACCGTTCGGCAGGGTGAAGTCGTCGGCCACGAGGTGCAGGGTTCCGTCGGGGGCGAGACGGTAGACGCCGTTACTGGCCTGCTCCTTTCCCGGGATGGGCTTCGTCCACCAGCCCGCGGGACGGGAGCCGCCCCTGATGCCAGGCTCGACCCCGTAGGGCGGATCGGTGAAGTAGATCGAGCCGTCGGACCTGACCACGATGTCGTTGGGACTGTTGAGCCGCTTGCCCTGGAATCGCTCGGCGAGGACGGTGCGCGTACCGTCGTCCGCCACCCGGGTGACGCGACGGCCATCGTGCTCCGCCGCGAGCACCTGTCCCCGGCCATCGAGGGTCAGGCCGTTGGACATGCCGGTGGCGTACGTGGTCAGCTCCGGGCCCTCGGGCAGCCGGCGCCAGCGCGCGATGCGCTTGTTCGGGATGTCGCTGAAGAGGAGGCAACCGCCGCGCCATACCGGCCCTTCCGTGAACGCGAACCCGCCGGCCACGCGCTCGATGGGTGCGTCGGGAGCGATCAGATCGTGCAGGCTCGGGTCCTTCACTTCCAGTGGCGACATGATTTCTCCTCTGCGTGGCACCTCGGGCACTATCTCTGAGGGGACGCCTCAGAACAGGCTCGAGATGATGTTGATGCTGAGGGCGAGGATGGCCGTATTGAAGACAAACGAGAGCACCCCGTGGATGAGGGCCAGCTTGCGTATCCGCCGCGACGTGACCTGCACGTCGGACACCTGGCAGGTCATCCCGATCACGAAGGAGAAGTAGCTGAAGTCCATGAAGCCAGGCTCCGTCTCGCCCGGGAACTGTAGCCCGCCGTCGTCCTCGGCCCCCACGTCGTCGTCTCCCTTGCGGTAGTAGATGTGGGCGTAGTGGAGAGCGAAGACGGTGTGCATGAGGCTCCAGGAGGCCATGACTGTCGCGATGGCCAGGATCACGTGCCAGGTCAGCCGCCCCGCCTGAAGACTCTTGGCGGTGCCGAGGAGATAGCCGACGGCAAACATGCTGGCGCAGGTGCAGATCACCACGATCAGGAAGATCAGGGTACGGCCGGAGTCCTGAAGGCGGGCCACCCGAGCGGCGGCCGCCGCCTCGCCCCAGATGATCCGCATCCACGCGAGGAGGAGGAGGGACCAGCAGAACGCGTTCCACACCACGATGATCTGGACGAGTGTGCTCATCCGCCCCATGGTCAAGAAAAACGCGACGGCGGTGGCGATCACCGCCACGCCAAGACGATGATGGGCGTCGAAGTGTCCCAGCGGGCTTGAACGCATCGCGGCGATCCTGACAGATCGCCGGGGAGAGTTCAAACATTCCCCGGGGCCCGGAGATCCCGACCGGGCGGTGATGTGGTAAGTTAGCGCGCCATGAGCCGCCGCAGCGATCTGCTCGTCGAAACGGACTGGCTTGCCGAGCATCTCCACGATTCCGACCTGCGGATCCTCGAATGCACTGTCTACCTGCACCCCGCCGACGTGCCCGGAGGTTATCGCGTGGAGTCGGGGCGGTGGAGATGGGAGCAGGGGCACATTCCGGAGGCGGGCTTCGCCGATCTTCAGGACGATCTCTCGGATCGGAGCTCCCCGCTGCGCTTCACCCTGCCGCCCGCCGCCCAGTTCGCCGACGCCATGGGCCGCTACGGCGTGGGCCCGGGGGTTCGGGTGGTTCTCTACGATCGGTTCGTGAACATGTGGGCGGCCCGCATCTGGTGGATGCTGCGCGCCTTTGGCTTCGACGGCGCGGCCGTCCTCAACGGCGGGTGGAAGAAATGGACGCAGGAAGCCCTGCCCGTGGCCACCGATGACGGTGCCCGCCCGGCGCGTCGGTTCATCGCGCGGCCGCGCCCCGAGCTCGTGGCCGACAAGGCCGGCGGGCTGGCCGCCCTCGGGCAGTCCGGGGCGTGCGTGATCAACGCCCTCACGGAGGAGCAGCACCGAGGCACGGGCGGAGTGAGCTACGGTCGCCTCGGGCACATCACGGGCACCGACAACGTCCCGGCCCGCGCGCTCGTGGACCCCGATACCCACGCCTATCTTCCCGACGAAGCGCTCCGCGCGAAGTTCGCGCGGGCGGGCGCCCTCGACGCGTGCCGCGTGGTCACCTACTGCGGCGGCGGCATCGCGGCCTCAAGTGACGCCTTTGCCCTGGCCCTGCTCGGCCGTGAGGACGTCGCGGTCTACGACGCTTCCCTCTCGGAGTGGGCCGCCGACCCGTCGCTTCCCATGGAGCAGGGCTGACCTGGTGGACATCTCCTGCGCCTTCCCGCCCGTGCCCGAGACGCCCGAGCACATCGCTCTCGCCGAGCGACTCGGCTTCCGCCGCGCCTGGGTCTACGACACGCCGGCGCTCCAGCTCGACGTGTGGATGACGCTCGCTCGCGCAGCGGAGCGCACGCGGACGATAGAGCTCGGCCCGGGCGTGCTCATCCCCAGCCTGCGCCACGTGCTGGTGACCGCGGCCGCGGTGGCCACGCTGGTAGATATGGCCCCCGGCCGGGTGAATCTGGGTATCGGATCAGGCTTCACGGGGCGGCTCGCCATGGGCCAGCGCTCGAATCCGTGGTCCTTCGTGGCGCAGTACGCCCGCCAGCTCCGCGCCCTCCTCGCGGGCGACGTGGTGGAGATCGACGGTGCGCTCAGTCGCATGATCCACGGGCCGGGGCAGGCTCCCGCGCGTCCCATCCGCGTGCCGATGATCTTCGGCACGCGAGGACCTAAGGGCGAGGCGGTGGCGCGCGAGCTGGGTGATGGCGTCTTCACCGTGGTCCCCACTGCGGGCTTCCCCTGGTCGTCGCTCCTGACCTTCGGCACCGTGCTCGATCCCGGCGAGCCCTTCGATTCGCCGCGCGTCATCGACGCCGCGGGAGCGGGCGCCGCCGTGCTCTTCCACCGCGCCCACGATCTGCCGGGCTCGCCGGGTCCCGGGCTCGCGGATCTGCCGGGCGGCGCGGCGTGGCGGGCGGCCATCGAAGCCGTGCCGCTCCGCGAGCGGCATTTGCACACCCACCTCGGCCACCTCACCTACGTGAACCCGACCGACCGCCCCGTGATCACGGGCGAGGTGATCCGCGCCTACACCTTCACGGGAGTGGCGGCCGCGCTCCGCGCGCGGATCGACGAGCTCGCGGCACGGGGGACCACGGAGATCGCGTTCCAGCCCGCGGGTCCCGACATACCGCGTGAGCTGACCGAGTTCGCCCGCATGGCCGCGCTGCCCGCCCTGCACGAGACTTCACCTCGCTCGAGGGAGTGACGCCATGGCGACATTCGATCTGGTGATTCGCGGGGGCACGGTGTTCGACGGCACCGGCGCGGCCGGGGTGCAGGCCGACGTGGCGGTGTCCGGCGAGAGGATCGCCGCCGTGGGGACGGTAACGGAGCGGGGGAGCACGGAGATCGACGCGCGGGGCATGGCGGTGAGCCCCGGATTCATCGACGTGCACAGCCACGATGACTTCGCGGTCCTCCTCGACCCCGCCATGCCCTTCAAGGTGATGCAGGGCGTGACCACGGACGTGGTGGGCAACTGCGGCTCGGGCGTGATGCCCTACGACGCCGCGGTGCGCCGCTTCTCGCGGATTCATCCCGGGGCGGCCCCGCCGTCATGGACGGGCTTCGGCCAGTATCTCGAGCGGGTGCAGGAAGCCGGGCCCAGCCTGAACATCGCCGTGCTCATGGGTCACGGCTCGCTGCGCGCGGGAGCCATGGGACTCGCCCAGCGCCCGCCCACGGCCGGCGAGATGGACCAGATGCGCGCGTGGGTGCGCGAGGGGGTCGAGGCGGGGGCGGTCGGGCTCTCGACCGGTCTCATCTACGAACCCGGGCGCTACGCGCGCACCGAGGAGATCATCGACCTCGCCCGCGAGATGGGGCCGCGCGGCGGGCTCTACGCCACCCACATGCGCGACGAGGCGGCGGGCCTGCTCGATTCGGTGCGAGAGGCCATCCGCATTGGCGAGGAAGCCGGCGTGTCCGTCCAGATCTCGCATCACAAGGCGAGCGGGCAGGGAAACTGGGGCATGGTGCGCGACTCCCTCAGCCTCATCGAGGAGGCGCGCGGGCGAGGCCTCGACGTGCATGCCGACCAGTATCCGTATACCGCAGGCAGCACGTCGCTCTTCGCCATCGTCCAGAACGGCGCCTTCCGCAGCGACAGCCCGGGAGGCATCGGCTCTCTCTCGGGTGACGCCGTCCTCATCGCCTCGGCCCCCAGGCATCCGGATTACGAAGGGCGCCGGCTGGGACAGCTCGCCGCCGAATGGAAGCTCGACACGGAGGCGGCAGCGGCCCGCGTCATCCAGGAGGAAGGCGAGGCCTGCTTCGTGGTGATCTTCTCCATGGACGAAGCGGACGTGCGCACCGTGCTCGCCCATCCCTCCACCATGATCGGCTCCGACGGGGTGCCCGCGGCGGGGAGCAAGCCGCATCCGCGGCTCTACGGCTGCTTTCCTCGAATCCTCGGCCACTACGTGCGCGAGGAGAGGGTGATCGATCTCCCCACGGCCATTCACAAGATGACGGGGCTGCCCGCGGCCAAGTTCGGCTTCACCGGCCGGGGAGCCGTTCGCGAAGGCGCCGTCGCCGACCTCGTGGTGTTCGACCCCGCCACCATCGCGGACCTCGCGACCTACGAGGACCCGCGCCGGTTTCCCGGGGGCATCCACGCCGTCTTCGTCAACGGCACGGCCGTGGCACGCGACGGGCGGCACACCGGCGCCCGCCCGGGGCGCGCGCTCCGGCACGCGGGCGGCTCGAAACTGGCGTAGAATTTCCGGACACTCCGCCGTCACCCGAAGGAGGCGCCCATGGATTACGGACTGTTCACTATGCCGTCCCACCCACCCGAGCGCGGCCTCTACGATGGTCATCAATGGGATCTCCAGCAGCTTCGCTGGGCCGACGAGCTCGGCTTCAGCGAGGCGTGGATCGGTGAGCACCACACCGCGCCATGGGAGCCGCATCCCTCACCCGACCTCCTCGTGGCGCAGGCGCTGATGCAGACCAAGCGCATGCGCATCGGCCCCGGCGGCTTCCTCATGCCGTATCACCACCCGGCGGAGCTGGCCAACCGCGTGGCCATGCTCGACCACCTTGCACAGGGGCGGCTCAATTTCGGCGTGGCGGCGAGCGGCTTGCCCAGCGACTGGGCCATGTTCAACGTGGACGGCATGTCAGGCCAGCACCGCGAGATGACCCGCGAGGCGCTTGAGATCGTCCTGCGCCTGTGGAGCGACGAGCCGGAGTTCGACTTCAAGGGCAAGTACTGGCATGTGACCAAGACGGGCACCATGCTCGATACGCTCAGGCCGCACATCCGTCCCTTCCAGAAGCCGCATCCGCCCATCGGCGTGGCGGGCATCAGCAAGGGCTCCGACACGCTGAAGCTGGCGGGTGAGCGGGGCTTCTGGCCGATGAGCCTGAACCTCAATCCCGGTTACGTGGCGAGCCACTGGGAATCCGTGGAGATGGGGGCCGCGCGGAGCGGGCGGACGGCCAAGCGTTCAGACTGGCGTCTCGTGCGCGAGATCTTCATCGCCGACACCGATGCGGAAGCCATGCGCCTGTCCCTGGGCGGCATGATGGGCCGCATGATGAAGGAATACTTCCTCCCCCTCCTCGGCTCGTTCGGCTTCACCGAGTTCCTGAAGCACCGGGCCGACGTTCCCGACTCCGACGTGACGCCCGAGTACTGCGCCCGCCACAACTGGCTGGTGGGCTCGCCCGCCACCGTGGGCGAGCGGCTCCAGGCGATCTACGACGAAGTGGGCGGCTTCGGGACGATCCTGCTCTTCTGCTTCGACTACACGGAGAATCCCCAGGCCTGGCGGCACTCGATGGAGCTCCTCGCCCGCGAGGTCATGCCGCGCTTCAAGGACCTGGTGCCTAAATAGCCCGCATGAAGATCCTGTGCGCCGCCGTCGTCCTGACTCTTCTGCTCGTGGCCGGCCTCGACGCTCAGCGGGCGGCCACCGCGGTCGATCCGCGGCTTGCCCAGATCACCCTGCCCGCGGGGTCGGGGGCCGACTGGCGTCAGTGGGACTCGTTCTTCACCAATATCGTCAAGAAGCTCGCCTCGGATCTCCCGGAGTCACAACGCGCTCAGCTCCAGGATCTCTTCCTGGATTCCCGCTATCAGCTCGTGCAAACCCTCTCCGTCAGCCCGTCTGACCCGGTGCCGAGCCTGTTCCTCGACACGTGGAATCGCCTCTCGCCCATCCTCAACCAGTCGATGTCGGCGTTGTCGCCCCAGGTGGTCGGTCAGTACAAGGGCTTCATCACCGCCATGGATAGCGCGGCCTCCCTCACCAGCCTCGGCCAGCGGTTCGGTCTCGTCCAGGTGACGCCTGACATGCTGCGCGGAGCGAGTAAGCTGCTGGGGACGGGGGACGCCGATCCGCTCGCCTACGTGCTGGACGTCGACGACAGCCTGCGCGCGTTTCTGGGCTTCACGGGCGCCCCGTCGGCGCCGCACGTGTCGCCGGCCATCGAGGAGGGCGCTCTACGCCCCCTCGGCCCCGGAGGGGCGCGGAGTGCTTCCGCCGCCCTCCGCTCGTGGTTCATCGCGCCCGCCTTCGCCGCGGACGACGAGTTCGACCGGCTGAACCTGTGGGTGCCGCAGGCGCCAGAGGTCAACGACTATCTCTCCGAGGTGCGCAAGCTGCTCACCCAGGCGAGCACGGCCGCCCTCGGCAAGTACAAGCTCGCACCGCAGTATCAGCCGCTCTTCCGGCAGGTCGTCTTCAGCGCGGCCTGGCAGGAGAGCTGCTGGCGGCAGTTCGTGCGGAAGGGCGAGAAGCTGACCCCGCTCGCCTCCGCCACCGGTGACGTGGGCATGATGCAGGTGAACCGCCAGACCTGGCGCGGCCTCTACGATCTGAAAGGCCTGTCCGGCGACATCGAGTACAACAGCAATGCGGGGAGCGAGATCCTGCTCTATTACCTCTCCCGCTACGCCATTCCCAAGAAGGAAGACAAGCAGCCGGGTGGCCAGCTCGCCCGGGCCACCTACTCCGCCTACAACGGCGGGCCTCGCGCCCTGGGCCGCTACCGGAACCCCAGCACGGCCCCGGCGTGGAAGAAGGTGGACGAGGCGTTCTGGACGAAGTTCCGTTCCGTCAGCTCTGGCAAGGAGATGGGCGTCAAGAGCTGCTACGGTAGTTGAGGCGGCCCGCCGCGTCTACGGGCCGACCGGGCAGCTCGATATCCCGAGCGTGAGGCGTCGCCACCGAGAGGGTAGGGAATGCCATCGTCGCTGATCCGCGGCAAGTACGTGGTGGTCAAGGTCGAGAGCCGGACGGAGGCCCGCGTCATCCCGGACGGGGCGGTCTTCCAGCGCGACGGCGTGGTGGTCGAGGTGGGGCCATACGCCGAGCTCCAGGCCCGCCATCGCCCCGACGAGGTGCTGGGGTCGGGCGAGCACGTGGTGATGCCCGGCTTCGTCAACGGCCATCACCATGTGGGGCTCACCCCGCTACAGCTGGGCTCGCCCGACCATCCCCTCGAGCTATGGTTCGCGAGCCGCATGGCGGCCCGCAACGTCGATCCGTATCTCGACACGCTCTACTCCGCCTTCGAGATGCTCGAGTCGGGCATCACCACCGTCCAGCATCTGCACGGCGTGCGCCTCGGCCCCGCCGCCCGGGTGATCGGGGCGGCCGAGCAGGTTCTCAAGGCCTACGACGACATCGGCATGCGCGTGTCCTATTCGTATGCGCTCCGTGACCAGAACCGGTTCGCCTACGAGGCCGACGAGGCTTTTGCCCAGCGTTTCCCCGCTCCCGTGTCCGCCGAGCTGGCCAACTATTTCCGCGGGCAGACCATTCCCCTCGACGATCATCACGGGATCTTCACCGATCTGTGGGAGAAGTGCGGCCGGAACACGAGCAATCGAGCCCGCATCCAGCTTGCCCCCGCCAACCTGCACTGGTGCTCGGACGAGGCGCTGGAAGCGCTCCGCGACTGGTCGGCCACGTACCAGGTGGGCATGCACATGCACCTGGTGGAGACGGCCTATCAGAAGGAGTATGCGCGGCGACGGACGGGGGGCAGCGCGCTCCAGCACCTGGCCAAGCTTGGGCTGGTCGGTCCGCAGCTCACCCTTGGCCACGGCGTGTGGCTGAACGAGGCCGACATCGATCTGGCCGCCGGCTCCGGCACCATGATCTGCCACAACGCGAGCTCGAACCTGCGGCTGCGGAGTGGCGTGGGCCCGCTCAACCACTGGACGGCGCGTGGCGTGCGTGTGGCCATCGGTCTCGACGAGGCGGGCATCAACGACGACCGCGACATGCTCCAGGAGATGCGCCTCGTGCTCCGGCTCCATCGCGTGCCCGGCATGGACGACACGGTGCCCACGTGCCCGCAGGTCCTCAAGATGGCGACGGAGAACGGCGCGGCCACCACGCCCTATGCCGGCCACATCGGCACGCTCGAGCCGGGACGCGCCGCCGACCTCCTGCTGCTTTCCTGGAAGCAGGTCGCCCATCCCTACCTCGACCCGCTGACCTCGGTGGTCGACGCCGTGGTCCAGCGCGCCAAGACCTCGGGGGTGGCCATGGTCATGGTGGCGGGCGAGGTCGTGCTCCGCGACGGGCGCTTCACGCGGATCGATCGCGAGGCGGCGCTCGAGGAGCTGGCCGCCTCCCTCCGCGTCGATCTCAAGCCCGAGGAGGAGCGTCGCCGCCGTCTCTCGCGCGAGGTCTTTCCCGTGGTGAAGCGGTTCTACGAGGGCTGGCTGGACGAAGACGCCCGCCAGCCCTTCTATCGGCCCAGCTCACGCACCTAGATGGCACGATCCTCGGCGTGACCTTTCGCGTCACGCTTCAAGCCTTTCGAGCAGGCGTGGGGACCTGACCTGGCGGGGCTGCGGAGCGAGCTGGCGACCCTGGCCAGGGACTCGACCGAGACCACCTACGACCAGCAGGCGGGCATCCTCTGCCCCGACGACGGGCCGTCGCGTGTCCTGCGCCCCCGGATCGAGGCATTCCGGGGCGGGGGCGCCCGGGCCGGACTGGAACGGAGTGTACCTCGGCGAGAAGTGAGGGGCCCGGGGGCTCAGGCCCCCGCGGCCGACCGAAGGCGCGCCGTGTCTTCCCGCATCACCGTCCACGTGCCCTCGTCGATGGCCACCCCGTACTCGCGCCGCGCGTAGGCCACGCTGATCTTCTCCTCCAGCACGTCGTGGAGGACGCGCTCGGGATCGCGCTCGAAGGGATTGCCCCAGCCGCCCGCCCCAGCCAGCTCGTGGCGATAGACGTCGCCACGGCGCACCGTCAGCGTGCACTTGGCGGGCAGCTCGCGATTGTCCGTGGCGGGGTTCAGAACATTCCGCGAAGGCGTGCCCGGCCTTCCCCCGGCGAGGCCGTAGGGCAGGTGATGGCGACGGTCGGTGCGGAGCTGGAGGGTGCCCTCGGCCTCGAGAAATCGATACTGTCGCTCGAGGGCGAGGCCGCCGCGGAACTTGCCGGGGCCGCCCGTGTCGGGAAGGTAGCCGTAGCGCTCGATGGTGATCGGGTACTCGGACTCGATGATCTCCACCGGATTGTTCGAGAAGTTCACCACGGAGCTGCTGCACGCGTCGACGCCGTCCTTGAGGGGCCGGCCGCCCCACGAGCCGAAGAGGAACTCCAGGAAGACGAAGGGCCGGCGCTCCGCGTCGTAGCCGCCGAAGCTCACCCCGGTGTCGCCGCCCACCTCGCAGGCGAAGACGCGGTCGGGGGCGATCTGGGCGAGGGCGCCGAACACCGCGTTGGCCATGCGGAAGCCGGTGAGGCCGCGGGCCGCCACCGCCGCGGGCAGGACGGGATTGACCACGGTGCCGGGCGGGGCGATCACTTCGATGGGACGGAAATAGCCCTCGTTGTTAGGAGGCGTGCCGCCCACCAGGTGACGCACGCATGCGTAGACGGCGGACTTGGTGAAGGGGAGAGGCGAGTTGATGGCACCTTTCACCTGGGGCGCCGAGCCGGTGAAATCCGCGATGAGGCGGTCTCCCGTCACGGTGATGGTCACGGTGAT
>Ga0070712_100000890_pt1 | contig 17890 bp, 16 predicted proteins | sample LARL81metaG_FD_71396 | JGI IMG/M metagenome (GOLD analysis project Ga0070712, IMG submission 71396) | Corn, switchgrass and miscanthus rhizosphere microbial communities from Kellogg Biological Station, Michigan, USA - LAR L8-1 metaG | ecosystem: Host-associated > Plants > Roots > Rhizosphere ...
GAGGACCACGAGACCCGGGATCAGTCCAGAAACAATCTTGCGGTCGAAGTTCTACAGAAGACGGGAACTCTTCGCTTGAGTGCGTTCGGATACAGCATGCTCCCCACGCTTTACCCGGGGGATATTCTTACCATCATGCGCGAGACTCTCGGTGCGATTCAACCGGGTGATGTGGTTCTATTTGCGCGCGATGGCCGCTTCTTCATTCATCGCAATCTTCGTTCGGTGCAGAGAGGTTCCGAAACCGCTCTGGTCACGCGGGGCGATTCCATGCCTCATCGAGATGAGGCGATCGTGGCGTCGGAACTGCTAGGTAAGGTCATCGCCATAGGCGAGGGTGGCAAGGCGAGGCCGGTGCCGCCCTGCACAGTGTGGCGGCGAACCGTGGGGTTGGTTCTGGCGTATTCAGCAAGACTGCGAAGCTTGGCTCTGCGCTGGCACAAGAGTGGGGCCAAAGCGTCGGCTCCGGAACTCGTCAGCGGAGAAGTCTTGCGTTAGTTGTTTTGTCCGAAGCAATCCAGAGAAGCGGCAATCATGACGCGGATCGCGCAAATAGCCCAGGAAGTGACCGTGGCGATCGGGGAGATACCCATCCTTCTGCGCTGCGCGGATGAGGGCTTCTGGGAAATTGTTGAACAGCGTTACTCGGGTTTCGTCAGCGAAGGTGGTTCACCCGCGTGCATTTTTGACGTGGAAGTCGTGCGGCCGGAAAGATCCCTATCGTCGGTGCGCGAATTGCTCGTGCGGAACGATGGAGATAACTGGAGACTGGAGCGCGGGGACTTCCGCGTGGAGTGGAACTCGCGCACCGGTCACGGGCACGTTGTGCAAACGGCAACGCCGTACGCCATCGACACCGCATTGCGCATCGTTCACAGCATTGTCCAGGCGCGCCGTGGAGGTTTTCTCCTGCACGGCGCTAGCGCTATTCGGAACGGACGCGCATTTCTGTTCTCCGGAGTTTCAGGCGCGGGGAAGACTACGATTTCACGGCTCGCCCCAAAAGATGCCGTTCTGTTGACGGACGAGATTTCGTACATCACGCGCGTGGATTCCGGCTACCGGGCTTGTGGCACGCCATTTGCCGGGGAATTGGCTCGCCCCGGGGAGAACGCAGCGGCCCCGATCGATCGCCTCTATTTCCTGGCAAAAGGTCCGGAAAACTCCATTGCGCCGGTGGAGACCGCAGAAGCGCTCCGCTTGCTATTGCGGAACATCTTATTTTTCGCGGATGATCCGGAGTTAGTTAAGATGGTATTCCGTTCCGCGAACGAATTTCTGGGGCAGGTTCCAGCATACCGCCTGACGTTTTATCCTGACGGGCGAGTCTGGGACCTGATTGAGTAGCACACGCACTATGCCTGAGACCTACATCGCGCGCAGCACCGCGATTGCCGCCCGGATGCTGGGCGGTGAGATGATGATCATGTCGGCGCTCGACTCGACGTTTTTTACCCTGAACGAGGTGGCGACGGTGATCTGGCAGGCAGCGGACGGGAACACGCCGCTTTCGGAGATTGTGGAGCGGCGGGTGTGCGGGGAGTTTGAGATTGAGCCGGAAGTCGCGCGGCGCGACGCGGAGCAGTTTGTGAGCCAGTTATCGGAGCACGGCATCCTGCTGGTTTCGGATCGTCCCATTCAGGAATTGAAGTCCGGGAGCGCGGAGACACGATGAGCCTGCTAGTGGAAATGAACGAGAAAGCCATGGCGCTGGGCGTCCCGCTAACCGTGCACATCGATGTCACCTATCGGTGTAACGAGCGTTGCGTTCATTGCTACCTCGATCACGACGATCACGGCGAGATGACTACCGCTGAGATCAAGAACGTGCTCGATCAGCTGGCCGAAGCAGGCGTCTTCTTCTTGGTATTCAGCGGCGGAGAAGTCTTCATGCGCCGTGATTTTCTGGAACTGGTGGAGCACGCACGCAAGCTTCAATTCAACGTCAAGGTGAAAACCAACGGCGTGATGATTCACGAGGCCGAGGCCCGTCGACTGCGCGAACTGGGTGTGGAGCAGATGCAGTTGAGCGTCTATTCCCACCGACCCGAAGTGCATGACGCGATCACGAAATTGCCGGGTTCGTTGAAACGGACGGTTGATTCGATCAAGTTCCTCAAGGCACAAGGCCTCAAGGTGACGCTCTCAAACGTGCTGATGACCGTGAACCGGAACGATCACAAGGGAACGCAGGCGCTTGCGAGGGAACTGGGTATTGCTTACACGCTCGATCCCACAGTAACTCCGATGATTGACGGCAACACCTCGAACCTCTATCTGCGTGTGGACGACGACAACCTGGATCAGTTGTTCGCTGATCCGGAACTGGTTGGCAATGTCGACGAGTACTGTAAGCCGCCCGCGCCAGTCGACCATGATGCGCTCGAAGGGTACTCGTGCAGCGCGGGACATACCGCGTGCTATATCTCGCCCTATGGCGACGTATTTCCGTGCGTGCAGTTTCCGTTGCCGACGGGCAATGTGCGCCGCCAGAAGTTCGCCGACATCTGGTACCGCTCGCCGCAGATGCAGGAAGTGCGCTCCATCAAGATTAAAGATTTGACGGTATGTTCTTCCTGTTCGCACGCCGGAACGTGCTCACGGTGTCCGGGACTGGCGTATATGGAAGGCAGCATGCGCGGGCCGTCGACTACCGATTGTGAGAAGTCGTTCCACCGGACCGGCATCCCGTCGGCCAACATGCTGCGCAAGGCCAGCATGGCTTCGAGCGGACCCTTGGTGCAGATCCTGCCGATGACGATGTAAGAGCCCACGTTAGCGCAAAGAGCGCGCGAACGTGGGGCACTGCCGGTCGGTAGTCCATACCCATTCCGGCGCCTGTCAGTTACTTTAGTGACCTACGATTCCTTCATATATCTCCGCGAGTCTCTTTAAATTTGGCAAACTAGATCGTTGGCGGTTCTCCGCCTTCGAGTTCATGACGCCCGTTTCTTCTCAACCCGGTGCTCCTCGGCGCATGACGCGTTTGCGCGTGGAGGTTCCAGTGCGTTTGGCTACGCTGGCACCTGCCGAGGTCTATGCCGAGCAGTCCCACACTCTGGTGGTCAACCCACAAGGCTGTGGCATCAGGCTGTCGCGGGCGCTAGAGCCCGGAACTCGTGTCCTGCTTGACGGCCTGCCGGGTGGCGCACACGCGCACGCGCGGGTGGCGAACTGCTTGCCGCTAGGTACGGACGGTAAAGCGTTTCTGGTCGGGCTTGCGCTTGAAACGCCCGGCAACGTTTGGGGAATTCAGAAGACTCCAGCGGATTGGGAAGAGGCTGCAGTGCCGAGCCCAGTTCAAGCTACGGAAGATCCCATCAAGAAAAAGAACTGGCCCTACTCGATGTTTTCACAAAAAGGCGAAGCCCACCCGGGACGGCGCTAGAAGATTTCAGATTGCATGCGTAGTTTGTAGCGCGGCCGTCTCGGCGGCGGTCCGTCTATCCCGCCTCGAGCGAGGGTGAGACGCCCCTCGCGACGCCGGCAAAGCTGCCGGCGCTACGATCGAACCTACTTCCTTCCCAGCCTTGTCAAATACTCCGAGTCATACGCTCGCGTTTTGTTGTCGACATAGTCGAGAATCTTCTGCAGGTGGGCGCGATTCTCGCGGTTGCCTTCCTTGAACTTGATGGCGAGGCCCATACCCGGATCGGAGCGGACGACGCTGCCTTCCGCCGTGAGCGGGCCGTCGTCGATCGCGAAATTCAGAAGCAACCGGCTGTCGGGCGCCATGATCACACTCGTCTCTACGTAGCAGCCGCCCAGACTGATGTTGGTGAGGTTGCCGAGCACCGGGATGTCGCTGCCTTCGGGGCGGAACTCGATGGTGATGCGGCCCTTCATGCGCGGATACAGTCGGCGATTCTTGCGGCTCGGCTGTTGCTGCTTTTCCATGTACATGCGCCGGTCGGCTTCGGCGAGCAATTCTTCGGCATCGAGCCCGTCTTCCGGATACATCGACCGGCCCACGCTGAGCGAGAGAATGTCTTCCTGGCAAATTTCCTGACCGACTTGGCGGGCGAGCTCGCGCAACTGGTCGGCTTTCTTGACGGCGGACTCCGCTTCCAGCCCCGGCGCGATGACGACAAATTCATCGCCACCCATACGGGCCACGTAGTCGTACTCGCGGCAGGACTGCTTCAGCGCCTGCGCGAACATGCGCAGAACGCGGTTGCCCTCGAGGTGGCCGAAGCGGTCATTGATCTGCTTGAACCCGTCCATGTCGCACACCATCACGGTCAGCGAGGTCTCTTTACGCTTGCAGCGCGCCAGTTCGCGGTCGAGTTCGAGGAAGAGCGAGCGGGCGTTGGGCAGGTCAGTGAGGAAGTCGGTGGTCGCCGAGTTCTCCGCCTGCTGGTACTTCAGGGCGTTCTCGATCGCGAGCGCCATCTTCGACGTGACTGCCAGCAGAATACGGAGGTGGTCGGTCGTAAAGGCGTCGGGTTTCGACTGGTAGAGGGCTAGCACACCCACCACGCCGCTCAGGCCTTCGAGCGGCAAGGCCAGTGCTGAGCGGAGCGTGCTGAATTTTGTGGGATCGTTCAGGTAGCCGGGTTCGACCGATGGGTTACCGTTGATGATGGGTTTGCGGTTCTGTGCGACCCACCCGGACAATCCCTGCCCCAACGGTATACGCAACGACTCAAACAAACGGAAGTTGTCGCCGCTGACATGCTGCGGGTAAAGAGTGTCATCGTGTCGCACGTAGATGGTGATCGAGTCGTAAGGCACCAACCGCTTCAACTTCACGGAGAAGACAGAGAGCGTTTCGTCGAGGCTGAGCGAGGCGCCCAGGTCCTGGCTGAGTTCGAACAGCATCTGCGCTTCCTGCCGCGCGGCGGCGATGGACGCAAGGAACGTAGCTTCCTGATTCTCTTTAACTCCGGTTTCCGCAAATCCAGCGGCCGGCGCAACCCCGCGCTCGACGATCAAGTCGGTTGAGAGTTTCGACCACTTCACCGATTCTGAGCGCTGCGCCACCAGTTGCTCAAGGTCACGATAGCGCCGGCGCAGCACGTCCACTACGCGCGGATCGAACGAGCGCCCCGATTCGCTCTTGAGCCGATCCATCACTTCGTCGAGCTTCATGGCGCGGCGGTACTGGCGGTCCGAGGCAAGAGCGTCGAGGAAATCTACCGCGCTCAAGATGCGGGCGCCGACCGGAATCTCATCGCCCTTCAGTCCGTAGGGATAGCCGCTGCCGTCGTACTTTTCGTGGTGTGCGCGGACAATTGGCACCACCGGGTAAGGGAAGCGCACGCGCTCCAGAATTTCGGCGCCTACCACGGGGTGAATCTTCATCTTCTCGAATTCTTCCGGGGTCAGGCGCCCGGGCTTCGAAATGATGTGCTCGGGCACGGCCAGCTTGCCGATGTCGTGCAGCAAGGCTGCTGCCTGGAGTGCTTCCATTTCCTCAGCGCTCACGCGCAGCTCTTTCGCGACTTCAATGGCATACACACGCACGCGTTGCAGGTGATCGTGAGTGGTGTGGTCCTTGGCTTCGATGGCCAGTGCCAGGGCTTCGATCGTTCGCATGTGGAGATTGGCCATCTCTTCGACGTGACCTTTCTCGTCTTCGAGCTTTGCCAGATAGAGGCGGTACGACCGGTAGATCAGGTAGACCGCGGGCAGAATCAGCAGCGAGGTCTGCCATTCGACGATACGGTTCAGCCAGCTGACGAGTCCGGCGACGCCCGCCCCCACAAGGTAGTACGGGAACGACCAGAAATAGCAGTCGGCCCAGATTCGGCGCAGAGACTTGTGCTCAGTGAGAGAAATGATGGTCGCGACTGGAAGCGTGTTGGCCGCGAAGTACATGGCCGCCGTAGCTACCAGGAGAACCGCCGGGTTGTTCTGCGACTTGAACAGCGGAACGTGAAAGACGCAGTACGCCAAGCCGATGGCAAAGGCAGTCGCACACGTGTTGAAAACCACTTGTACGGCGTTGGGACGGTCGCGGTAGAAGCTTTGCGTGAGGATGGCGGCGCAACCCAGCGCCAAGGTCTCGGCGAAACTCAGTTCCAGAATGCCGAGCAGGATGAACAGGAAATTAACCGACATCGTGCCGGTGATTCCCGGCAGATTTACCTTCAGGCGCGAAGCGGCCACTGCCACCAGCAAGTAGCAGAGGAACTTCATTGGCTGGTGACTGGACGGATGCATCGCCCCGACCGCCAACACGGCCGTTCCCAGTCCCACCATGACACCCACGTACAAGCGGGCACCCAGAGACATGGAATTCCAAGATTGTGCTTTACCTGCCATCCTAGTCTTCGACGAGCCTCCGCGATGTTCTCCCTCGGGGCCTGAGGAGACACCTGCGCAACAACTAGAATTAGCAGCTAACCTGTGCAAATCCAATCAATTACGGGAATAGTAGAAAACTTTCGTAACCCGGTTTTGCACGTAGGTGTGTGTGCCCCAAGCAGGCATGGGAGATAGGCGATTGGCGCTTGAATTTGGGGGACGATCCGCTGCCAACCAGTCGGCAGCCCAAATCGGGACAGATTCGAGTCTGCGACACGGGCGGGTACCCGCCATGTCTCCGAGGGTGTAGGGACCGCTACTTGCTTGTTCTGCTCAACCCCCCTCGAAAGACCGTCATGGACGCGGCAGGCAGGTCGAAGATCGTGTCCGCATTGGCGGCAATCGAGCCCTTGAGTGTCGGCCCATCGGGATCGGCAGAGCCGCCCTTGGCGTCGGGATGCCATTGGTATTGGGCTCGGCCGAAGGTGACAGTCTCGACGGGGCCGGAGAACGATCGATCTGTGCGAGCCTTGTCGTCGTGGAACTGGATACGGACTTTGTGCGCGTTCCACTGATCGCGGTTGATCGCGAGCAGGGAATACTTGCCATCGGGGCGGAGGGTTGCGTAAGCGGTCACGAGCGAGTGCCCGGCAGGATCTTCCAGATCGCCCGTTGCGTGAAACACTTGGTGGTCGCCGCTTCCCGGCTGCACCCATTCAAGATTGATCAGTTGGCTGGCGAAGTATTGCGACGTCGGCTGCACGATCTGGTAGTCCTTCTCCGTGGTCGAGAACATTCCGAAGGTGCCCATCGAGTTGTTGCAGCCATGATGGATTCCCATCGGGAGATAGTGGAAGTAGTACACGGCATTGCCGCCGGCGGTCAGAAACGCGCCCACATAGTCACCCAGCCACAGCGCGCCGAAAACATCGACGAATGATTCATCGCTCACCCACGAGATATTCGATTCGGTAATGAACAACGGCACGTCGGCGGGAACGCCATCGTCATGCCACACCTCGACGATGTGACTCACCAGCCGCGGTTCGTCGTAAAGGCTATTCCAGGTGATCGTGCAGGGAACATAGGGATAGTGCTCGAACGAGAAGAACGCCAGATCTTCCAAATGACCGTGGGCGCGAAGGTAGTCGACGAAGCGCCGCGTCCACGAGACACGCCCCTGCGCGTCGGGCCACACCAGAATGTCCTCGTTTTGCCCGGTGAACACTGGGCCGCCGAGCTTGAGCGCCGGATCGACCTTGTGGAGCGCGTCGGCGAACTGGACGTAGAGAGCGGCATAGTCCTCGGGCAGCATGAACTGGCCGTCGGGCTCTTCGCCCATTTCGACGTAGGAGATCGGATATTTACGCTTTTCGAGATACATGATCTGGGCGGCCGCATCTTCCGGGATGTTGAACACCATCGCGATTGGGATCATCGCGGGCAAGCCGCGTGTTGCTCCACTTGTGTAGAACAGGTCGAGGCCCACCTGATCGCCAAGCTTAGGATCGAAATTGGCAGGTTCGTGCCACGGATCGACTGACGAGCACCACGTGGTGGTTTGTGCCTGGTCGGGAGTGTGCAGCACCGAGTCGTGAAATTCTCCTCCCGTACCGACCGTGCCCACGTAGAGCTCGCGAATCGCGTAGCCAACACAGTTGCGTTTGTCGGCAGAGCCGTGGGTATCGCATGTGCTGGATGACTCGGTCATCCAGATTCGCAGATAGCGGACCGGCATCGGCACCGGCGCAAGCGGAAGGGTGACGGTGCCGCCTTGGCCGTTGTCGACTGTGCCGCCGGAAAATGTGATCCAGGTTCCCTTGTCGGGATGAACGATGGGTTGCTCTCCAGTCCAGTACTGCACGCGGTAGCGCTTCGCGTACGGGTCGGCCCACGCGATCCGAATTGCGTTGATGGCCAGCGGATTGGCGAGGTCTACGACAATCCATTGCGGATGCAGCGTGTCGTCTTCGCCAGTGAATTCCTTGCTCAAGTACGGATTGCTCTTCCAATACGTGTTCTCATCGCCGTCGGTGATGCGGCCGTAGCCGGTGGCGTCGGTCCCGTCGTTGCGCGTCGCTCCGCGATGCGGCAGGGGGTAGCCGTAGGAGTTGCGGACGATCTCAGTCGGTGTGTCGCTGCCGGTGAAATACCCCTTGCCCGCCGGATCGCTCCATGTGCCCTTGGGATTCCAATGCCATGCCTCGATGTGCAGTTCCGTGTTCTGGCGATAGGTAACGGGTTGCCAGCCCGCACTCAACACGCGATCGAGCGCCGCAGGAGTAAAGAGCTTCTCGATTGCGGCCGCCGGCATGCGGTCGATGCCCGCGCCTAGAGCTTGGTTGGGCACGAACTTGTTTGCGATGTGGTCCGGGGTGATGTCGACGCGAATCGTTTGTGCCTGGACGGACGTTCCCAAGACCAACAGGACTGTCACAAGTGGGATGCCAAATCTCAGAGGACCGCGCGTGCGAGCAGGTGCGGCGTGACAAGGCGAACCAAAAACGGCGGCGGGAGTCGAAGGCTGGCGCACGGCGGTCTCCTCGGATTTAGTTTGACGTTTCAATAAAGGGAAATTAGGCAACTTCGCTGCGTCGCCATTGTACCTGAACGACAGAAGTCGTTTGGGAGTCGTGCTTTCGTAACCTCCTCATGGCGGCAGGGGGGATGCGATAGTAGAGGTGGCATGTCCCAGGCGCCACAGCTGCAACGCGAGAAGCGCGGTCCGCGCGTGAAACTTGGTGGATCGGTGCTGGCCCTGCTTCAACTGCAGAATCGACGGCAGATACGCACGCGCCTCAGTTCGCTTTCTTCGAACGGCGGCCTGCTGCAACTCGACAAGCCGCTCGATGAAGGTATCGTGGTGGAAGTGCTGTTTCACGTTGGCGCGACGACGGTGCGCAGCCATGCGGAAATGCTGTTTCCGATGTGGGCGACGAAAGGCTGCCTGCAGCCATTTCGTTTCAAGGATCTCGACGATGGGATCCGCGCCAGCCTCGAAGACGATCTGAACTCGCTGCTGAATATCTCGCCGAACACGCCCGCCGACGAACCAGGTTTGCCGTAGTTCCAGCTATTCGCTGCGTCCACGCCGCGAAATTATTCCTGCAGCACCCCTTTGTCCTCCCACTGATATCCGCAAGCCTCGCAGATCCACTGAAAGTTGGGATCCGGATCTGCTGCACTCTTAGAGGCAGCAAAGGACAGGCGTTCGAACACCACATCAGCGGAACGGCACTTCGGACAAGCGACGGGAATTTCCTTCCAGTCTTCCGGCTGTTCTTCGTCCGGCGGTTCGTCCGCTGGCTGGTAGTCTCTCAGCGCCTGCCACGCCCAGGGATAGCCGACGCGCATCACCCTCACGCTGACGCCGGAGTTGAAATGGGATGTGACCTTGTCGACTCCCGTTGCTCTTTCATCTCCCAGGTAAAAGGGAATGCCGGCCCGGTCCAGCAGCCACTGTACCTGCAAAGCATCGGAAAGACTCCAAACCCTGCGAAGCTCGACTAGCTGGCGCTCTTTTGCATACGGCGTGTTGGGATCAGATTCCGGTTCGGGTGGCAGAGGGGGTTGTTCCGGCGGTGGAAGTTCCAGTTTGCGCGCGGAGAACTCGGCCTTCAACACTTGCTGTGCCGCTTCGGTCAGCGCGGCAGGATTGCGTGCGAGCGACAGGAGTTCACCATCGCTCATCCGCCGGTAGTGAGCTGTCAGCCGGAGCCATTCCGAGGCCGCGTCTGAATGGGCCATGATAGCGCGGCATCATATACTGGCTCAGGTAAGTGGGCCAACCGGGTTAAGTGACCCCATATGGCAGATTGCTCTAGCCCTATTCGATTTTTTCTGCGTGCGCTTGTTCCCACGTCCGCATGTTTTTTCGCGACTGGTCGAAGATTCGGATGTAATTCTCCTTCGCCACTTGCCGCGTCAAATCGGGCCCCAGCTCTTTCCACAGAGGTGCCCAGACCTCGTAGCTCATCTCGACATTTGCCCAATCACTGGTTGCGCCCTGGTCGCTCCCGTAGAGAAAGCGGCTGGGATATTTGCGAATCAGGTCAGCCGTCATTTTCAGGTGCTCGGGCGTATCGATGAAGTAGGGCGCAATCACCGGTCCCCAGGAGAGATCGATCGACACGTGCACGAACGCGGGATCGGCCAGCATCGCATCGAGATTCTTCCAGTGTTCGGGATACGGCAGAACGCCACGTCCATTCCCCATGAGGTGTGCCCAGACCATATGTACGTTGGGATGCTTCTTCAGGAATGCTTGGAACGCCTCCATGTATTGCGGCGTTGGCTTCTTGCCGTGAAAGATCATCGCGTTGGCTGCTGAGTCACTCTGCAATGCGAGGTTGTACGGCGTGTCGTGATCGCAGTGCACCACGGCCACAGCGCCCATCTCTCCGATTACGTCGAAGATCGCGTCAAGCGACGGGCTGTATAGACTGGGTGGCCCACCGGCAATCTTCTCGGAAACTTCCTGCTTCTTGAAAATGATCTCTCCGAAGCCGGTCCACACCGCGGGATACATCCGCACCATTTTCTTGATGTACTCTCCGGCTCGCGCATCCTTCAGATTAATGGCGCTCATGAGCGGGTCGACGCGCGCACGGTCCGCTTCGGGTAGCGAGAGAAACTTGTGCGCCACCAGAACGTCCTGAATCGCGTTGTAGTAGACGGCTTGTGCATCGGTTTGCGTGTAGTAGACGGGGGCGAAGTCGCGGTCGATCAGCGGATCGTGCGCTACGGTGGCCGGCAGTCCCATCAGCACGCTGCGGCACACGTGAGCGTCCATCATTTTGAGAATGTCGCGCAGTGGCGGGCCATCGGCTTTGAAGTCCTGGATATGAAAGTGAGTATCGTTGTAGAGGCAGTCCCTTGAATCCTGCCCTGTTGCCGTGGGTGACGCAAAAATAAAACCCAGCAGCAGACCTACGATCGGCTTCAGCAAGATGCGCATGTTCCAAGGTCCTCCAAAAATAAGTTCCGCGGGGAGCCAGCTTCCTCAATCGACATCGTGCACGCGAAGCACACCAAACTGAAGGTGTGCCCGTGTGCACTGTGCGTTCCGCGGTTAAGTATTGGCGTCTACTCTTTCACCGCCCGGAAGAAGTAGTAGTCCGCCGTGTAAGGCACGAGTTCCGTCTGACCCACTGTGCAGGCGCTCGTTGGAACCGCGCCTCCAGCGGTATTTAGACGTTGGATGAATGTGGTGTTGGCCAGCAGGTTCCCGCCCGTCGGTCCCCTTTTGTTTCCGACAGACTGCAACTTCAGACATTGAATCGAGCCGCTGTTTGGGCAACTCACTGGGTCGGTGCCGGCGTCGATCCCCGCCACCTTTACGGCCCACACCCGGCTGCTGTCGAACGAACTCTGCCACGTCGCGTTCCCGCTGCGGGGGGCAACGATGCCCGGCTTAGGGTTCTCGTTGATGCTCTGGAAGTGGGTGATGATCTGGAACTGCGACCTGAAGATATCCGAGAAAAGAGTAGCTTCGGGACGGGCAGTGGGGTTCCATGCAGTGCCACCGGTGGCCGTGGGCAGACAGGTATAGCCCTGGCTGCCGTAGGCATGGCCTACCAGAAAGGCTGCGTTTCCCGCGGGTACGGCGATGGTGTCGGGAGTTTGCGGAGGCGTCACCTGCGCCGCCGCTTGGTTTACCAGGGTGAAGGCGAATGCGAAAACAAACGCGGCGCCCATCATCTTGCGGCCCCGCAACGTGTTCGTGATTTGCTGTGTGAAGGTATGGCTCATCGATTCTTTTCTCCAATGACTCAAGTTGTTGTCGTGATGAGGCCGTCTCGCGCGCAAGGACGAAGCTGTCACCGCTTTCATCCATGTTGCTGATCTGAAGCTTCCCGGCGCTTCGTTGGTCGCCGGTTTGCTTGCCGGTATAAGCGGCCTCACTGGGTAAGACGACATCTGCGAGCCGTTTGCTTTTTGGAGAAGTCGCAACTTGTGTTCGAGGCGCAGCACGCGATTACGTGATGGGCGAGACGCGGTCGCCGCATCCGCAAATCGGACACGTGTTGAGGTCGGCTTCGTAGTAGAGTCTGCAATTCACGCAGGGAAGCCCGTAACGCAGGGGCATCATCCGGGGCGTTTTGCGCATGCCGTTCTTCTCGCGACGTTCGCCACGTGCGCTTTCAACCGGATTTGTGAGTTCTGTCGACATGACAAATTCACTGCCACACAGGTTCCACGGATTGTTTTCCGTGTCGTAAGGGAGTTGACGTTTGACTCAGATCGCGATCCCGCATGCCGGAATGACAGACCATGCAGGAGCGCTGGGTGGTGTCGTCCTCCTGGGATACGAGGGCGTACGTCAACCCATGCACAGACCATGTCACCACCTTGTAGCCATCGAGACGCGAGTAGTGAAAACTGACGTTGGTGAACTGGGCTTCGACTCCGCCAGTGGCCAGGGCCACCGTGTCGGGCGCGATCAGCAGGCTCACGACCGCGCGCGCCGTGTTCGTGCCCGGCATCTGGTAAGCAATGAAGGCGGCGTTTTTTCCTTGGATCGGCACGAATCGCGCACCCTGCAGCCGATACGGTTGTTGTTCTTCGGCGACTGAATTCGAGGCCGGCAGAGCCACCGCAAATGACGACTTCGCGTTGAACCACTGATTCAAAGTCTGCTCAGAGTCGGTCTGCATCTCGAGCGGGAGTGCGCCCTCCGCGTGCCGCCGGTGCGTCGTGACGGCGAAGCGAGCCATTTCCGGACCGGAAAGCCGACGTGGCGACATGGAGGATCGGGTAGCCCAGACTCCGGCGATCACGATGACCGACATGACCGGTGCGAGCCACTTGACGAGTTGCCGGAACGGCAAATGCGGAGCCTGAGCTGGAATCGGAACCTCGGCGAACTTGGTTCTCAAGCCCTCGACCAGTTGTTCTTCGGCTGGGGTCGGGAAGTGTTCCATGCGGGTCGCAGCACGCAATAATGGTCCGCAGTGATCGCAAAGCGCGGCATGCCTGATCAGTTGCGCAGCTTTGAACTCCGGCCACTGCCCAGAAGCCAATTCGTACCAGTTAACGTCGTCTTCCTTTGGACAATCCGGCCCCGGCGGCGCAGCTTCCGAGACAATCGACATGCGATTCACCAGCAGCCAGTACTGCCAGACCTTCTTGCCGCAGTCGAGGCAGGAACGCACGTGAAGCTGTGCCTCGCGCACATCATCCTGCGAAAGACTGGGAACTTCGCGGCGCGCCTCGGCGTGCGAGGGGACAAGCGCGTGCAGTTCCTGATTGTCGATGTGTCTTTCGATCGGACGCCCCAAAGCCTGAGTCTCCCTATGGCTAATACGAGTTCTGGAAGGGCTTTGCTTTTTCGCTCCAATCCGGCTCGACGGGCCCGTCTGCACCCAGAATCCGTTCACGGATGGAATGCTTGAGCCGCTCAATTACGCTGCCCACTCCCTTGGTGCCCAGTCCGATACCGGGGAGAGAAGCAATCTCCTTGCTGCTGAGTCCCTGGCGAAAATAGAGCCAAAAGATAGTGCGGTCGCGGTCGGCGTCGGGTCCGCTCTGGCTGCGCAGGTGTTCGTCGATCTCAGACAAGAGAATGTCGAGAGCGATGGTCTGTTCGCTGCCTTCGGATCCCTGTCGAGCCTCGGGCTCTATGTCGTATGTCGAAATGTGCTCTGCGGCACCGCCCGCGGATTGACTGCGGCCGTGTTTGAAATAGTCGTGGGTTGCGTTCGCGGCCGTCTTCTTCAGGTAGCCAAGGATCGCATCCGGCCGCTCGATCGCAAACTCGCGCAGAAGATTGCGCCCGCCCTCCCAAAGCTTGAGGTACGTTGCCTGGACCAAATCGTCAACGGTAGCCCGCGAGGGATCACCCCAAATCGAAGCGGTGCGCGCGATCACGAGGCGCAGCGGCCGTCCGACGCGCGAGACGAACTCCGCCCAAGCTTCTTCATCGGGTCCGGCGCAGAGGCACACCACGTCTTTCAAGGATAGAGACGAGTAGCGCGTCGCTTTAGATGTATTCAGCATGCTCAATTAGTCGACTGCGAACGAGTTGATAAATCCCAGGACTTTACTTATGGCGATGAGTCATTGTCGCGGGCGAGAGCTCCGGCGCGTGTCACCATTCTGTTAACAATGAGTAATTTGCGGGTGACGGTTCAAGGCTGGCAGAACTGCGGAACGGGCGTTCGATCGAGGGGATGAGAGGCCGGATGGATGTTATTCGATTCCGTAGATCGCTCGGGGCGGCCCAGAATTTTGAAGTCCAAACCGCCCCTCGCATCAGCTGCTATTGCGACACTGACACCGTGCTGCCTGCCTTCACTGTGTAGTGCCAGCCGTAGGTCGGACAGCCGCGCCCCTGGCATACGTATACAAATACCGCGTGGTAGTTAAGCGTAGCGCTTGCGGAAAACGGCATTCCGCTAGCGTCGTAACCGGTGCCGCTATAGCGAGCCACCCCGTCGAATGGATTTTTTGATCCGTCGGGGTTTCCGCCCAGTCCACGGTAGCTCCCGTGTGCCGAGCCATTGAACTCCAGCGCGGAAACCGACAGGTTCCCTAGCGGACCGGTTCCGGTTACGCGATTGTCGAGAGTGATTTGTCCCGCACCGCCATTTTCATCCGACACCGCGAGGGTGCAATACAAAGCTTTTCCACCGCAACCGTCTTGCACAGTCGTGACGGTCGTTATCGTTGTTTGAGCGAACATCGGCATGGACATCGCCAGGATCATGAAAAGGGCCTTCTTCATTGGGGGAGAGCTCCTTATCGTCTAGATCGATTTGGATCCAAGGAACGAAGAGGCGCCCTTTTGTGCCGACACCGCATCTGCATTTACTCCCGAACGGGAGACGCAGGTGATCGGATGGAAGAGGGATTGAGAGGCCGAGGCGCCATCGCATACTTGTCTGAATGGCAATCATCCTCGGAATGAAAGCAAATGCCTTCTGTGGGAGGGCTACGGGTGCTGCGGTCCCGGACGGTTTGCGGACATGTCGAACCCGAAACAGCAAGCGAAACCTCGCCCCGCGAACGGACGAGAGTAACTCCAAGGGTGAGTGCCCCAACTCTCCCGAGCGTCGCCACCTAAGCGACGGTTCGATGCGAGGTTTTGCTTGAGCGGCAAAAAAAAGAAAATGAAGATTAGAGAAGAGAATTGTGATCGATGTTCACACGCGTGCAGGTACAAAAGTCTGGACAAAAAACGGACGCGACGAATGCGGTCGCAAATTTCGGAAGTGAGAATGTGGACTTACTGACTTGCCGGCGGCACGATCCCATTCATGCGCACATACTCAACCAGCTGTCCGTAGTGATCGGAGATATGCCAGACGGCGGCGGTTAAAGCCGACAGCCGGTTGTCGCCCCAGTATTCTCCGTGCACTGGCTCCAGTAAGTTACTGACGCTGACAGAGGCGATGGCACGGTCCATGTGCGTGAGCGACTCGCGTAGGTATGTCATAATCTCGGCTTTCGATTTCGCGGGATTTGGTCCGCCGAGATCGCAGTGCTCGGGCTGCTTTTCTTTCAAGATCTGCGCGGCCCACGCTTCGTTCGCGCAGGCAACGTGCTTGACCTGCTCGGAGAATGTGCGAGCGTTCGTAAACGCACCTTGCGTTGGCTTGAAACTCCATTTCTCCTCGGGCATGGCATCGGCTAGCCGAGTGAAATCTTTGCAGACGCTCTTCCAGATCAAGTTGATAGAGTCTGGAACGCTCTTGGATTGCGGAGAACGCTCTTGCGCGCGCGCCCGAGTTCCTACTGCCAACGTGATAGCCAATAAGATTCGAATGCATCGTCGCATGGCGAACACCCTGAAGCGCTTAGGCAAATTGGACCCACAGAGCACGAATTGTACTCGGAGATATTGCTCGCGATGCAGCGTGTTAGACGCGGCGGCTGTGGCTAGCCTAGCGGCTCGAACAAGTTGCCTTCCACGCGATCCGCGACTTTGGGAAGTTCTTTTCTGGCGAACTGGAGGAAGTGCGGGGCGGCGCGGTGTGCTTCCAGCGCGGCGTCGTCCTTGTATTGCTCGTAGATGAAGAACCGGCGCGGGTCGGTCTTGTGGCGATGCACGATGTACATCGCGCACCCCGGCTCCTGGCGGGATGCTTCGGTCAGTTTGGAGAAAATTCCGGCAACCTCGTTCTCGTGCCCTACCTTCGCCATCCAGGTCACTGCCAGGACCACCATCGTTCGCTCCGTTGTATGTAGCGCTCAGCCGTCAGCTCTCAGCTAAAGGTCTTGAAAGGTTAACGCAAGCTCCCGTCGACGTTTGTTCCCGTTGTCAGCCAAGTATCAGCGCTGTACAGACAGCTGGAAGCTGAGATGTCGCTACGCTTTCGCTTACGCCTGCGTGGTTGCCGCCTTCATAGCTGCGGCAAACTCGTCGACGAATATCGTGTGGCCTCGATCGGGACCGGTCGAGACCATGCCGACGCGCGCGCCGCTTTCCTTTTCCAGAAACGCCAGGTACTCGCGGGCGGCCTTCGGCAGCTTGTCCATCTCGGTAATGCCCTCGGTCGACGTCTTCCAACCGGGCTTGTTCTCGTAAATGCACTCGATCTTCTGGAAGCCGCTGTCCTGCGCGGGAATCTCGTCGCTCTTCTTGCCGTCGATTTTATATCCCACGCACACCGGAATCTCGTCGAACGCATCTAGCACGTCGAGCTTGGTCACCACCAGCCACGAGATTCCGTTAATCATGCCAGCGTAGCGGAGAAGAGGCAAATCCATCCAGCCGCAACGCCGCGGACGGCCCGTGACCGCTCCGTATTCATTGCCACGCTTGCGGAGCAGTTCGCCTTTGTCGTCGTGCGACTCGCTGGGGAACGGACCGCCGCCCACGCGCGTGCAGTACGCCTTGGTGACGCCGATGACCATGTCGATCGCCGTGGGGGCAACACCGGTGCCGATGACCGCTCCGCCAGAAGTCGCGCTCGACGAGGTCACAAACGGATACGTACCGTGATCGATATCGAGCATGGTGCCCTGCGCGCCCTCGAACACGACCGACTTGCCTTCCGAAAGCATGCGGTTGAGGAAGGCGGCTGTGTCGCGCACAAAGGGAGCAACCTTCTGGGAGGCGGCGGCATATTCTTCGTACATCTTGTCGGCATCGAGCGGCTCGGAGTTGAACAGAGCGTGCGCGATCATGTTCTTCTCGCGGACTGCGTTCTCGATGTGAGTCTTCAGCAGCTTGAGGTCGAGCAGGTCGGCTACACGCAGGCCACGCCGGCCCATCTTGTCTTCGTAGGCGGGACCGATTCCGCGCGAGGTGGTGCCGATCTTCACTCGCCCGGGAGCATTCTCGGACGCTAGCTCAATCATGCGGTGGTAGGGCAGGATGACTTGTGCGCGATTGCTGACGAACAGGGTGCCGTCCACTTGCACACCCATGTCCCGCAGCCCGCCGACTTCTTTCAGGAAGGCGATAGGGTCGAGTACGACGCCGTTACCGATGACGCTGAAACAGCCAGGGCGCAGCACGCCGCAAGGCACGAGCTGCAATACGAATTTCTTGCCGTTGATAATGACAGTGTGCCCGGCGTTATGCCCGCCGGCATAGCGCGCCACCACGGGGAAGCCTTCGGAGAGGACATCGACAATCTTGCCCTTGCCCTCGTCTCCCCATTGCGCGCCTACGATGACAGCAGCTTTACCTTTA
>Ga0070712_100000893_pt1 | contig 17874 bp, 15 predicted proteins | sample LARL81metaG_FD_71396 | JGI IMG/M metagenome (GOLD analysis project Ga0070712, IMG submission 71396) | Corn, switchgrass and miscanthus rhizosphere microbial communities from Kellogg Biological Station, Michigan, USA - LAR L8-1 metaG | ecosystem: Host-associated > Plants > Roots > Rhizosphere ...
CGACGAATACAACAAGATGGGCGAAAAGGCGGCTAAAGCCGGCATTCAGCAGGGCTTGCACAACGAGAACTTCGAAACCTCTACGGTCGACGGCAAACGCACCTACGATGTTCTCTTCCAACTGCTCGACCCCAAGCTGGTTAAATTCCAATTTCAGGTCTCAACCATCGCCGAGGGATTCGACGCCGCCGAATACTTCAACAAATATCCCCGGCGCTTCGTATCAATGCACGTCCAGGGATGGTCCGCCCCCAACAAGAAAATCGTGGCCGTAGGCAAAGACTCACTCGACTGGAAGAAGATCTTCACCGCCGCCAAAACGGGAGGGATCAAGAACTATTTCGTGGAGATGAAGCTGGAGATGATGAAAGAAAGCGTTCCTTACTTGCGCAACCTGCAGGTGTAACGCCTCTACAGACCACCACCTGCCGAAGACAAGTGTAACGGCATGAGGCCGCAACTCAACAGCTTCTGGCTGATGTACGCCAACTGTGTGCCAGACATGTCCTGCAACGAGAGCTGATTTCCCGAACTGAAGGCCTTGCCATCAATGAAAAAGCGGTGTTGGCCGGTCTCGTCTTTGACGACAAAATCGTCGCCCCCGGAAAACAGCTTTTGCTTCATCACGTAGATCATTGAGGCCATCCAGCCTGGAGAATTTTGATGAGGTCACTTACCACTTGGGAAGTTCCCAACTCGTTAAAAGTGGCCGCGCTGTTCCAGGACATCCCGGTGGACGGGTTGTATGGACAGAATCGATGAAGAAGGCGTGATTTCTCTCACTGATTAGAATGTAGAGTCTCTCGTTCCTGTTGGTTGGGTTCAGCTTTTGATCGATCCATAATCCGGCGAGCCATACCTTGTCGGACCCTCCTTGTTCACGGCATGGCTGAACGAACTCGATCTCCGTGGAATCGTACGCCAGCGTGTTGAGTATGGAATGCCACGTTGGAAGATCTGAGGAGGGGCTGCTCAAGTGTGTGGCCTCGCTCCAGTCTAATTGCACCCACTCATCGAGAAAATCGTCTGGCGCCAGTGCCATAGGCTGCATTCGCGTTATCTCGTTTCGAGTCACTTGATAACGATCGATAGAAATTCCGGGTTCTCCGTCAAGTTTCCGTTCCTTACCTTTGGTCACCGCAAACCAATCATCCTCCACTTCCAGGCGGAAAGGAGGTTGGAACTTCTCATTCAGCGGTTCACGGCGATCCAGAAGAATGCGCGGCTCATCGGGGGACCCGCCCGGCCGCAGGATTTTGTAGCGCAAACTGGATGGAGTCGGACCCGGACCACATGCCGGTGGTGCCTGGGCGATGGCAAGGTACCACTCCCCATTACCATCCGGAGGAGACACTTTGAACTGCATCCCGCTTTCTTCTGGCGCACCAATGGGGTCAAAGTCCGCATCAGTTGCTAAGACCAGTTTCCAGTCTCTCGCCCGTCCCTGAAAAACATAAATTGCGGTATCGGGATCACTGCTGCCACACGGAACCCAAAGCTGCGTGGAAACAACGAGAATTCCCGGATCGTACTCAGGTCTTATGTCAAAGCGGATTTGGCTGATTTCCCCGTAAGCATTCCACTTGTATCGCGGGATCTCCTTCCAACCGGCTGCCTGAAGCTCTAAGAGTATGTCTCGCTCACTCGCAACACCGGAACGCCTTCGATCATTCAGAGTGCTGGTGACTAGGGTTCTCAGCTGTCTATTAAGCGCCCGCAGCAATCCTGGAACCTTGGCGGGCGGTCCACTCTGACCCGCGTCATTCGGCAGGCCGATGGCTCTTAGCTCACGTATTGTCTGCACAGTCTCCAGCGCTTGCGGCGAGACACTCTGTCCTGCGACGTGAATACAAGCCAACACTATCGAGGCAAGGCACAGCAAGCGTTTCATAGGTCAATTCACTTCGCCGGAATACTACTACCAAGGCAGGCGTCGCATCCGCCAGCCAACCCGCCGACCAAAAAGAAAAAAATAGTGGTCCCAACTTCTGGTCTGGCTGATTACATCAGACACCGACTGACCGGCACTACCCGCACCGAATGATTCCCCGCATCAAATCCATCCAACAGCGAGTTGTGATGCGCAATAATCTGATCGAACATAAGCGCTCCGGAATCCGCCGTCATGTGTCCGTCTGCGACCAACGTCACGTCGTACCCAAGGCTAACCGCTCGGCGTACTGTGGTATCGACGCAGTATTCAGTCATGCAGCCAGCGACAATCAACCTGTCGATCTTTCCTGAGGTAAGTTCCAATCCCAGAGTGGTCTCGAAGAACGCATCGCACGCTGTCTTATGCACAATTGGTTCACCAGGTGCTGGAAGAATCTCTTGCCGAATCTGCCACCCGGGCACTCCCCGTTCGAGGCGGTGACCACTCGGTCCGTCATGTTGAACAAAAATCACAGGAACGTTGCGCTGGCGCGCCCGTCCGATAAGTATCGCGATTCTGCCTACTAGAGCATCCAAGGCTGCATGTATCTCTCTGCGCCTTTGCGTGCCGGGAAGGTCAAGAATCGCATTCTGAACGTCGATAACGACAACTGCGTCCTGAGCCATACAAGACGATTTTGCCACGCCGTCAGTCAGCTTGCCGCAGCGCCGGCCTCCGCCTGCTGCCGCGGCAAGCATTCTGCCCGCGTAGCTCGCTGTATCTCATTGTCCCGACAGGCACAAATAGTTCCGGGCTGGATGTAATAATCCTCCTCCCCCTCCGTCTTTACTAATGAAACTGAGCTGCACGGAGGAGTACCCTGCGAAGCGTACTAATAGAAGAGGATCCGGCAATAGCCATCCCCGACGAACTCGAGCGCACCTTCCGTTCGCACCACGGACTGGTATTCCGCACCGCGTATCGCATCACCGGCAATGCAGCCGATGCCGAGGACGTCTTGCAAACAGTCTTCCTGCGCCTGCTGCGTCGCACCCAGGCCGACTCCATGGACAACGAAGAGAGCTACCTGCGCCGCGCAGCCATCAACGCGTCGCTGGACGTGATCCGCTCGCGCCAATCCAATCCCACCATGGAATTGGTCGAGGTCTCGAGCAACCGCTCCGACACAGATGCCTCAGACTTACGCCAGGCACTCGCGCGAGCCATTAGTCAGCTCCCACAGCGTTCCGCCGAAATCTTTACCCTCCGGTTCATCGAGGGACTGAGCAATCCCGAGATCGCCCGCATGCTGGGCATCTCCCAGGTACTGGTAGCCGTCACCGTCTATCGCACCCGCCAACAACTCCGCAAGGAGCTGGGAAAGTTTCTAGGAGACAGGTCATGAAAAACGATAAATTCGAGCGCTTGCTGTCGACAATCCGCAACGAGAACGTGGACGAGAAGGTTGTCGCCCAGGCTCGCGACCGAGTGTGGAAGTCACTGATCGACAAATCGACGCTCGAAGCCAGTCCCGCGGCCGAGCAGGCGACCCCGCATACGCTGCGTACCTGCGAAGACTTCCAGTCTCTGATTCCCGCTTACACAGCGAAGCAGTTGGCCCCGGCCCGCGTCATGCTGTTTGAAGACCACGTCCACGCCTGCGTCGCCTGCCGTCACGCCCTCGAGCGCGCCAAAGATGGCGAGCGCCAGCAAGTCTGGAAGCTCGAAACCCGTCGTTCAGGCTCGCGAATCTGGGCCTGGACCATGGGCGCAGCCGCAGTTGCCGCCGTGGTCGTCGTCGCTTTTGCCTTCACCAACGGCCTAGTTCCCGGACAGAACGCCGTCCGCGCCGAAGTCCAAAACGTCGATGGCTCACTCTACTCGGTCGATGGCGACAATGTTCGCGTGATCCCCGCCGGGTATAAGATCCGCAGCCGAGACGAAATCCGTACCGCCAAGGGCTCCACCGCGGTAGTCCGACTCGACGATGGCTCCCTGGTCGAGATGGGCCCCCGCGCCGATCTCTCTGTCTCGCGTCAATGGACCGGCACCACCATTCGTCTGGTCGGCGGACAAGTCATCGTCCAAGCAGCTAAGCAACACACCGGACGTCACCTCTACGTCGCCACCGACGAAGGCCTGGTCTCGGTAAAAGGCACCATTTTCTCGGTAAATCGCGGGACCAAGGGTTCGCGCGTAGCCGTAGTCGAAGGCGTCGTCCGCGTGGATTTCGGAAACAACACCACCGACCTCACCGCAGGCGAGCAGGCCACTTCCAGCGCAGCGGTGTCAAAAGTTCCAGTGCAGAATGAAATCGCCTGGAGCCGCAACTCCGCAAAATATCTTGCGCTGCTCGGCGATTTCGCGATCCTGCAGAAGCAGATCGCAGCGATCCCTGGCCCCGGGCTCCGCTACACCTCTGACCTTCTCCCGCTCGTCCCCGACCACACCGTGGTCTACGCGGCCATTCCGAACCTGAGCAACACAATTGGCCAAGCGAACCAGCTCTTTCAGGATCGCCTGCAGCAAAGCCCAGCCCTGCGCGACTGGTGGAAGCAGCAGCAAAAGGGAAGCGGACCGAAACTCCAGGATCTGCTCGACGAGGTCAAGAACTTCAGCAGCTACCTGGGCGACGAGGTTGTTTTCGCTGTCGACAAGCAGGGACCCGACTACAGCGCCCCGGTAATCCTAGCCCGCGTGCGCCAGCCCGGTCTCGACACATTCCTTCAGACGGAAAGCAAGCGCTATAACACGAATCCGTCTCAGGGCGGCCTGCAGATCGTTCACGATCCCTGGTCGTTCACTCCGGCTGCCGGCCATCCGCTGCTGGTCTACATCAATAACAATCTCTTCATCGCCAGTCCGGACCTGCCGCAGCTCCAGCTGACGGTTAAGCGCTCACAGGAGGGCACGACCAGCGCTTTTGCCGGAACTCCGTTCTACCAGCAGATCACTACCTCCTACCAACAAGGTATCGAATGGCTTTTCTGCGCCGACATGGAACAAATTGTCGAACAAAACGTACAAGCTGATAGCAGCCATCACGACCTCCCTCCCGGAATCGGCGACGTTCGCTATCTGATGATGGGACATCGTGAAGTTGGCGGCAAAAGCGAGAGCCACGCAGATCTGACCTTCGCGTCTGAGCGACAGGGCGTCGCGTCGTGGCTGGCTGCTCCAGCGAACATGGGTTCACTGGAATTTGTTTCGCCGGACGCCAGCATGGTGACCTCAGCCGTGATCAAGAACCCAAGAAGCATCATGGAAGAAATCTTCAAGATGGCCGGAAGTGGTGATCCCGAATTCCAGCAGCACCTCGCTGAATTCGAATCCAAGAGCGGCGTCAGCGTGCTCAACGACATCACCGCTCCTCTCGGCGGCGAAGTCACCATGGCATTCGATGGCCCCATGGTCCCGACTCCGCGCTGGAAGCTGATCTTCGAGGTCTACGATCCCACGACGCTGCAATCCACGATTGAGAAACTCGTCGACAGCTTCAACCGTGAAGGGAATGAGCACAACCATTCCCTGCAGATCACCAGCAAGCAGATCAATTCGCGGACGTACTACACGATCAGCAGTCCGAATCAGCGGAACTACGAGGTCGACTACACCTATGTTGACAGCTACCTGGTCGCTGCGCCCGACATGGGAACGATCTCCCGTGCGATCCAGACTCGTGAGGCCAGCTATAGTCTGCCCCATTCCTCAACGTTCCAGGCCTTGCTGCCGACAGATGGATACACCAACTTTTCGGCGATCTTCTATCACAACATCGGCCCGGTCGTTGGACCTCTCGCCGCGCAACTGAAAGCCAGCGGCGCGCTCAATGCCCAGCAGCGCAAGTCGGTAGACGCGCTAACCGCGAACTCCGCCCCCGGTATGATTTATGCCTATGGCGAGCCCAGCCGCATCGTCGTCGCCAGCAACACCGGCTTCATGGGATTTGATCTGGGAACGCTGCTGACAATGGGGCATAATGGCCCCTTTATGCCGCAGATGTTTCTCGGCGGCGTGGTAACCCCAAGCCATTCAGCCGAAACTCAATGAGCACGATTGCACAACCCGGAGCACCCGCCAGCGAGAGCACCAACACGCCGGCTGGTGCTCCGCCTGTCTCGGTCATTGAACTCCAAAACCTCACCGTTCGCTTCGGCAATCGCGACATCCTCCGCGGACTCAACGCAACCCTCCGCGGACGTTCCATAGGATTGCTCGGTCCCAACGGCGCCGGCAAATCCACCCTCATCAACACGCTTCTCGGTTTTTATCCGCCAGTCGCCGGCTCCGCGAAAGTTTTCGGTCAGGATATTCACAATGACCTGAGAACCATTCGCCGCCTGGTGGGCTACATGCCTGAGAACGACGCATTCATCTCCAAGATGAACGCCGTTTCGTTCGTGCAGATGATGGGAGAACTCTCCGGCCTGCCATCCCGAGTCGCTCTCGAGCGTGCCCACGAAGCGCTCTTCTACGTGGGCCTCGCCGAAGCCCGCTACCGAAAGCTAGGCACCTATTCGCTAGGCATGAAGCAGTTGGCCAAACTCGCCCAGGCGATTGTTCATGGTCCGAAACTCCTGATCCTAGACGAGCCCACCAACGGACTCGATCCCTCGGCTCGCCAGCGCATGATCCGCATGATCCGCGAAATCCGCGATGGCCAGGAGATGCGCATCGTCCTCTGCTCCCACCTGCTGCGTGACGTCGAAGACACGTGCGACGAAGTTTTGATCCTCAAACAAGGACAGATTGCCCACTATTCGAATCTCAGCGAAGAGCGCCGCGCCAACAAGCGTTTCATCGAACTCGAAACTTACAACGCCAATGGCGACTTCAGCGCGGCTATCGAGAAGCTCGGCTGCGAATGCGCCGTTACTGCAAACCGCATGAAGATGGTTCTTGCCGACGGAGTCGAGACTTGCGACATTTTCCGCATCGCCGCCGAGCAGCAGGTTCGAATCCGCCGCCTGAATTTCCGCCGCGACACACTCGAAGACATTTTCCTGAAAGCGATGGAGAGCTAAGGCGTGACATATACCAGAATGAGGAGCGACGATGGCCGTCTATAGGCGTAGCTACAGACCGTATTCCGGCTCGCTGACTAAGGAATGGTCTCGCTTCCTCGTGCTCTTCCGCTATTCCCGGCGTAATCTCTTCCGCTCCAGATTTTTAACCGGTTTCTTCGTTCTCTGTTTCTTCTGGCCCATCGTGTGTCTAGTGATGATCTATCTCGCGCACAGCGCAAGCTTCCTGGCGAAACTCGGGGTGCCGCCGGAACTCATCTCCATCGACAACATGTTTTTCTTCCGATTCATAACTGTGCAAGGCGTGCTTGCCTTCCTGATGACTGCCTTTGCGGGGCCCGGCTTGATCTCCCCCGATCTCGCGAACGGCGCCCTGCCCCTCTATTTCTGCCGGCCGTTTTCGCGCGCGGAATACGTACTGGGAAAATCGGCTGTCCTTGGAATTCTGCTGTCGCAAATCACCTGGATTCCCGGCATCATCCTTTTCATCATTCAGTGCAGCTTCGCCGGCGCAACCTGGACTTGGCAGAATCTATGGATCGCCGGTAGCCTCATTCTGGGATCTCTCATTTGGATCGCGATCCTTTCGTTGCTCGCGATGGCACTCTCCGCCTGGGTGAAATGGAGAATCGTTGCTGGAGCCCTGCTCCTCGCCGTAATGTTCTTTGGCGCTGGTTTTGCCCAAGCCGTCAATGCTGTCCTCCATATCGACGGTGGCCACTTCTTCGACCTGGGATATTTGGTGGCTGCTGTCTGGACACGCTTGTTTGATGTCGAGGCCCAGCCGGCGATCACCGCACCCGAGGCCTGGATCGCGATTCTTCTCTACTGTTCCGTCTGCCTCTGGCTCCTGATGCGAAAAGTCCGCGCCTACGAGGTAGTCCGGTGAACGATCGCATCATCTTTGAAGATGTCTCCAAGTTCTACGGCGAAATCCTCGGCGTCAATCGTGTGAACCTCTCGATTCCGCCCGGGATCACCAGCCTCGTCGGTCCCAACGGTTCGGGCAAGACCACGCTGATGAATCTAATGACGGGACTGGTGAAGCCGTCACGCGGACGGATCCAGGTGCTCGGCATCAACACCGATGATCCCGAAAATCTCTTCAAGATCGTCGGCTACTCCACGCAGTTCGACGCATTTCCGCGCGGCCTCACCGGTTTCCAATTCATCTATTCCTATCTCTGCCTCTCCGGCATCTCAGCGCAAGAAGCCGAGCGCACTGCGTGGGAAGCGATCCAGCGAGTCAACCTGGTCGATGCCGCGTCGCGGAAAATCGGTGCCTATAGCAAAGGCATGCGCCAGAGAATCCGTCTCGCCCAGGCTCTCGCGCACAATCCCAAGGTCCTCGTGCTCGATGAGCCCTTGAATGGCCTCGACCCGTTGGCTCGCGCCGAAATGATCGCTCTCTTCCGCGCCTCAGCTGCTGCAGGCAGTTACGTCATCATCTCGAGCCATATCTTGCACGAAGTCGACGTGATCTCCGATCAGGTTATCCTGCTCAGCAACGGATACGTTGTCGCTGAAGGTCAGATTCAAACCGTTCGCAACGAAATTCAGGAACATCCCACGCAGATCCTGATCCGCTGCGACCGGCCCCGCGAACTTGCGGCTAAGCTATTCGAATCCGAATACATGATTGAGGCCTCCATTCACAAGGACGGCCGCGGCCTGCTTCTGAAAACGAAAGATGCCGACCGCTTCTATCTCACCCTGAACCATCTCGCGCTCAATGGCATTCAGATCGAATCCATTGCTCCCGCGGATGACGATGTGCTGTCGGTCTACGAGTATCTGATCGGAAATGAAGAGGTGGTCCGATGAACCGCCTATGGTGGACCCAGGTCAAGGCCGTCATTCGTCTCGAACTAAAGAAGACCTTCTTCGCGAAGCGTGGCCTGTGGATCTATGCCGTTGCCGCTTTGCCGGTACTTCTCTTCATCGCCTACGCGGTCGTCACGTCGAATCAGCAGCACCGCAGCGCCAGGATTGCCCGCGAGGGCGAGAAACCGCTCTCGTATCAGGATCTGCTCGCAGTGAAACCAGGCATGACCAAAGACCAAGTCGTTGCCACCCTGGGCAGGCCTCCCCTGGATATTCATTGGACCGAACGCCGCCCCACCGGTCCGGGTGCTTTCGACGAAATTCAGCACGAGCGGTTTCAATACTCCGACGGCCAGAACGATCTATTTGTTGAGTTCGTGGGTGACAAAGTAGAGGGCGCCAATGTTCAGGATGCCTACAACCTCGGCGAAGACGCGATCGTGTTCGCTGGTGTCTTCCAGTTCTTTTTCCTTCGTCTCGCGATTTTCTTCGGATGCCTCGGCGTCTTCATGAATCTGTTTCGCGGAGAGGTTCTCGACCGCAGTCTGCATTTCTACTTTCTATCGCCGGTCCGCCGCGAAGTCCTGATGGCTGGTAAATTTCTCGCTGGACTTCTCGCCACCTGCACGATCTTCGTCACCAGCGAGATCCTTCAAACCCTCGCGTTCCTCTGGCACTTTAGTCCTCGTGCGCGCGACCTCTATCTCTATCACCACCATGGGCTCGAACACGCTGCGGCTTATGTTGGCGTGACGAGTCTTGCTTGTATCGGATATGGCGCTTTCTTCCTGGTCGCCGGCATGCTCTTCCGCAACCCGATCATTCCTGCCGCCGTCATTTTGATTTGGGAAGGCATCAATCCTTTTCTTCCGGCGTTGCTCAAGCAATTCAGTGTGATCTACTACCTCAAGTCGCTCTGCCCAGTTGAGATACCCGTATCTCCCGGCACTCCAGGCCTGTTTGCGCTTCTTATCTCCAATGCCGATCCCGTGTCCTCTCCGCTTGCAATCATTGGAATCCTGGTCGTCGCATTCGTCGCGCTTGCGGTCTCCAGCTTCCAGGTGAAGCGGATGGAGATCAACTACACCACCGAGTAAGTCACCGCCAAGGTCTTCCACTTTTGCTTTTAGGACCCATCCCGGTCAAGAGTCACTCCGTTCTTTTGACTTTGCCTTTACTGTTCCGATTCGAACATTGCCTTTGACTGTAGAACCAGGATGGGTAACGATCACATCACCTCGCAAGTAGGCGAGCCACTCTTGCGCCCCGCGGCGTGGGTCCTGCAAGCTCCTGGCACCTTCGGAGAATTCCAAGCCGTAGCCGACGGCCGTGTAATGCAGTTCGCCCTCCGCTACGAGTTCTAGAGAAGATGTTTTGGGTGCCCCACTTCTGGCCGAAGTTGCCAGAAGTGGGGATTCTTCTTCGATCTAAAGTTCTCGCCAAAAAAACCAAGCCGGCCCGGACCAAAGTCCGAACCGGATTGGGAGATGCGGCAAGCGATCTCAGCTACTCCCTGCCGATATACCTGCCGTTAACGTTGATGTTGTCGACCACGGCCATACCGCTACCCACTGGTTGGTCCATCACCAGTGCGATCGTTTTCACCGCCATCCCCGGCGTTACCGCCGGAGACAGCTGTGCCGAATTCGCAGGATCGAAGCTCACCCGCTGCCACCCGGGCACGGTCAACGACTGCACTGTCCCGCTGCCACAGCTCGCTTTGTGAACCACCTCATCAGTGGTCACAATCACAAACTGCGGAGCTTTTGCCGTGCACTCGCTGTCACTGCGCAGATCGAAGCTCAACCGGGAGAGCTGCGATCCCGCCGCGCCTTTGAGCACCGCGCCTGCGATCGCCGACTTCGCTGCTGACGGATTCCTGGTCAGCACCAGGCCCTGGCTGGTCGGATCCTTTGGGCTCGCAACCGGCACTCCGTATCCGTCCATCCACATCGCGTCGGTCGTTCCCGTTACACCCGGATCGAGATGGAACGGCCGCACTGCGGAGTCATCGTGCCCCCCTCCATGCCCTCCTCCATCTTCTCCATCGTCATCTCCGCGCGCGACCACCAGCACCACGTACACGCGCCTCGTGGAACTGCCAGCCGACACCTTGATCACGCACGAGTAAGTTCCCGCCGTGAGCCCCGCAGGATACGCCGACACCGTGATCGTTCCCGGAGTCGCTCCTGCCGTCGGACTTACTGTCATCCACGATCCACCGTACATATCCACCGTGAAGTTCAGCGCTCCGCCACTGCTGCTCGTCACGCTGATTCGCTTCGGCGATGGAGTCGACGATCTATCCGCGTAGAACACGAGTCGGTCTGCCGAGAGCACGAGCTTGCCGCTTCCCGTTCCGGTCGAGCTATTCACCGTCAGCATGGCATTGCCGCTGGTGACGCTTCCGGCAGAATTGCTCACTACAACCGAGTACGCGGAACCGCTCATTCCCGTAGTCGTCGCCGAGGTCGTGTATGAGCTGCCGTTCGCTCCGCTGACATTCGTGCCGTTCATTCTCCACTGATAACTCAGTGGTCCTGTGCCGGTCGCCAGCACGCTGAAGGTCGCCGTCTGACCGACTGTGACGGTCTGACTGGCAGGCTGGGTTGCGATCGACGGCGCAATTGGCGCCGCCTGGTTCACCGTTAACGTCGCGTTATTACTGGTGACGCTTCCGGCCGAGTTGCTAATCGATACCGAGAACGTCGATCCGCTATCCGTCATGCTCGTCGCTGGAGTGGTGTAAGAACTAGCCGTCGCTCCACTGATGCTCGTGCCGTTCTTTCTCCACTGGTAGCTCATCGGAGCCGTTCCGGTAGCGCTCACGCTGAACGTCGCGGTCTGTCCTGCTGTTACAGACTGATTGCCAGGTTGAGTTGTAATCGACGGAGCCACTGCCGCCGCGTTCACATTCAGAACGGCGTTGTTGCTGGTCGCGCTTCCCGCCGAGTTCGTCACAACCACGGAGAACGTTGAGCCGCTATCCGTAGTCGCAGTCGCTGGCGTTGTGTAGGAGCTCGACGTTGCTCCGCTGATGTTCGTCCCGTTCTTTCGCCACTGATAACTTAACGGAGCAGTTCCGTTGGCGCTCACGCTGAAAGTCGCCGTCTGGCCCGCGGTTACGGTCTGGCTTGCCGGCTGTGCCGTAATCGACGGAGCTACCGCCGCCGCATTCACCGTCAAGGTTGCGTTGTTGCTGGTCGCGCTACCCGCAGAGTTCGTGACTACAACGGAGAACGTCGATCCGCTATCCGCAGTTGCCGTAGCAGGAGTGGTATACGAACTCGAAGTTGCCCCCGAGATGTTCGTCCCATTCTTTCGCCACTGATAGCTCAGAGGCGCGGTTCCGTTAGCAGCGACACTGAAGCTTGCAGTTTGTCCTGCCGTTACAGTCGGGCTCGCAGGCTGTGAAGTAATCGAAGGAACGACCGCCGCGGCATTGACTGTGAGAGTCGCATTGTTGCTGGTTACACTTCCACCCGCGTTAGAAACAGCGACTGAGAAGGTCGACCCGCTGTCCGTAGTCGCAGTTGCCGGAGTCGTATAAGAACTTGATGTTGCACCGGAGATGTTCGTCCCGTTCTTTCTCCACTGATAGCTCAGCCCGGTTCCACTCGCAACTACGCTAAACGTCGCTGTTTGTCCTGCGGTGACGGTTTGGTTCGCAGGCTGAGTGGTGATCGTCGGGGCCGTTGCCGCAGGGTTCACGGTAATCGTCACGACTGCCGAACCAGTCGATCCTCCATATCCGCCCGAAATCGACGCGCCATACATAGAGACAGTGGTAGCTGTTGTCACCGTCGGTGCCGTCCAATTGAAGCTCCAACTCAGAGGTGTGGATGTCGCAGCCGACGTCTGTGTAATCTCACCGCTCATGACCTGGGTCCCTGATCCCGCGGAAAATGTTCCCGCCGACGCTCCAACGTCCAGTCCGCTGTTGGGCGTACCGTTATTGCTCAGGGTGTAGGCGTTGGTGGAACCGGAAGTCACGGTCATCGGACCGCTGATCGTCACAGTAGGCTTCGAACTGCCGGAGCTGTGGCACATCGTGCACGTCGATCCGCTCTTTCCGGACGCGCCTGAAACACCATTCGGATATGCGAGTGCTGAAGTTGTTAGGCAGACAACGGCGAGCACGATCATCGCCGCAACGGAGAGGGGGAGTTTTCGTTGCATCGTTCTTCTCCTGAATTTTGACTGGGGCGGAGACTCCTCAGCTGTTGCCGGCTCGACCGCTTGCCTGCGAGCTGACACACGCATACGCGCCCTGATGCATGTGGAATTAATTTCGGAACAACGGCCAGAGAGTCAGTGGCGAGGCCAGAAAATCTTGTTTAGAAGTGGCGGCGAGCTGCTTTCAAGCAGAGTGCCCGATGCAATTCGCAACAGCAAGTATCGATGGGAGGTAACTCAGACATGTTCTTCCGCATGCATCGCAAGGTGTGCGATCGCTCGCTTACAAAGCGCCTTTAGTAATGTCCCTCCGAGTCGTTTCGCTTGGACACGGTGAGGTACTTAATGTGGGGTGCCCCGGGTCTCGCTGGTTTTGCGAGACCTGGGAATCCCGACGACATCCACCCGATTCCACGCTTACCTTCCCGGGAACAGGTACAATTCCGCGCACGGTTGAAATCAGCGATCCTGACGTCTCCATCTGGGGTAGACACAGTCCAAATGCCGAAATCCAAATCACTTTCTTCGGCGAGTCACTACAGCGCCAACTATGGGAATTTCCAGAAGGAGCTCTACGCCGAGATCCGTCGTGAGGCCTTCGGCGAGGATATCGGTCAGAACAGCTGGTTAACCGCGAGTGAGCAGAACAGCTTTCTGAAGTGGCTGAACCTTTCCCCAGGTAAGATTCTTCTCGATGTGGCTTGTGGATCGGGAGGTCCTGCACTTCGCATCGCCGCCCTCACCGGATGCTCTCTCGTCGGCATCGACGCTCATGAAGACGCAATCGCAGCAGCCAATTCGCTCGTCACACGGGAACTAACTACTCATGCCGAATTTCACGTCGGAGATGCTACTAGTCCCTTGCCTTTCTCCGACGCGCACTTCGACGCGATTACCTGCATCGATGCCATCAATCATCTTCCCGAACGTCCCCGCATCATCGCGGAATGGGCCCGGCTTCTGAAACCAGGAGGCCGCTTGCTCTTCACCGACCCCATCACGCTTACCGGCCCAATGACCAACGCGGAAGTCGCGGTAAGAAGTGCCTCGGGATTCTATCTCTTTGTCCCGCACGGCTACGATGAGATCGTAATTGCTCAATGCGGGCTGCGCCTATTGGTCTGCGAAGACACAACTCCAAACATGGCCACCGTCGCCGAATCCCGACGATCTGCTCGGGAAAAGAGAAGCACTGATCTTCGTGAGATCGAAGGCGGCCCAGCATACGAACAACAGCAGGAATTCCTTGCCGTTGCTGCCCGTGTCGCGCAAGAAGGTCGACTGTCCCGCTTTATGTACGTTGCCGAAAAGTGTGAGTAAACGCCTCGAAGCAGGGGGCGGAGTTGGAAGTATTTTATGGATATTCAATCGACAACGACGAGAACGACTGGTGAAATCGGCAATCTTGCCCAGCGTACCAGGACGAAAGTCGCCTTCCGGCTGCTCCCATTTGTTTTTCTTCTCTACATCGTCAACTACATCGACCGTGTCAACGTTTCCTTTGCCAATCTCAGGATGAGTGCCGATCTCGGATTGAGTGACCGCGCCTACGGTTTAGGTGTTGGCATGTTCTACGTGACTTACGTCTTGTTTGAGATCCCCGGCGCAATCATTGTCGAACGCTGGAGCGCAAGGAAGTGGATAGCGCGCATCATGGTCTCGTGGGGAATCGTCACCATCCTCACGGGATTCGTACACACGACCACTCAATTCTATTTGGCCCGGTTCTTTCTCGGTGCTGCCGAATCCAGCTTCTTCCCAGGGATGATCGTCTACTTGACGCACTGGTTCTGTGCGCGCGACCGTAGCCGCGCCATCGCGTGTCTCTACTCAGCTAATCCAGCCGCCGCTTTGATCGGCTCACCCTTGGCAGGATGGCTTCTTGGAGTGCATTGGTGGTCGATAGCGGGTTGGCGCTGGCTCTTCATCGTTGAGGGTGCTCCAGCCGTCATCGTCGGCATCATCACTCTGTTCTATATGACGGACCGGCCCTCGGATGCGCGCTGGCTTACTCCGGAGGAACAGCAGTGGCTGGTAAATGAACTACAAACGGAGCTGGAAGCGAAAAAGAAGGTCCGAAGTTACACAATCAAGGAAGCGTTCTGTGACCGCCACATCCTCACGCTGATCACCGCATACTTCCTGGCTCTTACTGGATTACTGGGGACTGTTTACTGGATTCCCACCTTCTTAAAGCGTATCTCCGGATTTCCAACCCAGACGATCACGTCGCTGCTGCTGATTCCAGCTTTGATGGGTTTTGTCGGAATGCTAAGTAACGGGTGGCATTCGGATAAAAGCGGGGAACGTCATTGGCACAGTGCCATTCCGCTTTTGGCTGCGGCCCTGATGTTCGCGCTGTTGATTCTTGTTCGGCGCGACATACCGGTGGCGATTGCCTGCCTACTGCTTGGCAGCGGTGTCGCGTATGCGTATTTCCCGACGTTCTGGGCGATACCTACGATCATCCTTGGCGAGGCCGCAGCAGCCGCTACGTTTGGATTAATTAATTCGATCGGACAGCTCGGGGGTTTGTTCGGCAACTCCACGATTGGTTTCCTCAATGATCGGACACACTCGCTCACGGCTTCCTTCGGTTTCATCGGGTTCGTCTATCTCGTGGCTGGCAGCCTTATCGTTATCCTTAGAATTCGGCCCTCGTCCGATGCCGCCAAAGTGAGTACCCAGCGATAAACGTCGATTGACCATGATCCGTACAACCAGCATCCCGGTCATTGTTCAATCCCAGCTACACAACGAGCGGACAGCCATCATCGATGGAGGAGGAGTCTATAGCTACGCCGATCTGCTGCAAGCATCATCGAGCGTGGTGGCTGGATTGCTTTCTGGACGCTCGGACCTCCAAGAAGAACGTATCGCTTTCGCAGTTACGCCCGGATTCGCGTGGGTTGCTACGCTCTGGGGAATATGGCGTGCGGGAGGAATCGCCGTTCCATTGGCGCTGCACTCTCCCAGACCAGAACTGGAATACTTCATTGACGATTGCCGGGCGTCATCGATCCTTGGCGATGCTTCTACGCTGCCGCAATTGTCCCCGATTGCAGAATCTCGCGGCATACACGCATTGACCCTGGATTCACTCCGCGCTCCTGCAAGATTGGAATCTCTGGAGCCCCTTGTGGGTGCGTCGAGTGATCGGCGCGCCATGATTCTCTACACCAGCGGCACCTCCAGCCGGCCCAAGGGAGTCGTCACGACCCACGCGAATATCGCGGCGCAGATCACGAGTCTCATCGAGGCTTGGGAGTGGCACTCCGGCGATCGCATCCTTCTCTGTTTACCACTCCACCACGTTCACGGAATCATCAACGTTGTCTCCTGCGCGCTCTGGGCCGGTGCGTCCTGCCAGATGCTGCCCCGCTTCGATGCGAATGCGGTCTGGGACTCGATCGCCACGGGCGACCTGACACTCTTCATGGCTGTCCCGACGATTTACACAAAGCTGATCGCTGCCTGGGATGCCGCCTCGCCGGAACGCCGCAAACATCTCACAGCGGGATGTGCCCGCATGCGTTTGATGGTGTCCGGCTCTGCCGCTCTGCCCGCAAGCACGCTCCTGCGATGGGAGGAAATTAGCGGTCATACTCTCCTCGAGCGTTATGGAATGACCGAAATCGGTATGGCGCTTTCGAATCCGTTGCACGGCGAGCGTGTGCCGGGAAGTGTCGGGCGCCCGCTGCCTGGCGTTGATGTTCAACTGGTGGACGAGGATGGCAAGCCGGTTCCTCCCGGAACCGCAGGCGAGATCGAAGTGCGCGGTCCGAATGTGTTCTCCGAATACTGGGACAAACCGGATGCAACTCGTACGGCTTTCCGAGATGGCTGGTTTCGCACGGGTGACACAGCAGTACTAGAGGACGGCGTCTATCGCATTCTCGGCCGCACAAGCATCGACATCCTTAAAACCGGTGGACACAAAGTCTCCGCACTGGAAATCGAAGAAGTCCTGCGCGAACATCCCGCCATTGCCGACTGCGCCGTCGTCGGGGTGCCCGATCCAGAATGGGGAGAACGTGTCGCGGTCGCAGTGGTTCTCAACGAAAGCCAGGATCTCGATCTGTCTTCCCTTCGTGCCTGGGCCATGAAACTACTCTCCACGCACAAAGCTCCTTCCCGCCTCCTAGTACTCGACACCCTTCCGCGGAACTCAATGGGAAAAGTCGTAAAGCCGTCTGTGGTGAAATTGTTTCAATGCCAAGATGGTTGAGCTGTCTTTAGCGCCAACTTGTCGCAAGCAAGATAAGCCCTGGCCTCCCCCGAAGTCAGGGCTTGTTCTTAGGAGAAGAAAAGACGTGCTGACGGAGAATTTGCCCGTTTCAGGTGTTTACTGCAATACAGGGTTTTCCGATGTAGTAAAGAAGCAAGGCCCCGATTCTCTCTCACGGGATGCTCGGGGCCTTTTGGGGGAGGCGCGATTCCAGCCTCTACTTGCGGAAGCAAATATCTACTATCGACGATAGTTTGTCAAAACCTCGAATGTACTAGTGAGTTTTGTCGGGTTACGTCTAGGCTGGGTCTTCCCGTCTAGAACGTCACAAAGCTGCTCAACCAAAGCAAACAGTTTTCGGGAGTCGGGTTCCTTGCTGGCTTGTTCTGCAATATCGAACCACGGAGGTTTAGGGCTGTCCAAGGACATGGCTGGACTCCACTTCTGGGAAATGGCAGATTTAAGGAAAGACTACTCCGGGTTGCAACCAACCGTTTATGCAATATTGCTCGCTCAGGTAACGAAGGTAATAGAAACCCCGCTCGAAATAAAAACGCCCGACTAGTGGAGGCCAATCGGGGCAGGACGCTGGAAACTTTCTTTCGTTTTTATGAAGCCGTTTCGGTCGCAAACGAGCGCCATTCTAGGGTGGGATAGTCTTGCTGAACTGAGGCGGCATACGCATCAATAGCCGCCTTGAGTTCGTCGGAGACGATTTGGATTACCTCCGGATTTGTCGTCCTGAGAAG
>Ga0070712_100000894_pt1 | contig 17873 bp, 13 predicted proteins | sample LARL81metaG_FD_71396 | JGI IMG/M metagenome (GOLD analysis project Ga0070712, IMG submission 71396) | Corn, switchgrass and miscanthus rhizosphere microbial communities from Kellogg Biological Station, Michigan, USA - LAR L8-1 metaG | ecosystem: Host-associated > Plants > Roots > Rhizosphere ...
AAGTACACTTGCAAAACCGTTGACAGCCAGTCTCCGCGGGTGTAACAAGGCATGTGCTAAGGTCTATTTTCCCGTATCGGAGGGCGTGGCACTACGTTGAATCATCTCTCGATCTGCCTCAAGGCTCAACCTCGTCTACCGGCCTTGGGTTTCCCCACGAGCCCATCCTTTCTTGCTTCGTTCCAACATCCTCATGCCGAGGGCGGTAGCTCCATGCGACAGAAGTACTCCTGGTTCACGATCAGAGAAATCTTGGCGGTCCTAACATTGGCCGTAATGCTGGCGGCGCCGGCTGTGGCGGTCAGTAAATATAAGGTGTTGCATGAGTTCAAAGGTAAGGACGGGGAGTATCCTTATGGCGACCTTATCTTCGACACAACAGGGAATCTTTACGGCACGACCTACTTCGGCGGCGCGAACAACGGAGGCACCGTCTTCAAACTGATACCGCATGTGGGCGGAAGCTGGACCGAGAGCGTTCTATACAGCTTCTGTTCACTGAAGAACTGCACCGACGGATACCTCCCCACAGCCGGCATTATCTCTGACTCTTCCGGAAACCTTTATGGCACGACCGACGAGTTCGGAGGGGTCTTCAAACTGGCGCCAAACCAGGATGGAACTTGGACGGAAAGCGTGCTGGCACGCATGTTCCGTCCCTCTCAGGGAACCAACCTAGTCTTCGACTCTGCCGGGAACCTTTACGGTGAGACCGAGGTCGGGGGTGCTTCTGGTGATGGAACGGTCTTCAGACTGACACCAAACTCGGATGGAACCTGGACGGAAGAGGTGCTGTATACCTTTACCGGCGGATCCGACGGGGGCAATCCTAGCGGTCGCCTAGGCCTCGACGCAGCCGGGAATCTTTACGGCACCGCCAGTAGTGGTGGCGCCGGCTACGGCGTCGTCTTCGAGCTGACACCGAACTCGGATGGAACTTGGACCGAGAACGTGCTGCATAGCTTCACGTTGAAGGACGGATCCGACCCCCTTAGCGGGGTGACATTGGACACGGCCGGAAACCTCTACGGAACGACTTCATTGGGCGGTATTCTCAACTGCCAGAGCCGCGACGGCGGTTGCGGCGTGGCTTTTAAGCTAGATACGAGCCGCAAGTACAGTGTCCTCCATAAATTCGCAAACCATCCAGGAGCCAATCCTTATGTTAGTCCGATCTTGGACGCGGCTGGCAATCTTTACGGCGCAACCCATGCGGGTGGCCCTGCGGATGCCGGCGTGATCTTCAAATTGGCACCCGCGTCGAACGGAACCTGGGCCTTCACTGTGCTTCACGTGTTCCTAGGCAAACCGGCTGAGCAGCCGGATGCCCGCCTCGTCCTCGATAAGGCCGGTAATCTCTACGGCACGACCAGTAACTCCAGCGCAAACGGAAGTGGGGGAGTAGTCTTTGAGATCACCCCGTAGTTTGGCTTCATGGTCGCTCCCGGCCTAGGAGTGTTGCCCAGTCGAGAAAACATTCTCTGTTCGGAATGCTGTTCGAGATCGCGGTGCGTCACGAATGGTTCAACGCGAGCTAACCTCTTGTCCTTCTCGAATCGGGGATCAAGCGCTGCTCCCTAGGTGGCGAACGCCTTGTAAGTTCTATCAGTTTCGTGAGTGCTCTCTGTTGTACTTTTCCAGTGCCGCTGTAGCTACTTTCAGCTCTTGTTCCAGTTTGGCAATCTCGTCTCCGTGAGGCTTAGGCCGTGCACGTGCAGTAACAAGCATAAGCTCCAGGGTTGCTACCCGTGTCTCGAGTTGATCGCGCTTTAAATCCACGTTAAAACTATAGGCTTCATCTAGATGTTTCGCCAACAAATTAAGCGTGCTCACTTCCGCGGTGCAACGAAGCACATTGCCTCTGTGGCTTCTGGGACAGCTTTCAGATCAGGCCCTTGCGGACTCTCATAAGGAAATCCTCGGCATCAGAACGCGCCTTCTCCATGATCCTCGGATCGTTGCGGTGTTCGATTTCCATCTCATGAAGTACAAGGTCCACTGCGACCTTCGGTTTGTATCCCCGCTTTATGAGCATCCGGGCACGCTCTCCGAAAGCAGTGTCTGCATCGCGCTTTGTCACTTCCTTAGCCACGGAAAGACTGTTTTCGACCTCACACTCGTGCTCGCGGAACTTCACGGTGGCTAGGCGGTCGTAAGCAGCCATAGCTTCTTCTCCGCTAAGCAGCGTTGGAACGGGGTATCTCCATCGACAATTCGAGCAGGCCCATCCTTTTGCGCCGCCCTCGACCCGGACCAACGAGCGCTCCATATCTCAAACCTCAACCAATTACACAATGAACACTGCCATGATATAGCGCAACCGTCGCCGGAAAACCATAGGCGCAGTCATAGAGACGGGTGGAGCGAGGGATTAAATTAAAAGGAAAACGTCCGGGATTGAAGGCAGCGAACGACCGTGAGTGTGCCTGTTGCTCAGTCCGGCAGGTCATTGAATTGTTTCATAGAGCACGTTTTCGCCGCTGGTCGATTTGATATCAGGATTACCGCCGAACTACCCGACAGACAGCGGCACCGGACCTAGATAGAAGAGCGGGAGTCGATTCAACCGGGAGGGCGCTTGGACCACCCCGCCGAATCTCGCACAATCCCAGAACAAATCGATGTATCAACACGTGCCGCGTTCGACGATTACCAATGCGACCAATACCCACGGGAAGTGTACGGAGGGCATCCCGACGGAGTAGCTGATTCGTTGAAACATCCCCTTGCCCCCTAGTCTGAGTCAGCGGTATGTAGGTAACGAAGAAAAGCGCCCGAAACTCATTTCGAGTAACGGACGCTTTATTTGAACAGCCTCCCCCGAGTGCTGCTCAATTCCAACCTAGTGCTCGCAACAGGGTTCGTGAATGGCTCCCGCGCGCCACAGAGTGGCAATGCCGGGCCAAGTTGCCGGAAGATTGCCTGATTACAACCGCTATCAAGGGAGCTCATTCGAGGCGCTTCTATCGGTCTGACATTTTGATCGGCTGGCTTTGCGAGTCAATCCAGCCGGCGGGCAAAGGGTTCGCCTTGTTCTCCCCGCATTGACTCACCGCAGCTTAGCGACCTACCATTGTCGCCAGACCCTCCCCGTGATCGGCCAAACCATTTCGCATTATCTCGTGGTTGAGATGCTCGGCGGTGGTGGGATGGGTGTGGTTTACAAAGCAGAGGACACCTCGCTTCACCGCTTCGTCGCACTGAAGTTCCTGTCCGAAGAACTCGCCAAGGATCCCCAGGCGATGGCTCGGTTTCAGCGCGAAGCGCAGGCCGCTTCCTCGCTGAATCATCCCAACATCTGCACAATCTATGAAATCGGACAGGAAAATGACAAGACGTTCATCGTCATGGAGTACTTGGACGGCGTAACGCTGAAGGACATGATCTCTGCGCGCCCGCTGCCTACGGATACCCTTCTGTCCTTAGCCATCGAAATCGCGGACGCGCTGGATGCCGCTCACACGAGCGGCATTATTCATCGCGACATCAAGCCTGCAAACATTTTCGTCACGAAGCGCGGCCACGCCAAGATTCTCGATTTTGGACTGGCGAAGATCGAACAGCCCCGGACCACGTCGGGATCGAGTTCCGACGATGTCACAAAAACTCTCCAGGATCTCAGTACGAGTGGCAGCACTATGGGGACGGTGACTTATATGTCTCCAGAACAGGTTGCCGGATTGCCGCTCGATCAGCGCACCGACTTGTTCTCGTTCGGTGTTGTGCTGTACGAAATGGCTACTGGTCGCCGGCCTTTTGAACGAGCAACGCCCGGCGCGACCTGCGGGGCGATTCTGCACGAAGCGGCCATTCCGCCCAGGTCCTGGAATGCAGAACTTCCGCGGCAGGTGGAAGAGATCATTGACAAGGCCTTACAAAAGCCGGAGGAATCGCGCTACCAGCACGCGGCGGAGATTGGAGCAGACCTCAAAGCACTGAAACGTCATCAAGAGTCGGGACTTCAGGAAGTTGTAAGCCGTGCCGCTGGCGAGTCGACTGCATCAGTCTTTACGAACCGACCGCATCCGACCTTGGAGCCTGCTCGCTCATGGTGGCGAACTTGGCGAAGCCGGATCGCCTGGACTGTGTTAGCCACAGCCCTCGTGCTGGGCGCTTTCTTCTTGCGACGGGGCTGGGGGCCAGCAAAGCTGGGCGAGAAGGACACCGTCGTCCTGACTGACTTCGAAAACAGAACGCAAGATTCTGTGTTTGACGACACCCTTCGACAGGCATTCACGGTCAAGCTAGAACAGTCCCCGTTTCTCAATATTCTCTCCGAGCGCAAGACTGAGCAAATGCTCCGCCTGATGGGGCTTCAGGTCGATCAGCCCATTACAGGTCAAATTGCCCGGGAGCTTTGCCAGCGTGTGGGAGGCAAGGTTACGCTCGGGGGCTCCATTGTGAACCTCGGTGGAGAGTACGTGGTCGGCCTGACCGCCACGAACTGCGCCACCGGAGATTCGGTCGCTACCGAGCAAGCGCGGGCGTCCAAAAAATCAGATGTGCTCAAGGCCTTGGACAAGGCTGCCTCTCAACTTCGCGATAAACTCGGCGAGTCACTCGCTTCGATTCAGAAATTCGACACCCCGCTTGAGGAAACCACCACCTCCTCCCTTGAAGCGCTCAAAGCCTATAGCCTCGGCCTGAAGGCGCATCGAGAAAAGGGAGACACCGCCGCGCTGCCATTCTTTCAACACGCCATCCAGCTCGACCCAAGTTTCGCCATGTCCTACCGTGCGCTTTCGGGTGCATACATCGGTCTGGGCGAGTCCGAGCACGCTCTCCAGTCCGCCCAGAAAGCGTATGACTTGAGAGACCGCGTCTCCGAAAGAGAGCGGCTCAATATAGAGAGCAACTACTACATGATCGCGACCGGGGATTTGGTGAAGGCGTCGCAAGTGTTCGAATTGTATGTGCAGACCTACCCTCGAGACTCTCGCGCGTACTCCAACTTGGGTTACACCGACTGGTACATGGGGCGCTATGACAAAGCGTTGCCGGAGTTTCGTGCGGGCCTTCAGCTCGATCCGGACGACGTGCGCAATTACACCAACGTTGCTGGTTGTTTGATCAACATGAACCGCTTCGATGAAGCCCGGGACGTGCTACAGCAGGCGCAACAACGCAAGCTTGATGACGAACTGCTGTGGATCAATCTCTACAGCATAGCGTTCAACAAGCGTGACACGGAAGAGATGAATCAACTGGTGCGCAGCGCGCCGGTCAGACCCGGATTGACTGACACGTTGTTCGGGCTACAGGCGGGAACCGAAGCCTACTACGGGCATTTGAAGAAAGCCCGTGACCTCACGACTCGCGCGCGGGAGTTCGCTCACCAGAACGGCGATGACGAGACAGCCGCTGGATACGTGATGAGCGCTGCCACGTGGGACATCGAAACCGGCGACCGGGATAAGGCAGTGCTCGGCGTCACCGAAGCGCTCGCGTCGGCGAACGCTCGCAGTGTGCAGCCGGGGGCCGCGTTGGTTCTGGCAAGAGCGGGGAAAGCGACTCGCGCACTGGCCATCGCCGCCGACCTCAAGAAGCGCTTTCCATTAGACACGCTGCTCAACAGCTTTTGGGTGCCGACCATTCAGGCCGCGGTCGAGATCGATCGCGGAAATAACGACCGGGCACTGCAGTTGTTGGAAATCACGTCTCCTTACGAACATTCTTCGGCGATGTATTTCTTTTCGGTGTATTTGCGGGGGGAGGCGTACCTCAAAACGGGGCAGGGCACGCATGCAGCTACCGAATTCCAGAAGGTGGTGGACAACCCCGGCATCGTGGACAACTCGATAATTGGTGCGCTCGCTCATTTGGGCCTCGCCCGTGCCTACGCTCTAGATAAGAACTCTGAAAAGGCACGTTCCGACTATCAGGAGTTCTTCGCGCTGTGGAAGGATGCCGATCCTGATATTCCCATCCTGAAGGAAGCCAAGGCCGAGTATGCAAAGGTAAAGTGAGCAGGCCTGGTTGTCTTGCTGGATTATTTAGTCCGCCCATCTCACGTTCTTAGGCTGGGTCGATTCAGGGCTAGGTTTTCGATCTCTTTCGCCGTTCAGAAGTAAGCATCCCCGAAAGCTGGCGGACGCTCTCCCGTAAGGTTTCGAACGCCGCGTCGATCGGAGTTTGTTTACCCTCAACGTCCGAGAAGTCTGAAGGATCCATTTGTTCCACGGCCGTCTTGAATCGTTCGCTGCTTACGGCATCCATTGCCAGGAAGGCGAATGCTTGCGCGAGTGGTACGCCATCCGCTCCAGTATGGAGAAATTCAATGTGTGCATTCACTTTCCCGAAAACTGTACCCAAATCCATTTCACCGAGCGTGCCCTCAGGAATAGGCCCCTTAACAAGCAGAGCCGATCCTCCGGTCAACGAGAGGCGCTGAACGATACCAACGAATTTCTGGTGATCGACTGTGAAGATGGCTTTTTGTTGATGGGGGACGCGGATTCGCGGTGGTCGGTGCTTGCGCGGCTTGTCGACCTTTCGCGGCATTAAGCAGGATTACAACATGCCCTGAGGCAGTCAACGTTACCTCAGTGTTCGAGCAAAGATGCTTGCTTTGGACTCAGTTCCAAGTCACCGACGACCCGGAAGTAAGTGACGAAAACGCCGTTAGTGGATACCTGAGAACTACCCTACGATCCAACCATGATTGGGGTTGAGGTGGGCGCGGCAGAGCCGGCCGCGGGTTCGATTGTGATGGCGAAGGTCTTGGCCTCAACGCCGGTTGGAAGTGGCGGGTTGATCAGGGCGGCGCTGCCATGAGGATCCGGCCGGAAGAGACCAGCCGGAATCGGTGCGCCACTTGTCGGAATCAACCACAATTCATAAGTCTTCTGCGGCGGGAGCTCTGGCATGTTGCTGGCAAGAAACACGAGAGTACCCGTGCTACGTAAGTAGACCGCCTTACCTTGCGGCTGAGGAGGAGTCTTAGCTGCGACCAGCGTGAAATGCACCGCGTCGGAAGAGGTCAATGTGGCGATGAGATCTTTCGCCTCAAGCAACTGCTTGTGTTGCTCTGTCGAGTGAGCATCGAGGGCAGCGACACGCCGCTGCAGATCCGTGTTCTGATGCAGCAGCAGCACTATCATCACAACCGCTGCGGCTGCAGCGGCCCATTCCATCGCGGTCCACCAGGCTTTTCGCTTCATGAAGCGACCCGGGATCCGGCGAGGTTCCCTTGCCATCGCGGCCATAAGGCGTTCGCGGGAGCGCAGTGGAGGTTTTGGGCCACTGGCCGAAAGTGCTAGCAACGCCAAATCTCCCTGCAGCCGGGCAAGCTCATGCCGACAGTCCGGACAGTCCTGCAGATGCTTCACCACAGCCAGGCGCTCCTCTCCCAGTAGCGCTCCCAGCGCGTACAGCGAGAGATCATCCGCGAATTGTTCGTGCACGCTCATGGGTGGAAAGCTTTGCGCAACGTCAGCAGGCCGGCGCGAATGCGAGTCTTTATGGTTCCAAGAGGTTCGCCGGCCTTTTCCGCAATCTCGGTATGAGTGAGCCCCTCGAAGAAAGCCATTTCCAGTGCCGAGCGTTGCGCTGCAGGCATCTGCCCCAGGGCTCCTCGAATCTTTTCGAGCGCGCGGATCATTTCGGTACTGCCGACAAGATCCGGTTCGATTGAAACAACCACGTCGGTAATGTCCGATTCTGGTCGGCGCCTACGGAGGGAGTCGATCGCTCGATTACGCGTGATCACCGCCAGCCATCCCGGCAGACTGCCACGGGTCGCATCGAACGTATCTGGACTGCGCCAGAGTTGCATGAAAACTTCCTGCAGAATGTCCTCCGCTGCTCCAGTATCGCCCAGAATTCGGAGCGCCACCGAATAAACGATCGCAGAGTAGCGCTCGTAAAGCTGCTCCATGGCTTGCTCATCGCCGGAGCAAATCGCCGATACCAGCAGGGCGTCCGGTGAGACCACGTTGGAGGCAGCTCGATACAAGTCGATTAACTCTTCCTTTCCAAGTACGTTGCGCCGTCAGCGGTGGATTGCCTCTCCCGAGCCTCCGAGGTACTGTTCGCTGGACTTCATCTTATTGCGGGCCCGAGGCTGGCTTGCGCGCGAGACTAAGGTCCATCTGAGCAGACCACGTGTGCTCGCACCAGACCATTCGACAACGGATGCTTGGCCACGGCGCAAATTATGGTATCAGAACCCACGAATGCTCCAAATCGTTGCATCGGAGCGACCCAAAAAGAAAGCATTCCTGGATTTCGCGCATATACGCGACAAACGGGAAATCGGATTGGTGCAGCCGGGAAGATAACTAAACCTGAGTGCTTCGTGAAAATTTGGCCCGCCAACAAATCCGATTCTTGTCTTGCCGCGTACTTGAGTTTGTAGACGGATCCAATCGTAAGCGCTGAGGCGCGGCGCCGCGCGGCAGAGGCAGCATCGCGATGGCAACGTCCACCAAATTCAAATTCGAGAGGAAATTTCCATGAAGCGACTGAAAGCCACAATGGCCTTCGCCTTGACTGTGCTCGTGCTGGTTCCAGCCAGCCTGTTTGCGTCGAGCCATCGCGAGGCCCCAATCTCCGCCCTCGACCACAGCGCGGATGTGACTGACTGGTACGCCTTTGTCAGTTACGATCACCCCGACCGCGTCATCATGATCCTCAACGTCGACGGCTTCCTCGAACCCTCCAACGGACCCAACTACTTTCCCTTCGATCCCAACGTTCGTTATGTAATGAACGTCGACAACAACCAGGATGGAAAAACCGACATCAGTTTCCAAATTCGCTTCAACACCGAGATCCGCCAGCCCGGACTCTTCACCGGTTTCGCGGGCGGAATCGGGGGAATCCCACAAATTACCGCGCTGGATGGTCCGGGTTCAGAAGGCTTGAGCCTGCGTCAGACCTATACCGTAACCATGATCAAGAACGGCCTTGCTACGGACCTGACCAACGGGAAAACGCTGTTCGCTGTGCCATCCAATGTCGGACCCCTCACCATGCCCAAGTATTGCGACCTGTTCAACCAGGGGACTTACGACCTGGGTAACGGAGTCAGAGTATTTGCAGGAACAGTGGCTGATCCTTTCTATATCGATCTGGGCGCTGCTTTTGACTCCCTCAACTTTCGCATGGGAGTGGGAGGAATCCTGACCCCTGCGGTGGACGGGGACGATACTCACAACTACGCACCCGACGCAGTAGCGGGCTTCAATGTCAACTCTATTGTGCTGGAAGTTCCTATCACCATGCTGACCGTCGACGGCAAACTTCATGGCGCCGGAGAGAAGCAAGCGGTGATCGGCACCTACGGAGAAACTGACCGGCAACGGATCACCATTCACCGCCACAATGGCCATGTGGACGGCGAAGGCGCCTGGCGTCAGGTGAACCGCGAAGGCAACTCTTTGATTAACGAGTTGATCATCGGAACCGGATCAAAGGACTTGTTCAGTGTTTCTGATCCCGACAAAGATGCGCAGTTCGCCAGCTTCTTCCTCGATCCGTTGCTGGCGCACCTCTACTCTTCGATTCTCAATATTCCCATTCCGCCGGCGCCTCGTACCGATCTCCTCCTGCTGGTTCAGTACATGGCACCGATTTGTCCAGGATGCGGTCCGAACGACGTGGGCCCGATCGCGGACCTGCTGCGGCTGAATACTGGTATCCCTCCGACTCCCGTGGGCAGCCAGAAGCGTCTTGGCTTCCTGGCAGGCGATCTTGCCGGATTCCCGCAGGGGCGGCGGCCTATCGATGATGTCGTCGACATCGCCTCACGCGCCGTCGCCGGCATCCTAGTCGATCCGGTGAAGTACGGTGCGCGCATTGGCGATGGTGTGAACACCAACGAAGGCGGCTATCGCACAACGTTCCCCTACGTTCTTCCTGCCCATAGCGGTCGCAACAGTCATCACACAGGTCCTGGACAGAAGGGCTGTAGTGGTCAACCCCATGGTATCTGTCCTGTGAAGTGAACTTCTATCGTGGCCGTCGGCCGAGAGGCGGCCACGAATTCTTATCCCGACAAGTGAGGAATGATATGAAGGAATTAACTGTTCTCCTGCTGATGCACGTGGCCGCTCTGGTGGCGGTTGCACAAACCACAACTCTCTCTACCGATGCCAAACTCTCTCCGGCCGAGCGAGGCATGGCTCAGGCTACTCGGCTCATCGAGAAGAATCCGAAGAACTTCGAGGCCTACAACGCTCTCGCCCTGGCGCTGTCGCGCCGCGCGCGCGAGTCATCCAATGTGAATTTTTACGCGCAAGCCGAAGAGACTCTGAAAAAATCCTTCGAAATCTCCCCAGCCAACTTCGATGGAGAAAGAATCCATGTGTGGCTGCTGCTGGGAAAGCACGAATTCGCGGGTGCTCGCGAAGAGGCGCGCAAGCTCAACCAGAAAATGCCCGATGACGTGATGGTTTACGGATTTCTCACCGACGCCAACATCGAACTAGGAAACTATAAGGAAGCAGAAGACGCGGCCCAGTTAATGCTCGATCTTCGCCCCGGCAACCTGCCGGGTCTGACACGCGCCGCTTATCTTCGCGAACTCTTCGGTGACCTTGATGGATCGGTTGAACTCATGAACATGGCCTATCAGTCCACACCGCCGAGCGAAACCGAAAACCAAGCTTGGATTCTCAGCCAGGTCGCCCACTTGCAGCTCATGTCCGGGAAAATCACTGAGGCGGATAACACATTGCAGCACGCCCTGGCACTTTTTCCCGGATACCACTACGCGCTGGGCAACCTAGCCAAAGTCCGCATCGAGCAGAAGAGATATGAAGACGCGGTCAATCATCTGCAACAGCGTTATGACGCGGCCCAACACGCTGAGAATCTCTACGACCTAGCCGAAGCTTTGGAACTTGCGAGCCACCGAGACCAAGCCCAGAAAGACTTCGCAGAGTTTGAGATTAAGTCAGAGCTCGAAAGTGCTCGCGCCGACAACTCCAACCGCGAACTGATCTTTTACTATGCCGACCATGCCCATCAGCCTGCCAAGGCCTTGCAAGTTGCCCAGGCAGAATACGCCCGGAGGCACGATGTGTTCACGCTCGACGCTTATGCCTGGGCGCTTCATGTCAACGGGCGCGACACCGAAGCCCGCACGCAAATCGCTGCAGCATTGGCGGTGGGTATTCGCGATCCTAAAATGCTCCGCCACGCTGGAGAGATTGCTTTGAGCATCGGAGACCGGGCCGCTGCGGAACAGTATTTGCTCGATTCCGTGAAAATGAACGCGCCTGGTTCGAGCCAGGCGCGGGAGTTGCTGGCGAGCCTTTCTGCGGCCAAGAACAACTGACCATGCGGAACTGGCTCTTCATTGCGATGGCTATAAGTGTTCTTACCGGATGCTTGCTGGCGGAAGATGCCGTGGTCGGAGCGGATCCTGCCACGGCACGTCAACCGGACGCTCCAGACGCGCGCATTGGACGATTCGTTTTGAGGGGCCATGTGGTTGCTGCGGACGGAAAACCCATCCCGAAGGCTCAGGTTCAACTCGGGACCAGGAGGGCGAGCACGGATGCGCAAGGCAGCTTTCAGTTGCTCGCACTCCCAGGAGAGAGCAAGATCTCCATTGCAGCGGGCGGTTACACGCCCTTGGCGGTTCCGGTTTCGATCTCTGCCGATACCGATTTGCAGTTCGAGCTGCAGCTATCAGCCACGACAACCGTCAGCGCGCAAGTCGACGGTCCAGCTTCTTCCGCCTCAGCGCAATTCGACCGGGCCGATGAGTTGCTGCAAGCACGCCCCGGTCAGCCCGGTGTCCCAGTGGCTTTGCCGGGTTATCCCTCAGAAACCGCATCCGGCGGTGTGAAAGCACCCCAATATTTCGCGCCCGGTGTCGCGGGAGATCACGGCGAGCCGATTGCCCAATACATTCGCATCGGAGACTTCTTGTTTCCCAACAATCTGCCGGCCAACGCCCACGGCAACGGTTATGCCGATCCCAATCTGCTGATACCAAATACGATCAGTTTTGTGGAATCGGATGCAGGAGCATTCGATGTTCGGCACGGGAATAACGCGGTGGATCTTGCCGTGGCCTACGGACTGGTCCCGAGGCTTGAACCTTTTATTCAGATTTCGACGGACCCGCACGACTACGATTTTGTTTCCGGATGGAGTCCTGGCAATCCGCAAGCGGGGGCATGGCTGGGAGTGGAAGTCGCTGGGGGCGACGGATTTCTCGCGCTTCCCGAGCGCCGCCATCAGTACAAAATCAATGGCGAGCGCTCTTACGTTTTCGGCCATCACCTATTGACGCTGTTCGGGGCCGGTTATTACGGCGAGTCTCGCATCCCCGGCCTCGTGCCCATTGCTGCGCGAGTCCCGCAAGGCACAATTGATCCTCGCCAGTCCGACCGCACGCACACGGCTTTGTTCGTAGCTTCCGATACGTGGCAGATCACGGATCGGCAACAGCTTCAGTTCTCGGAATATTTCCGCACCTACAGCCTGGACCTTAGATCGGATTTCGGAGATGGATTGATTCGGCAATCCGAGTTCCGTACCGTCACCGGGGGCAACACTTCTTACACTCGACGCGTCAACTCCGCCATCTCATTCGAGGCAGGCCTGGACTTACGTCGCGATTCTCCGCGGAACGCCGAGCTTGCTCATGCCAATGCGAATGGCTTCTTTCAGCCAATCACGCGCAACGACTTCACGATCAGCGATCTCGCTCCGTACGCCTCCGTTGATGGATCGATTTCACGATTCTTTACCTATGGAGCCGGCGTCCGCCACGATTTAATTTCCTTCAGCAACCAGGACCGCCTCACTCCGGTTGATTCCTACGAGACTCGTGCGGGACTAACTTCACCCCGAGGGACACTTTCATTTCGGATCCCGAGCAGGCTTCACTTTCCCGTATTAGCCTTCAGCTCTGGCGAGGCGTTTCACACCAATGACCTCCGCATTGGCTTGGGCACGAGCCACGGCACGCCCGTTGCAATCTCGCACGCGAACCAGTTCGTGGCGACGGAATCAGTCTCGGGCACACAGTTTCGATTGTCGCTGGTCCGCGTAAGCAACTCACAGGAACTGGCAAAGATTGACCCGGATACCGGCCTGCAGCAGAGTGTCGGGCCGTCCTTGGTGCGAGCTCTCACCGTGTCCGCTCGGCGGCGTTTCTCTTTCGGCTCGTTCCAAGCAACGTTTGCCCGAGCGCAAGCCAGGAACCGGCTCACTGGTCAGGACATTCCCGAGGCGCCCCGGCTGATCTGGGATGTTTCCGCTTCAACAGTCCTTCTGCCATGGCAATTGCGCGCCGCCGGCGAATTCGAATACGTCGGCCGCAAGCCGCTGGGAGATGGATTCACTGCCGTTCCCGTGCGCGAGATTCGGGGCTCTTTGACCCGCAGCTTCCACAGCGAATTGTTCGAAGCGGGAGTCCATTTCTTGCTCGCTAGCGGCTACACCGGACAGGCTCTAGAGACCCTCCAGCTGACGAACGAAACAATACCGACCGAGCGAGTCGTGGGCGTGCGAAACCAATCCTATGCTGGGGTGAGCCTCATTTACCACTTCAAACCCGCCCGCGACTAAGGGCCAGGAAGTCGGCTTGGGGGAGATCGACCGGTGCGCTCATCCCCTCCGATCTCTGTTCCTGCGCATTGCTCGGCAACGCAATCGTTCTTTCTTCCAGGACCCACTGCGAGAGAAATCATACGCGCTGCTTCGGTAAGAGGTTTCTCGCGATTACCAACCGAGTTGGCGCATCCGCTCAAGGATGCGCGCGCTATAGTTATTCATGCGCTCGGGGCGTCGCTTCAGGGGAGCCGGCAGAATCGCTGCGAGCCGCGCCGCCTGTTCGCGGCCCAGGTTCCGGGCAGCGGTTCCGTCGTAGTAACGACACGCCGACTCTGCACCATAAATACCAGGACCCCATTCGACCACATTGAGATAGATCTCCAGAATGCGCCGCTTGCCGAGGCCAAATTCGGCCACCGGCACCAGTGTGAACTCCGCACCCTTGCGGAGCACTGATCGGCCGGTTCCGAAGAATAGGTTCTTTACGAGTTGCTGCGTAATAGTCGAAGCTCCGCGAGTGCGACCGCCTTCCAAATCGTCTTCGGCAGCGATTTGGATCTCGTGCCAATCGAATCCATGGTGCTGGTAGAAACGTGCGTCCTCTGCGGCGATTACTGCGTGCTGGAGATCGGGCGAGATTTGGCCGAGCGGAATGAATTTGTAGCGTTCGTGATACGGAGTGTGGTGAATCCAGGCCTGCAAGCGGCGCTGGATGTGTACCGCGGTTGTCGGTGGGTCGATCCACCGCGCGGCCAGAAGGATCAGCGCGGCAAGCGACCAAACAAGTACCACGCCGATGACAAGCCATCGAACAAAGGATCGCAGAAAACCCTTGCGAAGCGGGGTCTTGAAGTGTGTGTCTGGCTTTTCACTCACATTTCAGAATAATAGTTTGGGTGGGTTTGCGCTTATGGCTGATCTTGCGTGCGAACAGGGAGCGCTGCGTTCTGCTCAGCCACTCGCGCCCAGGCCTCTGGGTCCTGAATCACATTGAACTCCGCTACAAAGGGAAGGTGGGATGAGTAGCCGATATCGAGTCATGGGAGGTGATCGCGATTGCTCCCAATTGACCGGCTACTCGGAACCGGACGCAACTGCCGATTCTGAAACAGGGCTTGCGACCAGCTTTCGCCAATTTGAAGATTGGTTCAACGAGTTCAACGGCTGAGAGCGCAACCGAAATATCCTATGCGATCAGTACGGATTGGCGCGAAGAGCCTCCATATTCACTCTGTCACGGCAAGCGGACTGTACTGACAAAACCTCCGATCAAAGGGTTGATTCGGTTGCCGCCGACTCTGGCGCGAGACGGCCTCAAGGGTGTACGATTCCTCTGTCTTACTAGAAAGCAACCTAAACGGCCTTATCGTTCGCCAAAACTGTCAGGCAACCGAGAATCCGATGCAGAAGTTTCTCTCGGGCCGTGGTGCAGAATTTACCCGCACCTCGCCCCCTGGGTTTCCTGAGCAGTGAGGAGGGGCCGTGCTACTCAGTCGGGAAATCTCCATCCCGTCACGTAGAGTCCTCAAATCAACTTCCCTCCACCGCTTTGCTTCCATTGGTTGCGTGACCCCGAGACTTACCGCTTCAAACCGGGTCCTTGCTCGAGCGCTGGTGACGCGCTCCTGTTCCGCGATGCCAAGAGGCAGTCTAATGTCCGATCCGTGAACCGTTAGGGAACTCCCGTAGAGCGGAGGTCTAATGAAACTTTCCGACACCATTGAGTCAGTGCTGAAAAGCAAAGACGAGAATAGAGTCGTGTCGATCGAGCCCAACCAGTCGGTCTATGAGGCGATTGAGAAGATGGCCGAGAACGGGATTGGCGCCTTGCTGGTCATTTCAAGTCGTAAGCTGGTCGGCATCCTGTCGGAGCGAGACTACGCTCGCAAAGTAATCCTCAAGGGCCATTCTTCAAAAGAAACCCTGGTCCACCAGATCATGACCAGCCCAGTAGTTTTCGTGAGTCCGCAGCACACCGTCGACGAGTGTATGGCCATTATGACCAAGCACCATTTTCGCCATCTGCCGGTCGTGCAGGATGACGCCGTGGTTGGGGTGGCGTCAATTGGAGACTTGGTGAAGTGGATTATTTCCGGCCAAGCTCAAACCATACAGGAATTGGAAGGCTACATTTCGGGAGCGTATCCCGGATAGGAGAATGCCATGAAGCAAACCTTTGCCATCGCCATCGGAGGCGCCGCCGGACAGGGCGTCGCCACGCCTGGCGACATCTTCGCGAAGATTTTCAGCCGCCGGGGCTTGCACCTGAATGCTTACAATGCCTACCAGTCGATTATCCGCGGTGGTCACACCTTTCTTACGATCCGCACTGGCCCAGAAAAAGTCACCAACATGGGCGACCGCGTGGATTTGCTGATCCCTCTTAACCAGGACGCGATGGATCGCCACCTGGGACTGCTGACCGCCGGCGCTGCATGCCTCTACAACTCTGACACGATCAAGCCGGGTGTCGCTGCAGAGGGCGCTCAGCTCTGCCCCCTTCCCGTTTCCAAGCTGGCGGACATCACTCGAAACAAAGTGGCCCAGAACACCCTCGCGCTCGGCGCTGGTCTCAGCATGATAGGGGTTGGTTTCCAGGCACTGGAGGAGGTTCTCGCCGAGCAGTTCAAGAAGAAAGGCGAAGCCGTCGTTTCGGAAAACATCGGGATCGCGCGAGTCGGCTATGAATATGCGACCGCGAATTTCAGGCCATTCGGCTGGCCACTTCCAATGACCGGAAGCCGCTATGCGGTGCTCAGCGGCAACACCGCGATGGCCATGGGAGGAGCGGCTGCAGGAGTGAAATTCTATTGCGCTTATCCCATGAGCCCCTCGACAGGAGTTCTCCATTGGATGGCGGCCCATGCCCGCAAGGCGGGCATTATGGTCCGGCAGGTCGAAGATGAGATTGGTGTAGTGAACATGGCGATTGGAGCGGCCCATGCCGGCGTCCGGTCCATGTGTGCCACCTCCGGCGGCGGCTTTGCACTGATGAGCGAGGGCCTCGGCCTTTCAGCGATGATGGAAACTCCCGTGGTAGTAATCGACTGCCAAAGGGCTGGCCCATCCACAGGTGTTCCTACCAAGACCGAGCAAGGCGATCTCTGGCAAATGTTGGGCGCTGCTTTCGGTGATTATCCGAGAGCGCTGGTAGCACCGCTCGACATTGGAGATTGCTTCAAAGTCATCCCCGAGATTTTCAATATCGCCGACCGGTTCCAATGTCCGGGCATCGTGCTCTGCGATCTATTGCTGTCGGAAGGCAGGCTCAGCGTCGATCCGCAAGACTTGAACTTTGCTCCTTTCATCGATCGCGGTGAGCTGATCACCAATTCTTCCTCGCCGAACGGCGACGGCACCTACAAACGTTACAAGATTACCGAAAGCGGTGTCTCGCCACGGGCCATTCCCGGCGTCCCTGGTTATATCCACACTGCTGCCAGTGACGAACACGATGAAGACGGCGTCTTGATCAGTGACGAATTCACGAATCCAACAAAACGGCGCGCCATGATGGAAAAACGCATGAGAAAGGTTGCTGGTATTGAAGCAGCGGTGCCGCCGCCGATGCTATGGGGTGCGCGTGATGCGGATGTCACGCTGATCGGCTGGGGTTCCACCAAAGGTGTGATCGAGGAGGCCTGTGAAATCCTCACTGGTCAAGGCATTGCAGCCAATCAGCTCCAGATCCGCTGGCTCGTGCCGCTCCACGGCGATGCAATTCTGGACATCCTCAGACATGCCCGGCACACGGTCATCGTGGAGAACAACTACAGCGGCCAGTTCGCCCGATACCTGCGCAGCGAAACCAGCTTTGTGCCGGACGGACATATCCGAAAATATGATGGGGAGCCGTTCATGCCCCATCACATTGTGGAAGCGGTGAAGGAACAACTGAATGGCAAGACCAAGCTCTCCGTGCCCACACATGAAATCCTAGTTTGAGGAGAAGGCAAAATGGCGACGGCTCCAGCAGAGACCAATCACGTGGCAATGGCCGACTTGAAAGGCAAAGTCGAACCCGACTGGTGTCCCGGATGCGGCGATTTTGGTGTGCTTGCCGCGGTCCAGAAGGCACTCATCGAGCTGCAAATACCAAATCACAACGTGGTTACAATCAGCGGTATCGGCTGTTCGTCGAACTTCCCCGGCTTCATCAATACCTACGGCATGCACACTCTGCACGGTCGAGCTCTGGCTGTAGCCACTGGTGTGAAGCTTGCAAATCACGATCTGACTGTACTGGTGACGGGTGGCGACGGTGATGGTTTCGGCATCGGTGGCAATCACTTCATGCACAATATGCGCCGGAACGTTGACCTCCTGTACATCGTGATGGACAACCAGATCTACGGCCT
>Ga0070712_100000895_pt1 | contig 17870 bp, 9 predicted proteins | sample LARL81metaG_FD_71396 | JGI IMG/M metagenome (GOLD analysis project Ga0070712, IMG submission 71396) | Corn, switchgrass and miscanthus rhizosphere microbial communities from Kellogg Biological Station, Michigan, USA - LAR L8-1 metaG | ecosystem: Host-associated > Plants > Roots > Rhizosphere ...
CCCGGCTGAATCACGCAATCTACCACCAACAACTTTCCGCCGGGATTTACGCCTTGGCGGCAGGCTTTTAGAATTTTGACGCAGGCATCATCCGGCCAATCATGAATGATGTGTTTCATAATGTAGGCATCGGCGCCTGCAGGGACCGAAGAGAACATATCGCCTGAGGCCAGCGTACAACGGTCCATATATGGCTTGAGGGCACCTGTTTTAGCTCCCTCCAGCACATGGAGTACCTCGTAGAGCGTGCCTTTCAAGTGCGGATTCCGCCCGAGTAGCGTGGCCAGCAGAAGGCCGTGGCCGCCGGCGACATCGACAATGTTTTGTACGCCGGCAAAGTTGTAGGCATCGGCCACAGCGGGGCCATCAATGCTGGAAAGCCCGGTCATGGCATTGTCAAAAATCCGCGATTCCTCGGGATTGTGCTTCAGATACTCGAAGATGGTCACGCCGTAAATCTCGTCGAGTGCCTGTTTTCCGGTGCGCACGCAATATTCCAGCCTGGACCATCCCCGCTCGTGCCATTCCCGGCCGGTCATGATGGCGAGCCCTCGTAGGCTGGGGTGCGCGTTGGTGCGCAGGACGGCCGACATGGGCGTCTGTGAGAATTTCTTGTCCGACCCTTCCGCTAAGACTCCAACGCAAGCGGTGGCGCGCATGAGGCGGTAGAGCGCGTCCGGTTGAGCGCCGGTTTGGGCAGCTAATTCCTCAGCTGATTTCGCCCCGTTTTCGAGCAAGTCGGGGATTCCAAGCTGCGCCAGGCACGACACCGCGCCGGCAACATATGCACCGTTCACGATCTGCAGGATGCCAGAGTGGGCTGGAGGATCTTGGTTCGGTGTAGTCGGGTTCTGAGTCATCAACCGGAATCTCCCTTTTTGAATTCAAGAGCGGCGAGATTGTACACCCATCCTGCCTGGTCGCACTCTCTGTATATAAGCCAGAGGTGCCGTTCCTAACCCGAGCAAAAGCTATCTCTCGTCCATCCGGCGACCATACCGGATCGAAGTCAATCGCATTGGCGACAGTGGTTAGTCGTAAGAATTGTTCTGAACCTACAACTTTTTCGTACAAACTAGAAGTTGTGCCTGAACCTCCATTCCATGAAAAGACAACCTGTTGGCCGTTCGGTGATAACGAGGGGCGAAACTCTTTGCCTGGATAGGTAACCAATGGCATCGAAGTCATTGGCGAGTTCTCTGGTTTCGTCATCAATCTCTTGGTACCAAAGAACACCAAAACTAGAACGACAGAAATAATAACGAGCGATGTTGGGCTAAGCAGACTCCAGATCCTTGTTTGAGTGCTTGAATGTGCTCGATTGTTGAGCGTTTCAACGTTGCCGATAAACCGATATCCCGCTCGAGCGACCGTTTCGATGAAAGACGGATTGTGCGCTGAATCTCCCAGAGCATCCCTTAGTCGCCTCACGGCAGCATTGAGACTGTGATCAAAGTCTACGAACGTGTCAGATGGCCAAAGCTTCTGGCGCAGTTCTTCTCGCGTAACGATGTCGCTCGAATGCTCTAGCAACGGAGAAAAGCATCAGAGCGGTGAGCTTCGCCCCAATCTCGACCGTTTGACGGTGGGAGTGGATCTGGGGGACCAAGGGAGCCATTACTGCATTTTGGGACTGGAGGGAGAAACGCTGGCGGAAGGACAGTTGCGGACGACGCAGGAAGATTTGGCGACCTTCTTCCAAGGGTTGAATGCGGCGCGGTCTTGAGTTGAGCAACGAGTGCGGAGATTTTCATGGCGATGATGCAAACGGGACATGCAGCATGTCATCTCGTCGGCCACTGCGAAGGGCTTCTCGCGCAAAACGGCCGGACACCTTGATGAGCAAGGTGTCCGCGTTTGTATATTTGTAGGAGGGAGCTCAGCAAGACGTTCCGCCGGGACCACCAAAGTAGAAGTAAACCCCCCAACCCGAAGTAGTTGACCAAGAAGGTCCGGCAACCGTGTAGCAGGTGGGGGACGGCGTCGAAACCGTCAGACGGGTCCATTGGGTGGTGGACGTGGTGTCGATATAGAAGATATTCGATTGAAAGGCAGCATATTGCCACCCAGCACTGGCAAAATGTCCGCTGCCCATCGCCGGCCAGACCGTGGACCCAACAGTTTCTCCACCATACTCGATCATCGTGGCGTTCCTGGTGAGCTGGCCACCGCGATAGATTGAGCCGGGGTAATACCCCACAGCCTGGCCCTGGAGGTACAACCACCAGTTTCCACCGTAGAGTTTCCACTGCATTTGGACACCGTACTGGGTGCCCCCGAGGGTGCTCAAGTTTGCGAATCTCGCGCCCAGGGTCCAGTTGTTGTTGATCTGAACGAAGGCTGGGCAGTCCAGATTGTAGCAGCCGGTACCCTGGTAGTCAGTGGCCGTCCAGTAAATGAAAAGGGCGGCGTTTGTGGTGCCGTATTTTTGGGGGTAGACCTGCCATCCTCCTTCAACCGTTTGTAGGCTTGCCCCGCTGCCTCCCACGTACCACTGTTGCGATAGCGAAAACACTTCTCCTGAGGATGTATACACGGCCGGATTCCAATTGTTCAGAATCGAGTTACCGCCTAGATTGTTTACTGCTTGGTATGTGTAGGCATACTTGTGCGTCGGAGTTGCAAGCGCAGGAGCTTGATCGGAAGTGACTACTTGGCCCGCGCCATGGGGGCCCTTCTCCAAGAACTCCTCAAAAGTCTGAAATCGGCTCAGTTCGTCGAGCGTGACCCGACGCATAGGTATGGTGTGCTCCTCGCATTTGGTTGAGTTACCGAATTGGTCCACGTGATCGTCGGGTCCAAGCTGGGCCGCCGGAGTCATCGATTTCGCGGTTTGCCCACCATCACTGGAAGGACTGGCCGCTGCCATAGATGCCACGGGCGGCGGCGCTGCCACCTCTTTCAGGTGAAGGACTCTCACCGAGGGCTGCTGCTCGATAGGAACACAGTCGAAATAATCGGAATCGCGCATGAAGCTGTGTGAGACTTCTACCCCTTGGTAGAGCAGCACAATGTGCTGTCGCATCTGTTCGAAGGAGCGAACGCCCCGAACCCGATTGCCGGGTCGGGAGAGGTAAACAGCAGAATCCACCCCACTGCTCTCTTGGAAGAACTGCTTGAATGGCACGAATTGGGTTGACACGGACTCGGCATGAAGGAATCCAGGCAAAATGAGCAGGACCAGCACTACATTGAACATCAGGCGCTGTTTCATGGTTTTCATAACATCCTCCGTCGGCGATTAGTGATTCGTGGCTTCGCGGAAACGTGACCGTTATGGTCGTCCGCAACAAGGCAATCCAAACAAGGCGCCCGCAACCCCGTATAGCGAGGTGCTCGTGCCCCCGAAAACGGCCTCACTCCTTAACGCGTCAGCGGGTGGAGAAAGGGGTCATTGATTCGCAGGAAATGACAAATGCTCGAGGAAGTTTGTGAGGACAAAGTAACGCTTAATCACGAGTCGGAACCCCATATCAAGGCACGACTCGGCAATCACGGCCTGTGCGAGTTTCCTTCGGCTGAGGTTTACGGTGCAGGCGGTCAATGAGGGAGCGTTCCTCCCAAGCTGGAGTTACACGACGTACCCCACACGTTGGGTTGGTCTTACGGCGTATAGTGCGCCGTCTTGCAGCTTATTTTACGCGTAACACAGGTAAGAATCACGGGTAGGAGTTGCAGGTACGGCTCAGGGAATTCTGCGTCACACGACTTCCGATCTCATTAGGAAGAATCAGTTGCGAGTGCTCGTTTTAATTACCTGGAAAGTTCATGCGGTGGAGCAAATTGGCAAAGCGAGCGTCGGAGCGGACCGAATCGGACTCGGGAGCCACCCGCAACCAGACCAACGATGCGTCTCTCTCCTGGAAGGCCCTCTCGTTCCATGAGAAGGACTCGTCGATATCGCCCAGGCTGGCATAGATGAATCCAATGCTACTGGGAGAGACGTACTTTTCTCCTGATGACTGCAATTCGCTCAATATCTTGAGGGCCTCATCACGGTTGCCCAAGCGTGCATGGGCCTCGGCGACAGAGGCCAGGTATAAGGGGCCGCCTTGTGAAAGACGCACGCAAGTTTCAAATTCTGCGAGCGCCTGAAGTAGCATCCCTTTCTCTTCCATAGATGCTCCGAGGTCACAATGCGCCGGGATGAAATTGGGATCGAGCTCGAGGGTTTTCTGAAATTGGCCGATGGCCTCGTCGAAACGGCGCGCGAAATGTAGTATGCGACCCTCCGCCACGTTTACGATCAGGGCGAGCGGGTCGAGTTTTTGAGCTTTTCTGATTTCTTCGATGGCTTTGTGGTGTCGGCCCATTGCAGCAAGAAAGAGCGCGTACCAATGGTGCGCGCGCACATAGCGAGGATTCAAATCAAGAGCTCGTCGGAATTCACGCTCCGCCTCCTGCCAGGCCCAGTCAAAACGGAATTTAACAAATGCTAGCGAGGTATGAGCCTCAGCGAGTGTGGCGTCCAGTTCGAGCGCTTTCAAAGCCATCTCGGTGGCTTTTACCCTGGCGCTCCTGGAAGGCATTGCACCGTAAGTGCCGGAACCAAGCAGTGTAAAGGCGTCAGCGAGGCCCGCATAAGCTAGAGCGTAGTCGGGATCGTTTTGAACAGAGCGGTGAAAATAGTCAATGGCCTTCTGTAGGTCCTCCCGGGTTCGTTTTTCGGAACAGTAGCGGCCCTTCAGATAGAGCTGATAAGCCTCGGAATTCTGTGTGCTGCGTTTCCGCAATCGTGTGGACTCACGACGGCTCAATCGCACACGCAGCTGCTGACAAATCTCGCGGGAGATTTCCTCCTGCAATTCGAGAATATTGGAAAGCTTCCGGCTGAACTGCCCGCCCCAAAGTTGGGAGTGGGTTTCGAAATCCACAAGCTCCGCCTGCACGTTGATGCTGTTGCCGAGCGAAATGACGCGACCGCTGACCGCCGCGCGAATATCGAGTTCGCTCGCCATTTTTGCCAGTTCAGCTGTGCTTCTGAACCGGAAAGCGGTCTGACGAGGAATGATTCTCAACTGCTGCAACTCGGAAAGAGTATTGAGTAGGCTCTCTGCAATGCCTTGACAGAGGTATTCGAGATCGGGGTCGCCGCCGGAGTTTTCGAAGGGCAAAACGGCGAGAGAGTTGATCGGAGCAGGATGGGCAGATTGGATGGCGTGTGCGATGAAGCGGTAACCACGGCGAGGAACGGTCTCGACGAAGCGGGGGGCAGAGGGGGTGTCGTTCAAGGCGGTGCGAATCTGCCGGATGCAAACGTTCAAACCTTGTTCAAAGTCGACGAACGTGTCCTTGTCCCAAAGTTGGCTTTGAATTTCCTCCCGCGTGACGAGTTGGCCGGCTCGGCTGACGAGGAGAGACAGGAGCTTGAAAGGCTGCGGTTGGAGGCGAAGGTGCGCCTTTCCTTTGTGAAGGTGGCCCGCGCGAATGTCCAGTTCGAAGGGGCCGAATCGGACAGCGCGGTTTGAGGTTGGATCCATCGCTATAGCCGGGCGGGTCGTTGGAAAGCGATTCTACTCAATTTGGCCGACGAACGCACCCGCCGCTTTAGACGTGTTAAGCGGCACAGTTACAGAGGCTTACCCGCGCGTCCAAAATCAGAACTTTTTTAGGTTTCATCTATGGTCAGACCAAAGCGAGTACGAGTACGCTGCGATGAGTTTCTGACCCAGCTTATTGGGTCTATCGGCCAGAGTGTTTGCGTCCGCGAGAAATTTGTGAATAAATCCACTGTAAGAACCTGCCTGGCGGTTGTCGCCGCGTGCTTGTTGGTGACCATCTGGTCGAGTCAGACGCTTGCGCAGAAGGTTCAGCCAACGCTGCCTGGCGGAAAGATTCGAACCTACTACATCGCGGCTGTGGAAGTGGAGTGGAACTACGTGCCGGCCAACATGGACTTGATGACGGGCAAGCCGTTCGAAGGCGAGACTAAGATCTGGACCGAGCACGGGAAAGATCGAATTGGCAATGTCTATCGCAAGGCCGTCTACCGCGAGTACTCTGACGAGACGTTCAACATGGAAAGGAAACGAGCAAAGGAGTGGGAGCACTTGGGAATCATGGGACCTCTGATTCGAGCGGAGGTCGGCGACACGATTGTCATTCACTTTCGCAATAACGCGACGCAGCCCTACAGCATGCACCCACATGGCGTGTCCTATAGCCGAGAGTCCGAGGGCACTCCTTACGCAGACACTAGCATGGCTGGAGCAGGGCTGGTGCCGCCGGGCCAAACGCACACCTACCTCTGGAAAGTGCCGGAACGGGCGGGACCCGGACCGACGGACGGCAGCTCGGTCGTTTGGCTGTATCACTCGCACAATTGGGAACCCAAGGATGTCAATGCCGGCTTGATAGGACCGATGGTAATCACGCGACGTGGAATGGCACGCTCAGACGGAAGTCCCAAAGACGTCAACCGCGAATTCGCCATGCTATTCATGTTGATCGACGAGAATCAATCGCACTACCTCCAGCACAACATAGAGGCGTACACAGATGAGCCAAAATCGGTCAACAGGCGGGAGTTCGCTCTGAGCGACGTTGATGGAAACTTCCACGGCGCTGGGATCGGCTTCGCCGCCGCCAATTTCAGGGCTAGCATCAACGGCTATATGTTCAGCAACTTGCCAATGCTCGTGATGAAGCGAGGAGAGTACGTACGCTGGTATGTGATGACGTTGGGTGGGGCCGCGAATATCCATACGCCCCACTGGCACGGAAACGTCGTGTCGATTGGGGGACACCGCACCGATATTTTTTCCTTGCTGCCCGCACAATTCGTGACCGCCGACATGGTTCCTGACTCCGTCGGGATGTGGATGTTCCACTGCCACATCGATGAACACATGGAGGCTGGAATGACAGCAATGTACCAGGTCCTGCCTTAAAGCGTAGGGTGTCTAAGGGAAATCCATCGGGACTGTGGTATGACTCTCCGCGGAGGAATCCGAATGCCGCCTTAGTCCGAGTTTTGAAACGACATTTGCACCCCGCACTGTTGACACTAAGAGACACAGACGATGTTGTGCTAAGAGTTTGGAAACAGCTTGATCGATAAGCGGCCGGCTGAGTGGAAAAGGCGAGCCGCGTATGCCAAGCGGACTGAATGCACTACGAACACCTAGCCATTCTGAAGAAGAACTGCGGTCATATCCTGGCGATCGTAGCGCCTTCATAGGCCGGTATTCTATTGAAAATTTGATATCTCCTTAAGGACTTTCGGTCAACTTCCATGCGACGGTCTTACAAGTCGGTTCAGATTCACTTTATCTAACTAAACTAGAGGAATGCAAATGATCGCGGAATCCACCGTTCAGCAGCTTCGATCGTCACTCCGCGGGCAATCCCTTTGTCCCGGCGAGCCCGGATATGACGAAGCTCGCACTATTCCCAATGCCATGATTGACCGCCGCCCCGCCATCATCGCCCGCTGCGCTGATGCCGCCGACGTCATCGCCTGCGTCCGCGTCGCCCGCGAGCACGACATTCTCGTCTCCGTTCGTGGGGGAGGCCATAGTATCGCCGGCAAAGCCGTTTGCGACGGCGGGCTCATGATTGACATGTCCGCAATGAAAGGTATCCGTGTCGACCCCGCGCGTCGCACTGTCCGCGCTCAGACAGGTTTGAAGCTCGGGGAATTCGACCGCGAAACTCAGACGTTCGGCCTCGCCACAACGCAGGGCGTCGTTCCCACCGTGGGCATTGCCGGACTTACACTAGGCGGCGGTTGGGGCCAACTCCATGGCAAGTATGGACTCGCGATCGATAATGTAATTGGCGCAGATGTGGTCACTGCCGATGGTCGCCTCCTGACCGCAAACGCCTCCGAGAACCAAGACCTCTTCTGGGGCATCCGTGGTGGCAGTGGCAATTTCGGCGTCGTCACTTCCATCGAGTACCTTCTCCACGAAGTCGGGCCGATCTACGGCGGCGCGATTTTCTTCCCTGCCGCCAAGGCAAAGGAAATCTTGCCTCTCTGGCGAGAGTTCTGCGAACACAGTCCCGACGAACTGGTCAACCAGGCTACATCCACAACTCTGGAAGGGACTCCGGTCTTTGGTCTGGCGGCCTGTTATTGTGGAGCACTGGCCGACGGCGAAAAGCTTTTGCAGCCCCTGAGAAAGTTCGGCACGCCAGTCGCGGATATGCTCGGCCCCATGACTTATCTCCAAATCCAAAGCATGTTCGAACCATTCTTCCCATCGGGGCGGCTCGTCTACACCAAATCGAATTTTCTTCGTACTCTCAGCGATGACGCCATCGAAACGCTCGTGCAATACGTGGGAAAGAGTCCTTCACCCTACACCTTTGCCCCATTCGTCGAACATTGGCACGGGGCTGCCACCCGCGTCGCCCCTGGAGCCACCGCGTTCCCACACCGCCAGTATTCCTGGAACTTCTTCGCATGGTCCATGTGGACCGATCCCGCGGAAACAGAAAAGAACATCCGATGGACACGCGAATGTTCGGAAGGGTTGAAGCCGTTTCTAATCGCCGAAGCGTATGGCAACTATGTGACCGATGAGGGCGACGCCATCGCGCGCGAAGCTTATGGCTGTAATTATGATCGTCTCGTTGCTCTCAAGAACAAATACGATCCCACCAACTTTTTTCGCATGAACCACAACATCAAACCGAACCCAGCGGTTGCCGCCCAAAAGGTTTAGAGGGTCGCTACCGCACACAATGCTGTGAGCATGACTGCGGACAGCCCTTACCACCACAATAAAGATAGACGTTCCATCTCCGGGACGAGGAAGCGTTCTGAAGCAACGTAGGCCCGCCAGCCACATCTCCACAGTGTCACCTACACTGAGCCAAAAGAGAACAGCTTAGACCGTATCGAGCATACTCTCCACACGTCTTTTACACCTTTTACAGGTAGAGATCACAGGTAGGAATCACAGGTTGGACTCACAGGTAGAAACGAAGATCAATACTCAATCCGCTTGGCTGGAGTAAACCAATGACAAGAATGAGGAAGGAGCGCTAACAGCGAAGAAATAAGCAGAGGACAAATCGAAAAGCGCCGGACGTCTAGATCCGATGCCGGGGGTCCGACGTCCGACGGGCCAGTTCCTTACTCCTTAACTCCAGCGTCAATGCCATGCTGTTCTTTTAAGTCGGCGTAAAGCCAGGCTTTGGCGACGCTCCAATCCCGTTTGACGGTCTTGGCGGAAATGTTAAGTACCGATGCTGCTTCCTCGACACTCAGGCCTCCGAAGAAGCGCAATTCCACCACCCGCGCTTGGCGTTCATCCATTTGGGCCAAGCGTTGCAGAGATTCGTCGACCGCCACCAATTCAGCTGACTGCTCGGTAGAGAAGATAAAAGCATCATTCAGGGAGACCTTCCTATACTCTCCGCCGCGCTTCTGTCTCAGATGCCCACGAGCGTGGTCAATCAATATGCGGCGCATCAGCTGTGCGGCCACTCCGAAGAAATGCGCGCGGCTCTGCCAGTTCACCGACTGCTGCTCTACCAGCTTCATATATGCCTCATGCACCAGCGCGGTGGCTTGCAGCGTATGGTCGGGTCGTTCGCGGCGCATGTAGCTTCCGGCCAGTCGCCGCAGCTCGTTGTACACCACTGGTATCAGCTTGGCCCCGGCGTCTTGATCCCCGCGGCTCAAAGCCGAAAGTAGTTGTGTGACTTCGTGGGCGTCGCCCATATCGGCGAATATTGTACCCCTGCTCCCAAAATTGAGTACTCCCGCATGGCCCCTTTTTCCTCGCAAATAGCGCCTTAACACTTAGTAGCGGGGGCTTCGACCCAGAAGGTGAAGGCTGGGTCACGTTGACTTCCCTCCCATATACGCGGCCATGCAGCCAACACCCTTTTCACACGTCCCCCTTCGGTTTTACAGCCCTCTTGGGCGGTGCAATGTTCATATGGCGCCTCAGCGTACAATAGTCAGCGCCTGGGAAGAGGCGTACGGACGGGAAAAGGTGTCTCTCCGATGCGCGTGGCGGCTAACCCGCGGATCCGCCATCGCGCTCATGGGAGCGAACCGCAAACCACGCAGAGGCGATCGCTGCACGCCGATCCGGGATAACGCAATGGGATTGACGCCCGATCAGTGGGAAAACGTCAAAGAGCTGTTTGAAGCTGCGATCGAAAGGCCGGCGGCCGAGCAAGCATCTTTTCTCGCAAACGTCTGCTTTGATTCCGCGGTTCGAAACGAAGTAGAAAGACTGTTGGCGAATTACACTGCGGGGAGCAGGCTCCTTTCTGATCCCCTGCCAGCCTCCCCGGGCTCAGATTCACGGCAGCGCTTCCTTTCCCCGGGTAACCTCCTGGCCGAGAGGTTCCACATCATCCGTTTTCTGGCTTCCGGTGGAATGGGAGAAGTCTACGAAGCCGAGGACGTGGAGCTGGGTGAACGCGTCGCCCTGAAAACGATTCGTCCGGATTTGCTGGGCGACGGTCGTTGGCTCGAGAGGTTCAAGCGGGAAGTCCATTTAGCCCGAAGAGTTACTCACCCCAATGTCTGTCGCATCTTCGACCTATTTCGTCACGGGGTTTCAAAAGGTTCGAACACCGCAAGCAGCTTCGTGTTCGTGTCCATGGAACTACTTGCGGGCGAGACCCTGGCGGATTACCTGAGACTGGTGCCCCGGATGTCGACCGCCGACTCGCTCCCTCTTGCGGCACAGGCGGCTTCGGGGCTGGCCGCAGCCCACGAGGCCGGGATTCTCCACCGCGACTTGAAGCCCGGCAACATCATTTTGGTCCCCGGAACGAAACGCTTGCGTGCGGTGATCACTGATTTTGGTCTGGCTCTCCGCTCCAGCACCGATTCCAGCCACAGCGGGGCCAACACCGACACCGGAAAATCTTTCGGGACGCCCGCCTATATGTCGCCCGAACAAGTGGAGGGCCGCGAATTAACCCCGGCTTCTGATGTCTATTCCCTGGGTCTGGTTTTTTATCAGATGGTGACTGGAACCCGCGCCTTTGATGACGCGTCTCCTTTGTCGATGGCGGTGCGGCGCTTGCGCGAGGACCCCACGCCTCCACGAACTCTGGTGGAAGATCTCGATCCCAGGTGGGAGACCATTATCCTGCGCTGCCTCGATCGCGATCCTGCGCGCCGATTCCAGAATGGCGACGAAGTTTCCCGAGCCCTGAACGGCAACTTGGAACTGGTCTCCGCGCCGGTTGTGGAAATTCGGGAAGTGACTTCCAAGGAGGCCGGGGGGCAACATCCTGAACCTACCCGCATCTCTGAGTCCACGATCCGGGCCAAGACCTGGGATCTCTCCCGCGATCATCTGAGCAGCATTTTCATCGTTGACGAGTATAACGAGAGCGGAAAGAGGATGAGGCCCTCGCCCGCCGGTGTCCGCCGGTCAAGCTTCGAAGAAGAACTGTTTGTCCCGCCACCGGAGAGCGCTACGCTGCAGGCATTTGTCGGATTGCGGCCGACCCCAGAAGCTAACCATGAACAAACCGGGCTCGTAATGCTGGGAGGTGCGGGGGCGGGAAAATCCAATTTGATGGCTAGCACGTTTCTTCAGGAACGCGCCGCGGGCGGTTTCGCCATCTTTCTCGCCGGCCGTCTGGTGGACAATGAAGACATCACGAAGTTCATAAGTACGCAGGCAGCACGCTTCATCTCTTCAGATTGGAATTTGCAGTCTCTGAGCGAATATGTCAGCCAGTGCGGCAAGCGGCTCACAATCTATCTCGACGCAGCCAACGAGTATTGCGGGTCTGGAGGAGCCTTCGGCCTTCTCGATTCAGTTCGGTCCCTGATTAATCGAAGTGGCATCTCCCCAACCTTGCGAGTGATCGCCTCTTGCCGCGCGGAAACCTGGCGACTCTACGAGGACGAAAAAGGCATCAAGCTGTTTGATTCGGGCCGCCTGTTCGCGAATGAACCGGTGGTCCTTCACGGTTTTAACGAGCCGACTCAGGCCAGTCTGCTGTTCCAAAAATATTCCCATTTCTATTCCTTGCGCCCGTCTACTTATAGCGAGCTTTCTCAGACATTGAAGGATCTGGTTGTCTCCCCATTGATGATGTCCGTGGTGGCCGAAACTTACTCCAACCCACCAGGCGAATCGGCCACCAAGCTGATCCCCGCCGATCTGGACTACTACAACATTTTCAGGAGGCTGACCCGACGCAAAAAGCAGGATGCGCGCCGCCTACTCAACCGCAACGACCCCCGAAGAGAATACTTCGATGAGGCCGTCGACGACGCCCTGATCCTGTTTTCGCGCCTTCTGCTGGCGCAACTCGCCGAAGATTCGGGAGCCACAAGTGAATCGTCTTCCTCAAAACGGGCTACTGCCGGCGATCTGTTAATGTCGGCGACCTTAACTCGAAACCAACAATTTCTTGAATACTGGAATCCCCCGAAAGGAAGGGATGACGCCGTTCCGACTTTTCAGGCGATCGTCCAGGTTGGGCTTATCGATACTATCGAGCGGAACGAGTACGGCTCCCATGACACACTGCAACGCCGGACGGCATATAAATTCTTCCATGATCAGTACGCACAATATTGGCTCTCGCAGATTTATCAAAGCGAAACCTTGGGCAAGATCGCTCCGGAACATCGATCGGAGAGCGGGCAACAGCTTCGCGACCTTGCCGACAATATCTGCAAACTGGTCCAGCAGTCTGTCCAGGTCCCGGTTTTGGCTGGCGCAATCGACCACTGGCTCTACCGCAACATGGCAATTTCGCGCGTGCCGGGAGAAGAAACCGGGAGCGAGATCGATATCGCACTGCTCATGCCCTTGTTGAACCAGTTAGCCCTGGGCCCGTCTCCGGTTGTGGAACAATATGTGAGCTCATTCCTCACCAACCTGACGCTGCGCGGTATCCTCAATCCGGAACGGCTGTTCCAATCGGTGTTCCAGCAGGGCAATGAAAAGCTTCGTGCCAGCCTGGCGGGATATTTCATGGAGTGCTGGCCAGGGGTGTCGCCGGGCTTGCTGAGCACATTTCTCGCACACTGCGAGGCGGACCGAGATGCCGACGTACTCAAAAGGCTAGGTGAAGTGTTTGCCTATCACTTCGAGCGCGAGCCTGCCGCAGCAGTGGACTATCTGCACCGCTCATTGAAGCCCGTGGATACCTTTGCGCGAGCCTTGGCGTTCGCCTTGGAGCAGTCTCCTCTTCACGTAGGGCGACGCGAAGAGTATGCATCCCAGATAGCGTTCCTGCTCACCTTCGGTACGCTCAGCGCGCTGGCCACCTTTCACTCAGAAGCTCACATGAGCCAGATGCGCGCATTTGTACGCCGCAAATATCCCTGGCTGCTTGACATGATTCTGAACCGTCCCAACCGGATGAAAATCCACGAGGAGGCATTTCGCCTCGGTCTGTATCGGAGATTGGAGAAGGAAGGTGTCACCCAATGGGACCAGGTCATCGGCGAGCAGGGCAACGACACATTCTTTGTGGAAGAGAACGGTGTCGTTCAGCGTGACGAGATCTACAACTACTTCAAGTACCTTGTGGCCACTCACAATGGCGACCTGGGAATACTAGGCCTCAGTCCGGGCTCGGACTTCCGCCGCGCCAGCATGGCGATGCTAACCTTCAAGCCCCGAAGCGGCATCGGCTACGTGGCAGCAGTGACCTTGGCCATGCGACTGGTGCACGACCCTGGCCGGCTTGAAGAGATCGTGATCGAACTGGTCGACACCGGTCGCACTCCGGGGGTTCATTCCGCCGCGCTGCTCCTGGTCGATATTTCCTACATGGATCCAGCGCTCTCGCGGCGCACCGTTGAACTTTTCGTAAGGTGCATCGTGCCTAAGGCCACACAGAGGGAGTACCCGTTTGACCGCGCCATTCTCGACTGCATTGGCATTGCCACGATCGACCTCGGCGCGAATTGGAAGATCTGCGAGCCCGCCATCCGCCATGTCCTCGAACAAGCCGGTCGTGAGTCGGACGAAGCCGCACTCAATCGATTGGGGGACGAACTCGCGAAAGTCAACTATTTTGACGACATTCATGCCGGACGCAATGTCATCGACCTTCTCCTGCGCGCGAACTATCTGAAGGATGCCCGCTGGCATCGATGCGTGATGAAAATACTAGCCGGCATGCAGATGAGAAATCCCGCTTTGCTGCGGTCAACTCTGGAGCAGCACGGCGGAGACGATCGCACTCTCAAAGGAGTCAGGCTGTTCGCCAGTGACAGTCTGAAGGACGATTGCGACAAGTTTTTTTACGCGGTGAGTTGGAACCGCCTGATTTGCAAAGCCATTCTCAACAACACCACGTTGCGATATTTCCTCATCAAGATTTTGATGGGTGGAATTGCCCAATCGAACTCGGTGACCGAATACACCCGTGAGTTCCGCCGGTTTGTGATTGAAATCGTCCGCGCCTATTGGGGCGGGGAACAGCATCCACACCTCTATGACCGGCTCACCGCGGAAGAGGCATTCTCTGAAACCCTTTCCAAACGCCGAGTAGGAAGCGGAAAGCTGTGGGTGCCAAGAACTCCCCGCGGAGGGCAGAAGGGCACACCGGCAGACTGACTTCTTCTCTGTGGTTCTGATCTATGTTTCTGAGAGAACTATTCGCGCGAACGACCGAAGATCTACTGGTGCTGGCTAATGCAGGAAAAGAATGCCGCAAAAAGTTGGATCCCGACCTGTTTGATGGCAGATCCTACTCGATCGCCGATTTCTACCATGAAAGCAGCAGCTATTTCGAGCAACCTGCAGAATTTTTTTGCGGTTTCACCCGTTCCGAGGGACTTCGTCTTCGTCCATGCGATAACGGTCTGGCCCATCGACTGAGAGGACTCGCACGACTCTACCAATTCGACTCTCCTCTGGTTACGGATTATCCGGAAAACAACCTTGTGCCCTTCAAGTGGTTCAAGAGCCAGCCGGAGCAGCATTCGACAATTTTGCTGTTTGCGCCCGGATGGGGTCGCCGCGACCAAGGCTTCGAAGAGGAGATTTGCGCGCGCCTGGTGCATCACGGAATCGATGCGGGGTTGCTGACGAAGCCGTTCCATCAGCAAAGGACCCCCGCAGGCGCACGGAGTGGCGAGTACTTCATCAGTTCCAATCTTTTTTGGACGATCGCGAATTTTCGCCAGTTCACCGTCGAAATTCGGCTTCTGCTGCACTACATGCGCGGCCTGTACAAATATGTCGGCCTGATCGGATTGAGCAGTGGAGGGTTCCAGGCGGGACTGGCCAGCGACTGCGAAGAGGTTGATTTCCTATTTCCGGTTATGACCGGGTGCCTGGTTGGCAGCGTAACGTGGAACGGCCTGCTGACTCGCCCTATACGCAGGACCCTGGAGCATGGTGGCATTTCCGAAGCGGATCTCAACAAAGTCTGGAGTATTACTGATCAGGCGGTCCTGGGTCGTCATTGCCGTGCAAGATTTCGCAGACAATACATTAGCCTTTACGACCGGGTCGTGCCCACGGAATATCAAATGCGGCTTTGGGATGTTTACGGCAAACCTGACCGTTCGCTGCTTGAAGTTTCTCATGCTAGTTTCTATTTTTCCCGGCGCGCGGTTGCCGAGGACATCATCCAATATGTTCGACGTTGCATCAAAAGCTGAGCTAACACTCCAATAACGTCTCCGGCGTAGCCGCTGTTGGCCTGATGCAAGCCTCAGCATCTCGGCCCCTTGCCTACCGTTTCTCAAAGGTACGTCGCACGAATCACGAGGGCAACACTCATAACCCAACGAGGAGGAGACTGGAGCGGACTGATTTTTTCAATCCGCGAGGCTGCGTAGGAGGTCTGCCTGAATTCTGCCCGACAGCTGATCACGAGAGGTTATGGGAAGGAACAGAACGCCACTCAGAGATTTTGCAAGTGCTTGCAACTCCTACGAAACATGCAACTTGAAAAAGTGTGGGTTGGACTCAAAATCCAGTAGTGGAATTCAGGCGGGTAATTCTTGTCAATCCGACGAGGCATAGATGTCCCCTGACTCAAAATAAACGGCCAATCTCGAGCGCAGCAAGTTACGCTGCCGTCGCATCCATTTCCACTCGCCGTCGTAACTCGGCTTCGGGAATTGCAAATTCCGTAAAGCCACAATTCAAACAGACGAGAAGCTTTGGAAAGACCCAACCAAGGGGTTTTTCCCATCCTTCGTGTCCAGCAAAATGAATCGCAACCTCAGCATTGAACGTGCTCTGGTTGGTTGAACGGCATGACCTGCAATGAGAGCTGATTTGGGCCGACATCATAGACCTCACGCGTGCGAGCTTCGCTCATGTATCGAGTCCCGTCCCAGCAAACAGTAACAGACAGAGCATGTCTGCCCGCTGCCGTACTAAGCTCGGCGTGTGGATTCTGGTTTACAGCGGCTAGACCAACAACGACTCAAAGCTGGAGCCACAGTTACGGGAGTGACCGCTGGCTGAAGGCAGAGCACCCCGACCTAGCTCAGCATCCCCAAAGCGCTATAGCGAACCTGAGCCCAAAAGCCATGTCCGGAAACTGAACGCGGCCGCTGCGAGCACGAAGCATGTCGCGAAAAGATAAGCGATTCCAGCTCATGCTCGACGGCGAAACGTTGGGAGTACCTCCGGCAGAGAAGTGTTGCTACCGGCGCGCCAGTTGGCGAGCTGGTTCGACGCTCGATCAATATGGCCCGGTTTGCCGACCAAGGCGCGCGCCTCATCGAGAAACGAGCCAAGTCATGAGCGAGCCCAACTGGGATTACATACAAGCCTGCATCCGGTTCTGTGAGCTAAAAGACAAAATCCTGTGGGCCACGTATAAGGCTGCGCGCTGCGAAGAAACCGGCACGTTCGGATTCCGGCATCGTGTCGGCCAGCTTGAAGGCGAAATCCTCGACCCTCATCGTGGCCCCCAGGGAGAAAAAATCCTGTCGGCATGACAGCTAAACAGCGAATGCAAAAGTGGCGCAGTGATCCTGCCAACCGGGCGTGGGAGTATAAGCGCCGCGACCCTCATAAAGAATGCCGGAAGGCGACTCGCCTGCTGGTGTCAGTTGCAGCACAGCTCATCCTGACAATTTTCTCCATTTCCAACTGAAGCAGGACAGTTTAGGATCTACTGCTCACAGGCAGGTCGTCATGCCCCCCTCTCCTTTTGATCGGTTGGATTATCCCAGCCTCCGTCAAAGTGTGTATTTGAATCAGGCATCTGTGGGGTTGATCGGTCAACCAGCAATAACCGCAATGCACACTTTTATAGACAACGTTGCCAGGCATGGCAATCTCTACATGTCCGATAAGGATGAGGTGGCATTCTGCGAAAAGCTTCGCGAACGCGCATCGCGGTTGCTTCATTGCGATTCCACGCAAGTCGCAATTGTCGCGAGCGCAAGTGAGATATTGGGGCAACTTCCGATGTTGCTTCAGCCAAGGTTAAAGAGCACAATTCTGGCCGTTTCATCAGACTTTCCTGCGATAACTCGGCCGTGGCTTGGTCTGGCTGCTCTAAAAAACCATACGGTGCGCTTTGTTGATGACCACCCTACGTGCGATTTGACCGATACACTCATCGATGCAATTGATGAGAATACTTCTGTGGTTGCGGTGAGCAGTGTGCAATATGCTATGGGTACGATAGTGGATATTTCTCGCCTGCGCCAAAGCACGGTCCAGGTTGGTGCCCGTTTGATTGTGGATGCTACGCAAGCGGCAGGTGCAATGCGGGTGGATGCTGCGGCGTGGGATGCTGATGCGGTCGTTGCCAGCGGCTACAAATGGCTTGGTGGACATGGAGGCGTTGCACTAGCAATTATGTCGCCACGCTTGCTTGAGCACATCCCCCCTTTACCGGGTTGGATGGGGGCATCGGAGCCCTTTGCATTTGATGCGACCGCTGTGTCGCTAGCTAATGATGCGCGGCGCTACACGCAATCAACAATGTCGTATGCC
>Ga0070712_100000905_pt1 | contig 17740 bp, 13 predicted proteins | sample LARL81metaG_FD_71396 | JGI IMG/M metagenome (GOLD analysis project Ga0070712, IMG submission 71396) | Corn, switchgrass and miscanthus rhizosphere microbial communities from Kellogg Biological Station, Michigan, USA - LAR L8-1 metaG | ecosystem: Host-associated > Plants > Roots > Rhizosphere ...
GGCCACCGAGAGCCCGAGGCCCAGCAACAGGAGTGCCGAGGGGGCGGGCACCTGCTGGCGGGCCGTCAGCAACAGATCGCCCGAGCCCGAGTAGGCGCCCGCAGGAATCTGAAGCGTCACGATCTCAGTCAGCGAGAATGCGGCCCCGGTGAGCGGGCCCCCGTCACAGGACAGCGCCACGGCTCCGGCGGTGCTGGCCGGTCCGGCGCTACAGATCGACGCCGTCTGGGCAAAGAGCGTGTTGGTCGCCGAGTCAAAAATACTGAACGCCGTGGTCCCCGTCAGTTGCGTGCCGCCAAGGACCGCGTGGAACAGCGCGGCGTTCGCCGTCTGATCCGTCTCCGACGCTTGAATGACCATGGTCCCGCCCGTGCCCGCCACCGTCTGGGTCACGTTGTAGGCCAAGTCCATCATGAGTCCGGGCAGGGCCGGGCTTCCCGAGCCGACCCCCGTCAGCGACAACGTGATCGTGGCGACCGGACTCGTGAAGCTCACCACCCCGGTCAGGGGCGAGGTATCGCACGCCGCCCCATCCGCACACGTCACGGTCGTGATGCCGTTGCTCAGGGACACCGTCAGCGGGGACGCCGTGACCGTGGAGGGGAGCCACCCTCCAAGGAACAGCACGAGACCCGCCGCCACCGCCACCGATCGCATTCGCATAGGCCACCTCCAGCGAAAATGTAGACACTGCGATCTACTGCCGAAGCAAACCCTGCACCATGTCGCTAACTACACGGGACGACAGCCTTGTCGCCGGACGGGGGATCGAACCTGTCAAGGTCTTCGACAGTGGCGGTCGTCGTAATACCGTGGTGGTGAAGGCGCTTGTTCGCTGCCGCTTACGAGAGGGCAACCGCTGCCGGAGGGTACTAATGTTGGCTCCGCTCTTGACCCGAAAGGAGCTTGATTGGTTTGGCGACGGAATCGTAATATTGTCGGGGCTTGGGCTCCCAAAGGGAAATTTTTAGTATTTATCTCGACTCACATCAAAGGAGAATCACTGTGAAGAAGCTGCTCATATCGCTGGCAATCGCGTTTGCTCTCGCGCCAGTAAACGCTCGCGCTGACTTGATCGTCAACGGAAGTTTTGACAGCTTCGTTGTGACCGGCCCGCCCCTCGACGCTAACTTTGGGGGGTTCATCCGATACTTCGGACCGCCCACCAACACCACCAACACCGAAATCACGGCGTGGACAATCAGTGGAACTCCCAGGGACAGCGCCCCGAACAACGTGGATTTGGTTCACACCACTTTTTACCCATCATTTACCGGGGCTGCCGGGTCTAATTCCCTCGATATGGAAGGCGCAGTCGGAGCTTCCGGAGTGATCTCACAATCCTTTGCCACGACGCCCGGAGACACATACACTTTGTCCTTCGAGTATGCCAACAACCCCCAACCAGGGCCAGCCTCAAGCGCTACTATGAATGTTCTGGTCACTGGCAGCACGACCTTGGTGAACCAGAATGTTACTCATACCGGTTCATTGTTTACAAACATGAACTATACCCTCTACTCTGGAAATTTCGTCGCGAACTCCCAGACGACGAAACTCCAGTTTGAAGCACTTACGAATTCCGGTTTTGGTATCGCCCTGGATGCTGTCTCGGTGAACCTCGCTGGGACTCCGCCTCCGACCGTGCCTGAGCCATCTTCTGTTGTGTTGCTTGGTTCTGGACTGTTGGGTCTGGCTGGCCTTGCGCGGCGTCGGTTCCTCCGGAAGCAAGATCGAAGAGGTACGACCTTAGAAGTGCAATCTGCCGTCGCCGGTATGAAGTTGCAGCTCCCCGACAGATCTCGCCAGCATCGTTGAAGCTGTGGCTCGTGACGGCCTTCCGTCCGTGAAGATCCCAATCAAGCGTCAGATCCTGGGAACGAGACGCACGAGTGCGCGCCGGCCTCGCAGCGCTCGGAAGACCGCGGGAGGCTGAGCCGCCTCCCCTCTCCTTGGCTGTTCACAACCGAGGGTTACGAACAATCTAGGGCACACTTGGGTTACGAGCATGAGACGGCGAAGTTTTGCTGACGCCCTTCCCGGCGGATGCGCAGTCCGAAGCTGATTTCCTCGAGCGGCCGACGTGGGCGCTTGCTCACGGCGGGGAGCCTCAACTATCCTCGGCGCACTGATAGCGGGATTGTCCCATCCTTCAGCGAGGAGGCACACGTCATGGCCAGTCAGAGCGTTTACCGAGTGACGGACCTGGTCGGAACGAGCAAGGTGTCCTGGGAGGACGCCGTCAAGAACGCGGTGCAGACGGCAGGCAAGAGCCTTCGGGACCTCAGGGTCGGCGAGGTGTCCCGGCTCGACGTGACGATCGAGAAGGGCAAAGTCACGTCGTTTCGCGCCCGCGTGAATGTGTCGTTCAAGTACGCGCGCTAGGGCCGCCGGAGCCGGGACGAGCGCTGGGCGAAGGCGGGCATGACCTTGCGCGCGAAGAGCTCCATCGCAAGGATTGCCGCTCCGATGAAGTATCTATTGAGCACAATCATTGCTTTCAGCTGTGATGGAAGCTCGTGATTCTGCGTGAGGGGAGCTCCTTCGTTGGTGCCTGCTCAAAAAGAAAATGATTGTGGACAGCGTCTGGAGGATAGGCAACACGAACGACCTCCGGCAGCGGTCACTCCGTTCATGGGTCCTATCCCTGTGGCATAACCTCCCAGACTCGGACAGCGGGCCGCCTCAGGAGCCGCTGCCACGGCGGCGCGACGATCCCGAGGTACACGCGGCCAGCGACAGATGGAGCAGGCAGACGGCGAGGATCGCGGAAGATCTGTATGTCGGCATTCACGCGTCGCGAGACGTCTCGTCGCCGAGGCTTGACGTGGTGGGGCTCCCGCCACAGTATCAGGACCGACGAGCAGCAAAGGGTGGGCCCCGAGATGGCCCCTCAGACTACGCCGCATCGAGGGAGGATCATGGCACAGGAAACGATCGTGTTTGCTCAGGGCATCGAGATGCCGTCACACATCCAGGCGCTGGCCCAGTCCCTGAAGCCGGCGGAGTTTGCGCTCCGTGCGCTCCCGTCCACGGCCAAGCCCGAGGAAATCGCGGCCGCCATGCGGGATGCCGAGTATCTGGTTGGCTTTCTCCGGTTTCTGCCCGATGAAGCCTATTCCGGCGCCAAGCGGCTCAAGCTCGTGCAGGTCCTGAGCGCCGGCTACGACGCCGTCAATATCGCCGGGGCCCGCAAGGCCCATATCCCGATCTGCCAGAACGGCGGCGCCAACTCGGTGGCCGTGTCCGAGCACGCCGTGCTGCTGATCCTGGCTGTCTACCGGAAGATCGCGGCCTTCCATCAGAACGTGGCCGCCGGACGCTGGCACACGGGCATCCCCCGCATCGTCGACGTCCTGGAGCTCGAGGGAAAGACCGTGGGCATCGTGGGGCTCGGCAACATCGGCGAGAAGACGGCCCGTCGTCTGCGGGCGTTCGACTGCACCCTCGTCTACTACGACATCGCCCGGCGCAGCGCCGAGGAGGAGCAGAAGCTGGGCGTGCGCTTCGTCCCCTTCGAGACCTTGCTCGAAATCTCCGACGTAGTGACCCTCCACGTGCCCTTGAACGACAGCTCCCGGCACATGATCGACGGCAAGGCCCTCGGCCGGATGAAGCAGAAGTCCGTTCTGATCAACACCTGCCGCGGCGAGGTGGTGGACGAGGTCGCGTTGACCGCCGCGCTGCAGAACGGCAAGATCCTGGGCGCCGGCCTCGACACCTTCGCCAAGGAGCCGACGGATCCGGCCAACCCCCTCCTCAAGCTCCCCAACGTGACCCTGACCCCGCACAGCGCGGGCCCGACGGAGGAGAGCTTCACCAAGCGCTTCCGGAACGGCTACGCCAACGTCCAGCGCGTGGCGGCAGGCCAGCGCCCGCTCTGGGTCATCCCGGAGATGAAAGACCTCTTCCCGGAGTAGAGGGTAGGCAACACGAACGACCTTCGGCAGCGATCGCCCCCTCGCGGCCCCTGTCCCCGCGACATAAGGTGCGAGACTCGGACGCTGGCCGCCAAATCCTGAAGCCGTAGGGGAAGGCCACACACATCCCTCGCAAGCGCCTTCACGCAGGGCGAACTCCGGGCTAACCTTGGTGACAGCGCCTTGCCTCGCCATCCCAATGCCGCTACGTCGAACATCGGTAGTCGCACAGCTGCAACCTAACGGCCGCCTAGCGCGACGAACGACTCTTCGCGTGCGAACCAGAGCGCGGCGCCCACTCGATCAGCTGGAACGCTGAAGCCGAGCCGCCCGTGCGGCCTCCTCGCTGAGCATCTGCTCCCGGCTGCAGAAATCCTCAGGGTAAGGCGTCAACCGCCATTGACAGGGAAGCTCGATAGTCGCCGGCTTGGCGCGCTTGTCGAGGGTGAGCCAGTCCGAGACATCCACGGCTCCCTCCACCAGGGCATTGTCGAAGGTCAGCAGCCAGCCGAGTGGCGACGAGGTAAAACTGGTCACGAGGTACCCCTGCCGCCGCTGCACGACGAGCTTCGGGACGATCCCGGAGTACCACGTGACGCCTGGACGGTTCGCCACGAGGTGACACCAAAGCCGGAGTGGGGCGATGGGTCCGCGTGTCTCCGTCGACTTCACAAGGTCGCTGAGGTGCGGATACTTGGCTGCCAAGCCAGGCTGCGAGGTAGCCAGAATCCAGGTCAACACCTGCTTCGCCACGAGAGGCCGCTGCGCCACCGTGACAGAGCAGAGCGTCCCGGCCGTCTCCGGGCCTGCCTGCGGCCGACACACCTTCTCGAAGGCCATATACGCCGCGTTGTAGCGACGGCCAGTGCCGTTGTTGCACGGTCCGCACAATGTCTCCACGGACGATCCGCCGGTGATCTCATCCCTGGTCCAGATCGCCCTACCGAAGGCGCAGGTCGCCACGGGGTCGATGTGCGCGCCGTACATCCGGCCAATGTTGCCAGACGCCTGTGACGGAGCGTGCTCCCTCGTCAGGCCCGTTCCCGCGCAAACACGGCAGGTCGTGGGATCTCCGAGCGCCTCGAGCGCCTGCAGCTCGGCCCCGAGCCGTTCCCCCTCCGCCCGCAGGCCCGGATCCGCGGTGACCTGGAGCGCCGTCTCGGAGTCGGGCGACGTCCACGCACTCAACTCCTCTTCCTCGGGCGTACCGATCGTCAGGCCGCTCATCGAGGCGGCGGTGCCCACCAGCGGGATCAGGGTCCAGAGGCCATCCGGCTCCTGCCAGGGCATTACATCTTGAAGGTGACCGCACCAGTTCCGGATTGAACCGGCCTGACGCGGCCGCCAGCCACGTGGCCCCAGCTCCTCGGTCCTCAAGCGCTGTACGGCGACGGGGCGCCCGCAGACAAGACACGGTCGAGTTTGCCGAGATACCCCTGGGAATCCATCCAGAGCGGACTCATATCAGTTCAGGCTATCACGGCAGCGGATCGGGACGCGCCGTAGCGTCTACTCGATCGCTGTACGGAACGCGCTACGACACTGTGGCTACGATTGTGGCTGTCAGGGCCCGGTTAGGCCCAAGCCAGACACACTCCAGCCAACTCGGCATCGAGAACTATCTCAGGAAGTCAGCGACTTATCGAGGCGGGTTCGTGCGGGGGCAGTCTTGTAAGGGCCGTGCTCTTCCAGCTGAGCTATCCGCCCGTGCCGTGATTGTCGCGGACTTACCGAGGCTGGTCAATCGCTGGGTGGCCACTGTGCCCGGCATTACCGCCCGCCAGCTTGAGGGCGGCCTTTCTGAGGTCGGCATCGCTCACGATCTCGGTCCGTGAAGCGGACCGGACACGAGGGAGGCGGCGACTGCCGACCGCCCCGCGTCCGGCCCTCGTAAGGCTAGTTGCCGCCGGTCCCCACCGTGAAATCGAAGGCCTCAAGGTCTACCTTGTAGGACTGGCTGGACGGGACCTGAACGTCGAAATACTCGCGGCCTCGGGCCGGGACCGTATCGCTGACGTTCCGGAACACCGTGGCCACAGGCTGACCTGTCGTATCCAGCCCGGTGATCTTCAGCTCAATGTCCTGCGCGGCCTCCCCATAGTCGTTGTAGACATAGCCGGTGATCCTGGACATGCCCGCGCTCCCGGGCGCGACGCTCCAGTCCAGGTGGAAGAACTTGTCGGCCAAGCTCTCGCGCCCGCCGACGACAGCTTTGGACTCGTCGGGCAGGGCGCCATCGCCTGACTTGAGACTGAGAGGGTTCGACTGCGCGAACGCGCAGCCGGGCGAGCCGACGAACGCGACGACGAAGAACGCAATCGACACAGCCATAGCGGTATTTGAAGTGCGGATGCTGATCATGTCCTGATCCTCCTTGATTCGTGGCACGTCTTCCGGCCTCGTGGCGTATTCACGCGAGGACGGCGGACAGTCTTCCCGAAATGGTCGGCGTCTTTCCAGCCGACCGGGTGCAAGCCAGGCGGAGGTGGTCTACGAGGCCGGCGGGGCGCGGGCGTGAAGAGTAGCGGTCGGGAAACGGAGAATCGCCGATTCGCGGAGGGGCGCCGGCGGCGATGTTCGGGGCGTGACGAGCGGGAGATCGGCGGCGCTCGCCGTGGTGGCGAGAGCCTCCGCCGAGGTGACGAGGCCTACGACATCGTCGAAATCCGCGTCGTCGTAGACGCCGGGGATCCAGGTGGGATCGGCGGGACTCGCATAGGCGAGGCTCGAGATGGTCGCGAGCACGGCCGCGAGGAAAGCGATCAGGGCGGCGCGCGACGTCATGGGCAATAGGGCCGATCGGCTCATCACGCTTTTACCAGTACACCCGATTCACGGGCCGTCAAGCGATGGCATCGGCGTCGGCCGCGCGACTTTACACTTATTTACACGCCGAAAATCGAGCGTGCACCACATGCTCGCCGGAATGTCACCGCAACTTCACCTGCTGACGCGGCCGCCGGATACGGGGATGTCGGCCACTGTGCCCGAGAATCTGCCCGCGGGCCACCTAAATCAGTCCGCGGCTCGCATCAGCCAACGCCAGCCAAGGGGCGGGTCAGGATTCGAGATCGACCATGAGGGCGGCGTGATCGCTCAGCGCGTGCCGGCGCACGGCGCCCGAGCTTGCCTTCGCGGGGGCGCCCCACACGTACGAGGCGGCGCGAAGGCGCGGTTGCAGCGCGCGGTTCACGAAGGCCTGGTCGATGCGAAAGCCGTTCCCGCCGTTCGGCGAGTACCACGTATAGGCGCGCTCGCTCCCCTTGAGGAAGCGGAAGGCGTCCGCCCAGCCCGCGGCCTCGAGGCCGCGGATCCAGCCGTCCTCCTGAGCATTGAAGGCCGGCACCTCCTCGTCCAGATCGATCAGCCCGGAGTTCGTGTCGCCCACGAGGAGGGCGGGGCCACGACGCCACGTGTGCGCCATGCCGAGCACCGCGTCGAGGAACGGGAACTTGCGACCCGTCACGCGATTGGGCACGTGCATCGCTCCCAGGCTGATGGAGTACGGGCCGGCCACCTCGGCGAGGAGCCAGCGCCCGGCTTCGGCCACCGGAGCGGAGCGGAGCCTCACCCGGGTGAGCGGCCAGCGCGAGGCGACGAGGAGCGCGTTCACGCGAGGCAGACCGGCGAAGGCGGTGCAGAGTTGGTAGATCAGGCCGCGCTGCGCGAGCACGCGTGACAGGTCAACGCTCGGAGGGGTGGCGCGGAACTCCGAGAGCGCCACCACGTCCGGCGACCAGCGGGCGAGCTGATCCGCGATGGCCACCGTCCGCGATCCCCCGCCCGCCCGGATATTCCAGGAGACGATACGCATGGCGCCCGGGGAAGTCAGCGGAGGCCGAGGGACTGGAGACGCTCCGCGGTGGGCACGCCGTCCGTGTCCCAGCCGCGCAGGTCATAGTAACGGTCGAGCATCCCCGCCAGCTCATCGGGTGGACAGTGCATGCCCGCCGAGGGCCCGTCGGGAATGGGCTCGTGCATCACGCGCCACGGCAGCACGTCGTCCCGGCGCCGCACGCCCTCGCGCACGTTGAACAGACGCTCGAGATTGATGACGCGCTCGCCGACCAACTCGAGCTCCTCCACGCTCATGTCCCACCCCGTGACGGCTCGGACCATGCGCGCGTAGGGTTCCTCCACGAAGAGGCCGAAGCCGCGCTCGGAGGTGAAGCGGCAGAGCACGAGGGAATCATCCACCGCCGTGAAATGCTGGCTCCGCACCGCGAACTCGGGCTTGCCGTCGGTGCCGCGGCGATCGTAGCCCTGGGCGTACTGGGGTGTCGGGCGCGTGTCGTGGTGGCTGCCCCCGCGGGTGGCCGTGGCATAGCCGATGGACATGCCCTTGAGCGCTCGTGCGGAGTGCGCGGGCAGCTCGAGGCGCTTGACCGCATACACGGTCCGCGTCGCCTCGGGATGCACCGACTCGGCCAGGCGCCACGCACCCTCGGCCAGCCGGTCGCCGAAGCCTTCGCGGGTTGCCGTCATCTCCACGAGGCGGAGCATGCCCCGCCAATCGCCCCAGCCGAAGGGAACGCCGATCTCGCGCGGATCGAGCCAGCCTCGCTCGAGCGCCTCGGCCACGAATGACAGCGTCACCCCCATGGAGATCGTGTCCATGCCGAGCAGGTCACAGAGATCGTTGGCGCGCGCCAGCGAGCCCGCGTGCGCGTTGCCCAGCATGGAGCCGAAGGCGAAGATGGTCTCGTACTCCGGCATCTTGGCCTTGAGACCCAGGAGCTCGCCGTCGCGGATCTCGTACTGCTTGCCGCAGGCCACGGGGCACTTGAGGCACGTCGTGTCCTTGTCGTGGTAGTGCGCGTGCATCTCCTCGCCGGAGATGGCCTGCGCGTCGGCGAAGGTCTCCTGGCGGAGATTGTAGGAACCGAGCGCTCCCAGCGTGTTGATGGGCTTCACGAGGAACGACGTCCCATAGACGGAGAGCGCCTTGGTGCCCGTCTTCAGCGGCTCGCGCTTCTCCTCGAGGAGAGCCTTCAAGAGCGCGCTGTCGGCCAGCTCCGTCTTGCGCCCGCCCGTGACCACCACCGCCTTGACCCGCTTCGCCCCCAGCACTGCGCCGATGCCCCCGCGTCCCGCCACGCCCTCGCGATTCTTCCAATAAGTGGCGAGACAGGCGAAGCGGACGAGGCGCTCCCCCGCGGGGCCGATGGCCATCACGTCGACCTCGCCCCCCTCGACGGCCTGGATGGCGTGGACGGTATCCCGCGTGGTGTGGCCCCATAGCGAATCCGCGGGCTTCACCTCGACTCCCGCCTCCCCCACCTTTAAGTAGACGGGCGCAGGGGCCTGCCCGGTGATCACGATGGCGTCGAAGCCCGTGCGCTTCATGGTGGCGGGCCAGCGGCCGCCGAAGGTGGAGTCGAAGAAGAGGCCGGTCAGGGGCGATTTGGAGGCGACGCACGCTCGGCTGTTGCCCGGCACCGTGGTGTCGGTGATCGGCCCCACGGCGAAGACCACGGCGTTGGCGGAATCGTAGGCGTCGACCAGGGCCGGCACATGGTCGAAGAGGAGCCGGACCGCGAGCCCGTTGCCGCCCAGGAGCGCGCGTGCCGTGTCCTCGGCGAGAGAATCGATCCGGCTCGTGCCGCGCGTGAGATCGACGAAGAGGATGCGGCCGCCGTAGCCTTTCATGAGCGTGCGCGCGGCCCCGAGCCCAGGGCAAAGTCGAGATACTCGCGGCCTTCCACGTCGTAGACCTTGCTGCCCGCGCCACGCTCGATGACGAACTCGTGGCCCCCGGGAAGATGGAAGCTGCCGAGGGAATTACCGGGCAGGATCTGGTAGGCGCGCTTCAACATCTCGGCATTGCTCGTCATGGGCCCTCCGGCCGCCCATTGTACTCGGGGGACGGGGCGCTGCGGAAGCGCGTAGAATCGCGCCATGAGCGGCGCGCTCGCGGCACGACTGGGAGGCCTCACCGTCCGTGACGAAGACGGTCGTGCGATACCGCTGGGCCATGCCTGGGAACGCCGGCCGGTCGTCCTCGCCTTCGTCCGCCACTTCGGATGAATCTTCTGCCGTCAGCAGGTTGCTGACCTCGCCGCCGCCCAGCCCGAAATGCATCGGCGCGACGCGGGTCTCGTCGTGGTCGGCCCCGGGCGGCCGGAGCACCTGAAGGGCTTCCGGGAGGTGACGCGATTCACGGGACCGCTCTATGCGGACCCGCCGCTGTCCACCTTCCGGGCCGCCGGGCTCGCCTATGGATGGACCAAGACCTTCCATCCGCGCTCGATTCTGAAAGGCCTTCGCGCCTTTGGGGCAGGCTTCCGGCAGGGCGTGCGACGGGGCAATCCGGTTCAGCAGGGCGGCCTCTTCGTCCTCGGACCGGGCGATCGCGTGAGCTACGAGTGGCGAGACCGATTCGCCGGCGATCACGCGTCGATGGCCGCCGTTCTCGCCGCCCTCCCCTCGCCTTCTCTCCCGCGAACGCGAGAGGCTAGTTGACGCCGAGAGCCTTGAGGTTCTTCTTGGCCGCGTCGGCCAGCTCGGGCTCCAGCGTCTTGCTCGCGAGAAGCTTCTTGTAGACGATGACGGCGGAGTCGTTCTGCTTGAGGGCCGAAAAGGACTGGCCCGCCCCGAGGAGCGCGCGGCGAGCCGTGGGCAGATCCGGCGCGACGTACACCGCGGTCATGTACGCCTCCACGGCGGGCTGGTGGCGTCCCGCCTTGCGGTAGCCGTCTCCCAGCCGGTAGGCGGCCTCCGACGCCACCGGGGCATCGCCCGTGGCCATGACGCGCTCGAGAAGCGGCCGGGCCTCGTCCCAGTTGCCGGAGAGCAGGAGGACGCGTGCCTGACCGAGCGCGGCCGCGGCCTGATAGGCGGGGAAATCGTTCTCGACGCGCCGGTATTGCTCGAGGGCGCCGGTGGCATCGCCGCTCGCCTCCTGGGTGCGGCCGAGGAGGATGAGAGCACGGGGCAACTCGGGGTCCGTGGGAGAGGCGTCGATGAATTCCTGGAGTCGAGTCCTCGCCTCGGCGTAGGCGCCCGTGCGATAGAGCGCCTCCGCGTAGTCGAGGCGGGTCTCGCGCCCCGTCCTGTAGGTGGGATACCGATCGGTCAGCATCTTGAACGTCTCGTTCGCCACCGGCCATTCGCTGGCCCGCGCAGCCGCGGTGGCCACTGTGGCCAGGGCGGCGGGCGCCTCGTCGGTCTTCGGGAACTCGGTCGCCACGCGCACGGCCATCGCCCGCGCGTCCTGCCAGCGTCCCTCCTCCGCCGCGAGGGTCGCTGATGCGGCGAGCATGGGCGGGGTCACCGTGGGATTGCTGGGCTTGGCCAGCAGGGCCTGAGCGAAGGGCTTGAACTCGTCCATCTTTCCCTGGTTCCACAGGGTGGCCGCGATACCGTACTCGGCGGACGCGGCGACGGCGCCCGCCCCGGTGTCACGCGCCTCGACGAACTCGCGCTCCGCCTCTTCCCACTGTCCGCGCTCGAAGGCGACCCGGCCGAGGCCCAGGCTGGCCACCGCGCCTTCTCCCTGCCCCTGCGCGGCCTGAAAATCGCGCTCGGCCTCCACGGCTTTGCCGGTGCTGCTCAGGACCACGCCGCGCGCCAGACGCATGCGGCCAATGTACGGAGACAGCGGGGCGCTCCGGATGAGCTCCGACAGCTCGCTGAGCACGCTTGCCCCCCGGCCGGCGCGGATGGCGAGAATGGCTCGGTTGAGTCGGGCGAGATCCGCATATTCGCTCTTCGGATAGCGCGAGATCAGCCCGTCGTACTGCGCCTGAGCGGCCGTGACATCTCCCGAGCGTTCCGCGATGTCGGCCGCGAGGAGAAGCGCGGCGGGCGCGCGCGGATCCGTGCGATTGGAAGTTGCGAAACGGGTCCAGGTATCCCGGGCCGAGTCCATGCGGCCTCGACGAAACTCCGCCCAGCCCAGGGCAAGCAGAACGGAAGGCGCCTCGGGCGAGTTCGGAAACTCGGCGAGGAAGCGACTGTAGCGCGCTGCCGCCTCGTCCCACTCACGGGCGGCGTAGGCGGCCTCGCCGCCCATCTCGAGCGCGGCGCCGCGAACGGCGGGAGTGAGCGGCTCCTTGAGGAGCGCGTCGATGCGCGCGCGCGCCTGACTGCTCTCGCGCGCCTCGAGATCCATCTGGGCGAGGCGCAGCGCCGCGTACCAGCCGAGGGCCGGCGTCCCCGGGCGCGCCGCCACCAACTCGAATCGGCTCCGCGCTTCGGAAAGCTGCCCCGCGTCCCGCTCCACCTCGCCGCCCAGGAGGAGCACGTAGGACCGCGCGCCCGGATCGAGATTGCGGCCGAGAATCTCCTGCTCGAGGGCGCGCGCTTCATCGGCGCGCTGCTTCTCTGTCAGCCAGCGATCCACGGCCAGGATAGCGGGGAGGCTGAGCGTTCCCGGCTTGTCGGCGGCGTCCAGGGTCCGGGCCTCGGCGAGCGCGCCCGCAGAGTCGCCGAGATCGAGGAGAGCCAGGACAAGCCCGGCCCGGGCCCAGAGGATCTCGGGAGACTTCGGATAGGCGGACAGGAACCCGCGATAGGTCTGCACCGCGGCGAGGGGCTCCCCCGCTGCCCGGCTCCACCACGCCTGGCGAAGAAGCGCGGTGTCGATCATGGGGCGCAGGCCACCGTCGGTGAAGCTCTTGAGCCGGGCCACGGCATCCTTGTACTCACCGAGCTGGCCCAGCGTATCGCCGAGCCAGAAGGTGGTCTCGGCGGCGACGGGAACGGGCAGGGTCTGGCCGCGCAGGCGAACCAGCACGTCTCGTGCCTCCGCGTAGCGTCCGAGGCGGTAAAGGGCCACGCCTCGGCCGAGCTGCACCCACGGCACCAATTCGGGGGGCAGGCCGCTCTTGACGAGGGTATCGAGAGTTTCGAGCGCGCGCGTCGGCTCGTTGGCGAGCAGTGAGAGCCAGCCGTACTTGAGCGCAGCATAGGGGCCCACGTCGGACCGCGCATCGGGCTTCATGACCTGGAGCATCAGCTGCGCCGCGGGTTCGGGACGGCGCAGCCGGATCAGGGTCTCTCCCAGCCAGTAGCGCGCCTCGCGGAGCACGGCCGCGTCGCTGCCCCGCTTGACTGCGGTCTCCAGCGCCTCGCGCGCCTCCTCGAACTCGCCGCGCTGGAACTTGGCGCGTCCGCATTCCACGAGCTCGGACACCACGCCGATCACGCTCCCCAGCGGATTGCAGGCAAGGAAGCGCGGGGGAGGAGCAGGCGCGACGGGCTGGAGCGCGAGATCCGACTCCACGCGCGCGCCGGGCAGCGGCGGCATGGGCTGCGGCGAGGGCGGATAGCTCATGGGGGAGGCCACGAGCGCAGGCTTGTCGAGGGCCGGAGACACCAGGGGCACCACCGTCACCATGTCGGGAGGGCCCATCTTGAAGGGCGGCGGCGCCGCGGCGGCGTAGGCAGCCTGCATCACCCAGATCAGCGCGAGAGCTCCGACGGCTCGCCTCATGGCTTCTTATCCGTGGGCTTGAGGTTGGGGGCAATGGCGGCGCGGCGCGTCTTGGCCCAGCTGGAGAGGGTCTTGTCCGGGCTTCCCGCCGCGACCTCGTCGTAGTACTTGGCGGCCTGCGCCCACTGTTTCTGGTCTTCGTACGCGAGCCCCGTCCCCGCCAGCGCGCGGTAGCGCAGCGCGGGCTCGAGACCCTGTGTGTCCGCGGCGGCCCGGAAGGCGGTCAGGGCGGGGGCGGGGCGGCGGAGCTTCATCTCGCTCTCGCCGACGATCAGGAACGCCTCTCCCCGCACGGCATTATCTGAGCTCTTGGCCGCCACTCGCCCGAGCGCGGCCGCGTCCTTGAAGTTGTTCTTGGCGAAGACCGCCTGGGCCTGCTCCAGGGAGGCCCGGCCGGTGAGCGCGTGGTCGGGGAATTCGTTGCGAAGCCGCCCCCACGCCGCCTCCACGTCCTTCTGGCGATCGATCCCGGCCGCGAGGGCGCCCGCGTCGTAGAGCGCCTCCGCGGTGGCCGGCTTCTGGGCCATGAGCACCGCATACTCTTCGGCGATGTCCTTCTTCTTGCCCGACTTGAGCTGACTGTCCACGGCGGCGCGGCGCGCGGACGACACCAGCTCGTGGTTCGGATAGGTCCGCGCGAACTCGCGGAGCTGGGCCGCGCCCTCTTCCGTATTGCCAGCGGCGATCTTGGCCCGCGCGAGGTAGTAACGCGAATCCGGCACGAGACGATGGTCAGGATATTTGGTGGGGAAGGCCTCGAGCAGCGTGACCGCCTCGTCGGCGTGCTTGGTCTCGATGAGGGCGCGCCCGAGTTGGATGGTAGCGGGAGGCGCGGTAGCGTGATCGGGGAACTCCTTGATCAAGCGCTTGAAGTCGCTCACCGCCGCATCCCGCTTCTTGAGCTCGAGATCGGTCCAGCCGAGCCCGTAGAGCGCGTCGGGTAGCAGGGGAGAGGGTGGCTCAGCCGCGGTGACGCGAGCGTAGTCCGTGCGCGCGTCGTTGTATCGCTTCATCTTGTACAGGGTCTCCGCCTCCCAGAAGCGCGCCTCCTGAGGCCTGCCGGGAACCGGCGTCATGGCCAACGCCTTCTTGAACGCGTCGAGGGCCTGCTCGGAGGCGCCCATGGAGAGCCGCGCCTTGCCGAGGACCAGCATGGCGTCGCCCGCCCGGGGGTCGGTCGGAAATTTCTCCACGAATCGCTCGAGCATCCGGCGGGAAAGCGGATAGAGCCCGTCGTCGAAGGCCTTTTCGCCCACGAGAAGCAGCCGGTCGGACTCATCGAGGGCAAACGCGGGCCCCGCGGGGGCGACTACGGCCACGAGTCCCGCGAGGAGCAACCCAGAGAGCACGCGGAAATGCGCCATACGGACACTGTCAGGCTACCACGGCGGCCGATTCGGACCTAAACACAGCCGCGTCACGCCTCAAGACCGGAGGTGGAACGGGACATCCACGACCACGATGCCTTGCCGAAAAAGCATGGCTCCCTTGACGAGGAGCGCCGTCTGGTTGTGGAGCACGTGCTGCCACCAGTGACGGGGCACGAACTCCGGGATCACGATGGTGACGACCCCGTGGGGCGCCTGGTTCTTGATGCGCTCGATGTACCCGAAGAGCGGCCCGAGCACCGAGCGATATGGTGACGACAGGACCACCAGCGGCACCCCGCACCCGCCTTTGGCCCACCGCTCTTCGAGTCTCAGCGTCCGGCTCGGATCGATCTCGACATAGACCCCTTTGGGGTTCGGAGACAGGGATTGCGCGTAGCGGAGGGCCCGCACCACCCCCATGTGGATGTCGCCGGCCAGCACGAGCACGGTATTGGTGACCGGCGGCTCCTGCACCAGGTGCTCGAGCGAGAGCTCGTCGGCCAGCGCTTCATAGTGGCGGTTGATCGCCCGGAACCCCATGACCATGAGGGGGATCAGCAGCACGACGATCCATGCCCCGTGGGTGAACTTGGTCACGGCGATGACCACCGTCACCACCGCGGTCACCACGGCACCCGTGCCATTGATGGCGAGGCGCCGCCGCCAGCCGGGACCGTGATCCACGAGCCAGTGCCGCACCATGCCGGCCTGGGACAGCGTGAACGAAATGAAGACACCGACAGCGTAGAGCGGGATGAGGGCGTGGGTCTCGCCACTGAAGAGCACGATGAGAAGGGCGGCGAGACCGCCGAGGACGAGGATGCCGTTCGAGAACACGAGCCGGTCGCCCTGCGTCGTGAGCTGCCGAGGCGCATAGCGGTCACGAGAGAGCAGGCTGGCCAGTCGGGGGAAGTCCGCAAACGAAGTGTTCGCGGCCAACACAAGGATGAGCATGGTCGAGCCCTGGACGAGGTAGTAGAAGAATCCCGTGCCAAAAAGCGTTCGCGCGATCTGCGAGACCACCGTTTCATCCTCGGTCGGTGTCACGTGGAGCCCCCACGCGAGCACGGTGAGGCCGAGGAAGAGGGTGCCGAGTATGCCCGCCATCCAGCCCATGGTGATGGACGCGTTCTTCGCCTCCCCGGGCTTGAAGGCGGGCACGCCGTTCGAGATCGCCTCGACCCCGGTGAGGGCCGTGCAGCCGGAGGAGAAAGCGCGCAAGACGAGGAACCCGGTCAGCGGTACCGCGCCTTCCACCGGCCGGGGCGACAGAGGGACAAGATCGCCCACGAGCCAGTGCCAGAGCCCCATGGCGACCATGACGGCAAAAGTCCCCACGAAGAGATAGGTCGGCACCGCAAATACCCGGCCGGATTCCCGCACGCCGCGCAGATTGGCAAAGGCGATGAGCGCGATGAAAGTCACTCCCAGCGCCACCCGGTGGGTGTGCAGGCCCGGCAGCGCCGAGGTGAGGGCGGCCACACCCGCGGCGACGCTCACGGATACGGTCAGCACGTAGTCGATGAGAAGGGCGGCGGCGGCGATCAGACCGGGCGTGGGGCCAAGATTGGCCCTCGCCACGATATACGACCCGCCCCCGGACGGATAGGCGTGGACTGTCTGCTGGTAGGACACGACCACGATCACGAGGAGCGCCGCGATGGCCACGGAGATCGGCACGAGCAGGTGCGCGGCGGCCGCGCCCGCCAGCACCAGTACGAGGAGGATTTCCTCGGTCGCATAGGCCACCGAAGACAGCGCGTCGGAGGAGAACACGGCGAGGGCCACGGTCTTGGACAGGCGCTCGTGGCGCGCCTGCGCCAGAGGCATCGGCTTGCCGACGATCAACCGCTTCAGCAGGCTTGCGTCCATGGTCCTCCTCGAGAGACGTGCCGGGAATCTATCCGGCGGCGAGCCGGTAGCCGACGCTGGGCGCGGGCGAGAAGGTGGCGAGGCCGTGCTGGCACGGCCCCGAGCTTACGCTGGAGCTGGGCGATGTGGGAAGCAGGCTCTAGCTGTCTTCCGCGCGCCCCGGTCCCCACCCTTCCTGAAGGGCCTGTCGGTGGGACAGCCTGCTACGCGCGTGGCGGATCGGCCTGACCAGGCCCCAGATGCGGTGGCTCGCCCTCGATGGGCAGGAAGAATCGGAACGCGGCCCCCCCATCGGGCCGATTCTGCGCCCAGATCCGCCCGCCGTGTGCTTCCACGATGGCGCGACAAATCGCCAGTCCCAGCCCGGCTCCGCGAGAGTCGGGCGCGGCGCCGCGGTAGAACTTCTCGAAGATGCGGCTCTCGTCGCCCGCAGCCAACCCGGGGCCACGGTCGGCCACTTCCACCATCACCCGGTCATCTTCCGCCCAGGCCCGGACATCCATCGCGGTACCGGCCGGCGTGTACTTGGCGGCGTTCTCGAGAAGATTGATCAGGACCTGCTCCACCAGCACATCGTCCATGGGAACCAGAGGAAGGTCCTTGGCGATGTCCGTGTGCACGGGCCGGTCGCCTAGGATCAATTCGAGGCGGGAGAGGGCGGCGCCCACCACTTCCTCGATGGAGTGCCATTCCTTCCGGACCTCCACGCCCGCTTCGAGCCGGGTCATTTCGAGGAGGTTCTGGACGAGGCGATTCAACCGCTCGGCTTCCACTCGTATGGTCTGCAGCAGATCCCGCCGTACCGCCGCTTCGAGCGCGCTCCCGCTCTCGAGGAGGGTGCTCGCCGAGCCGGTGATGACGGCGAGCGGGGTCCTGAGATCATGGGACACCGAGCTCAGCAGAGAGTTCCGCAGCCGCTCGCCCTGCACCCGCAGCTGCGCCGCCTGGGCCTCCTCGGCGAGGACGGCCCGCTCGATGGCCAGCGCGGTCTGGTTCGCGAACGTTTCCAGGAGATGAAGCTGCTCCGGGCTGTCGAAGGCATGCGCCTCCGTCGGCTTGACCCCGAGCACTCCCACCGCTCCTCGCGAGCCGATGAGGGGGACGTAGAGCGCGGCCGCCCCCGGCAGCGTCGAGGTGCCCAA
>Ga0070712_100000908_pt1 | contig 17735 bp, 14 predicted proteins | sample LARL81metaG_FD_71396 | JGI IMG/M metagenome (GOLD analysis project Ga0070712, IMG submission 71396) | Corn, switchgrass and miscanthus rhizosphere microbial communities from Kellogg Biological Station, Michigan, USA - LAR L8-1 metaG | ecosystem: Host-associated > Plants > Roots > Rhizosphere ...
TTGCGCGGCACGGTAAAGGACCCGTCGGGAGCCGTGGTCTCAGGAGTGGAGGTCACCGTTACGAACCAAGCCACCGGTGTCAAGCAGAACATGCAAACAACCTCGACCGGAGAATATGTCTTTCCTCATCTTCTGGTTGGAACCTACACGGTAGAACTCAAAGCCAGGGGTTTTTCGAACTACTCTCGAAAAGATGTGGAGGTCCTGCCCAATCAGGTCGTGGCTGCGGATGCTCGCCTGACGGTGGGCGCGGAAGGTACGATCGTAGAGGTCACGAGCGGAAGTGAGGTGGTGCAAACCACCACAGCTCAAATCTCGCACGACTTTGGCGCGCGTGCAGTGACCGATCTGCCCAGCCCAGGGCTCGGGGGCGGGGCGCTGAATCTGGCATTGCTGGCGCCGAACACGACTACCCAGGGCGCAGGCGTGCTCGGGGAGGGCGGCTCCATTGGCGGCGCTCGTCCTCGCTTGAACAGCTTCAGCATTGACGGGGTGGACGACAACCGCGTGGACGTCACCGGCCACACGTCCGAAGTGATACTCGAAGCCGTGGCCGATTTCAATTTAGTCACGAACATGTTCAGCGCAGAACTCGGCCACTCTGCCGGCGGTCAGTTCAATATCGTGACCAAGTCCGGCACCAACAATTGGCATGGCTCATTCTGGGAGTACAACAACAACCGCAACTTCAACGCCATGGACAATTTGGAGAAGGGTTCGGGCCTGACGGCTCCCCGCCGTGTGGATCGGAACCGCGCCGGGGCTGATATTGGCGGCCCCCTTATCCATGACAAGCTCTTCATCTATGGTGCATATCAGTTCTCCGGCATTGGGCTGGCAGCGGCGGCGGTTCAACAACTCGCGCCGACCACGGAAGGACTCGCCTTGCTCAACAACCTGGCACCCAACGACGAGGTCCGCAATATCCTGAGCCAATTCCCAACCGCACCGGCCGCAGATGCTCCGTCACAGATTGTCAACGGAGTTTCGATTCCGATTGGCACATTCCAGCCCACTGCTCCCAGCTTCCTTAACCAGCACGACTTCAACGTCAATGCGGACTTGAACCTGGCCAGACATCAGGTCCGGGGACGCTTCCTGTATGACCGGCAGCGAAGTCCCAACGTCAACCCGGATACGCCACTAGCGCAGTTCACAGGATCAATTGGCGCGGATAACCGTAAGGTCATCTTCACCGATGCCTGGGCTGCGAGCGACCGCGTGGTAAACGACTTCCGCCTGTCCTATTCACGGTTTGTGCAGGGGTTCACCGTGCCCAGGGAGTTTGCCAACTTTCCCAACGCCAAAGTGGATGTACTGGGTTTGAATATTGGTCCAGAGGGAAACTCGCCGCAGAGCTACACCCAAAACAATTATCAGATCCTGAACAACATCAGCATCGTCAAAGGCGCGCACACGATCAAGTTCGGCCCTGAATACCGCCGCTGGATCGCTCCCTCCAACTTCTTGCCCCGGGAGCGAGGTGAATGGGACTACGCCGATCTGCAGACCCTCATCAACGATCAGGTTCCCAATGGGTTTAACGGGGCCCTGCGCGGGGCGGGTACCGGACTCTTCAACGGCAACCAGCACGCGATTTACGGCTTCCTTCAAGATGACTGGAAGGTCACGCCTCGTCTAACCCTCAACCTTGGTCTGCGTTATGAATGGACGAGTAACCCGGCTGACGTGAAAAAGCAGGCTTTGAATGCGATCTCTACTCTGCCCGGGGTGTACGACTTTCGAGAGCCAACAACCGATACAAACAACATCATGCCGCGAGTTGGCTTTGCCTTGGATCCCACCGGCAGTGGCAGGTGGGCGGTGCGCGGCGGCTTCGGCGTCTCGTTTGACGTAACCCCGCAAAACTTCCCATTGTTAAATTTGCCTCCACAATTGCAGACCCAGCAGGACCCTGGCATCACCTGCGGATTGCCGAATCCGCCGACGTGGTGCGCTTCGGGTTCGGGCTTCCTTGGAGGAGGAGGCCTGCGACCAGTGAACGTGCCTCCCGCTACGCAGCAGGAGGCGCGGCTTGCAACCCAGGGTTTAATCCTTGATCAGGTCCAGCCGAAGATCTTGACCTGGACACTGGGCGTGCAGCGCGAGCTCATGAAAGACACGAGCCTCGAAGTACGTTATCTGGGAACGCGGGCAACGCAACTGCTGGTCCAAGCCCGCAGCAACACGATGAGTGCGTTCACGGCAGGTTTGCAACCCTTGCCAACGTTCTTCAGCGCGAGCCAAGTTCCGGCTACGATTATGGGCGGATCGCGTCTCTCCGATTTCGAGAATTTCAATCCGTTCATACATCCGGAGTTCACGCAGGTAGACGCCAATGGCAACATCGTCGGAGGTGCCCTCGTGACCACGTTTCCACCAATCGGATCCAGCACCTATCACGCGGGCTCAGTGGACCTGAACCGGCGTTTCACGCGCGGGCTCATGCTGCGTGGCAACTACACCTACGCACACAACATTGATGATTCCACAAACGAGTTGTTCAGTAGCGTAGTGAATCCGCGCCGTCCCTTCGACTGGATGAACTTGGGTCTGGACCGGGGCCGATCCACACTCGATATCCGGCACAAGTTTGCGATGTCGTGGATCTACGAGTTGCCCAACCTGCAGACCGACAATGGGCTGCTCAAGACATTGCTCCGCGGCTGGCAATGGAACGGAACCTATCTGGTACAAACCGGCCAGCCCGTTTCTATCCTCTCGAATGCGGATGCGAATGCGAATGGCGATGCCGCGGGCGATCGTGGCATTTTGAATCCCGGCGGCATCGCAAGGGTGGGGACGGCAGTCGACTATGTCTGCGTGGGGACTGGCGGAGCAACCAGTGTTGCGCCGGTTCGCCCAGGTTGCTCAGGTGGAAGCGGTAACGTGGCAGGATATGTCGCCCGCAATCCGAATGCACAATACGTGCAGGCGGCGCTTGGCGCTTTCCCCACTCTTGGCCGGAACAGCTTTGAGAGCCCGGGAATGAACATCTGGAACCTCGGACTCTTCAAGAATACCAAGCTGACCGAAGGGGCAACCTTGCAGTTCCGGGTGGATACGTTCAACACTTTTAACCATCGCAACTTCTCTCTGGCACAGCCAACGGTTTTTCAAACCGGCGTTCTGATCGGTACGGTCAACAATGCCTTGAGTACAACGTATTCGAACCTCACTTCCGACTTGTTCCTGAACGACCGGCAGTTCACCGGAGGAAGGCGCGAGGTGCAACTCGGAGTCAAGCTGATCTGGTAGCGACGCCAAATTTCTGGGGGCTCGCCGAGCGGGCCCCCGCCGTACGCCCCTTACGTGTGATCACCTCACCGTTCATGTATGTCGGGGGTTGCGTGGTTGTCTGGCATCGAAAACGACCAGTCAACTTGGAAGGAGAATTCTCTGGTTAACAAGATCACGTCGATGGCTAGAAAACCCCTTAATGGAAATCCTGCTTTACCGAAGGCTGAATGGAAGATTCTCCTTGTCGGCGACTACCCGAGTAAGCAGAAGACGCGGGCGGCAATTCTCAAGCAACAGGGCTATGTGGTGGATACGGTTCGGGATGCCGAAGAAGCCCGCACTCGCTGGCAGCCAAACCTTTACGACTTGGTGCTGGTGGACGTCGAAAGGGATCCGTGGGCCGGAATCAAGTTTTGCCAAGAAATTGGCAAGGTAGCGAGTCCGCGGCAGCAAGTGGCCCTTTTGGTCGGGTACCACGCTCCTGCGACTACGGTTTCTGCCGTCACCTTAATTCCGAAAGATGAGGATCCCAAGTACTTTGTCGATCGAATCAGAAGGCTGTTCAGAAAAGTTGCATAGAAAAGAGGGGTTGCATTAAATGCTTGGATGATGCCGCAGTCTTGCCTCCGGCGCCACTCCTCGGAGATGAATCTACACTCGCTCCATCAATAACGAACGCACACCAAGAAAGCAGGGCCCGGACGAAAGGCAGGCTCAAAATCGTGCGAAGCGGATGGCCCGCCATCGTGCGCTATTGGTGATGGCAGTTTTCCGTTTGCAGAGAGCAAGGGAGTGCACCGATGGCGGCAGCAGAATACCCGGAGAAGTGCCTGCTGCAAAGACGCTGCGTTTTCTTGTCGGCGCCGCCCGTGGAAGACGTGCCCTGCGGCTCACACGTCTTCATATGGAGGCTGTGCTGGAAGGAGCATTCCTAGATGACGCTGTCAGTTCTTCTCTCAGCATGCTGATCAGGGCGGCGATCAGCGAAATGACCACTGGCCCAATAAAAATCCCGATGAATCCAAAGGCTTGAAGCCCGCCCAGCAACGCGAACAGCAATAGCAGGGGATGCAGTTCAACTTTACTGCCGATCACCAGCGGCCGAATGACATTGTCAACCGTACCAACCACCAGGGCGCCCCACAGGATCAAGAAGATTCCTTTCCAGAGATGACCGGCGACCATCAGGTAAATAGCAGCGGGCACCCAGACCAACGTTGTTCCCACGATGGGTATAAGGGAGCAAACTGCAGCGGCTAACCCCAGCAGCAACGCTGACGGCACGCGGAGGACCGCCAAGGCGGCTCCGGTCAGCAGGCCTTGGGCGAGGCCGACCGCCAGAATCCCGTACAGGTTGGCGACGACGCCGTCGCGAATTCCGGTCAACAAACGCACCGCCTGGTCCCGGCTTACGGGCAGGATCGAAGTGACGTTCTCGATCGCGGTATTTCCGTCACGGAATACGAAGAACAGAATCAGGAATGTGAGGATTGCGTTCCCAGCGAAGCCGGCCAGTCCTCCCACTAAGCCGGTGCCCGCCGCCAACAAGAACTTGCTTACCTGACCCGGGAGGTTGGCCATGGCTTGCTCCAGGCGCAACTCTTCCACATCCACATATTTTTCGAGCCAGCGCAGCACGCTTTGCTGCTTATGGCCCAGGTAAGTGACGGCTCCTCCTTCCTGGGTGCTCCGATCGCCCAAGTACCGAGCGGCTTTGATTAGCTCCCCACCGGCCGCAGAGGCAATGAGCAGAGCGGGTAGCAAGAAGGTCAGAAGCGCGGCAAAGGTCGCCAGCAGCGCAGACCTATTTGGACCGCGTACGACCCGGCTGATCCGGAGGTAAAGAGGGTAGAATCCAATGCCGATGACAATAGCAAACGCGAAAGGCTGAAGGAACGAACGGAAAAGCCAAAAGCCCACCACCATGACTCCGACCAGCAAGGCCAATAGGAACAACACGCTTGCGATCGAGTTCGATTTTTCCACGAGTAGACCGGAGTGCCCGTTTCGGCTTTCCGACCGACGACAATTTACGCTTAAGAGCCTCAAGATGCAATGCACCCTGTAGCAAGAGCTAGCCGACAGCACGGTAACTGCAGCGCCAGAAGCAGCAATCATCGAGGAATCGGTGCTACTTGCTGAGAGAGTGATCGTGCTAAGCCCTAATCCTTGACCGTGCTTGGACTGTGGGAGGTTGGAGGGTCTTGTGGCGCCAATTACCGGCCACTCCCAGGTCGGTCTGCGCGAATGTATACGGTCTTTGATGGAGCACAAATACTGCTGGCCATGATGGGAATGCGCTGTGCTCTCTTCCTATTTCGCTATGCAGTCTTGGAGGGGCGCAGGGACCCTGCCATGATCCCGGGCAGCCAAAAACAGCTAAACATCGCATTTCCAAAGCCTACAATAAGTTACGGCACGAAGAGAGATACAGAACACTGCGTATGGGTAAACCAGATCTATTCAGGGGCTGCAAAACTTCCACAAAGATAAACTCCTGTACAGCGGCTGGGGCAAACTCTGCATCTGATTAGTCGGCGGGCGCGGGTGCAAGGACCAATTAAATGCGTGTTGGTGGTTTTGGCGGCGGCTGCCGTACTGATTGTTTTGGTCACGCCTGCGCTGGATGAGCTACCCTGCACGATTGGTAAGCACACCCGCTATCGAGCGGTGTCCGTCTCGGTCACCACGATTTTACCTTTCTTGACTTTATTCTCCCCTCCTGGCGGGTACCGGTGCAGCACCGTGTCGCGATTGTCGCGGGTCATCGACGTGCTCTCCTCGAACTGTACTCTTGTCTGCTGAAGCTGCCCTCCTTCCCAGACTCCAATCAACACACCCTTGCTGGAGCAGAAGTATGTTTGGAGAGACAGGCCGCAACTCAGCAACTTTGGTCACCGCTATCTTCTGCGAGCCGTTCAGTGTTGCGAGCGCAATCGCAGGACTGTTGCGAAGCGGCTTTGCGGATCGCGACATCCATGCAGTTGGCGTATTGGAGGGACACACACCCGCTGTCAGCGAGTTCTTGATTGCGATTGGCCTGCCGAGCGACGTCGCTGCCTTTTACAGCGAATGCTTTGATGACGGAGCTGTGCTGTTAATGGTTCGCGTCGACCCAGCGCTCAGAAAGAAGATTGCCATCGAGCTGCTGAAGCATTATGGCGGAGTCTGTGCTCCCGTAAACAACAACTATGCAAGCATGACTGAGTCTTCGCCCGCCCGTGACGGAGAGCCACCTCGAATGGGACGCAGTTTGTGAGCCAGACTCAGAGCAGACCAGGACTAGATATTCTAGAGGTGCTGGCGGCGTGGAAATCGATTCTTACCGGCAGCGCTCCAATGATGTCGATCGAAGTTACGCGTGAATGCCCGCTTAGTTGCCCTGGTTGCTATGCATACGGCGAAATGCATCTGGGCGGCTCAGTCAACCTGCGAAGCCTGAGCGATTACCGAGGCTACAAGTTAGTGGAAGGCATCGTGCATCTGGTTCGGCAGCACCGCCCTTTACATGTCTCTCTTGTGGGCGGCGAGCCATTAGTTCGCCATCGCGAATTGAGCCGCATACTGCCGATATTAAGCAGCATGAAGGTCCACACCATGGTGGTCACAAGTGCGGTTATCCCGATTCCTCTGGAGTGGATGAGCATTCCAAGGGTGCGAGTCACAGTCTCTGTGGACGGTCTCCCCGAACATCATGATGTGCGGCGCAAGCCGGCGACCTACGACCGCATCCTGAAGAACATCGGCGGATGCGAGGTAAACATGCATGGGACGATCACCCGCCCCATGCTTGAACGCCACGGGTACATTGAAGAATACATTTCGTTTTGGAACGCTCGTCCCGAGGTAGTTCGCATTTGGATCAGCCTCTACAGTCCCCAGAAAGACGAACATACATCGGAAATGTTGACTCGGTCCGAGCGCGAACGCGTGGCGGACGAACTGCCAGCGTTGCGCAAGCGATATCCGAAGCTGCTGGCGAATGAAGGCATTTCCCATGCGATCCGCGTGCCGCCAGCCAGTCCAGCGGAGTGCACATTTTCCAGAATGTCCACGAACTATTCTGCTGATCTCGCGACTCGAGTCGAACCCTGCATTTTCGGCGGCAATCCGGATTGCTCGCAATGCGGTTGCGCAATTAGCAGCGGCCTCCATTGGCTTAAGGACATACGGTTGGGCCGTTTGGTAAAGATTGGAAATATAGCCAAGGCTTCGGTTGTGGTCGGGTCGTTTACGGGTCGGCTGCGAAGAGGTTACCGACCGCACGCTCGCTGGAAGCCTCAGCCTGTGGCTCGGCTGGTCAAGATCGGCCAGCCTGATCCCCGAAACGGCAGGGCAGTTTGAGGGTCCTCTTGGCGGTCCGAAAGAGGAAAGGCCGGCTCAGATGCTTGGCGAACTGCTGAAAAAACGAAGCGTTAATGGCACAGGGGCGTTACTGCTGGGCACCCTCCTCGCTCTCAGTTCGGGTTGTGCATCGCGCAACATTGTCCAGGCGCCGACTGGCCGCTTCCAGGTTCAGCCAGGATCGTTTAACCAATACTCGCCTGAACAGGACGTTGAAATCGGCAAGCAGGCGCAGAAGGAAGTGAGCCGCCAGATGCCAGTGCTTCCCGACTCGAGTCCGGTAACGAAATATGTCCAGCGGCTGGGGCAGCAGTTGGCGGCTCACACGCCCGGCCCGAACCAGTGGCCTTTTTCGTTTCACGCGGTGAACATAAAGGAAATCAACGCGTTCGCCCTGCCCGGAGGTCCAGTGTACGTGAACGTCGGGACCATCCGGGCGGCGGATGACGAAGCCCAATTGGCCGGGGTGATGGCGCATGAGATCTCGCACATAGTGCTGCGTCACTCCACCGAACAGGCCAGCAAGGCCGCCATGGCGCAGCTCCCACTCGCCGTTCTGGGGGCGGCCATCGGCCAGAGCACGGCAGGTCAGCTGGCGCAATTGGGCGCTTCCATCGGGGCGCAGTCCCTGTTTCTGAAATACTCGCGTGACGCCGAGCGTGAGGCCGACCTTCTGGGATCACAAATCATGTACGACGCGGGTTGCAACCCTTACGAAATGGCCGAGTTCTTTGCCAAGCTGGAGAAGGAAGGCGGATCCGGGGGGCCACAGTTCCTGAGCGACCACCCAAATCCCGGAAATCGCGTAGAAAGCGTGAGCAAGGCAATCAGCAAGTACCCGAAGAAAGACTACAGGAGAGACAGCCCCGAATTCGAGCAGATCAGGTCCGAGGTGGCCAAGATGAATCCGCTTACCTCGCAGCAAGTCGCGCAGCAACAAAAGCAGGAGCCGCAGCAGGGGTCACAGCAGCAAGCGCAGATCGGGGAAATCAATCCCCAGGACGTGAAGCCCATGAGCCCCTTTCGTAAGTTCGATCACAATGCGTACCAGATCTCGTACCCGGGCAACTGGCAGGTGTTCGGCGACTCCGCCTCGGCCGTAACCATAGCCCCTCCTGCGGGCGTGGCGCAGAACGCTATTGCCTATGGGGTCATCGTCAGCGGAGTTCGGCCCGAGTCGGGCCGGGAGTCGCTCGATCCGACCACTCGGGATTTGCTCGACTCCTTGCGCCGGTCGAACCCTGGCCTGCGCGTGGATGGCGATGCAAAAGATGTTCGGATAAACCGAGTACCTGGCAAGTCGGTATATCTCGTCGGTGACTCGCCGGTGCGGGGAAAGAACAGCCCCGTACGAGAACGCGATTGGCTCGTGACCCTGCAGGGGCGCAACAATTCCGTCCTGTACCTTGTCTTCATCTCGCCTGACAGGGATTTCGGACGAATGTCGCCGGCGTTCGAGCAAATGCTGCGGAGTGTGCGAATCAAATAAAAATATGAAGTGTCGTGAGGAACTCGGAAGTAATTATCAAAACCAAAACATCAGATTCCCGAAGAATCTTGGAGACCATGCACTTGGCAGACCCAAAGACGAGGGGAGCCGGGAACTCGCTCGAGTCACCCTCGGGTCTTTATGGCACACAATCAGATTTCAAGGTGGAGATATTTTGTGAACAAACTTCTCAGATCGTTACTCAAGACAGCAGTCTACCTACTTGAGCAGTCTGACCGTGATACCGGAGACATGGCAGACCGTATAAAGGATCGGGTTCAACTCACCCGCCGAGCCCGACACGCGATTTACAGGCGAGAGGACCATAGGGTCCGTAACGCGATTAGCTTTGCAACTGGAATCGGCCTCGGAATAGGGGTGGGAATGTTGCTCGCACCAGCAAGGGGAGAAGAAACTCGTAGCTCCATAGCCGGGAAAGTTCAAGACTTCGGCGACAGAGTGAAAGAACGCTTTTCTTCAGAAGTAAAAAAGCCCGCTACCGGCACAGAGGGAATGTAAACTCCTTCCCAGCCGTCAGGAATGACAGGTTAGCCAGTCCGCTGTCGTTGGGCGCAGGCCGTCGCGGTCTCAACTTTTGGTTGCTAATCCGGGGCTCTGGGTCTGACTGGAGTTAGAATATCCCAGCGCGAAGCATGTCCCCCGGGAACCGGTTTCCTTATTTGACAATCAAGGAAGGGCTTTGGACTATAATTTGGTGCAATCGTGGTGTCATGAACCGCTGGCTCAAATTCGTCAGCGTGCTGCTAATGGCGGGGGTAGTTGTTGCTGTCGTCTCGCCTAATTTTGACCTGCAGCCCACAGTAGTACGCATCTCTCGAGCTACCCCCAGGCCTCTTGTAGTTGCGTTCGCTACCATCCCCACGGCGACAATCAAAGATCGCGGGCACTCTACACCTTTGCCGCTTGCGTTTTTGTTCCGGAGCTTCGGCAATCTTTCCTCTAACCTCATCGATCTCAATTGCACCCGCCTCTGTTAGACCCGGTTTTACCCGCCGTTCTTCCAAATTGACAAGGTCGGACCATTGACGAACGCGCAGTCGTGCGCGCCGTTCGCCAGTCTTTCTGCCGTCTGGAATACCAGCGGCACTCTTCACGGAGGGTAACGTGAATCCTAAATATTACTTCACATTCTCAGCGTTTGCGGCTGTCAGGCGCAAAACATGGTGCATTCTGGTATTGCTGCTGTCCCTGGTACTGAGTAGCTCTGCGTTCGCGCAGAAAACCACCGGAACCATTCGGGGGCTCGTCACGGATAACACTGGCGCCGCAATGGCGGGCGCGACAGTGACCATAACCAACACCGCTACTGGCGAGGTCCGCGCGGTGGTATCCAACGAACAGGGCGAGTTCGTCGCGCCGGAATTGCCGGCCGGAGTCTACGACGTCCGCATCAGGCAGGTGAACTTCAAGGAGTTCCTCAGCAAGGGCGTCGAACTGCACGTGGCCAGCACAGCGGTAGTGAACCCGGTGCTGCAGGTGGGGCGGGTAGAAGAGCTGGTAGAGGTACAGGCAAACCCCGTGCAAGTGGAAACCTCTTCGGGTTCGGTGGGTAACTTGATTGAGGGCAATCAGGTGCGCGAACTGCCGCTCAATGGCCGCAGTTTCGTTCAATTAACGCAGTTGATGCCCGGGGTCTCCCCTGCCGCGAACTTCAACTCGAAGAATAAGGGCTTGGAGGCAGGGGTTGACTTCTCCGTCAACGGCAACAGCACCACTCACAACCTCTTTCTTGTAGACGGTGTCAACAACAACGACGTCGGATCCAATCGCACCATCTTGGTTTACCCCTCCATTGATGCCATCGAGGAATTCAAGATCCTGCGCAACAGCTACGGCCCGGAATACGGGCAAGCCTCTGGCGCGACGGTCAATATCGTGACGCGCGGCGGTACCAATAACTGGCATGGAGGTATCTTCTACTTTGGACGTAACGACATCCTAAACGCCGCCAACTACTTCAACAACCTGAACCAGCTTCCGAAGGACAAGCTGCGCCGCAACGACTTCGGCTACAACTTCTCCGGCCCGATCAAGAAGGATAAGCTGTTCTTCTTCTGGTCGCAGGAGTGGAACCGGGAGATCCGGGGACTGGTTCGCTCCGCAACCGTGCCTACTGCGGCCGAGCGGACAGGTGATTTCAGCAATCTCCGACCGGAGCTGAGCGCAACTGGCGAGGTCTGCGATCCTACCCCGACGGATCCCACAACCGGTGCACGCCTATTGACGGTGCCCCAGCTCTCTGCTGCCGGTCAGGCAATTGTTAATCTATTCCCGCTGCCTAATCAGGCCAGCCCGGTAAACTGCCAGAATTGGGCTCAGTCGATCGCTTCACCCATTTACTGGCGACAAGAAAATATTCGCGTCGATTACAAGATTGCTCCCACATGGAGCCTGATGGGCCGATACACCCAAGATCATTGGGAGCAGCCGTATCCCAGCACGCTGGGATTCTGGGGTGATGACAGGTATCCATCGGTCGAGAGCAGTTGGACTCAGCCCGGGTATCAGGCAACCATCAAGTTGACCAAGCTGTTCGGTAGCACGGCGGTAAATGACTTCCAAGTTGCCTACGCTGCCAACCGCATCAACATCGCTCGCGCAGGAGAAAATCCGGCATTGAACGATGCGGTCGTCTCTGCGTTCACCCCCTTCTTCCCCTTGTCACAAAAGTTCGCGGGACCGGAAATCGGCTATCCCATTTTCTTTGGGGGGCTGGGACCCGGCGCCAACTCGGATGATCTGCAGACGATCGCCCCATGGGAGAACAATCAGGAACTGTACGTTCTGCGGGATGACTTCTCCAAGGTGGCTGGTAATCACACCTTCAAGGTGGGTTTCCTGGTCAGCAATAATCGAAAGAACGAACTGGTCAACGCGTCCTCTGGTGAAAACGCGCAGTTCTCGGGCGTGGTCTCGGGGGACACGCAGAACGGCGTGTTCAACGCGCTTTGGGCCGGCAGATTATGGAGCTTCGATGAGCTGCAGACCAACCCGCGGGCGCTGACTCGCTGGCATGACTTCGAGTTCTATTTCGGCGACAACTGGAAGCTCAGACGCAATCTAACTCTCGAATACGGAGCTCGCTGGTCGTTCTTGCGCCAGCCTTACGACGCTAGCGATAAGATCGCCAGTTTCGTACCTGCCTTCTACAATCCGGCTCTCGCAGATGACGCGTGCAATGGAATCCTGTTACCTCCGGGAACGGACTTCTGCCAAGCGGCTGGTTTCGGCGGTGGAACTGCACGGTTGAACCGCTCGCTGAAAGAGCAGAACAATCACGCCATCGCGCCGCGGCTGGGCATTGCATGGGATCCCTTCGGCGACGGCAGGACGTCGATTCGAGCCGGCGCAGGCCAGTTCTTCCAGCGCGAGCGCTTGAATAACTACCTCTCCATGGCTGCGAACTCGCCTTTCTCGTTGACGGCATCAGGTACGCGGACCTTGGACGTTGCACCTGCACCCGGATCTCTGGCTGCCTCTGGCTCGCCGAGTTACGGGATCAGCACTGACGACAACCTGCCCAACACCTGGCAGTGGAATCTGACCGTGGAACGGGAGCTTGTCCCCAATAACAAGCTGGAGTTGGGGTACGTCGGCAACCGGGGTACACACCTGCTCCAGTTCGTGGACCTGAACCAGGTTCCGGCCCCACAGCGCCTTAATTTTGCGCTAACCGAAGATAGTAGCCTGCGACCATTCGGTGCCGGTGGATTTGGCTTCATCGGTGGTGCGAACTGGACCGGGACCTCGAACTACCATGCCCTCCAGGCGCTGTTCCGGACCCGGGCTGTAAGTTCGCTCGAAGCTCAATTCGCATACACCTGGTCCAAATCGCTGGGAGATACCGATATCACCAACAGCGGCAACGTCAACCAGGCCAGTCTGATGCTGGATCCCAACAACCCCCGTTTGAATTACGGTCCAACGAACATTAACCGGCCCCACAACTTCACTGGCAACATCGTGTACCACGCCCCGACGCTGAGGGGCCAGAATCCGTTTGTTCGCAACGTGCTCGGAAACTGGGAGTTAGCTACTATCTTGAGTTATGCGACCGGCAGCTCGCTGACCGTCTACACCGGTCGAAATGCCGAAGGCGCTCCCGGTGGTTTCTCCGGTACCGGGAGTAATCAAGACAACGTCCGCCCGAACGTCGTACCGGGCGAGCCCTGTCGTGCCCGCAATCCGGTATTCGCGCACCAGTGGTTGAATCCGAATCGCTGGAGCGTGAACGGCATCCAGTTGGGTACATTCGGCAATGCGCCCAAGGGTGACTGCCTCGGACCCGGAATCGCGAATACCGACTTCTCCGTATACAAGAACTTCGAACTGACGGAAAAGATCAGTATGCAGTTCCGTATGGAGTTCTTCAATCTGTTCAATAAGGTGCAGTTCCTGGGCAATTCCGGGGATGCGACATTCCTCAATAACATCTGGTCGAGCAGCATCGATACGTGTACCGCAACCGCCCCATGCGCCGGCCAGCCGGTGAACACGATTGTCGGCACACTCGACTCTGAGTTCGGTCAATCCACTAGGACCCGGGGTCCGCGTGAAATCCAATACGCTCTGAAGATCAGGTTCTGAGCGCGCTACTTCCCGTCCGGGTGAGGCTGATCACGGTCACGCCTCACCCTGGTTTTTTTTGGACTATATCGTGATAAAAGAGGCTGCAAGCAGGCGGTTGTTCCCGAGCCGGCCCTTCTTGTCGGGAACAAAGGCGGGTCAGGTTTCCTGGTTGTGTGTGCCCTTGTGTCTGGCTCTCATGCCCATCATTCACGCCAGTGCACAAACTAAGGCATCGCCATCGGCGAAGAGTGTGCCCTCCCCGCAAGAACGCCTACAGCAGCACTATGACGCCGCGCGAACCTACCAACTCGGAGGCGATCAGGAGCACGCCGCCGCCGAGTACAGGGCGTTTCTCGGTGGAGCTCTGTCCAGCGTTGCCACGTTCCGCGCGAGCACGGGCGATTTCGTCGTCGCCGCCGATTTGTTTGAACAGGCCTCACGCTTCTCTCCCGACAACGCCGATGGGCAAAAATCCCGTCTTTCCCCGGACGAGCGGAGGCAGGCGGAGCCGTTCGTGAGCCGGCTGAAGCCTGCGATCGGCGACTCGTACAACAACCTCGGCGTGATCCTCGCTGCTCGCAAGGACTTCACTCTCGCCTTGGATTACTTCCGCAAAGCTGCGGAATGGAATCCCTCACTCGAAACCCTGGCACGCAATTGGGGAATGGCAGCTTTCTACGCCGCCCAGTACGACCAGGCGGTTGAGCCGCTCTCCCGAGAGCTGGCGACCCATCCCGATGATTTGCGAGTCAGGGCTGCGCTCGGCCTCAGCCTGTTCATGCTCCAGAATCACACCAAAGCGCTCGAAACTCTGCGGCCAATAGAAAGCGAGGTGGAGAACGATCCGGGACTTCAGTATGCGTACGCTTTTTGCCTGGTGAAAACGGGGGATTATCCGGAAGGCATGCGCCGCCTTAAATCACTGGAGCAAAAGAATCCCAACTCTGCCGATGTTCACATGCTACTGGGCCAAGCCTTCGCGGACCAGGGGGAACACGGCACCGCGCTGGAGGAATACCGCAAAGCCCTGGCACTCGATCCAAACCGAGCACAACTTCACTACTTGACCGGCTTGGTCTTGATCCGCCAGGGCAGCCCGGCCCAAGCCGAGCAGGAACTGCGGAGCGCGCTCAAGCTCAATCCTGCTGACACCTCCAGCAAGTACCACCTCGCTTACGCGCTAATCCAACTACAACAGAAGGAGGAAGCCCGTACTCTTATGGAGGAGGTCATTCGCCTTAATCCGAGCCACGCGGATGCGCACTACGAACTGGGCAAACTGCAATTGGAACACGGAGAGGTGAAGGCTGCCATCTCCGCACTGGAAACTGGTATTAAGCTCAATCCCGACGGCGACTACATTCATTATCAGTTGGCAATGGCTTACCTACGCGACTCGCGATCTGCGGACGCGGAGCGGGAGATCAAGCTTTACCAGGAACTCAAGAACCGCCACCGGGGACGCGATGTTTCGGAATCACGCTGAAGTTTGAAGGCTCTGAAATCTATTTTGATTTGTTCCCGACCGTAGCAGCTCCCTTCTTGCTCTGGGCTTCAAGTGGTACCTTCTGTTTTATCCCCTCGCCCTCGACAATCGTGTAGACGTGGTCGGTGCTAAGGTCCTGGTAGACCTCTTTCTTGCCGCTCGGCCAAGAAATCTCTACCGTTTTCATTATCGTTTGCGGACCTAGGCCAAAGTGCAACCGCATATCGTTCTGGGAAAGATAGCTGGCGCCGCCGCGCACTTCGTTGAACTGGATGAGATTCTCTGCGCTCAGGGTAGCTCGCGCGCCGATCCCTGCCTTGTTGCTCGTGGTTCCGACAAGACGAAACAACACGGCGTGGCCGCCGGCCTCCGTGCGGTTGATCAGCAACGTAGGCGGCTCGCCCACGTTCAGGATCAGGACATCAACCTTGCCGTCGTTGTTCACGTCGCCGAACGCCGCGCCGCGCCGCGATTGCGCAGGCAACGTATTCAGTCCGGAAGTCGCAGTGATGTCTTTGAAGGTCCGATTGCGGCTATTCTGGAATACGACCAGCGGTTGCCGATACTGCACGCCCCCTTTCACGAGGTCCATCTGCGGGTATACATGACCGTTGGCGATAAACAGATCCTGCCAGCCGTCATTGTCCATGTCGACAAATGCCGTGCCCCATCCGACCAGCGGATAGGTGAGTTCGGCGATGCCCGCGTTCCAGCTGATATCCCTAAACCCCTGCGCGCCCTGGTTCCAATACAGCGTAGAGGACTGCTCCGTAAAGTTGGTGACGAAGATGTCGAGCCGTCCATCATGGTCGAAGTCGCCGAAGTCTACGCCCATAGAGCCTTGCTCCTGCCCGTCCCCACCGAGCGCCGCACCCGACAACAATCCAACGTCCTCAAGTGTGCCGTCGCGTTGGTTGTGGTAGACGTAGTTGGGGCCAGCATCGTTGGCGACGTACAGGTCTGGCCAGCCATCATTGTCGTAGTCGGCCCAAATGCCCTGCATCCCGAAGTAATGATTCGGATCGTCTACTCCGGCTTTCTTTGATACGTCCTCAAAGCTGCCGTCGCCGCGATTATGGAATAGGAAATCGGATTCACCGGGAAGTCCCCAAGGGCCACATTGCACCGGGATTCCGCGGAAGCGGCAGGTCTTTTCGTTGCTGCCGAACTCAGGGAGCTTCTTGATATCGATGACCACATACCGTGGCACGAAGAGATCAACGTAGCCATCGCGGTCGTAGTCCGCCCATGCTGCGCCCGTGCTGAACCCGCCTCCGCGCACGCCAGCTCTTTCTGTGACATCGTCAAACTTGCAGCTGCCAAGGCCTCGGTACAAGGCGTTGCCGCCATATCCGGTTACGTAGAGATCCTGCACCCCGTCGTTGTCGTAATCGGCGACCGCGACGCCCATGCCCCACCCTTTGCGGGCGACGCCTGAGGTGTTAGTAATGTCCCTGAACTTCAGCCCGGCCTCTTGGCGGTAAAGCGCGGCCATTGGGTCGCCACCTTGGCGGTACCGGTCCACCGAAGAACCGTTCACGGTGATGAGGTCGAGCTTGTTGTCGTTGTCACAGTCGAGGAAACCGACTCCCCCGCTCATGGACTCGATGATGTACCGCTTTTCAGGGCTGGAAAGGTGGGGAACGGTAATCCCCGTCTGTTTCGTGACGTCTTCAAACCGTGGCAACGCCGGTTCGATGGAAGGGACCTGGGCGCAGGCGTACGGCAGCACAAAGGCAAGGACGACGGTACGCAGTTTGTGCATTGCTTTTCGGTATTTTAGCAGGGAGACATGGCTCCATCCCGATCACTGCTGCGCAGCTTTGGTGAGCTGGCTTCTGCTGGTTTGCTGCGGGCTCGCATTGCCGACTTCCGCGCGAGCAGTGGAGCGCAAAAATAACGATCGAGACGTTTCGGTTGATTCCGCGCGGGCTCTGATTTCTGGTCCAGCAGCACGAGCCTTAGGCTTTGGGTTGGTCTGGCCGGCAAATTGCTTCTTAGAATCTTTATCGCACGCGATCTGCCGAATTGTATTGTCCGGTATTGGATCGTTCAGAACGTGAAAGAGCGCCCGCTCGCCCTGCTTAACGCGGACAGGAGTAGGGACAGGCAACCGCAACTCACCGGTCTTCAAGGACGATGGGCGGTATGGAGGCGTCGCGACCTTCATCACGCTGGGCTCCGAGGTCGCCAAATGAATCGGCGAGCAGCGGGGGTGCAAAAGCGACGGAGGTCGTCCCATCTTCACGGAATCGTACCAATGCGCGCATGCGTGACCAGGTCAATTCACCCTGTACCCACGCTGTCGTGACCGACGAGATGGAAAAGGCTAGTTCTCGGGTGGCAGGTCTCGCTCTGAACCACGTAAACTGATTTGCAAGTGATTTGTGCGGCTGTAAGCCATTGAAAGAAATGGCTCCTCAGGTAGGACTCGAACCTACAACCCTCCGGTTAACAGTAGGAAGGGAGCCGTTTCCGTCACATTCCGCCAATTACGGCTGATCTCGCAAAATCAATGGTTTCGCCCCTTTCTTACTCATGTTGCATTCCTTCCAATTTCTGGTGAGTTCTGTACAGAGTCCCCGG
>Ga0070712_100000910_pt1 | contig 17733 bp, 13 predicted proteins | sample LARL81metaG_FD_71396 | JGI IMG/M metagenome (GOLD analysis project Ga0070712, IMG submission 71396) | Corn, switchgrass and miscanthus rhizosphere microbial communities from Kellogg Biological Station, Michigan, USA - LAR L8-1 metaG | ecosystem: Host-associated > Plants > Roots > Rhizosphere ...
AGCACACCCAGAAGAACAGCGGTCCCTTGTCCGATGGCCATTGGTAATTAGATGTCTCCGATTCTAGGGGCTAGAGTGGCTGTGAAGAAAGCAAATTTGTAGCGCTTCCCCTTTAGACCCCACACCCGGGTCCAGCGCGCGTAGGTAGAATTCCTATGCTGCGTGCTTTGATGACCGTCGCGCTGATCCTCGGATCGGGCGCATCGCCGGAGCAAGCCAAGGTCAAACCGGCGGCCTCCAAGAGTCCTGATCGTCCTTTTGCCTCGGAGTCCCAGCCCTCCCCGGATTTCGATCAACAGGCTGAACAGCAATTACTGGATATGGCGAACAAGTCGCGCGCTGAGGCCGGAGCCGCACCCCTTGAATTCGATGAAGGACTGATCCAGGCGGCGCGCGCGCACGCTGCGGCAATGGCGCACGAGCAGCAGCTCTCGCATCAACTGAACGGCGAGCCCTCCCTTCCACATCGTTTGTCAGCCGCGAGCGTGCTGCACCTGGATCATGCTGGTGAGAATGTGGCCCTGGATCTCACACCTGATCAGGCGCACGAGCACTTGATGCTTTCTCCGCCGCACCGCGAGAACCTGCTCGATACCAACTACAACGTGGCGGGCTTTGGCGTGTTTCGCAGCGGGGGCCGAATCTATGTAGTAGAAGACTTCGGACACAGCCTGCCCGCGTATACGCCCGAGCAGACGGAGAATGCGATCGTGGATGCCATTAGTCGGGCTCGGCGGGCGGCGCATCTGCCGGCCCTGACGCATGCGTCGGACGCTGACTTGCGTCCGGCGGTCTGCACGATGGCACAGCAGGACCGGCTGGGCACGCGCTCGATGCACGAGCTGGCGCAACGGTATTCGATGGTGAGCTATACGAACCTGCATCCGGAAATTCTGCCGACCAGCGCGAACAAGGCGATCGAGAACCGCGCCATCAAGAACGTTGCGGTGGGGGCCTGCTACGCGCGGACGGATACGTATCCCAGCGGGGTTTACTGGATTGGGTTGGAGCTGTATTAGAGGCAGCCCCTAAAGGGGCAATTTATCCGAAACTTTAGACGGCGCGCCTGAAGGCACGCCCTGATACGAACCATCTACATGAGATTCTTGCTGAGCACGGCATTCTGAGATCGTGCTGGACCTGATATCATCCGGCTCTTACGCTCTCGACTAGTTTGGTTCCGTAGGCATTTTCGAGTACTTCTCATCATTTCTGGGAAAGGGCAGATCAGGTTAAGATTAGCCATGGCCAAGAAAACTGGAATGAGCGATTCGTCCCTCTGGATCCTTGCGGTAGTTTTAGTGGCTGTTGCGGCTTGGATGTATTTCAAATAGCAGTTCTCAGTTGCCGGCTTCGAGTTCTCGGTGATACGGACGTTCTCGACCGGGCGCATTTTGACTGAGACGGTCACTGCCTTCGCACGTCCAAGGGATTTCTTCTAAATGGGCGGCCCCCGTATGTGTGCGGGCGGCGGCCCCTTGCCATCGGGCGCCGGTCGCTCCCCCGTCGTGTGTTTGTGCTACCCTCGAAGGCAACGCCTCTCCCCGCCCACTTCGCCCCATTTCCTATGAAAGCTGCGCCCCGCATTCGCATTGGTACGGCCGGCTGGTCTTATAAAGACTGGGAGGGCGTCTTCTACCCGCCGGAAGTCCAGCGCAAGAAGGTGCATGCGCTGGAATACCTCGCGCACTTCTTTGACGTGGTCGAGATCAACACGTCGTTCTACGGACATATTCGTCCGGAACTGGCGCGGTTGTGGGTGCGCAAGGTGGCGGGGAATCCGAATTTCGTTTTCACGGCGAAGCTGCACCGATCATTCACGCATTCGCCGATGGCGGTGATGGAGCCGACCTCGGCAGCTTCGATCCGGCCGACGGACGAGGACGAGGCGAAGGCTCGTGAAGGCTTGGACGCGATTGCCGGAGAAGGGAAACTGGGCGCGCTGCTGATCCAGTTCCCTGTGTCGTTCAAGAACACCAGCCTGAATCGCGAGTACCTGGAGCGGCTGCTGCGGCAATTCATCGAGTATCCGCGCGTGGTCGAGGTACGGCATGACAGTTGGGACAACGCCGATACCCTGGCCCTATTTGCGAGACAGAATGTCGCATTCTGCAATATTGATCAGCCGACGCTGGGGCGGTCGCTCGCGCCCACAGAACACGTGACGGCTCCGCTCGGCTACGTGCGCCTGCACGGGCGGAATTACAAAGACTGGTTTAATAGCGACGACCGCAACGACCGCTACAACTATCTTTACAGCGAAGACGAACTGGGCGGATGGAAGGACAAGATCGAATCGGTTGCGGAGAAGGCGGAGACCACCTACGTCATCACGAACAATCATTTTCAGGGACGCGCCGGGGTGAACGCGCTGGAGTTGAAGTCGATGCTCAGCGGCCAGCGCGTGAAGGCTCCGCCGGAATTGCTGACGACGTATCCTGAGTTGAGGAAGTTTGCCGATCCGGACCATGAGGCGGCCGATCCGAATTTGTCGCTGCTGGCGTGAGGGTGGATTCATCCCGGAGACATCGAGCCACGGTATTGCGGGCCTCTTATGACCAGAGAACGTGCCCGCTCCCCTTACCGCAAGCGCAGCAGACTTTCGACGGAAGGCACGAAATAATAGGAACCGGTCAGTGGCCGAGTAAAACGTGTGAGGGCATCGCGCGTGCCGGTGATCAGGCCTGCCATGCTATCGAGCATTCTAGAAAGCCGTTTCTGATCTGCGCTGAATCCAACGAACATGGTGCCGTGGTCGTCGACTTTCCCGTAGGGCATATTGCGGCGAAAAATATGCCCAAACTCGTCCTGATCCGTGCGCGCTACATGGGAACTGGCTGGCTTGTTCTCGAGTTCGACGCTGTCGAGCTTGGTGCGTCCCATGATGCGCTCCTGCTGATCGATCGGCAACGCTTCCCACGCGGTCACTTTGTGCTTCCACTTTTGCAGCAACAGGACTGAGCCGGCAGCCCCGGGAACGCCTTCGGGCAAGAGAGCCGCCACGGGAGCTTCGAGGAGTGTTGGATTCTCCGAGCCATCGATGAAGCCTGTAAGGTCCCGATCGTGCTGGTATGACCAGCTTGAGGTTTCTTCCGTCAATGAGGCTTGGCCAGCAAGGTCACGAACTACCGAGCGGGCCATGTCGAAGAGAACGTCGTAGGCACTGCCGGAAAGCCATACCAACGCATCATGCTGCGTGCTGGGCATCACAAATCCTTCCGTGCCCTTAATCTCCTTGTTAAAGCCCTCGACGCCGGGAGGGGTGTCGTCTGGAACAATGTCACGCCAGAGTTCAGGCCGAAAGCCGATCACAAAGTTGACTCCTCCAGTGGTGGTCCGCGGTTCACGGATAGCGCAGATCGTTGAGGCGAAGTCCCTGGATTTTTTCGGGTCCAGAATGTCAAACTCAAGGTACGTGTGAGAGGACGTGCCAAGAGCGAAGATTCCAGCCTGAGGCGTGTACATGCCGGACATTATAGCGAGCGCCTCTGGGTGCAACTGAGGATCGACCGCATCGCCAGTGCGGCAATTCGCAGAATCCGTAACGATCGCAGTCGGCGGTTGCGCAAAAGATCGTCTGGTGGTTTCGGGGGTGCGGTAGGTTCAGGCAGACGCAACGCCCGAGTTCCCGTGGCGACAAATTTTTTACCCGTTTTAACCGGATATTCACATACACGAAATGTTTCTGTAACACAGCGTCCATAGGCTTCCTCGTACCGACTCACCCCAGGTCGAATTACCCAAAAATCACAGGAGGAATTTGCATGGAAAAGTACTCCGCACCGCAGGGCTTGCGGCGGGCGCCGTGGCGCTTAGGCTTGCTGGCTATTTCTCTTTTTCTAGTCTGCGCGCACGCTTTTGGCGAAGGGCCCGGTCGCGACTCCAAGCTGACCCGGGTCAAGCACATCGTCGTGATCTATCAAGAGAACTGGAGCTTCGACTCCTTGTATGGCCTGTTCCCCGGAGCCAACGGTTTGGCGCAGTCTTCGCCGGCGTCTTTGAATCAGACGGACCGGTTCGATCAACCTCTCAGCGCGCAAACCGGGCAGCCGTTCAGCCTGGTGTCCGGATCGCTGGCGCTGACCACGCCGCCACAGCCGATCAACAACGGGCAGATCGATACGCGCTTTACGGCTGGGCTCAATACCTTGCTGCCATATGACGTTCTAAAGAACTCGACCCTGCAGCCCAACGACACCACGGGTGACCTGGTTCACCGCTACTGGCATGAGCAATCGCAAATCAACGGCGGCGCCATGGACTGGTTTGTGACCTGGAGCGACAACCCGGGCCTGACCATGAGCTACTTCGACGCGACCAACATGCCCGAAGGACTGCTGGCGCAGAAGTACACCATGGCGGATAACTTCTTCCATGCGGCGTTTGGGGGATCATTCCTCAACCATCAGTTCCTGATTTCCGCGGCGGCTCCGGTGTATCCGAATGCGCCGGCGTCGATGCAGGCGGTGTTGGATACGGACGGGCAGTTGTTAGTCGATGCGACGACGGGAAAGATCGTGCATGACGGCAACATCACCCCGATCGGCGGAGTTTCTTTCACCGTGCCGGGTGCGACGTTCGATAAGAACTACGCCGTGAATACAATCTTCTCGGTGAACCTGGTTCCGACGTTTTCCGCGGTCAATGCAGCGCTGCTGCCGTCCCTGAATGACAGCGACCCGTCCGATACGAGCCGCCCGTTCATTCCGAACATCGGCGACCGCCTCAGTGCCAAGCATGTCAGTTGGAAGTGGTACTCCGGTGGCTGGGACAACGCGCTGGCCAGCACGGTCAGCAATCCAGCGAACAACGGCGCGGTTCCTCCGAACGCTCCTGTCGATCCGCTGTTTCAGTGGCACCACCAACCCTTTGCCTACTACGACAACTATGCTCCATTCAAGAATGGTGCGCGCAACCCGGTATCGGCGGCGCATCTGCAAGACGAAAACAACTTCTTCCAGGATCTGAAGAGGGAGCGGTTGCCCGCGGTGGCTTTCATCAAGGCGCTGGGGCCCGACAACGAGCATCCCGGATACGCGGGCCTGTTGCAGGGTCAACAGCACGTGGCTGATTTGGTGAACGCAGTGAAACACAGCGATTATTGGGAAGACACGCTGATCATCGTGACCTATGACGAGCATGGTGGCCGGTGGGATCACGTGACGCCGCCAGTTACCGGCATTTGGGGCGACGGTTCGCGCGTTCCGGGAATCATCATCGGGCCGCTGGCGAAGCGCCATTATGTGGATCACACGCAGTACGACACACTATCGATTCTGAAGACGATCGAAGAGCGCTTCGGACTGCAACCATTGAGCGATCTCGATGCGCATGCTACCTCGCTGAAGAACGCTTTGCGCTAAAGAAAGAGAACGACAAACCGAACCCTGGGTGGCGCACCACCCAGGGTATTTTCATGGGTGCGGTACCTCGCACTTCGACAGGCCGATCGACCTGCAATCCGTTCTTTGGCTGCAGGGCTCCAGTGAACACGGCGAATAGGCAGTGCCACACGTGCCTCTTGTGCGATTGGCTGAGGTTACTTTTGAAGTGGTGGAAGGCCGTAACTCATGGTTGGGCGCAGATTCAGGATTTCCACGGTCGTCGTCGCGATCAAGCCTTTGACCGTGCCCGGCAGTTCCTGTTCGTCCTTGGATTCAAGAATCGCCGACAGGCTTGGCCGCGGGCGGAAGCGCACATAGCAGGGCGTCTTCCCACCGGCGATCATGCGATACCAGAGCGTCTCTTCCTTCAGGAATGAGCGCTCGGAGGAAAGGATGGACTCGAAACCCTGTGCTGAGCCGGGCAAAAGTTCTACGGTGAGCAACTCTACTTTCGCCGTTGGCTGCGGCACACCGGTACCCCGCGAGAGGGCCGGAAGGAACTCATAAATGCCAACGCCCTCAAACTTCGCGTGAGGCGTGATGTTCGGAATGGTGTCGCGTTCGTCGTCGGCGGGTGGGACTGGGTTGTCGAGACTGGCGGCCGAGTGGCCGAAGGTTGCATAGACAAAGCTGCGCGGCCGCTCTCCGTTCGAGATGGTCCACCCGTACCACGTCCAACGATCGTTGGCTTGCCGGTGCCAGTCGAGATGGCGGATGTATCCCGCTTCGAAATCCACCGTATCCCCGTCATGAGGGCGCAGGATGCCGATCCGCGCGTAGGGCCCGTCTGCGGCTTGCGAGCTCAGGTGCGTGGGAAGTATCGCGGCGAAACAAAGCGCGATCCCGATACAGCGCACGAACCCTTGCCACGCCGGCTGCGTTTGTAACTCAAGAACTCTCATAAGCCCTGCCTTGCCATGAAGGGTCTTCACTGAAATCGGGCATCAGCGTAGGCCATAGCTTCGGACGAATCCCGCCAAAGTCCCGACAATTCTGGCCAAATCCTCCAAGTCCCACTTGGCAGTTGGAGATGTGTGTTGCATAGTTGGGTCCCGTGATGACGAACCGCGAGCGGTCTCGGGTGAAGGCCGCAGCCCCCCCTCTGCGAGTGGTGGTTGTGGTGGTGCCACCAGTCGAAGAACTGGATCTGGTCGGTCCGATTCAGGTTTTCAGCGCGGCGAATCGACTGGCTCGCAAGCCGATGTACAACCTCGAGATTGCCACTAACGGAAAAGACCTCACCGTGGAAGGGGAAGGTGGCCTGCTTTCGTTCCTTGCACAAAAGCATTTCGGGTCTCTCAACGGAAGTTGCGACTCCGTATTGCTGGTGTGCGGCGTCGGCACGCGCAATGCGCGCGACCCCTCACTTTTTCGCTGGCTCCGGAAGATAGCTCCGAAGGTTCGGCGACTGGGATCGGTTTGCGCGGGCGCGCTGCTGCTTGCCGAGGCGGGCCTTCTCAACGGACGCCGGGCCACCTCGCATTGGAGATTCAGCGAGGAACTGGCGCGACGCTATCCACGGGTGAAGGTAGTCTCGGAGCCCGTGTGGGTGAAAGACGGAAACATCTACACTTCGGCAGGGATCTCGGCTGGGATTGACCTGGCGCTGGGATGGGTGGAAGAGGATTGCGGCAACGCGGTCGCCACTGATATCGCCCGCGAATTCGTCCTGTTCCTGCGCCGGCCCGGCGGCCAGCCCCAACTCAGCGTTTCGCTCGCTGCCCAAGGCAATGCGATGCGATCCATTCAGGAGTTGCTCGTTTGGGCTGCGGACAATCTGGACCGGGACCTGTCTTTGGCGATTCTGGCCGACCGTGTCGCAATGAGCACGCGCAATTTCGAGCGCGTGTTCCGGAGAGAAGTGGGCGTCTCGCCGGCACAGTATGTGCGCAAGATCCGAGTGGAAGCGGCGCAACGACTGATCGAGCGTGGCGGAAAAGGACTGGAACAAATCGCGCTCACTTGCGGATTTTCTAATGCTGACTCCATGCGGCGCGTCTTGAAGAAGGTACTCAGCACAACGCCGCGCGCTCTCCGCCGGGCGCAGGCCAGCCCGTAGAGCTAGCCACCCTTTGTGAAGCAAGCGCATCCCCCGGATGTTTTGTCGCCAATACCAACCCCCTTAGTAAGTAGCTGAGTTTATGGGAGTTAGAATGCTTGACAGAAGTGTCTATAAGACACTAATATGGTGTCTGTAAGACACCAAAGGAGGGTTGCCATGCTGAACTTCATTAAGGTGCCGCCCACAACCTACGTTTTGCAGTACAAGCACGGAAAGATCAAGCGCGAGGGCGCGGGATTGTCATTCTTCTACTACGCTCCTTCGTCCACGATCGTCACGATCCCGTTGGCCAGTGCTGATGTGCCGTTCGTGTTTCAGGAAACGACCGCGGACTTTCAGGCGGTGACGCTGCAAGGGCAGCTTACTTACCGGGTGGTGGATCCCAAAGGGCTGGCGAGCCTTCTGGATTTCAGCGACAACCGGCGCAGTTACTACGCCGCCGATCGTTCCGCGAGTGACGATCCGCACAAGCTGCCTGAGCGCCTCATCCACATCACGCACACGCTGGCGCGGGCGATCACCCAGCGGATCGGGTTACGAGATCTGCTGCTGAGTTCGGATGCGATCGTCGCGGAGGTGCTGGAAAAATTGAGGACGTCGGATGCGGTCTCGACGCTGGGTGTCGAGATTCTCGGCCTCTCGTTGCTGTCGATCAAACCGACGCCGGAAACATCCCGAGCGCTTGAAGCCGACGCGCGCGAGGCGCTGCAACGGCGAGCCGACGAAGCGATCTATGCTCGACGCAATGCTGCCGTGGAACAGGAGCGCCTGATCAAGGAGAGCGAACTGAACACCGAAATCGCGGTCGAGGAAAAGAAGCGACAGATTCGCGAAACGCAAATGGCGGCCGAGATTGCGGTCGAAGAGCAGCGCGCGCAATTGATCGACCGGCGCGTGGAGAACGAGCACAAAGATGCAGACAGCCGGGCCTACGCGCTTACGGAGACGCTGAAGCCGCTGCGGGATCTCGACTGGAAGACTCTGATGATGCTGGGCGGCAAGGGAACCGATCCGAAGACGATGATCGCTGTCGCCTTCCAGGAGATGGCTGGCAACGCGCAGAAGATCGGAGAACTGAACGTGTCGCCCGACCTGCTGCGGTCGCTGATCGGCACTGCGGGAAAATGATCATGTTCAAGAAGCTGGTGATCGTAACCCGGAACACGCGCTTGCAGGAACTGGTGGCGCGCTTTAACACCCGGTCGCAGGCGAAGTTCTACATCGAGCACGCGGGCGGGGACTTCGCCGACTACGCGCGCGAGGACGACGCCTACGGCCGGGCGCTGGAGACTCTGGAGAGATCACTGGAGTTCGAAATCCCAAAGCAATTGGTCGATCGCGCGCTGGTTCCGACCTTCCAGTTCCAGAAGGAAGACCTGGTGATCACGCTCGGGCAGGATGGACTGGTCGCCAACACCGCCAAGTACGTTGGCGCCCAGCCCATCGTGGCCGTGAACCCGGATCCCCAACGGTTTGACGGAATCCTGCTGCCGTTTCTGGTGGACGGCGTTCGAGGGGCCGTGGCGCGATTGCTGGAAGGGAAGGCCAAGCTGCGCGAGGTCACGCTGGCGGAGGCGAAACTCAACGATAGTCAGCGGCTGCTGGGGTTCAACGACCTGTTCATCGGAGCGCACAGTCATGTCTCAGCCCTATATAAGCTGGGGTGCGGGAAGCGGCAGGAGACGCAGTCTTCGAGTGGGGTGCTGGTGGCGACCGGGGCGGGATCGACCGGCTGGGTTTCGTCCGTCTTCAATATGGCGGCAGGCGTGGCCGCTTTTTGCGGCGGGGCGCCGGGGAAGGCGGTCCGGATGAGTTGGGAAGACCCGAGGCTTCTGTATGTGGTGCGTGAACCGTTCGTGAGCCGCCATTCGCAGGCGGGAATTGTGGCCGGCCTGCTGCAGTCTGGTGAAGAACTGACGCTGGAGTCGCTTATGCCGTCGGGTGGCGTGATCTTCAGCGACGGGATGGAGGCCGACTTTCTGCAGTTCAACTCGGGGGCGATTGGGCGGGTGCGGGCCGCGGAACAAAAAGCACGGCTCGTTGTAGGCTAGGTATCCATGAAGGTCACTGTCGACATTGTCATCTTCACCATCCAGGCCGGAGAGTTGAAGGTCCTTCTCGTGAAGAGAGGCGTGGCGCCGTACGCCGGACAATATGCGATTCCAGGCGGTTTTGTGCTTGATGGCGAGGGCCTGGATCAAGCCGCCCTTCGCGAACTGCGCGAGGAAACTGGCGTCAGCGAAGTCTATCTGGAGCAGCTATATTCTTTCGGGGATCCGCAACGCGATCCGCGCGGGCGTGTGGTCACGGTCGCCTACTTCGCGCTGATTTCTGCCGAAGACTCGCAGTTACATGCGGGCACGGACGCTGCCGCGGCTGCGTGGCTCGCAGTCGACGATGTACCTGAGCTGGCCTTCGATCATGCCAAGATCCTCGGATATGCGGTGGAGCGTCTGCGCAACAAGCTGGAGTACACCACGGTTGGCTTTCAACTCCTACCCGAAAAGTTTTCCTTGTCTCAGTTGCAGGAAGTGTATGAAGCGATCCTGGGCAGGAAGCTGGACAAGCGAAATTTCCGGCGGAAGCTGGCCTTACTGAAGATTCTGAAGCCGACGTCGGAGTATCGGCGCGACGGACGGAAACCGGCGCGCCTGTATCGGTTCGTTGCGGCTCGATTCGAGAAGCTCAAGGACAAGGGGATCGTGTTTCCGTTCTAGCCTGGGAGTTGTCCTTGACGTCGTGCGTTCCGGGCGCTTGTTGACCGAAACATCGGACGGGGAGCAAACTTATTCGCACGGAAGAAACCCGTCTGCGCTACGCGTTTCGAGTGCTGTTCCGCCCGTTCGGCTCTCGATTCACTAGTTGAAGAGAACAAAACCCACAAAGGAAGATACCTGTCTTTCTTTCCACCAAAAGCTCGGCCGAAAAATCATTGGAGGAATTCATGGCAACGTTGAGAGTAGCGCCAAAACCAGAGGTGGCACCAAATAAGGTGGCGCAGATTTCTAAACCAGGCGGCGATTTCGAAATCGTCGAGCGCGCGATGCCTGAACCGGGTGCAGGACAGGTGCGCATCAAGGTGCAAGCCTGTGGTGTCTGCCATAGTGATGTGCTCACGAAAGAAGGCGGCTGGCCTGGACTTGAGTACCCTCGCGTTCCGGGGCACGAGGTCGCAGGTGTGATTGATGAAGTGGGCGAGGGCGTGTCCGCCTGGAAGAAAGGACAGCGTGTCGGCGTCGGATGGCATGGCGGTCAGGACAACACGTGCCGGGAGTGCCGGCGCGGAGATTTTCGCAATTGCCGCAACCTGAAAGTCTGCGGTATTCATTATGACGGGGGATACCAACAATACATGGTGGCTCCAGTGGAGGCACTGGTGCCGATCCCCGACGGTCTTAAGGACGCTGAAGCCGCGCCCCTGCTCTGCGCCGGCATTACTACCTACAACGCGCTGCGGCACAGCGGTGCTCTTCCTGGCGACCTGGTTGGCGTGCAAGGGGTCGGCGGGCTTGGTCACCTCGGCATTCAATTCGCGAACAAATTTGGTTACAAGGTGGTGGCGATCGGGCGCGGTCCCGAAAATGGAGCTCTCGCAAAGAAACTCGGAGCGACTGCATATATCGACAGCCAAGCGACGAATGCGGCCGAGGCATTGCAGAAGCTGGGTGGAGCGCGAGTGATTCTGGCGACCGCTCCCAACTCGAAAGCGATGTCGGCACTGATCGATGGGTTGGGGCCGAACGGTGAGCTCATGGTGGTCGGTGCGACTTTCGACCCTATCGAAGTCACGCCCCTACAACTCATCACCGGAAGCCGGACGATTCAGGGCTGGGCTTCGGGGACACCGGCAGATTCCGAGGACACGCTGAACTTCGCCGAACTGAGCGGTGTGCGGCCCATGATCGAAACTTATCCGCTCGAGAAGGCCGCCGAGGCATTCGCTCGCATGATGAGTGGCAACGCGCAGTTCCGGGTGGTTCTGACGATGTAGGGTTGTTTGGCAGCAAGGGGAAATACTGCGTGGCCCACGCGGATTGTGTGGGCCACGCCAACCGGAGAGCGTCGGGATCGTGCCAGCCGCATCGTATCCCCACTCAATCGCACAGGACGCGATTGAATGGGGCACCCTTGGGTTGTAGAGGCGGTCCACCGGTAAGGAAAACAATGGCCCACAGGTCCGTTTACTGCGAATCTGTGGGCCATTGTATTTGAAGAGAATTAGGGAGCGCATTCCCAACTCAGCTTTCTACGCAGCCGGTGCGGCTGCTGCCCTGAGTCCGACAACGAAGTCGAGGATGTCGGCATTGATTTGATCCGCATGAGTAGTGGGCATTCCGTGCGGGTAGCCGGGATAGAATTTCGACTTTGCATTTTTCAGCAGCTTCGCTGAAAGGGGGCCAGAGTCGGCGAAGGGAACAATCTGGTCGTCTTCGCCGTGCAGAACCAGCGTGGGAACGTCGATTTTCTTGAGGTCTTCCGTAAAGTCCGTTTCAGAGAAGGCCTTGATGCAGTCGTACTGGGCCTTGATGCCGCCCATCATTGCCTGTCTCCACCAGTTGTCTCTGATCCCTTGGGAGATCTTCGCTCCCGGACGGTTGTATCCGTAGAAAGGAAGCGTAAAGTCCTGGTAGTACTGCGCTCGATGGTAGGCAGTGCTCTCGCGAATCTGGTCCAAGACCTCCATCGGCAATCCACCTGGATTTTTCTCGGATTTCACCATGACGGGTGGAACCGCGCTGATCAGGATGGCCGCGGCGACCCGTCCCTTGCCGTAGCGGGCGACGTAGCGTGCGACCTCACCGCCTCCGGTGGAATGGCCAATGTGGATTGCGTTTTTCAAGTCGAGCTTCTCGACCAATTCGGCGACATCCGCCGCATAGGTATCCATCTCGTTTCCGGTCACTGTCTGCGTGGAGCGGCCGTGTCCGCGGCGATCATGAGCGATGACGCGGTAACCGCGCTCGAGGAAGTACATCATCTGCCCATCCCAGTCGTCTGCAGAGAGCGGCCAACCGTGATGAAAGAAGAGAGGCTGGCCAGTGCCCCAGTCTTTGTAGAAAATCTGCGTGCCATCTTTTACCGTAATGGTATCCATCGGTCGTCTCCTGTGTGTCCTGTCAGGCGTTGATACGAGGGCTTGCTGATCAGCGGTTGACACTTCGTTGCAGTGGTTCCGACCGCGTGCTAGCGACAAACCCAGTTGAATATTCGAGGTGAGACGGTTTGACGTACTTTAGCACCGGACGAAGATGAGCGCACGCCAGGGAGGGGGATTCTTTAGGGCAAGGTCGTGGGAGAGGGCGCATCGCAGGGTGCTGATGTGGAGAGAACCAGGGGGCACGTTGGTCAGGCCGATTTTTTCACCGGGGGTGCGAACTGGACAATCTTTCCGCGCGTTTCCGGAGAAATCCACTTCGATTGTTTGCGGAAATTCTTTGGTATGTAGAACTCAATTACTTTTGCCACAGCCGCCTGCCTTCTCCTTTGAAATTCCCACATGCTTTCTACTGAGTCGCACTCCGCTTTCGATCGGTGTGCCCCTGCCATTCCCATCCGCACTGGCAGCGCACGAAATCGCTCAAACTCAGCTTCTTCAGTAGAGCATTACAAATTGCGCATGACCTCATCCACATCGCGTTTCTCCAAACCAGCGACTTTTCACGAAAGCCGCTTTGGTGGTATGAACATTGGAGTATTGCGGGTTAGGTTGGGATTCCGCGCAGTTGTCTTGAAATTGTTAAATGATTGTCCGCGCACTTGACGTTGGGAAATCAAAGACGGTGCGGGCAGGAAGTTGCCTGCTTCAGTCGTGGGAGTTGCCAACAGCATCGTATCCCCACTCAATCGCACAAAAAGCGATTGAATCGGGCACACCCGCTAACTCAGCAAAGAATTGTTAACGTGAGCTGTTTTGGACAGACGTGCTTACGCTACACGCGCACCATGTCGTCTCGGCTTGATTTGCCGACGGTCAAAAGAATTGTCTTTGCGAGACTTCCCATTCCTGCAAGGCGCTTAACCCTTGAAAGATTTTGGGTTGTTGTAACACTCACCCGCGGATGCGTGGCCGAACCGGCGTCCGAAGGAGTATACCGTGAAGATAAAGACTGTTTCTGTTGATAGCCTGTCTCACCCTGACCTTCATGCTGGTTCCGAACGCGGGTAAAGCCGCTAGTTCTGGTGGCGACGACGATTTTCTCGAATCACTGATGAGGAACTGTGGCCAGCAGCCATGCGAAGCGATTGTGCGAGGATTCCACAATTTTTTCGATCGCCGCCTGGAGGGTCTCAACGCCAATGGACGTTCCTGTGCCGATTGTCACACTGCCGCCGACCACTTCCAGCTTTCACCCGCTGATGCCGAGGTTCGATTCCAACGGCTACAATGGCGGCGCCGCAGGAACCCTGACGCAGACGATCCATTGTTTCGTGCCATCGATGCGGATGATTTTCCTACGAACGGAAGCAACGCGAGCGACTTCAGCAATCTTCGGCAAAATGGATTGATCCGGATCACTTTTGATCTGCCGTCGAACATGAAGTTGATTGACCCACTCACGAACCTTCCCTCCAGTGAGACTTCCGTAGACGTGTGGCGCATGGTGCCATCGGTATTCAATGTGAAGCTTACTGGACCAGACGGCCAGAACCCATGGCCTCGTGGCCCCAACCCCACCGGTGGATATCAACTCGACGGGCGCCGGGGCACGCTGCAGGAGCAAGCGCTCGGCGCACTCATGGCCCACGCACAGATCCAAAACGCGCCCAGCCCGCAGTTTCTGGACGACCTGGCGACTTTCCAAAACGTGCTTTTCAGCAGCCACGGAGTGCGCGAGCTCTCCGAAGCGGTGGATGTGGGAGCTTTGCCACTGCCGGATCCTGATCCGGAGCTCAACGAACTGGAGCAGCAGGGGAAGGTGGTTTTCACCCGTGCTTGCGCCCAGTGTCACGGCGGCGCGGGGCAGTCGACCGCTTCTGTGCCGCGTCGTTTTCATGACATCAACACGCAGTGTCCGCGGAGAGTGGATACAGTGATCCCGCCGCGCTGGAATTTCAAACCGTGTCCTCCGAGTCTCGCTCGCAATGCACGTACGTACCAAATTACTCTGATCGATGGCACTACAGCCCGCCGGACAAGTTCGGATCCCGGGCGTGCGCTGTTGACGGGTTTTGTTGGAGGACAGGCGCCGGCGGATGACTGGAACAAGTTCGATGTCCCTGGTCTTCACGGCATCGGCAAGACCGCGCCGTATTTCCATAACAATAGCGCAGCTACCTTGGAAGACGTGGTTAATCACTACATCGAAGTGTTTAAGTTCGCGATCGCTAACGCAGCTCCAGGCGTCGTGCCACCGTTCACCACAACCGACGGAGTGCATTTTGACCGCGCGCCCACTCCGGAGGAACGCGCTGCGCTGGTTGCGTACTTGAAGAAGCTATAGAAAGCACAGGGTGGCTCACTCATCCCCACTGAACCCGAATGAGTGGCCACCCTCTGTTTCTCTGTGCTTGGTCCTGAGAAAGAGCTCTTATGTCGCCCCCACTTCCACCTTCGCCGCGTAGTGCGATTCCACGTACTCATCCAGAATGGCAATAAACTCCGCGACGATTTTGTCGCCCTTCAGCGTTGTGAACAGGCGGCCGTCGACGTAGACCGGAGCTTTCGGTTCTTCGAAGGTGCCGGGCAGGGAGATGCCAAGGCTGGCGTGCTTCGACTCTCCGGGGCCGTTCACAACGCATCCCATCACCGCGACCTTCATTTCTTCGACGCCCGTGTAGCGGTCTTTCCAGACGGGCATCTGCTCGCGCAGGTAGGTCTGGATCTGCTCGGCCATTTCCTGGAAGAAGGTGCTGGTGGTGCGCCCGCAGCCGGGGCAGGCCGTTACTTGCGGGGTGAAGCTGCGGATGCCGAGCGATTGCAGAATCTGCTGGCCGACGCGGACCTCTTCCGTGCGGTCGCCGCCGGGGGCGGGCGTGAGTGAGACGCGGATGGTGTCTCCGATTCCTTCCTGCAGAACCACTCCCAGCGCGGCGGCGGAGGCGACGATGCCTTTCGCGCCCATGCCGGCTTCGGTCAGGCCGAGATGCAGCGGGTAGTTGCAGCGCGCGGCGAGCGAGCGGTAGACGTCGATCAAGTCCTGCACGCCGCTGACTTTCGCGCTGAGAATGATCTGGTCGGGACGCAGGCCGTATTTTTCCGCGAGCGCGGCCGAGTTCAGGGCACTGACGACCATGGCTTCCATGGTGACTTCGCGCGCGTCCTTGGGCTCGGGGAGAAGGGAATTCTCGTCCATCATTTTGGTCAGCAGGGCGCTGTCGAGCGAGCCCCAGTTCACGCCGATGCGGACGGGCTTCTGATTCTTGACGGCGACCTCGATCATGGTGCGGAAGTTGTCGTCGTTCTTGCGGCCTACGCTCACGTTGCCGGGATTGATGCGGTACTTGGCGAGCGCGCGGGCGCACTCGGGATACTTGGTCAACAGCAGGTGGCCGTTGTAATGGAAGTCTCCGATGATCGGGACGCGGATGCCTTGGCGGTCGAGTTCGTCGACGATGGGGGCGACGGCGGCCGCGGCTTCTTCGTTGTTGACGGTGACGCGGACGAGTTCGGAGCCGGCGCGAGCCAGGGCGGCGACCTGCTTTACGGTCGAGGGGATGTCGGCCGTGTCGGTGTTGGTCATGGACTGCACCACGACCGGTGCATCGCTGCCGACGCGCACACCGCCGATGGTGGCGGTAACTGTCTTTCTACGCTGGATTTGAGCCATGGAACCTCTATTTTAGCATGCGAGAGAGGGGCGCTTTGCGCCCCTGACGGGCGAGGACGCCCGTCGCTCCATCGACTGAAATTGGGAAAGGTCTAACGTCAACGGCATAAACCACAGAGGACACAGAGGAACACAGAGTAATTACTTTTTTCCTCTGTGTTACTCCGTGTCCTCTGTGGTTAAAGTTCTTAAATTCTCAGCTACCCAGCGGCCAGCGCTTGGCGATGTCGTTGTAGATCACCGTCACGGCGAACAGCACCAGGAAGACAAATGCCGCCTGGTAGATGCGTTCTTTGATCTGCAGGCTGATGTCGCGCCGCATTAAGCCTTCAATCAACAGCAGTAGTATGACCCCGCCGTCGAGGATCGGAATCGGCAGCAGGTTGAAGATGCCGAGGTTCAGGCTGATGCCGGCGGTCAGGCCGAGCAGTGGCGTCCAGCCTTTTTCGGTGACGGCGTGGCCGATGGCGCTGCCTATGCCGATTGGGCCTTCGACCTGACGCATAGAGACTTTTGCCTGCGCCATTTTCTGGATCAGTTCCAGCAGGACCAGGGAGTAGCGCCTGTTGTCTTCGAGCGAGCGCTGGAAGGCCGGGATGAGCGGAAGCTGTCCGACTTTCATGCGCGCCGTGCTTTCAAAGCCGACGCGATAGCGTTTGGTCTTGTCTTCGGCGTCGGCGAGCACAGGCTGCAGCTTGAATGTCAGGTGCTGATTGCCCCGAAGCACGTCGACGTCGACGACTTGGTCTTTTGTTTCTTGAAGATTGTCGATAAGTGCGTCGATCACGCGCACCGGTTTGCCGTTAACGGCAACGATCTCGTCGCCTTCCTTCAGGCCTGCCTTCGCGGCCGGCATCCCGGGATCTACATCAGCCACCACGATCGATTGCTCCGGGCTCCATCCGGCGGAACCGACTTCGGAACTGGTGATCGGCTTGGGTACGATGGTTTTCTCGAGAATCTTTCCGCCTCGATCGATAGTGATGGGCAGCTCATCGTTGGGGCTGAGCATGACTTTCAGGCCAATCTGTTCCCACGTTGGATTTTCGATTCCCGCAATGCGAACAATGCGGTCACCCGGCTGCAAACCAATCTGCGCTGCAGCGGAGCCGGTCTTCACATAGGCGATCACGCCCGGCTGGTCGACGAATGCCGGGTATTCGTAATGCACCATGTAGACCAGGGTCAGCAGGCCAACGGCGAGCACGATGTTCATGAACGGGCCGGCAATGGCAATGACGAAACGCTGCCAGCGCGGGTGCGAGAGGAATTCGCCCGGGTCGCCCGTGCGCTCGTCCATGGGATTCTCGCCCGACATCTTCACGTAGCCGCCCAGGGGGATAGCGCTAATGCGATAGTCGGTTTCACCCCGGCGGAAGCCCAGCAGGCGCTTGCCGAAGCCGATGGAAAAGACCTCCACCCGGACTTTGAAAAATTTGGCCGCTGCGTAGTGTCCCCATTCGTGTATGAGGATCATTACGCCCAAGACAATCGCCATCGTCACCGCGGTTAGCAAAAA
>Ga0070712_100000914_pt1 | contig 17695 bp, 10 predicted proteins | sample LARL81metaG_FD_71396 | JGI IMG/M metagenome (GOLD analysis project Ga0070712, IMG submission 71396) | Corn, switchgrass and miscanthus rhizosphere microbial communities from Kellogg Biological Station, Michigan, USA - LAR L8-1 metaG | ecosystem: Host-associated > Plants > Roots > Rhizosphere ...
TAAAGGAGGAGGCGCGTCCACTACGCCGGGGAATCAAGGACCTGGCGGAACTCCAGGCGGGTCTGGGGGAATTTTCGCGACCGAGAACGGACCGCAGGTCCAGAGCGCCGGCGGTCAATACGAGACCAACAGCATCAATATCGATGGAATTAGCACAGTCAGCGCGGTTTGGGGCGGAACATCGGTCATTACACCCAGCGAAGACTCAGTGGAAACGATGAAAGTCGTTTCCAACAGTTATGACGCGCAGAACGGACGGTTTACCGGCGCACAGATCCAGGTCATAACGAAGGGCGGAACAAATCAGTTTCATGGAAGCGCGTTCTTCAAGGCGTCACGGCCGGGGCTGAATGCGTATCAAGCATGGAACGGGCTGGGATCCAACAAGTCTGGAACTCCGGCCGAACGAGGTGTGAATCGCGACGAGGGACGGTTCAACCAATACGGTGGCAGTCTTGGCGGTCCTATCTGGAAAAACAAGGTATTCGCTTTTTTCAACTGGGAAACAAGTCCCTTCGCATCTTCGACTACAGCCCAGGGCTGGTATGAGACGTCGCAGTTTGCATCCGCAGCAACACCCGGCAGCATAGCGGCTCAATATCTATCGTTCCCCGGCAATGCGGTTTCGTCGAACGGCATCATTCAACGAAGTTGCGGCGAGATCGGGCTGACGGAGGGCGCGAACTGCAATACCGTCACGGGAGGGCTTGACATCGGCTCACCTCTTACAACGGGACTCGGAATGCAGGATCTCACGTACGGCGGGAATCCTGGCACTCCCGGCGTGGGAGCAGGCCTGGACGGAATTCCGGATATCGCGTTCTTCAATACCGTGAATCCGACGAGGACGTCGCAGATGCAGTACACCGGGCGCGTCGATGCAAACCTTACGCAAAAGGACCGACTGACCTTCACCATCTACTACGTGCCAGTGAGCACCACCAATTTCAACGGGCCTGTCCGCTCGGCGAATCTGTGGCATCACTCGCAAGTCAACAACGCTTATACGGCGATCTGGAACAGAACCTTTTCAGCCACGCTGCTGAATGAGGCGCGAGTCAATGCTGCCGGGTGGCGCTGGAATGAGGTGGCGAGCAATCCTCAAGAGCCTTTCGGACTGCCAGCGACCTCGATCGACACCATCGGCGGTACGGCTGCCAACACAACGGCCGCTACGATTCAATATTTCGGGCCGCCGGGACCGAGCATTCTGAATCAATGGACGTATAGTTACTCCGACGTTCTCACGAAGATCCATGGGCGACACAGCATTCGGGTGGGCGGCGAATTCACTCGTCTTTTCTACTTGAACGAAGTGGTGTATGCCGCGCGGCCTGGATTCGGCTTCCATAACATATGGGACTTCGCAAATGACGCGCCATACGGCGAGGGCGGGAACTTTGGGGGCCAGTTTGACTATCGCACGGGCATTCCATTCGCCAACCGGCAAGACGATCGCGAGAACCTCTGGGGAGCATTCGCGCAGGACGATTTCAAAATTACTCCTACACTGACGGTGAACCTGGGCTTGCGCTGGTCTTATTTCGGCGCGCTCTATACGAAGCAGAACAATCAAGATGTGATGCTATTCGGGTCTGGACCGAATCCGCTGGACGGGCTGAACGTTCGCGTGGGAGGAAACCTTTACACGCCACAGAAAACGAATCTCGGCCCAGCGGTTGGTTTTGCGTGGTCGCCGATGCGATGGCAAAACAAAGTCGTTGTGCGCGGCGGATTCGGCATCAACTACAACCAGAATGAAATCGCGATCACGGCAAACGCGCATGGCAATCCGCCAAACGCGGTGACTCCATTTTTCCACTGCGACTTCCCTTTCACGACCAACCCGAGTTGTGCCGGGACCGGGATTCTTTACCAAACGGCGGGTGATATCAATTCTATTTTCGGATATGCTCCCAACCCGGCAGCGATCACGACTCTTGGTCCAGGAAATCTTCCTGCCTCGGGAAATGCCGTTCTGACAGGATTTCAGGCAAATCCAAAGACGATCAGCAGCTATCATTACTCAATCGATCTGCAGGATCAGATTGCGGCGAACTGGATCGTTACGCTGGGATATATCGGCAATCAGACACGACACTTACTGGTCCACAACAACTGGAACACGGTTGGCGCAGCAAATGGGTTCGCAATGAATCCCCTGGTAAACACAATCAATTTCTGGGAGAACACAGGGAACGCGAACTATAACGCGATGGTCAGTACACTCACCCACAACTTCTCGCATACATTCCAGGCAACGGCGCAGTACACGTGGGCGCGCTCCATGGACGAACTGTCGGGTCCGTATTACCAGGATCCGTATCCATTCGATCCCAGCAATGCGTACGGCCGTTCGAACTACGATGTGCGCAATGCCTTCAAGTTGTATGGACTGTGGCAGCCAGTGTTTTTCCATGGGAACCACAACTGGATTGAAAAGATTGCGGGTGGCTGGTCCGTGAGCGGGATATGGAATTGGCATACCGGCTTTCCATGGGATCCGTTCTATAACGCCAGCACGAATCTCTATTATCAGAACAGCGGATACGGGCAGCTTCGTCCCGCCGATATGGTCTCTGGCTTCGGAACGAGCACCGCGAATAAACGGTTCGAGCAGACCATCAATCCGAACTACGGGGGAGATGGGACGCGGTACTTCCTGCCTCCAACATTCGTTGCTGGGCCTTCTTTCCCGGCGACTGCTCCTGCGCCTACTCCGGGGATTGGTCGGAACAGCCTGAATGGTCCGGGTTATAACGATCTCGACATCAGTTTGGCTAAAGCATTCGGACTGCCGAGAAACAAGGTGTTGGGTGAAGGCGCTCGATTTGAAATTCGCGCAGATATCTACAATCTGTTCAATACGACAAATATTGATGTATCAACAATTGACGCGGCGTTGGGCGCCGTAGATCCAACGGGCGCAGTGACGCAAGTGAACCACGACTTTGGCGTGGCTGGCGCTGCTTTGGGCAGCCGGACGATTCAGTTGCAGGCGAGGTTCAGCTTCTAGGAATTCTTCGCTGTGCACGTTTCGGCGATTAAGAGACAAGCTTTAACTCAGAGGTCGCGGAGAAAATCCGCCGAGGTCGCAGAGAGAACACCCGCGGTTTTGAAGGGCAATCACGCGGTCGAAGAAGACTAATGGGGCGTTGGACTACGTTTTCTTCGCTCCTTCGGGATATTCGTAGACGCCGCGGCCGGATTTGCGGCCGAGTCTGCCTGACTTCACATACTGCACTAGCAACGGCGCCGGACGGTACTTTTCGCCTAGCGATTTGTGCAGGTATTCGAGGATGTGGAGCCTTGTGTCGAGGCCGACGAGATCTACCATTTCAAATGGGCCCATGGGATGATTGAGTCCGAGTTTGAGAGCCTTGTCGATGTCGGCCGCTGAGGCGACTCCTTCCTGCAGCATGTAGAACGCCTCGTTGCCGATCATAGCGTTGATGCGGCTCGTGATGAAGCCAGGGCTTTCTTTGATGACGACTACTTCTTTGCCCATCCGCTTGCCTACTTCCACCGCGGTCGCAAGCGTGTCATCGTCCGTTTCGAGGGCGCGAACGATTTCCAGCAACTTCATTTTGTGCACGGGATTGAAGAAGTGCATGCCCAGGATCTTTTTCGCGCGGTAGGTGACACTGGCAATTTCAGTGACGCTGAGCGAGGAAGTATTGGAGGCGAGGATCGTTGTCGGGCGGCTGATCTTATCGAGAAGCGTGAAAATCTCGATTTTCGATTCCATCTCCTCAGGGACGGCTTCGATCACCAGATCGGCTTCACGGGCGGCTTCTTCGACTGAGCCTGCGTATTCCAAACGCTTGAATGCGGCATCGGCATCGGCTGCGATGACTTTGTTGAGTTCGACCGCTTTGTCGAGATTGGCGCGAATTTCCGTTTCGGCCTTGCGCAGAGCGTTCGGCAGCAAGTCTTCGAGGATGGTGCGATAGCCACCGAGGGCGGCCGCGTGCGCTATGCCGCGGCCCATGATGCCGGCGCCGATGACAGCAATCGTCTGGACCGATGGCACCTACTTGTCCGCCTTCTCGAGGTCGGCAATGGCGGCGTTGAAAGAGTCAGCTGCCTTGTGCATAGCTTCTGCAAGGCGCTTGCGCTCTTCGGGGTTCATGCTGGGAATATAAATGCAAATACGGCGCAGGGTCGCCGTGATGTCTTCCACGTAATTCATTGCGCGAATCAGTTCACCAGTCGCTACTGCCATGAGGCTCCTCTTTCAGTCAGGATTGCGGTCGAACCTTCTATTGTGGAACGTGTGGACGAGTTTAGTAAAGCTGGCAGGGACACTTACTTTTTGACGTGATCCAGAACGAATGCGACCCGATCCTCGACTGAAACACGTGGGATCTCTACGAGTTCGTATTTCAGAGACGCGTAGGTTGTCAGCAGGGCATCATAGGTACGAATCGCCTCATCAAAGTCTTGCTTCCTTTCGAAGTCTTGACTGTAGATTTCGCGCCAGGGAGGAGTGACGAACACTTTCGGGCTATAGCGGAAGAGGGCAGCGGCATTGTTAACGTGGGCCGGCGCCGTAATGCCGACCAAGCGTAAATATCCCAGCACATCGGGAACGCCGCGGTCGAAAAAGACGGGGCCGGAGCTATGCTCGGCAGAGTGATACGAGCGCATGTCCCACGACAGCATCAACTCGGCGAAAAGCAGCGGATCGCTGCAAGGCAGAGCGAGGCCTTCGATGCGGATTTGGTCCTGAATGACTCCACGGCCTGCCTCGGGCGGGCAGGTGTATCCGCGCTGGCGCAGCGCTTCGATCATTGAGGTCTTCCCTGACCCGGGACCGCCGGTGACGACGTAAAAACGATCGGAATTGTTGTTCATTTCTGGAGCTTTCTAGTGTCGCTTATTTAACGATTTGCTTATAACTCTTTGAAAATACGCTGAAATCCCGGCGATCAATTCTTTTTATAGTGCAAGGCCCAACGTCCGGGAATCGAATACCCATGGCAGACAACCCTTTGAAACGATATATCTTCGCAAGCGATTTTGATCAGACGCTTACGTTCAATGACTCCGGATATGTGTTGGCCGAACTGGTCGGAATTCCCATTGATGAATTCGAGCGCAAGGCTAAAGGAATGGCCAAGATCAATCTTGTGCAGCAGGGAGCAGAACTCGCGTATCTGTTGCTGCACGATCCGGAATTCCGCGAGAAGGTTCGGAAGGAACATTTGCGCGAAGTGGGAAAGCGCATTCGCTTGAAGAGCGATATCAAACTTCTGTACCAGCTGCTAGATTCCGGCATTGACGGGCATCAATTCGATTTTTACGTTTTGTCGGCGGCGCCGGTGGAAATCGTACGCTCAGCGCTGGAGGATATCGTTCCGCCGGAACACATTTACGGAACCGAATTTCGCTACTCGCCATCGGGAGAGATCGACACGATCGTGCGCGCCACGGCTGGCTATGGGAAAGTTGCGGTGCTCGATAATCTGCTGGTCGAACAAGTGGCTGGACCAGATCATGTGATTTATACCGGCGACGGAAGCTCCGACCTTCACGTCATGCTGCACATCAATTCGCGTGATGGATTGACGATTGCAGTTTCGGAGTCGCGCAATGTTTCGCAGATTGCCAAGCGCACGGTCTTGAGCACGAGCGCACTTGCCGTGCTGGCGCCGATTCTCGAAGAAGTTGCCGGGTGGGAGCGGTATCGAATTCGCAACTTCTTCGAGGCGAATGGGATGCTGATCCAGGAGTGGGAGCGGGTACGGACGGACTGGCTTACAGTGCGCCCGGCTGCTGAGCCGTTACCGGAGGGCGCAGACGTAACGCCAAAGCTGGCCGCTGTAAACTTTTAAGGTTCCTCATGCTTCGTGACAAGAATCTAGTTCCGCTATCGCGACAGCATCAGCACGCGCTGGCGCTGTGCGTGCGCATCGAGCGCGCGTCGCCTATTTCGGAATCTGATCGGGCGCAGTGGCAGATGGAGATCGCGCAGCACTTTCGGGCGGAGATTCGGATTCATTTTGATGCCGAGGAACAATTTGTGTTTTCGGGGGCGCGGAGGTTTTCAGAACTAGATCTCTTGGTTGAGGTTCTACTGAGTGATCACGCCTGGCTGCGGGAGCGCTTTTCCAGAGCAGAGGCACAGAGCCTGGCCAGTGGAGAAATTGCGGAGTTCGCGCAGCGGCTTTCGGGACACATCCGGAGAGAAGAGCGGGAGTTGTTCGAGCGCTTACAGGAGGTGATGAATGGCGAGGAACTCGACGCGATGGGACGAAAATTAGAACAGCGGTTGAAAGATGCTGAGCAAGCTTGTGCTTTGCCGGTCAAGAAGCAGCAACTGTTGTAGCTCGCTCGCCCTTCGGGCTCGCGGGGCAGCCGAAGGCGGCTGTCCCCACGTACATAGAGGCGCTACGTGGAACTGACACCGTGGAGTTTGCGGAAATTCTGGGCGGACTCGCGGCCCATGTAACGATCCAGAACCGCGGGATCGGTTTGACGCAAATCGACTACGATCAAACCATCCAGAACGTTTGAGAATTTGCGATCCACATTAAAGGCCAGTAGCTTGCCACCGATTTTGGCATATTGGCGCAGTAAGATCGGCAAGCCCTTGCCGTCCACCTCGACGTCGGTGATCGGTTCTGAAAGCTCGTCGAGATCGCGGAGCGCGCGGCACATTACACGGCAATCCCAACGATGCAACAGGCTGGCGCGGAACGGGCGGCGGGGCTCGATCAGGCCTGCCAGGCTGTCGTCCTGTATGCGTGACTGGAAGAATCGGTAGATCATTTCGCGCGACGCTTTACTGTAGTCGTTGCTGATGCTCACCGCGCCGAACAGAATGGGAGTCTGGGGACGAGTTGTGATCAATCGGGCAATGCCCTTCCACAAGAGGAGCAGCGGAGCGTATTGGCGCTGATACTCCGGGCGAATGAAGGATCGGCCCAGTTCGAGCGCCGGGCCCAGCTTTTGAAATAAACTCTCGTCGTAGCGGAAGAGCGTACTGGTATAGAGACCTGCGATGCCGCGCTGGGCAACGATCTTCGCCGTGTCCCCGGCGCGGTATGCTCCGACTAGTTCTCGCCTTGACTTATTCCACAGGAGGACGTGCCAGTAATATTCGTCGAAGGAGTCCAGATCGCGGCTCTTGCCGGTGCCTTCCCCGGCACGCCGGAAGGTCAACTCCCGTGAACGCCCGATTTCGAGCAGCAAGTGTGGAATCTGGGACGCGGTTCCCAAATGCACAGAGAAGTCTGCGTTTTCTGCGAGGCATTGGTCCCCAGCGAGGTCCTGAATTTCGTTCAACAGCAATTGTTCGCGGACGGGATCGGCTACCGGTTCTTGAATCTTCGACGCTAGCTTCGAGCGAAACACCATCGGCCAGGGAGATTCGGTTTTCCGGCGGCGACTGAGCAAGTATGTGCGCCAGCGAAGGTATTCGATGGCTTCGCGGTCGCTTGGAATTGCTTGAACGGCGTCGATCGGTACGGGGCTGCCGACGCGCACTTCTACGGTCTTTCCTTCCTGCTTGAGAAATTCTTGCAGGAGAAATGCCGTGCGCAGCCGGGGATGGATCAAGCCCAGAAGCTGAAATCCCACGCCGTTATGTCCGCAGAAATAGACCGGGAGAGCGGTGGCTCCGGTGCGTCGGATCAGGCGCACCGCGGTATCGTTCCAGGCTGGATCGACAACCTGTCCTACGGGGACATGCCACTGGGAAACTTCTCCCGCTGGGAAGATGGCAAGCATGCCGCCTTGCTCGAGCCATGCGAGAGCGGCCCGAATCGCCTTGCGGTTCGATTCGATGGAACGGTCGGTCTGAAAGGGATCGACAAAGATGCAATTGTGCTGCAGTTCGGGGACATCAGCCAGGAGGAAATTTGTGAGGATCTTGACGTCGGGGCGCACGCGGGTGAGGAGGACGGTTAGAAGAGCGCCATCGAGAACGCCATAAGGGTGATTCGCGACAACCACGACAGGACCGGTCGCCGGAATACGCCCGCGATCCGCAGAGTGGACTTGCAGATCAACGCGCATTTCGGCGAGAAGACTTTCGAGGCCGAATCCATGCGGAGAACGCTGCACTCGACGATACAGATCTCTCACTTTGTTGACTGGTGCCAACTTCCCGGCCAGTCCGTGAAAATGTGCAACATGCGACAGGATTTCGCCTTGCGTTTCATTCGACTGTAGCTGGTTTGAGGGCATGGTATATCCATATCGAAAACTGGTTTCGAGGGTATGAAGAGCAAATTAATTTCTAATGAAATCAAACACGTGAACCACGAAGGACACGAAGTCACACGAAGGAAAGCTAAGCAGGATAGTAACCAGCAGTAACCATGATTCAGATCGGCGAGTGGCCTGCTTACGTTTCCAGGCGGTAGCGCGTCTCGGCTAGTGCGTAGAGTCTTCGCCAGACGAGGCGATTGATGGTGACTACCGAAGCCGCCATCATGATGGTGGCAGCGAGGAGCCGATCGAAGTTGCCACTGTCGGTCGCCTGACTGATGGTAGCTCCGAGGCCGATGGTGGTGTAGATGTGGCCTTTGAAGTGGAAGTACTCGGCTACGATGCTCGCATTCCATGCGCCGCCCGATGCCGTCACCAAGCCAGTAACCAGGCAGGGAAAAATGCCTGGCAAGATCAGCTTTTTCCAGCGCTCGATCCCTTCGAGGCGGAAAACCGAGCAGCACTCCTTCAGGTCCGTCGGGATCGCGATAGCGCCAGCGATGACGTTAAACAGGATGTACCACTGCGTTCCTAATAATAGTAGAGCGATGGACCCTAAGCCAAGCCCTCCGCCGATCTTGATCAGCAGAAGTAGCACTACTGGGAAAAGAGCGGTCGCGGGGACGGAAGCAGCAATCTGCGCCAGGGGCTGCGCAATTCGCGCCAAGCGCGGATTGAATCCGATGGAGACTCCGACGGGAATGGTCCACAAAGCACCGAGCAGAAGAGCGAGATTCACGCGCAGGAACGTTGAGACCAGTCCAAGACCTGCTTCCTGGAGGTCGGTTTTGTGCAGTCCGGTGAGCACCATCACGATCCGCACAACTCCATAAGCCAAACCGGCAACTACCGCGACGGCAACGGCACGGGTAAGCCATGTCTTCCAGGCATCTGGTTCTTTGATTTCTCCGGCAGTTCTCTGCTGCGAGAAGAACATCATCAGACGTTCGCGTAACGGTTGCACCGTTCGGCTGCGAAGGTGCTCCAAGCCACGTGAATGCCGGAACAAGTTGAGGACCCACGAGCGAGGAGCATCATTGCTCTCGACCTGCTCGATTTTGAACTTCTCTGCCCACGCGATCATAGGGCGCCAAACGAACTGATCGAGCAAGACAATTACCGTGATCATGGTGGCGATGCCCCAAAGAATCGACCGTGTGTCGCCTGCGCTGGCTGCGGTTTGCAGATACGATCCGAGCCCGGGAAGACGGAAGTCTCGCGCGCCGAGGACAAACATCTCGCAGGCCATGAGAAAGAACCAGCCTCCGGCAACCGACATCATGGAGTTCCAGACCAGGCCGATTGCCGCATAGGGAAGCTCCATCTCGATGAAACGCTGCCACCAACTGAAGCCGTAAATCTTAGCTGCTTCGCGCATCTCCTTAGGGATGCTCTTCAACGAGGCATAAAAACTGAATGCCATATTCCAAACCTGGCCGGTAAAGATGAGCAGAATCGCGCCTGCTTCGACTCCAAGCTGTCGGCCTGGAAATAGCGCCACCATGGCCAGCATCACACCCGGCAAGAAGCTTAAGACTGGAATCGACTGAAGCACGTCGAGCAGTGGGATCATGAATCGCTCGGCCTTCGGGTTATACGCGGCGATGTATCCGTAGACGAGGGTGAATACCAGGCTGAGAGCATAAGCAAAGGAAATGCGGAGCAGTGAGTATCCGGCGTAGGCAGGCAGCGCCCAGAGGCTGCGTGAGATTTCCACTTCTGGTGTGAAGGGCCCCAGCCAGGTGCGTCCGACTTCGAGCACTCCGTAGAAGAGTGCTAGAGCGGCAGCGAACATCAGCAGATCGGGGAGATACGAGATTTCGAGCGTAGGGAGTTGCGCCCAAAGACGGTACGCTGAGAACCCGCGGAGGCTGATGGTTGGCTTCTTCATTTCTCACCTGGAATCTTCAAACCAAAATCTTGAAACGCAGAGGCCGATGAGAAAGGCGGTCGAGAGCGCAGAGAGAATCTGAGTCGGATTCTCACGTCTGCGCCGGTGGCTCTGTCAGGAGCAGCAGGTTTTTCTCGCGGTCGTAGTCGAAAATTTCCGCATAGCGTCCCCAGTTCAGGGCTGTTTCAAATTGCCGCTGTACTTCATCTTCGGCGAAGTGTTCGTCGAGAATGTCGTGAAAGAATTCGTCGGCAATGGAGTGATCCGCTTTCCGCTTCAGGATGCTGTCAATCTGTTTGAGGATGGTCACATGCTCGAGTGAGGCCTGACGGAACAGCACTTTGCGGCGTTGAATGTCGGCACCAGCAAATTCGATCCCTTGCTGCGTGATCTGGACATCACCCTCTTTCAGAAGAGCGTAACCGAGGAGTACGCAAGCCTCGAGAATTGGCAGCAAATCCTCCACATCCATGGCCAGTTCTTCGGAAAGGCGGAACAGATCTTCGCGGCCGCCGCGATCGCGGAGCAATTCGAGCAAGCCGGCAATGCCGCCGACACGCGCATGCGGCAGCATCTGGTAGCGGGCAGTCCGAATGGGAGCTTCCTGTTTCTTGAATGCTTCTTTTACAAGCCCGCCGGGAGGCAGGATGATCTCGGCAGTTGTCTCGGCGTCGGGCAGTGTGTGCTCGGAGTCGGGCTCCGTCATCACCTTGTACACGTAGTCGACCAGTTCCACAAAGCGCGCTGATTTTCGGTCGCGAGGATGCTTGAGGCGAATATTAAAATCGGAGCGGACGCGGGCTGGATTCCTGCCCAGAACCATGACCCGATCGGCCAGCATGACCGCCTCTTCGATGTTGTGAGTCACGATGAAAATGGCGCTGGTGGGCATCTTTTTGTTCAGCCACAGTTCGAGCAGTTCGTTGCGGAGATTCTCGGCAGTCAGGACATCAAGCGCGGAAAATGGCTCATCCATGAAGAGAACTTCTGGTTCAACCACGAGGGCACGGGCGAATCCGACCCGCTGCTTCATTCCTCCTGAAAGTTCCTTCGGATACGCGGTCTCGAAGCCATCCAGTCCGACGGTATCGAGTGCGCGCAAGGCTCTCTTGTGACGCTCGACTTCAGGCACGGCCTTGGCCTCAAGCGGCGCCTCAACATTCTGGATAACGGTCAGCCAAGGAAAGAGTGCGAAGCTCTGAAATACGATGGCGACATTTGGTGTTTGCCCGTTCAGCGGCTTTCCATGCCAGAGAAGCGTTCCCGAGGAGGGTTCCGATAGACCAGTCAAGATGCGGAGCAGCGTGGACTTGCCGCATCCCGAAGGCCCGAGCAGAGCGATGATCCTGCCCGGTTCAATCGCGAGATTGGTCGCACCGACAACCTGGATGCGTGTTCCGTCTGACTGCGGGTAAGACTTCTCGACCGCGACGGCTTCGATGATGGCTTCGCTCACACTCGGGCTCCGATAGTTCTATACACGATTTCTGAGGCGGATTGCGACGATGTAACAATTTATTCACATGGGAAATCGTCGGTGGTCGTTTGTCGTTGGTCGTTCGCTAAAAGCCGACAAGTGACGAGCTATCAGGCGAAGAATCGGTCGTTGGAATGATCTGCGAATGGCTTCGGCAAGCGATCGCTGATTTCCGCCAGGAGCGCCAGCTTGGAGGCGTGTTCTCCGTTCAACTGATTCTCCTGAAAGCGCCACCGCCAGTTACCACCATGAAGGCTCGGAGTGTTCATGCGGGCCTCGCTGCCGAGGCCGAGCACGTCTTGCACGGGCACTACAGAGAGACAACCGGGAGAGCTCTGTGCCGCGCGGATAAATGCCCAATGAATGCCGTCTTCAGAGTGTCCGAGATACGCTTCGGCATTGCGGCGTTCGTGGTCTGCCGCGCCCGAACTCCACCAACCCTGAACGGTGTCATTGTCATGGGTGCCGGTATAAATGACCTTGCCCGCGGAGCGATGCGGCAGGTACATGTGAGCGCCTTCGTCGCCGAAGCCGAACTGGAGAACTGCCATTCCTGGGATCTTCAGGCGATCGCGCAGCGCGTGCACCTCAGGCGTGATGTAGCCCAGGTCTTCGGCAAAGAACGGCAATCCGCCGAGCGATTCACGTAGTTGCGAAAACAGATCATCTCGTGGTCCATCGACCCAATGGCCGTTGACGGCAGTGGGATCGTGCGCGGGTATCTCCCAGAACTGGTCGAATCCCCGGAAGTGATCGAGACGGATGTAGTCGCAATTCTGGGTAGCCCATCGCAGCCGCTGCACCCACCATTGGTAGCCCCGCTGCTTCATCACATCCCAGCGGTAAAGGGGATTTCCCCAGCGCTGTCCAGTCTTGCTAAAGAAATCTGGAGGAACTCCGGCCACGACTTCCGGTTCGAGGTTCGCGTCGAGGCGGAACAGCTCCGGGTGAGTCCAGACATCAGCACTATCGTGATTTACGAAAATGGCGACGTCGCCGACGATGCGGACCGCGCGTTCGGCGCAATAGGCCCGCAGGGCATGCCACTGCTCGCAGAAGGCGAACTGCAGAGCTTTACGAACACGAATACTGTCGGCGAGTTCCTGCTGGGCATTGTTGAGGGCCGCGGACTCACGGGAAGCTAATCCTCGGGGCCACGAGTTCCACGCGGCCAGTTTGTGACGGGCGCGCAGAGCGTCGAAGAGGACGAAATCGTCGAGCCACCACGCGTTCTCGGCGCAGAAGGATTCGAAGCGGCCGAGTGCTTCCTGGGATGCGCGCCGGAGAAATCCGTGACCGGCTTCAAACAGCAACGGCATCTTTTGCGCGAAAACCTGTTCGTACTCGACCGCGCCCGAACTGGGCAGAAGGGCGTCCAGTTGGCGGCGATCGATCCATCCGAAATCCGCCAGACGTTCCAGGCTGATCAGCAGAGGATTTCCTGCGAACGCCGATGTCGAAGAATAAGGAGAGTTCCCGTAACCGAGAGGTCCAAGAGGCAGCACTTGCCAGACGCCCTGGCGTGCGGAGGCAAGGAAATCTACGAAGCGGTACGCGGTGGGCCCAAAATCGCCGATACCACCGCGAGAAGGCAGGGACGTGGGATGTAACAGGATGCCAGCGGCACGGGCAAAAGACATGACACCGCCGCTACATTCCTGATTCGCTGCCGGAGCGCATGAGGATTTTGAGTTCTTCTTCGTTTCGCTTGATTTTGCCAGACTTGGTGAGTTCGTCGATCAGGTTCGAGACGAAGAGAGCGAACCGCTCCTGCTGCTTCTGCTGCAACACTGAATCGCGAATCTGGTCGCGCTTGGAGGAGTAGTCCGCCTCGGTAGGTTGCTGGTTCTGCAGAATTTGAAGAACGGCCGCGTCACCGCCGCTGCTGATGGGCCCTGTGATTTCACCAGGCTTCATAGTAAAAGCAACGGAGGCTTGTCCGGACATGGAGCCTACATCGGGTACCTGTCCATCGGGCGGAACTAGGTCGCTAGTCTTCATGGCGGCGCCCAGTTCTTTGGCGGCTTTCTTCAGGTCGTGAGTGTTCTTCGCGCGGTCGGAGAGCTCTTGAGCCTTCTGGGTCAGAAGAGTTCTCGACTGCTCGGTTTTGAATTCGTCTTCAACTTTCGTGCGGATTTCGTCGAAAGTGGGAGTAGCCGGCGGTTTGGTCGCCAACAGTTCGTATACAACGCTTCCCTGCGATGAGGAGGCGAGATCTGGAGGCGATTTTTCCTGCGCGGCGAATACCGATTCCATGAACTGGGGAGAAGGCCCCAGTCCCGGCAGCATGTCGCGCCGGCCAAAGAAATCTGAGGTGATGACGGGCACGTTGTGTTTCGCGGCAGCCGCGTCAAGGCCTTGAGTTTTCGCGTCCTTCAACAACGATTCGGCTTGCTGCTGGGCAACCTGCTGCGCTTTCTGGTGCTTAAGAATCGGCTCGATCTCTGAGTTTACCTCATCAAGCGGCTTGACGTGGGCGTCCTGCTTGTCGTCAATGCGGATGATGTGAAAGCCGAAGGTTGCGCTGCGGACGAGGTCGGGAACCAGGCCTTTGGGGCTGGAGAAGATCGTCTTGTCGAATTCTGGAACGGTCTGACCCTTTCCAAGCCAGCCCAGTGCTCCGCCTTGCTTTCCGCTGCCAGGGTCCTCGGAATATTTCTTGGCCAAGTCTTCAAAACTTGCGCCGCCCTTGATTTGCTTCAGGATATCTTCGGCACGGCGCTGAGCTTCGGCCACACCCTTATCGTCGACTTTACCGTCCGGACCGGGCGTAGGCGTCTTAATGAGAATGTGACTGACTTTGACCTGTGCCGGCAGGCTGTATTGCTCGCGGTGGTCGCGGTAGTAGCTGGCGAGATCTTCTGGCGTCACCTGAACGCTGGCTTCCACTTTGTTGCTGTCGATGACGGCATATTTCACCTTGCGCCTCTCGGGAATCGAGTTGTTGTAGGTGGCAAGGTGGCTCTGATAAAAAGCCTTCAGTTCGGTGTCGGTCGGGTGCAGTCCTTTCTTGAGGTCTTCCTGCTTCAACACCGCGTAATCGAACTTTACTTTCGTATTCTGCTTCAGAAACTGCTCGTGAATCTCGTTCTCACTGACGCTCGCGCTGTTGGTGATCAGCGCCTGCAGTTTGGTTAAGACAATGTCCTTTTGAACGGAATCTTCAAACTCCGCTACGCTGAGTTGGGCATTCTGTAGCATCCCCTTGTATTCCTGCTCCCCGATAAAGTTGCCGCCGGGGAAGAAGGTGGCGGCATAGCGGCCGTGCTGCAGTTCGTCGAGAACTTCCTGTTTGTTGGCGCGCAGGCCAATACGATTCGCTTCGTCGAGCAGCGCTTGGCGGGTGATCAAACGTTCGACAGCCTGCTGGGTCGCCTGTTGCATCAGAAAAGGCCTGATCCTGGCCGCCATCTCGCCATACTGAGCGGCTTGCTGATCAGCGGCCTGCTTGGCTGTCCTGCTTACCTCGTCAGTAGAGATGTCTTGGCCGTTGACCTTGGCGATGACCCCCTTGCCAGTACCGCCGCTGAACGTGTCAGACCCAAGGCCGCCGGGAATCAGGGTGATGACCATCGAGGCGCAAATCAACAGGAGCAGCGCTGCGAGAATATACTTCGTCGTCTGACCAGATTTTTGCAGAAAGCGAATCATTTTCTTATCACTCCAGAGTGGGGAGGCGAATTTTCAATTATAAACTACGCTGCCGAAATTGACTTCGCCTTTAAAAACCCTCGGGAGAGGGATGAACAACGTGATCTGGGCCAGGCCATGTGACACAGAGCGTGATTTATGGCTTCGGCGATTCATTCTGAAAATGGGCTATTGAAACGTATTAATATACGTGTTATCCGTTTCAGCGACAGAAATTCCACGAGTTCCATGCCGAACGACGGTCTGCGTCCGCAAAGGAGCAAAATGAAATCTGGTAAACAGGCAGCAGTCATTGCATTTCTTCTGACTCAAGTTCTTTTTCTTCCGTGTATCGTCGCGCAACAAAAAACCAAGCCCGCCAATGGCGCCATGACCCAAGGTGAGGCCAAACTCGCACTGCGAGAGGGATGGACATTGCAGACCTCGGCGAAGGTCGAGGCCAAGGGAGAAGTTATCTCAACACCTCAGTTCTCGCCAAAGGGATGGCATGACGTCACCGTTCCGACGACGGTTGTGGCCGCTCTCGTGAAGAATAAGACACTTCTGGATCCCTTCCCGGGAATGAATTTGCGGAGTTTTCCAGGCGTGAACTACCCCATCGGCGGGAATTTCTCGAACATTGCAATGGCGACGGACAGTCCTTACGCGGTTTCGTGGTGGTACCGCAAGGCGTTCACGGTCCCGGCGTCCTACAAAGGAAAAACGATCTGGTTGAAGTTCAACGGGATCAACTACCGCGCCAACATTTTTCTAAATGGGAAACTGATCGCGAACTCGGATGACGTTGCCGGAGCGTGGCGGACCTATGAGTTCAACATTACCGCCGGGGCCAAAACTGGCGCGGAGAACGTTCTGGCGGTGCAGGCATTTGCTCCTACGGAGCATGATCTCGCGATCACGTTCGTGGATTGGAACCCCGCTCCCCCGGACAAGAATATGGGACTTTGGCGCGAGGTCTATCTGACTACAAGCGGTCCAGCGGCGATGCGATATCCCACTGTGGTTTCCAAGTTGAATCCGCCGGCGAATGACAGTGCGCAGCTTACTGTTACGGCGCAGTTGAAGAATGGCACCGATCAGCCAGTGAAGGGCAAGCTGAAGGGACAGATTGAAAACGTAACCTTTGAACAGGATGTCGATCTGGCAGCGAACGAAGCCAAGGACGTGACGTTCACTCCCGACAAATTCTCGCAGTTGGTGTTTTCGAATCCGCGATTGTGGTGGCCGGCGCAGATGGGTAAGCCCGACCTGTACAAGCTGAGTATGCAATTTGAGGTAAACGATGCGGTCAGCGATCATGCGAATTCTGAGTTCGGCATCCGTGAAATTACGTCAGAGGTTAACTCGGTCGGAGGCCGGCGCTTCCAGATCAATGGCAAGAACATTCTGATTCGCGGCGGCGGCTATACGCCCGACATGATGCTGCGCGAGAATTCGCAGCGCATGCACGACGAGTTCCGCTATGTCGAGGACATGGGGTTGAACACGGTTCGACTCGAAGGCAAACTTGAGACCCAGGAATTCTTTAATATTGCCGACAAGAAAGGCATTCTGGTGATGGCCGGTTGGTGCTGCTGTGATTTCTGGGAGCGCTGGCCGAAGTGGCAGCCGAAGGACTTCGAGATTGCCAAGCAATCGCTGCGCGATCAGATCTACCGGCTACGCAGCCATCCGGCACTGGTCATGTGGCTGAACGGCAGCGACAATCCTCCGCCCCCGGATGTGGAACAGATGTATCTCGACATCGAGAAGGAGCTGCTCTGGCCAAATCCTACCGTTTCGTCGGCAACCGGAAAGAAGACGAGCGTGACCGGCGACAGTGGCGCAAAGATGAGCGGCCCGTACGAGTACGTCGCTCCGAGCTACTGGGAGGTCGATACGCCTGAGGGCCAGCCCGGGCGCAAGCTATGCAATCCCGGAGGGTGTGGCGGAGCGTATGGATTCAATACTGAAACGAGCATGGGACCCGCGGTTCCGCCGGTGGAGAGCATTCGCGCCATGGTCGGCAAGGACCACATGTGGCCGATCGACGACGTTTGGAACTATCACGCGGGCGGCGGCGAATTCAAAACCATCGGCGTTTTCAGCGAGGCGCTGGCGAATCGCTATGGCAAGTCGGACAACGTGAATGACTTCGCGATCAAGTCGCAGATGCAGACCTACGAAGGCGTGCGCGCGATGTATGAGGCATACAGCCGCAACAAGTATCAGTCGACCGGCGTGATTCAGTGGATGCTCAACAACGCCTGGCCTTCGATGATTTGGCACCTGTACGACTATTACCTGCGTCCGGGGGGCGGATACTTCGGGGCCAAGCGAGCGATGGAAGCTCTACATCCGGTTTACGGTTATGACGACCACTCGATTTGGGTGGTCAGCAGCCAGTACATCGATGTGAAGGGGCTGAAGCTGATCACGAAGATCTACAATCTGGACGCTACAGAGAAATTCACACAAGA
>Ga0070712_100000915_pt1 | contig 17691 bp, 14 predicted proteins | sample LARL81metaG_FD_71396 | JGI IMG/M metagenome (GOLD analysis project Ga0070712, IMG submission 71396) | Corn, switchgrass and miscanthus rhizosphere microbial communities from Kellogg Biological Station, Michigan, USA - LAR L8-1 metaG | ecosystem: Host-associated > Plants > Roots > Rhizosphere ...
CGCTTGTTGGCGAGAGCTTCCGGAATGTTGATGTTGGTCGCAGCCAGAATGCGGACGTCGACTTTGATGACGGAGCGGCTGCCCAAACGCGAGAACTGCTGGTCCTGCAGAACGTGAAGGAGCTTGGCCTGCAGGCTGGGCGGCATTTCGCCGATCTCGTCGAGCAGGATCGTGCCCTTGTTGCAGAGCTCGAACTTGCCAGGCTTGGGATGCGTGGCGCCGGTGAAGGCACCCGCCTCGTAGCCGAACAACTCGCTTTCCAGCAAGTCGGCCGGAACGGCAGCGCAATTCACTTTCAGAAATGTGCGGTGTGCGCGCGGCGAGAGCTTGTGCACAAGGCGCGCGAGAACTTCTTTTCCGGTGCCGCTTTCGCCGAGCATAAGCACAGGGATGTCGACGTTGGCGACCAGCGCGGCCTGCGAGCGGATCTTGCGCATCGCTGGGCTGGCGGCCACGAAGAAAACGTCGTCACACAATTCTTCGACTTCCCCGGCGTACGCCTGTTGATTCTTGCCGAGACACTGATCGATGACAGCGTCGAGTTCTGCCTTCTGGAACGGCTTGGTGAGGTAATCCTGTGCGCCCAGGCGCATGGCTTGGACGACCTTGCGAGTGTCGCTCACGCACGAGAGCATGACGACTTTCACGCCGGGCTTGATCTGCCGCAGTTGTTCGAGGGTCTCCAGGCCATCGATGCCGGGCATAAGCACGTCGAGCAGCACCATGTCAGGCTCGAGGCCCTTCTCCACGCGCTGCAGCGCTTCTTCGCCGGTCGAGGCGGTTTCCACTTTGTAGTCGTCCACTTCGAGCAAGGTCCGGATGTACCGGAGCATTCCCGGTTCATCATCGACCAGCAGAATGTTGGTCGTTTCACTCATTTCGTTTTCCCTTTGGCGGAACTGTTGAGGGAGGGTTTGAGAGGCACGAGAAACGAAAACTTGGATCCCGCACCGATTTCGCTTTCGACCCAGAGCTTGCCGCCCATGCCGTTCACGAGCCGACGCGCAATGGCCAGGCCAAGGCCCATTCCGTCGGACTGATTTTCATTGCTGGGCAGGCGGAAGAAGTCATCGAAGACTTCCACATGATACTCCGGTGGAATGCCGGGCCCGGTGTCGGCCACACTGACCTTCACAGCGTTGGGAGTACTAAGAGGCTGGCGGCGGCGTTCTTTTTCCACGCCGGGCTTGGTGGCGCCGCGGCGTTCCCACATGTAGGGTTCCGCATGCAGCCAGACAGTGCCGCCGGAGGGCGTGAACTTGGAAGCGTTCTCCAGCAAATTCGAAATCACTCGCTGAATCTTCGCCGAGTCGAACGGAAACGGCACCAGCTTGTCGTTGGCGAGAAAGTAGAGCGCGAGGCCCTTCTCCTGGAAGCGGTGCGACCACAAGCGACAGACTTCCGAGAGGCAGGCGTTGACGTCGCCCTGCTCGTATTGCATCCGGAGTTCCCCGGTCTCGAGCACGGTGTAAGACAAGAAATCCTGAATGAAGTGTTGCAGCCTTTGTCCGCTGGATTGCATGTCGCCGATGACTTCGCGCTGGCGTTCGTTGAGCGGGCCGAGTTTTTCGCTCTGCAGCAATTCGACGTAGCCGTTCAAGATGGCTAAAGGTGTCTTGAGGTCATGCGCCGCCGAGGCGAGCGCGTTGGTCGTGCGCCGGTATCGCTCGGAAAGCTGGTTGTAGTTTTGAAGCAAATCTTGCGGATAGTCCATACCTTCCCCGCCTTGCAAGGGAGCAGGAGCGTCGGAGCGAGGATCAGTACCCCTTTCCGGCACTACTGCATGGGAAAGACATACGTTATCCGGGTTCGCAGCCATAGGCAGAGACACTCTTGGCTTAGTTAACGGGGAGGGAACAAAAGAACTCACTCACAGCGCGTTTGGGGATGACGTACTGAAATCGTAGGATGGGTGTCCACGAAAGTCAACGAAAATGCACCGGAATTGCCACACAAGGGTAAATGATTGCACTTTTCAACAGCTTAGAGATGCCCCTCTAGAATACCCAAAGAAACACGGAAGAAATCCCGCGAACAAGCCGAAATCCGGTGCAGAGAGCGTCGTTTCGTGCGCGAATCTGGGCTTGTCAAGGGTGGAAGCAGGTGGTTCAAAGGGTTGTACATAGATTTGGCCCATCAGGTGCGAACCAGTCTGTGTAAAATCACGAGTCTCAGGAGCAGCACCTTGGTTCGACTCAGGCCCGAAAAGGAGCGTCGGAAGTGGACGCGACTGCCATTGGCGATTCCTGTATTCGTGCGCAGCCGGGACGACAAGGGCAAGGAATTCCTGGAGTTCGCCACTGCATTGAACGTCAGCGCGGGGGGAGCACTGGTAGCTGTGCGACGGTCCCTGCCAAAGGCGGCGCCGGTGTTGCTCGAGATCCCCAGTGCGCCCCTGGCAGCGACCACCGGCCTTCCCAGGGCAGCCCGGACTCTGCGTGCGCGGACCGTACGCGTCCACCACTCCGAGGGATACCATCTACTCGGCTTGAAGTTCTCCCGCCCCCTCCTCAACGGCACGCCCAAGGCCGCATCTCGAAGAGGGAAACTTGGTTCTGCAGTGTGAAAATTTTTTCCTACAGTTTTGTCCGGTTTTCACAGCTGGAGCTAGTCTTGCCGTGACCGGGGAATCTCCGTCGCCATACCCCATAAGCCCCGTAGAACAAAGGGCATAGGCTTGGGTTTTCCATTCCACGATTCTCCGTACGACGTTTGGCGTGCGGGGTGCACATACAACTGCCGGACGGGACAAGTCCCGCCATTAAAGCTATGACAACGACAAATTCTGTCAGTTCTCTTGTGCAATCGATTGGCGAAATTCCCCCCGAGCCTATTGTGTTTGGGCGTTCGGACGCCATGCAGGCCCTGCGTGCACGCATGGACAAAGTGGCCGCCGCCAACGTCCCCGTGCTGATCCACGGCGAGAGCGGCACAGGCAAAGACATCATCGCCCGCATGATTCACGGGCGCTCGCCCTGGAAGTCGGGACCCTACGTCAAGGTGAACTGTCCCGCCATCCCGGGAACCTTGCTGGAAAGCGAATTGTTCGGATACGAGAAAGGCGCGTTTACGGGGGCTTACGGCACCAAGCCAGGCCGCGTCGAACTGGCGCACCGCGGGACTCTGTTTCTGGACGAGATTTCGGAACTCGACTTGGCACTGCAGTCGAAGCTGCTGCAGCTTCTGCAGGACGGGCAGTTCTGCAGGATCGGCGCGCAGGAAGACAAGAAAGTAGAAGTCCGAGTGGTGTGCGCGACCAATCGTGTTCTGGAAACCGAAATCGAAAATGGGACGTTCCGCCAGGATTTGTTTTATCGCATTAACGTTGTCAATCTCGCGTTGCCTCCGTTGAGGGAACGGCGAGGTGACATCGAGGACCTGGTGACCTACTTCCTCGAGTACTACAACCGCAAGTACAACTGCCGCGCAAAATCGCTTTCGAATGAGTTGATGAGTGTGCTGCAGAAGTATCACTGGCCGGGCAACATCCGTGAGCTCGAGAATCTGGTGAAGCGCTATGTGATCCTCGGCTCCGAAGAAGTAATTTCCGGCGACCTCGTGACGCGGCAACAGGACTACTTCAATCCCGAGATCAATCTCGACGGGCCGATCTCGCTGAAGAAGCTGACGCGGCAGGCGACGCGGGAACTCGAGCGCAAAGTGATCTTGAAAGTGCTCCAGGCGAATCACTGGAACCGGAAGCAAGCAGCGCGCGCGCTGAGCATCAGCTATCGCGCACTGTTGTATAAGATCCGCGATGCGGGGCTGCCGTCGAATCGAGCTGTACGGCGCCGCGAAGGTGCCAATACCGGAATCGCAGCCGACTGACGGCAAGTCGGTTGACAGGCTCACTAACACCGTGGACGAAAAATCAGGCGCAGCAAGGGAAACTTAAAAACCTTGCTGCGCTTAGTTTTTTGGGTCTGTGGAAAGACGGAAAACCGGACGAAGGGAAGTTGTGTTCCTGCGCAGGGCTTTGCACCTTTAGTATCAACGAAGTAACGTTACCTACCCTAAATGCCTGATTAGATGTGTGTTCTTTACCGCACCCTTTGGTATGATGGGTGCTCTACTGTGTGCGGGTGCAGTTGTATCTCTTACCCCCTACGAGATGCGATACCCAAAGCGGTCTCACTCCCCCGGAGGCCGGCGATTCGGAACCTTCCTAGGAGGCAGTAAATTCAATGGTTAAGAAAGTATTATTGCTGGCTGTTCTGGCACTGGCCCTGCCAATGGCAGCTTTCGCAGACAGCAGCATCGACATCACTAATCGCGGGGGTACGCTTTCGGGGAATGCAAGCGGCCTTTCCCTGACCGGCTCCACGCTGATCAGCTACGGCAGCGCTGTCGGATCAAACCTCGGTTCACTCACCTTCACGACGGGTGCCTTTACGAGCGGCAACGCTCAGGCAGGTGGCACACTCGCGGCGGGCGGCAGCTTCGTAATCACGGGCAACGGCACCAATGGCGTTCCTAATGGCGTGGTTTTCAGCGGCACCTTCACCTCGCCAGTTAGCTGGAACCTAGTAACGTTGGGAAACGGCACCCACAACTACACCCTGAGCGGTGGCTTGGTTAGCGCTACTGGACAGGTTGGAGCGACCGTGCAACTTACGGTCAATACGGGCAAGGGCTTCTTCAACGGAAGCACGACCCTTTCGAGCGGCGACACCAACCTCTCCGTTCCTGAGCCGGGCACGCTGAGCCTGTTCGGAACAGGTTTGATTGGTTTGGCTGGTGCCATCCGGCGCAAGCTGAGCTTGTCCTAGTTCGTCACGCAATAGATCGACTCCTGAACCACGAAACCCGCCGCGGGGATGCGGCGGGTTTTGCTTTTGGGCTAAGAGCATTGAGCTGCGAGACTCGAGCAGAACGAGTTATGGAGCTTTTGAACGCGGAGCTTGGAAATGGATCCTCTCCCAACCATCGTGGCGATGCGCTGTGCCCGTGCGTCGCCGATCGCGCAATTGTTCCGCGGTGCGAGGGCGGGGACGCCCTCGCGACTGCCGGCGAGACGCCGGCGCTACTTTCGGTTGCGAGTTTAGCTGCCGGATTGCTGCGGCTGAGCCTGTTGGGCCTGACGCAGGTGCTGCTGAAAAGTGGGATCGTTCGGCACTTTTTTCAGGGCTTCCTTGAACAAGTCAATCGCAGTTGGGTAGAGGCCTTTCTTGTAATAGGCCCAACCTAACGTGTCGGCAGCGTTCGGGCTGTCGGGCATCAGGCGACGCGCGGTTTGCGCAAGCGAGATCGCCATGTCGATGTTTCCACCCTGCTGCAGCATTACGTACGCGAGGTTGTTCGACGCCACCGGATTGTCCGGTTGAATGGTCAGAGCCTTCTGATACATGCCGCGCGCGTCATCCCACTTTTTCTGTCCTTCATAGAGCTCGCCCAGCAAGATGTAGAAAGAGACCTCGTTGGGATTGTCCTTGAGCGATTGCTGGAAGGTGGCGATGGCTTTGTCGGTCGACCCCTGAGCATTCAGGACTTGGCCGAGTTTCAGAAGCGCGTCGGAGTTTTTCTTGTCGAGGTCCGCGGCCTTGCGCAAGGCGGTTTCCGCGGCTGCGTAGTCCTTCTTGTTGTTGAACAGAACCGTGCCCAGAAGGTCGTAGAAAGCGCTGCTGTTGGGCACCTTCGCAATCTGCGCGTTGGCGGCGGCGACGGCCTGGTCGGTCTGCTTTTGCGCGAGGTAGGCATTCATCAGGCCGCCGAGCGCGTCCGAATTCGAGGGATCGACATCGAGGGCTTTCTGATAAGCCTTGATCGCGGGATCGTATTGCTTCTGCAGCAGCCGCAGGTTGCCCATCTGAACGAAGCCAATCGGGCTCTGAGGCGCCACCGAGATGGCTTTGGTGATGTCCTGCTCAGCATTCGGAAACTGTTTCTGGTTGACGTCGGCGATGCTACGCATGGCGTAGCCGTCGGGAGAGTTGGGCTGAGCCTGAATGATGGTGGTTGCGATCTGCCGGAGGCTATCCCAATCGTTCTTACGCACGGAAACGGCAGCCAAAGCGCGTTGCGCCTCGATGAGATCGGGCTTCAGGCGCACTGCGTTGCGCCATTCGCTCTCGGCGCGCGACAGACTGCCCTGCTGGTCAAAGGCCAGGCCCAGATGATAGTGCGCCACGGCGTTGTCAGGGTCGCTCTTGAGCGCGCTCTGTAGCGCGTTGATGGCCTCGTCGAGATGGCCATCGCGCATTTTGATTTGCCCCTTGTAGATGAGGGCTTCGTTGTCTTGCGGGCTAGCCTTCAGGATTTCTTCGTCCAGCCTGCGGGCTTCATCCAGGCGATTCTTGAGGATCAGCAGCTGGATGTAGTTTTTCTTGGTCTGAATGTCTTTGGGATGATCTTTGTAGACGGCCTCGTATTCAGTGACCGCTTTGTCGAGGTCGCCGGTGGCGAAATAAAAATCGCCCAGCATACGGTAGCCGACGGGATTGTCGCCCAAGTCTCGCTTCGACTGCTTGAGGAAGGACTCGGCATCAGCCTTCTTGCCTTCCATCATGTAGAGCCGGACGAGCGCGGAACGCGGATCGGGACTTTTGGGATCGAGCGTTATGGCGTGCTTGAACTGCTCTTCAGCTTCCGGCAGCCGGCCGCGCGTCTGGTAGAAGCCGCCGAGCGCAAGCTGTGCGTTCATCGCCTTGGGATCGAGGGTCGCAGCCTTCTTGAGGCTGGTCTCCGCGGCGTCGTACTGCTGGGCCTCGATCTGCAACATGGCCAGGTTCAGGAAGGCTTCGGAGCGATTCGGATCGAGTGCAATCGCTTTCTGCATTTCGAGCAGGGCAGCAGGCAGGTCTCCCTGGCGCGCTTTGAAATTCGCCAGCGCCATGTGGACGTCCGCGTTGTTGGGCTGCTTGTCGGTCAGGACGTCAAGTTGCTCCTGCGCTTCTTTGTAGAACTTGGCGGCGATCAGCATGTTCGCCATGTCAACGCGAGCCGCGTAGTTGGTCGGATCCAGTTCGATGGTGCGCTGCAATTCCTGGTAAGCGCGGTTGGGCTCACCGAGGCGGAGGTAAGTCAGGCCGAGGCGATAGTGTGCATCCGAGAAACGCGGATCCACCTGGATGGCGTTGCTGTACTGGATGGCCGCCTCCCGGAACTTACTTTTTTCGAAGTAGCGCTGTCCGCTCTCGTAATACTTTTGCTTGCGGACGTTGGGATCGCGCGAGCACCCGGCGAGTACGCCGAGGGTGAGAGTCAGGACGAACAACAAAAGAACCGATGGAGCACGCCTCATGGCTAAGTCTCCTGGAGCGGGCGAGTTGCACGCACAGAGTTGTAAGAAGTGATGACGACCGGAACTTCAGCATTCGGAAACGCGAGGGTCGCAAGGTCGTGGCCTCCGCACCTCAGCGCGGCGGACGGATATCGACTTGACGTTCGGATGCGTTTCCGGGAGTTCATTGGGGGATGTATTCGTTCAACAACGGGACCACTTGTCCGGCAAAAGGCGTCAATCTGGCCATCGCGGCTTCCACGGACTCGCCGGGCAGCATGCGGGTGTTAATGCGCACCAGGGCGCCATCGCTGCGATTCATCCGGATCGAATCGGTGACCAGATAAACCTTGGCCCAATATTCACTCGCCACTGCGCGGTCATGGGCCCAGTACCAGTAAAGAACGAGCAAGCGGTCGGTGCCTTTCGCGATCACGTAGCGATTGACCGGGAAGGGCGTGTGTCCGCCGACGGAAAGCGAGATGCGCGAGGAATCGATTGGCGTCCACCCCGCTCCCGGCAGGCAATTCTTGGGGGAGTGAATGGTGTCGCCGGCACGCTGGCTCGGAAAATAGGCGATGAACAGATCGGTCGCGGGCTCACGGTTATCGTCGGGGCGATAAACCCGCAGCATGAAGTCGCCGGGACCAAGGACGTCGAGAATTTCCTTGCCGATCTCAACGTCAGTACCAGTCCAGTCGCCCAGTTGTTGCGGGAACGCGGAGAGCGGCTTGCGCGGCGGAAAAACCTCGCCCCGATTGCGCGCCTGCAGGAACAGCGCAGTGCCCAGCAGCAGGGAGAATGCGATCACGAAACGGATCTGGGATTTCATGCGTGCGACGCTCCTTCCGGCCACATCCACTGGAGAGCACGATGGAGCAGGAAAAGCATGACCAGCGACACGACGAAAATCACCCAACCGGAAAACTCGTGAAAAAATCCCTGGGCCTTGTCGGGATCCCAATATTGCACCAGCAAGCCCGTGCCAATGATGCGTAGACTATTTGCCAGAACTGCGATCGGGATGGATGACAATGCGAGAATCACGCGGATCGATGTGCGGGGCTCGAGCAGGTATCCGTAAATGATGGCCAGCGTCGCGAGCGACATCAGGGAACGAATTCCGCTGCAGGCTTCCGCAACTTCCAGCGCCATGGCAGGCAATTGGATAATGTTGCCTTCACGCAGAACGGGCACACCTACCAGCGGGAGACTGACTGCGGCGGCTTTCGAGGCGAGTAGCTGAAGAGGAAATGTGATCTGGTTGAGGACGATCGCGGGGATCGGGATCATGAACAGCAGGAAGATCCACGGAAACAATACAGCCCGCATGTGATTCCACCCAAAGGTGATGACGACCAGGCCGGCGATGGTCAACAACAGAGAGACTCGCGAGAGGAAGAGTTCCGCGCCCAATGTGCCCGCGGCTAGAACGAGCAGGCCGAAGAGGAGCACGAGCAACCCGGAAGAAGACGGTTGCAGCGTGAGTTTGCGAAGCTTGTCCCGCTCGCTCCAGATGACGAAGAGTGAAAAAAACGGAACGAAGAATCCGTGCGAGTAATTCGGATCGTGCGCCCACTGGCCGACCAGGTGTCTTAGTACGGAGGCGTACAGCCATCCGAGGACCGCAACGAAAGCGAGAATCTGCCACCACGGCACTCTCTGCTGGGGAAAAGGCTGCGATTCAACAGGCAACGGCACGGTTTGGACGGCTTGGCTCAAAACTCAAATGATTGAAGGAGATGTAAAAAGCATATGCGAACTGGGGTCGGGGCGCAATCAGTCTATGCAGCAGGTGTGACTTTGGTCACCCTACGAAGGGGCTATGTACCGGGGTTGTTTCGATCAAGAAGTATGATGCCGCAAGGCGGGGCAGGTGGGCACCAGCGACGGGCGCAGCAAATGAACCAAAGCGACCATCCGGTAAGAAGCGAACCTGCGTTATCCTGAGGAACCAGGGCCGATCCCGAGACTCCATAAGTCAATCGCATGCTTTTCGATACGCCGATTTACATCCTCTTTCTGTGCATTGTAGTAGTGGCGTATTGGCGGCTGGGATTCCGCAATCAAAACCGCTTTCTGCTAGCCGCCAGTTATCTCTTTTACGGGTGGTGGGACTGGCGGTTTCTGCTGTTGATGATCGGTTCGACGGTCATCGACTACTTTATCGCCATTCGCATTGCGGATACGGAAGATCCGCGGGTTCGAAAATCGTTGCTGGCTTTGTCGCTGGTCATCAATTTTTCGATCCTGGGATTCTTCAAGTACTTCAATTTCTTTGCCGATTCGCTGGGGCATGTGCTGGCTGGAGTGGGGATCAAGGCCTCGCTGCCCGTTCTTCTGATCATTCTTCCGCCCGGGATTTCGTTTTACACCTTCCAGGAAGTCGCCTACATCGTCGATGTCTATTCGGGGAAGCTCCCGGCGTCACGGTCGTTCCTCGACTATGGACTCTTCATCAGCTTGTTTCCGCATCTGATTGCCGGTCCGATCCAGCGTCCGGCACATTTGCTGCCGCAAGTGCAGAAACCGAGGCACTGGGATTCGGACAAGGCGTTCGACGGGTTGCTGCTCATCATGGAAGGGCTGTTTCGAAAATGCGTGATTGCCGACAACTGCGCGTTGGTGGCGAACGCAGCATTCTCGGGAGCGCTCGGCAAGCCCAGCCTGGTAGTGACTTTGCTCGGGATGTATGCCTTCGCATGGCAGATCTACGGCGACTTCAGCGGATACAGCGACATCGCGCGGGGAAGCGCACAGCTGCTGGGTTTCCATTTCATGGTGAACTTCCGCCAACCGTATTTTGCCGACAGCATCCAAGATTTCTGGCGCCGTTGGCACGTGAGTTTGAGTACGTGGCTGCGAGACTACCTGTACATTCCGCTGGGCGGGAACCGTAAGGGGGAAGCGAACACGTACCGCAACCTACTGCTGACGATGCTGCTGGGGGGGTTGTGGCATGGCGCCAACTGGACGTTCGTGTTCTGGGGCGGGCAACATGGCGCGAGCCTGGCGGTGGAGCGGAAGTTTACACGCGGAAATCCGGTGACCTCGAGCGCAGCGTGGAAAGTGCTCAAGCGCATCTTCATATTCCACGTGGTCTGCGTCAGCTGGGTGTTCTTCCGTGCGCAGTCACTAGGCGCGGCCTGGGAGATGCTGAAGGGACTGGGCAAGTGGAGTTGGCGGCCGGAATTTCCGGCAGCGCTCTTATTCCTGGCGGTGTTCTCGATCCCGTTGTTGTTGCTCGATATCTATCTGGAAACCAGCGGCGCCGAATATTGTTTCGCGTACTCGCCGGTGCGGTGGCGAGTTGCGTTCGGGCTGGCGTGCGCCGTGGTCATTGCCTTGATGGGGGCGAATCAAGCGAATGCATTCATCTATTTCCAGTTCTGAGCCCGTGCAGGCTCCGGCGCTGCAAGAGAAAGGCGGCTGGAGTGCGCGAACAGGATTCATCGTGCTGGTTGTGGGACTCGTGCTGATCCTCCTGGCGTTTGAGTTCGGATCGCCCATCGTCCTTGATCATCTCAGCCGCACCGAACATCGCGTCGAGGTAGAGCGCAAGGCTGCGCGAGCGTTGCGCCCGACAACTCCGGACGGTCGTCCGACGGTATTGTTGGCGGGTAACTCGCTGCTGCTGGAAGGTGTGCAACTGGACAAGCTGCACGATGAGCTCGCGCCGAGGTACGAAGTGAGCCGGTTGGGGATTGAACAGACGCACTTTCTCGATTGGTATTTTGGGCTGCGACGCCTTTTGCAGGAAGGATCGCGTCCCGGCGCCATCGTGCTTGCACTGGGAACGGATCAGCTCGCTTCGAAATTCACGTTGGGCGAAGAGTTCGCACACCGGCAGATGAGCGCGCGCGATTTGCCGCTGGCGATTCAGGAAACCAATCTCGACCGCACCACCGCGAGCACCTACTTCTTTGCGCACTGGAGCAACTGGCTGGCGGATAAGGGCGTGATCCGGCAGCGCGTGCTCATTGTTCTTGTTCCCAACTTCCGCGCCTTGGCCGGACGCATCGCCGACCACGGCGCGCACATCCATGAGCAGGAAGTGCTGGTGGGAATGGCGAAGAAGCGCTTGCCGGAATTGGCAGAGCTTTCCCGCACCTACGGCGTGAAAATCGTGCTCATGGTCCCCCCAGCTTTGCGGGAAGACTACTCTCGGGACATTCAGCAGGTGGGAGCCAACGTCGGGATGCCCGTTTGGGTTCTGTCACCGCCGGGAGAATATCCGCGAAGCCTATACAGCGACGGCTATCACCTGAACCAGCAGGGATCGTCCGACTACACTTCCCGCCTGGCAGAGCAGATCCGTAAGCAAAGTTGGTAAGTTTCTTTCCCCAGCCGTTTCCAACGCATTGCCAACTTGTGCCCGAAGGGCGTCCGAAAAATCAAGCGCTTATGAGTCTTTTTCCACCCATCCGTTGAAGGCATCGAAAGCGTCTGATGTGGGAAAAACATTGGACACTTGAAATCGCAGATTTTCCCTCTGAACAGGCGAATCTGCGGCATACAGGACGAACGCTACCTCCTTGCATCCGAGACATTTAAGTGAGACTGAGAGCGCTTTGGGGAAAAGTAACCACCATTGGTTACTATGGAGTGGGTAAAAACTTTCCCTTATCATGCCCATATAGTAGGCTGTGGGACATTCGAACGAGCCGATGAGTGGGGCCGCAGCTATCCTCCAAGCTGCTGAAATTAATAAACATAGATCCTTTTTGGATGGGGTAACGGAGAGCGCGGGCTTGGCACCAGCCTTGCTTAGGGAAGCCATAGCAAAAACATCCGACCCTTTAGCGTTATTCCCCCGGACACGAACTAGAGCCAATATGGCAAAAGAATTCCCGGAATTGACTGAGACGAAAGCTTTTGCGGCCCAAGGGGACGCGAACAGCTGTGATTTCGTCGAGGGAATTGGCCAGAGCATGAAGTCTCTGGACGTGGTGATCCGGGAGTTGGCGCGAAGTGAGGTGCCAGTTCTGTTGCTGGCTGAGGCGGGCACAGGAAAAAAGGCGACAGCGGAACGGATTCATCAGATGTCGGCGCACCGGGAAGAACCTTTCCGGGTTGTTTCGTGCGCCGACGTCACCGAGTCGATGCTGAACGGCGGCGCGGATGCGATCGGCGGGGTGTTCGAGGCGGGGACAGTTTATTTCGAAGAGCTTGCGGATCTCAGTCCGGCGTGCCAGGAAGCGTTGCTATCGGTATTGCGCGTCTCGGAAGGGAACGGCAATGGACATGGCGTACGGGCCCGGGTGATTTGCGGGACCGCTCGCGACCTGGAAGCGGAAGTGCGAGCGGGCCGTTTTCGCGAGGACGCTTATTACCGGTTGAGCGGAGTGTGCCTGCGGTTGCCGCCTCTGCGGCAGCGCCGGGAAGACATTCCATCGCTGGTGAGTTTCTTTTTGGCGAAGTACGCGCGGGACTTCCGGCGTCCTGTACCACGACTGAGCGAGGCAACGCAGCACTTGTTTCAGGAATATGCGTGGCCGGGAAATATCCGGGAACTGGAAGACGCCGCCAAGGCGATCGTGGCGCTGGGCGATGAGTCAGTGGCGATGGGCGGATTGCGTTCGTTGCTGACGCGCTCGGAGCGCAATGGAAATGGCGACCGGATTTCGCTGAAGCAAGCCTCGCGCGCCGCATCGCGGGAAGCGGAGAAGGAATTGATTTTACGAGTGCTGCAGCGTACGCGCTGGAACCGCCGTCGGGCAGCGCAGGAGTTGCAAATCAGTTACAAGGCCCTGCTCTACAAATTGAAGCAGATCGGATACCAGGAGTATGGAGCGTCATAAGGTTTCAGGAGAACACATGAAGCGCAGCAAAAATCTGGCAATTTTTCTGTTGGCAGGAACGATGGTGACCAGCGGCTGGGCGCAAGCGAATGCGAAAGCCGCCGACGAGGCGAAGCCCGCAACGGCGGACAAGCCGCAAAGCGAACCGGTTTCGGTGGCAGGCCCTGACTATGTGATCGGCGCGAACGACATGCTGCACATTTCCGTGTGGAAAGAGCCCGATCTTACCGAGTCCTTGCCGGTGCGACCGGACGGGAAGATTTCAATGCCGCTGTTGAACGACGTGGCGGCCTCGGGCTTGACGCCGACCCAGCTCGCCGACTCGATCACTAACAAACTGAAGAAGTACATCGCGGATCCGCGCGTGACAGTTGTGGTCACGGCGATGAACAGCCAGAAGATTTACATCCTGGGCGAAGTGCTGCACCCGGGCGCGACTCCACTGCAGCCCAACATGACGGTGTTGCAGGCGCTGGCTTCCTCCGGATTTTCGCAATTCGCCAACACGAAAGGCATTTATATCCTGCGCACGGAGAACGGCAAGCAGCAGAAGATGCCAGTCCATTACCGGGAACTGCTGAAGGGGGAAGGAATCAATCAGAACATAATCCTCAAGCCCGGAGACACCATTGTCGTCCCGTAAGGATTGCATGATGAAGATGAACAGAACAATTTGTGCACTGTTGTGGCTGGCGATGACGACTGGCGCCGCGTGGGGCCAGAACGATCCGCAGCAGGCGCCGGGCGGTGCCCAACAGACACCGGGCGACACCCAGCCGGCGACGGATGATTCGCAGAGGACAGCGCCACCCGCGGCATTTGGTCCCGAGAATCCGCCGGTGATCGTGAACGAAAACCCGCCGATCTCGGGTCTCGACCAGCCGTCTCTGGAGCCGAACTTCCAGCCGCGCAGCATGTTGGTGGGCGGCGTGGAAGGCAGCGAGTCGCTGGATTCGAATATTGGCAGCGATGCGCGTCCGGCTTGGCATTCGGTGACGCGCGGCCTGGGCGGGTTGACGATGCAACGTTTGTGGCGGCGCTACCAGTTGGCGGCCGCGTACGTTGGTGGTGTCGGGTATTACAACCGCGCCGGCGACGGGCTGAAACAGATTCAGAAAGTGCAGGCGCAGCAGTCGATTCTCTGGCGGACCGGCCAGCTTACGATGCGCGACTCGTTCAGCTACCTGCCGGAAGGCTCGTTTGGCTCCGGAGCTTTTGGCGGGTCAGGCGGATTCCAGCTGGGCCTGGGCAGTTTGGGCGAAGGCATGGGCATGTTGGGCAGCGGTCTGGGTGGCCACTACGGAGCACTGGGGGCGCAGCAGTTGGGCTCGCTCGGACAGGCACCGCGCATCACGAACACCGGGATTTTGGATGTGGTCCAGGGTCTGAGCCCACGTTCTTCGCTGACGGCGGCCGGATCGTACGGACTAACGCACTTCACCGACAACTCGCAGGGCTTCATCAACAGCGAGCAGGCGGGAGCGCAGGCAGGCTACAGCTATACGGTTTCGAAGAAAGACCAATTGGCGCTCAGCTACGGATTCCAATCTTTTCATTTCCCGTCAGAGACGGGCGCCGATAACGTAATCGCGCACGTCGTGCAGGTAATGTACGGGCATCGCGTGTCGGGCAGGATGGATCTGGTTTTCGGCGCGGGACCACAGTGGACGCGGACTCAGGATCCGGTAACCGGAAACACCAGCCGGATCTCGGTGGCGGGACAAGCCACGTTGCGGTACCGGTTCCATAACACCTCATCGATGCTGAGCTTCGAGCGGTACGACAACAGCGGGTCTGGATTCTTCGCGGGCGCCGAGAGCAACGTTGCCCGACTGGAACTGGCGCGCAAGCTGGGCCGGCGCTACACGGCCAATGCGGCGCTTGGCTTCGCCCACAACCGGCGGTTGCAATCAAGCGTGCAGGGCGTGGCGTCGACCTCGTACAACTATGGTTTCGCGGGGCTGGCCCTGCGCCGGGAGTTTGGATACAACTGGGGGACCTACCTGTCGTATCAGTGGAATGACCAGGTCTTCGACACGTGCCCCGTCCCAGGCCCGAACTGCGATCGAATCTCGGTAAGACACGTACTGACGTTTGGCGTGGATTGGCACTTCCGGCCGATCCGGATCGACTAATTTTGAGACCGTCCTAAGAGGCGGTCAGAACGGAAACACTGGAATGATTGAAAATCGCGATCTCACCCTTGACGATTACCTGGCGATGCTTCGCCGGCGGATGAAGATGATCCTGATCCCGGCGCTGCTGGCGCCGCTGGTCGGATTTCTGATTTCTTACTTCTTCACCGCGAAGTACACGTCGCAATCGCTGGTCCTGGTGGAAGGACAGAAGGTACCGGAGGGCGTCGTGCAGCCGGTGGTAACGGCCGATCTTGCGCAGCGCATTGCCACCATGCAGCAGCAGGTGATGGGCCGGAGCCGGCTCCAGCCGATCGTCGAGAAGCGCCCCAACCTGTTCAAGGGCGGCAAGAATCTTGACGACGTGCTCGAGGAAGTGCGCAGCGGCGTGCAGATCGAGCCGGTGGTCACCGACTTGGGCGCGATTGCGAACACGGGCGGCGGCAAGCGCAAGCAGGGCGGCAGCGTCCCGGGTTTCTACGTGAATTTCACGACCGCGAATCCGCATGACGCACAGGACATCTGTAACGACCTGACGTCGGCGATGCTAACCGAGTTTCAGGCCTCGCGCGAACAGCTGGCGAACGGCGCGACCGAATTCATCTCGCGGCAATTGGAAGAAGCCAAGCGCAACCTGGACGACCAGGATGCGAAGCTGGCCGAATTCAAGCGGCAGTACTCGGGACAGCTGCCCGGCGACGAAGACAACAACCTGAAGGTGTTGGGCACGCTGAACTCGCAGTTCGACGCCAACACGCAAACCGTGAACCGCGCGCAGCAAGACAAAGCGTACACCGAGTCTTTGCTGGCGCAGCAGCTCTCGGCGTGGAAGTCGTCGCAGGGCAGCAACAATCCGCAGAACCTCGAAACGCAGCTCAGCTCGCTGCAAAGCCAGTTGCTTTCGCTGCAGGCACGCTACACCGAAGACCATCCGGACGTGATCAAGACCAAGGCCGACATCGCCGAGGTGAAGAAGAAGCTGGCGGAAGTGAACGAAGCCGCGGCCAAGGGTGGCGAATCGAACGCGAAGGCAAGCGCGAGCGAGCCGCCGGAGATCCGGCAGCTCCGCATGCAGGTTCACCAGTATGAAGACGTGCTTGGTCAGGCTACGCGCGAGCAGAAGCGCATCGGCGAGCAGATCAAGTTGTATCAAAGCCGGGTTGCGATCAGCCCGGGAGTGGAAGAGAAGTACAAACTGCTGACCCGTGACTACGAGTCAGCCCAGAAGTTCTACAACGACCTTCTTGCCAAGAAGAGCACTTCCGAAATGGCGACGGACATGGAACGTCGCCAGCAAGGCGAACAGATGCACTTGCTGAATGCGGCGAACCTGCCCGAGTCTCCGAGCTTTCCGAACCGGTTGTTGTTTGCCGCGGGCGGTCTGGGTTCGGGACTGGTGATCGGCATGGGCCTGGCGCTGTGGCTTGAGTTGCGCGACAAGTCGATTCGCAACGAAGCCGACGTGCTGGCCAGCCTGCAGATGCCGGTACTGGTGTCATTGCCGTGGGTCACGGAAGACGTCCAGAAGAACGGCAACAGCAAATTCTGGGGTCGCGAGAAAGATAAAACGGAGTCTGAAGAGAAAGTCGGGGTCTAGGCGACCGGTATGTACAAAGAGTTTTTTGGATTACGAGCCAACCCGTTCAACGTTAATCCGGATCCGCGTTACCTGTTTTTGACGCGGCACACGGAAGAGGCGCTGGCCTGCCTGACCTATGGCATCCAGAGCCGGAAGGGGTTTGTACTGCTGACGGGCGAGGTCGGCACCGGCAAAACGACGCTCATCAACAAATTGCTGGAGTGGTTGCGTCTACAGCAGGTGGCGACGGCTTTCATTTTCAACTCGCGCATGAACGTTCCGCAGTTTCTCGATTACATGATGGCGGACTTCGGAATTCCGTGCGATTCGAAATCGAAAAGCCAGATCCTGCAGCGACTCTACAACTGGCTGCTGGATCGTTACCGGGCAGGCGAGACGGCAGTGCTGATCGTGGACGAGGCGCAGAACCTGACCGATGAAGTGCTCGAAGAGATCCGCATGCTGACCAATCTCGAGACCTTCACCGAGAAGTTGCTGCAGATCGTGCTGGTGGGCCAGCCGGAACTGGAAACCAAGCTGAAGCAGCCACAGTTGCGACAGTTGCGGCAGCGGCTGACGCTGCGTGCGAAAACGCATCCGCTGACGATCGAAGAGACCAAGGCCTACGTGCAGCAACGGCTGCGCATTGCCGGGTCCGACGGTCGGCAGATTTTCGACGGCGATGCGTTGAGCGCGGTGCACAAGTACTCGAACGGCATTCCGCGCGTGGTCAACCTGCTCTGCGAACACTGCCTGGTGAGCGCGTTCGTGGATCAGAAGTCGACGATCAGCGAAGGGACAGTTGACGCAGTAGCCCGCGACTTTGATTTGAGCGACAACGTGGCGTCGGGAGCGATGACGGTTCCCGCGGCACCCCCGGCGGCCCCCGGCGCCGAACGATTCGATCTGGTAGAAGCATTGCGCACGCTGGCCACCTTGGCAGACCGGCTGCGGCAA
>Ga0070712_100000918_pt1 | contig 17671 bp, 15 predicted proteins | sample LARL81metaG_FD_71396 | JGI IMG/M metagenome (GOLD analysis project Ga0070712, IMG submission 71396) | Corn, switchgrass and miscanthus rhizosphere microbial communities from Kellogg Biological Station, Michigan, USA - LAR L8-1 metaG | ecosystem: Host-associated > Plants > Roots > Rhizosphere ...
TCGATGAAGGCCCGCTCGGCGAATGGACCGGGTATTATGCCGGAGGCAGGAAGAAGGAACCCGCGATCCGCATCGAGACCTTCATGCACCGCAGCGAGCCCATCCTGCTCGGCGCAATCCCCGGCGTTCCACCCGACGATGATTCATTTTACCGCGGGACCTATCGTTCCGGTGCCGTCTGGAACCAGCTTGAAGCGGCGGGGGTACCGGAAGTGAAAGGCGTGTGGGCGCATCCGGCCGGAGGCAGCCGGCTATGGCTCACCGTCGCGATCAGGCAGCTCTACGGTGGTCACTCCAAGCAGGCGGGCATGATTGCCTCGCAGTGCCACGCCGGCGCCTACGCCAACCGCGTGGTGGTCGTGGTCGATGACGACATCGATCCCGCCGATATGGATCAGGTGGTCTGGGCGATGTGCACGCGCATGGAGCCGCGCGAAGGGATCGAGATCCTGCGCGGCTGCTGGAGCACGGTGCTCGACCCCATGGCCTATGGCAGTAGCGATCCGCGCAACGCGCGCATCGTCATAGATGCGTGCAGGCCATGGTCACGCCGCGACACTTTCCCTATCGTGGCGCGCTCGAGCAAGGAGCTCGACGCCAGCATCAGAGCGAAATGGGCGCACGTGCTTCCGCGCGGATGAGCGTTCCGATGATGGATGTACGCAGGGGCGGGTTTCAAACCCGCCCCTGTCAATCCCGGGGAGCCCTTAAGCTCAGAAGAAGGCGCGGAAGCCGCTGGCGGTGCGTTGCTCGGTTGCGGGCAATACGATCACCTTGGTGCCGACCTTCACACGGCTATAGAGGTCGATCACGTCGTCGTTGACCATACGGATGCAGCCCGATGTCGCGCGGCTGCCGATGCTCCACGGCGCATTGGTGCCATGAATGCGATAGAAGGAGCCGCTGAGATACAGAGCGCGCGCACCGAGCGGATTGCCTTCGCCGCCCGCCGTGAAGCGCGGCAGATAAGGCGAGCGCTCGATCATCTCGGGCGGCGGCGTCCAGTCCGGCCACTCCGCCTTGCGCTCGATCGTCTTCACGCCGGACCAGGTGAAACCCTCACGGCCGACTCCGATACCATACCGGATGGCCTGCCCGCCGGGAAGAATGAAATAGAGATACGTATTACCGGTATCGATGATGATCGTGCCCGGCGCTTCGTTGCTGCGGAAATCAACCACCCGGCGCTGCAGATCGGCGCGGGCCTGATTCCCGTTGTCGGTCGGTGGCCCATATCCGAACAGCGGCTGACCGAAGAAGTTGAACGGATTAGCTGAAGCCTCCGACACGAAGGCAGTCGCGGCGATGATTGCGGCAAGAGCTGCGGCTCCGCCCAAACGGCATGTTTTGTTCATGGCGAATCCCCTGATCCGTCTGTTGGTCGCGCAAGGGCGCGCCGGGGTTCAAAATGGGGACGAAAAAACGCACCCAGGGGGGCGGTGTCCGGGTACTACAAGATTGATTCTATTGTACTTTCGCCCACTGGCCCCAGTGTCGCAGTGTGCACCACATGGTTAACACAGCATCCAATCGATGGGGTCAAGGCTCGCGATCGAGCAGGGCGCGGGCGCGCTTGATCACGGGCTCGTCCACCATACGGCCCTCGAAAGCAAAAGCGCCTTCGCCTCTCGCTTTGGCCTGTTCCACGGCGGCAATCAAACGGCGGGCATGATCGAGCGCTTCCGGTGAAGGAGAAAAAGCGCGATTGAGGATCGGCACGACCTTGGGATGCACGCAGCTTGCGCCGTCGAACCCGAAAGCGCGCGCTTCGTGCGCGCTTCTTTCAATCGCCTCCACCTCGCCGTAGTCGGCAACGGTGCGCAGCAAGCCGAACGAGCGCACGCCTGCGGCCTTCGCCGCAAGATGCACAAGCAGCTTGGGAACGCGGAGAACTTCCGGCGTCGGCTCGGCATCCAGCGAGGTTGCGAGATCCTCGCCGCCCGTGATCAGTGCGAAGATCCGAGGCGTCGCTGCAGCAATCATCCTGCAGCTTGCGCGGGTCACGCGCTTTCGAGACGAACAGACCGAATGCGCCGGCGCGGCACGCCGCTCCGGCATCGAGGGGCAGAAGCTCCGGCTCGGAATTGATGCGCACGAAAACGAGCGCGCCGCGCTGTCGCACGCTCGCCAGCGACCCGGCGAGCCGCATCCGAGCTGATGCCTTTTCCGCGGGCACGACCGCATCTTCAAGGTCGAGAATGATGGCGTCCGCTCCGCGTTCGTGCGCTTTGGCGATAAAGCGGTCCGAGCTCGCCGGCACATAGAGCAGCGATCGTATGACCGGAGCGCCTCGCGCGGTCACGCCACCGCTCCTTGCTTGCGCAGCCGAGCAATCATTTCAGGGGTAAAGCCGACCTCGGCAAGAATGGCATCGGTTTGCTCGCCCAGAAGGGGCGCGGGTCGGCGCCACGCTCCAGGCGTTTCCGAGAGGCGTGGAACGATGTTGTGCATCGGTACGCGGCCGAGCTCGCCGTCCTCGACAGCGACGATGATCTCACGCTCGCGAAAGTGCGGATCGACCATCGCATCCGCGATGGAATAGACGGGCCCGACAGTGACGTTTGCGTCCCGCATCAGTCGCAACGCGTCCTCGCGTGTTCTTGTTGCAAACCAAGGCCCGACTGTCTCATCCACCAGGGCGCGGTGCTTGATCCGGTCGCTGTTCGAGCGAAAGCGAGGATCCTCGATCATGTCGGGGCGGCCGATGGCTTGGAAAACCCGTCGCGCCATGGTCTCGGTTGAAGCGGACATTGCGACATAGCTGCCGTCGCAGCAGCGGTATACGTTGCGTGGGGAGGACGTGTTGGAGCCGCTTCCTACCCGTTCCTTCAGCTTGCCCGTGAGCTGATAAATCGAGGCCTCCGGGCCGAGCACCGAAAATATCGCCTCGAGGAGCGAAACGTCTATCACTTGGCCGCGCGCCTTGTGATGGTCGCGGGCGCGCAGCGCGGTCATCGTTGCGAATGCGCCATAAAGCCCGGCCACCATGTCCGCGAGCGCGAATGGCGGCAGCACCGGTTCGCGATCGGGAAAGCCGGTGCGTGCCGCAAACCCGCTCATCGCTTCCACCAGAGTGCCAAACCCCGGAAGCGAGGAGTATGGGCCGGTTTGCCCGAACCCGGAAATGCGCACGATGATCAGGTCGGGATTGGCGCGAAGAAGAATGTCGGGACCGAGCTGCATCTCCTCCAGAGTGCCGGGCCGATAGTTCTCGATGAAAACGTCGGCTGTTGCAACCAGTCGCACCAGCGCATCTCTTGCTGCCGGTTGCCGCAAGTTGAGAACGACGGACCGTTTGTTGCGGGCGTAGGTCTTCCAATGCAGTTGCCGGTCGCCGTCGCGCCAGTCGCGCAGCGGGTCGCCAGAGGGTGGCTCGACCTTGATCACGTCGGCGCCGAAATCAGCAAGCTGGAGGGACAGCATGTTGCCGGCGACCAGCCGGGAAAGATCGAGCGCGCGCACGCCGTCGAGCGGGCCCTCTGCCCCCCGATCGAAGGCGGCTTCACTCAAGCCAGTATCGGCCAACGGGGCATAATCCTCATCGGAGCGTTTGGTTGCGCGGCAGCTGTTGGTATCAATCGATCAGATAAATCGGTGACGACCAGGCTTGATGACCGTCGCTTTGGGTTATTCTCACATAGACGGGAACGTCGCTTCCGCCCGTAAAGCTCACGCTGTGATCGAATTTGACGTGCCGGCTCCAATCCTGCTCGGGCAGACGATAAACGCTGATGCTACGGTTGAGCCCCCCGGCGTCGAATTTCGCGGTCTGCTCCGCGAGCGCACTGAGGTCTACCTCGCCGGAAACCACGTTGGTCTCGATCCGCAGCGTGCCGCGGCGCTTCTCCTCCATCCAAAGATCGATGCCGGCAAGATTGCCGGTCGTCACCGAGTTGAATTCAAACATGACACCGGAGGTGATTTCACGCACCTGCCGTTCGGGATTGAGGAAATTGACCGGTTCAAACCGTGAGACGCGGTTGCCAGCGACCGTGACCTTTCCCTGCCAGAGAGTCTCGCGGCCGCGGCCGCGGTATTCTGCACCTTGCCACAAAATGCGGATGCGTCGGCCGAGCTCCGCTGCGCCGTAGGGGCGCACCGTCTCCGCGATTTCAACGCCGTGCATGATATCGACGCGCTCGATCGGAGCGGTACCGATGATCTCGCCTGCGAGGCGCATCGGGACCTCTCCGGGTCGGATAATATCTCCTATGAGCGCTTCGCGCACCGGCGTTGGGTGCTCATCCGCGATCAGCGGATCCTCCGCGAAGACGGCAACGGGCTGGTCGAACCAGCCGTGGAGATCCAGAAACAGCCGAGTACCCGTAGTGCCGTAATGTCGTCTGCGCCGCAACGCCTCAAAGAGCGCGTCGCGTGTCAGCTCGGGCATGAGATAACAGGTCAGACCCCCGATCGCTCCGAAGGTAGAAGCGCCTGGCCGCGTCGCACCCGGGCGGCCCTTATGATCGTCGCTGTGACAGACCACCCCAACCCGGTAGCCCTGGTCGAAAGCGTCATGGAGCAGCCATTCAAACGTGCCCCAGGTGGAGTGCACTTCCACAGTGCGCTCGATATGTCCGTCGTGAGCGGCCTTGATGTCGGCATACCGGCCACCGACGTGCGCGATCACCACCGCATCCTCCCCTTCGAGCGCACGAAACAGCTCGCTCGCAGTGTACATCGCATGCGTCGATGTTTGACCTTCGACGAGAATGTGCGACGAGCGCCGTATCGGCCGCCCCTCCCGCCGGAAGAAGATATTGCGATCGCCTCCCATTCCGGTATTGCCCGACCATTCGTAACCGGGCACGCAGACGAAACGTCCGGGCTCATCGAATTCCGCGGTCAGCTGATTGAGCTTCTGCCAGAACGCGTCGGTGATCTGGAAATCGTTCCCCTGGTGGCCGACCAGATCGATGAACGCTTTGTCGCGGGCATACCGAAAATAGGCCTCCGCAGTGCCGGAACCGATCGTTTCCCCACTTTGCCCATGCAGGTCGCCCCAATATCGCTTGAGACTTGCGTCCTTTGCGACGCGCAGCGGGTTGGCGCTGGCGAGCTTCTCGCCGTCGGCCATGACCTGCAACTCAAGGTCACCGGCTGAATGCACCCTGAGCTTATCGAGGACGAGCGGCCCGTCGCCCGCGCGCAATTCGACGACGGCGGGCAAGCCATCGATCGGCATGGACGAAACGAGGCTTAGCCTTGCTTGCGCCTGTGTTGGATTACCCCAAACATCCTCCGCCAGAATTGCCAGACGGAACCGTTCTCCGACGCCGACGAGTGAGGGCCAGATCGCTTTCCATCGCGCTGCTGGTCCGGGCACGAGATCCAACCGCGGTTGGATCGGCAACTCGGTAAACTCGTAGGTGGCAAAAGCATCGACCGCGGTCTTGAGCTCAAAGCGTTCTTCGCAGTTGGTCTGCAGGCGAAACCCGGGCGAGCCTTGCCGCCGGTCGCCCAGTCGGATCGTGAGCGTATCGCCGGCACGCAGGTAGCCGCGGCCGACACGAATGAGGAGGGTGTTCGCAAAGGGCCGGATGTTGAGCCGGTCGAACCAGACCTCGAGCTTTGCCCCATTGCTCGCCTCGACAGTGGTGAAATTCGCCGCGGATGGCTGCGCGAATTGCGGCTTGCTCATGTCGGAGGTTGTCCGCCATGAGATCTTGAGCATTCCCGTATCGTCTATACCGAACTTTCCTGCCGTATAGGTCAGGATCAGCTCGGCATATGAGCCCGCAACAAACGACCCTGAGGGAGAGAGCCTGATTGCTCCCATGTCTTCGGGCAGATAGGTCGAGAACGGCATTTCGAGGCAGCACCCTCCAAGCGCGATGCGGCAAGTGGCTCAACAGAACCAGCATCGTTACGATAGTCGATCACGGATGCGAAGGGCAGGAGGCTTGGAATCGCGCGCTCGTTGGTGTTGATCGCCTCGCCTCATACGCGAGGATTTCGACAAGTACGAGCGGCTGGTGAACGAGCTGAATATACGACTCAACTAGGACCGCGACTCATTCGGCGGTCACACCGGCGGCCTTGATCACCGGAGTGATGCGGGCCATCTCGGTTTCGACCAGTTTCTGCAAGCCCGCCGGGCCGCGCTCGTCGGCCGTGGGGACCGAGCTGCCGAGCTCGTTATAGCGCTCTTGCACTTTGGGATCGTCGAGGGCCTTGCTCAGGGCATCTGCGAGCCTGCCGACGATCTTGTTCGGCGTCCCTTTCGGCGCCACCATTGCGTTCCATGCCCTGAACACGAAATCAACTCCGGCCTCGCCCGTAGTCGGCGCGTCGGGCAGACTCGAGAGCCGTTCCGGCGCAGCGATCGCATACACCTTGATGGTGCCTGCCTTGACTTGCGGAATGACGTTGAGCGACTGGTCGATCATGTAGTCGAGCTGCCCGGCTACGAGCGCCTGAAGGGCGGGGCCCGTGCCGCGATATGGCACGAGCGTCGGTTTCAAACCAAACTGGGCATTGAACAACAGGCCCGATACGTGGGATATCGAACCAACGCCAGCGTGGCCGTAGGTCAGTTTCTCCGAATTGGCCTTCAGGTAATCGATGAATTCCTTGAGACCGGAAGCCTGGGTCGATTTCTTGGCGACGATTGCCTGCGGCGTAAAGTTGGTGATGCCGATCTGGGCGAAGCTCTTTGCAGGATCGTATTTCAGGTTGGGGTAGAGCGCCGGTGCCGCCGACTGAGTTCCGGTGTTGCCGACCGCGATGGTGTAGCCGTCGGGATTTGCCTGCGCGGCCCGCGTCATGCCGATCGTTCCCCCGGCGCCGCCGACGTTCTCCACGATGATGGTCTGACCTAACGTGCGCGACATGTGGTCGCCCAGAAGGCGCGCGACCACGTCGGTCGGTCCTCCGGCTGCAAACGGCACCACGACGGTGATCGGCTTATCCGGATACTGGGCAGCAGCCGGCGCACCGCTCATGACCAGGACGAAAAGCGCGCTTGTGATCAGATCGCGCATGAAGCCCATGGTGCTCCTCCTTGACCCGCATTTCCTGATCGCGATGATCGGCTATGGGCAATTGCAGTGCAAGTTGTTGCGGCCTATGGACGCAAGCTGAGTAGTCCGGGATGCGGCTTACGGACCAAGAGCACGCAATGCGGGCGGGGGAACTCGGCCCGGCCGTTCAGTGGGCCATGGAGCATCAGATCAAGGTCGGGGAATATCTCGGCGCCGCTGATTTCGTTGCGGTGTCCCAAGCCCACATCATGGCGGATACCGAGTCGCTTGGCACCGCGGGGGTGGAGTGGCTCGAGCGAATCGCATCGCTCCCTTGGGAGCAACGGCAAGTGCGCATTCCGACCATCACCGATCCGCGCGGCACGGACTTCGCCGCCGCGCATCGACTAAAGCAGCAACCTTGGATGCTCGAGCTCGAACGCCGGACGATAAACGCATTCGAAGCCCTCGGCATTTTGATGACGAATACCTGCATCAACTACCAAACAATCATGCCACCGCTCCTCGGCGAGCATGTCGCCTACGGTGATACCGGGGTGGTGATTTATTGCAACAGCGTATGCGGCGCCCGTTCGAACTTCGAGGGCGGCCCCTCGGCCCTGAGTGCTGCGCTCACGGGCCGCACTCCGCGTTACGGCTATCACCTTGCGGAACGCCGCCGCGCCTCCCTTCTGGTCAAAGTGACCTACACGCCCAGCGCCCTCGATGAATGGGGCGCGCTGGGTGGAATCATCGGGCGCTTGGCGGGTGATTACTGGCAGGTCCCGGCAATTGCCGGCGTCGATCGCATTCCAAGCTCGGACGAGATCAAGCATTTCGGATCGGCGCTTGCGAGCTACGGCTCGGTCGCGCTGTTTCACATGCTCGGTATCACGCCGGAGGCGCAGCGCGAAAGCGACGTAGTCGGGCCCGATGCCGCACGACCAGCCCATTCGGTCGGGGAAGCTGAAATCCGCGCTTTTCAGAAGAGCTACACCGACGAGATCGATTGCGTCGATCTCGTCGTGTTCTCCGCGCCGCAATTGAGTCTCTTGGAACTGCAGCAGGTTGCTGCGTTGCTGGATGGTCGCCGCGCGAGCATACCGCTGTTGGTAGTGACCAGTCCGCCGGTCAAGGCCGATGCCGATAGGCTGGGGCTCTCGTCTCGGATCGAGACCGCAGGAGGCACCGTTCTCTCCGGCATGTGTTTCTATCAGAGCTATGCCCGCGAGATGGCCGAGGCGAACGGCTGGCATCGGCTTGCGACCAATTCGGCAAAGCTCACCAACATCATTGGCGGTTATGGATATAAGCCCGCGCTCCTGTCGATGGAGGCGTGTGTCGCGGCGGCATGCAACGGCGGCAGGATCGGGCGATGACGGCAAACACCTTCTTTGCAAAAGCAGGGATGGGCCAGAAGACGACCGCGAGGGCGCTTGTCGCCAAGGACGGGTTCTCGGCGCGGTACGATCTTGATCGGCTGCGCGGCGTCTTCTCCCGGGCCGAGCACAAGCTTGCCGGCCAGAGCTATGTCGGTCGCGTGCTGGTGCTCGATGCAGCCAAAGGCGGCGTGGCAACCGCGTGGATGCTGCACGAGATGAAGGCTCGCGGGGTCATGCCGGCGGCGCTGGTGCTGAATGCTGCCAATCCGATCATGGTCCAGGGCGTTGCGTTTGCCGACTTCACCATGATTTCCGGTTTCGATCTCGATATCACGCAAGCGATCCCGAATGGCGCCATGGTCGAGGTCGATCCGACCGCCGAGCGGCCGTTCATCCGCGTGCTTGGGGAATAGCTATTCGATGGGAGCTCGGTCGGAGGCGAAACTATTCTTTTAGATTAGACAAAATTGATTCGAGCGCAGCCCTGAGAGGGGGCAGATCATCACGTATAACGTTCCAGATGATTTCATTGGAAACCGCATAATAGTCATGTCGTAAGACGTTGCCGATCCCGGCGATGCTGGTCCATCGTATTTCCGGTCGCGTTTTCTTTAGGTCGAGTGGCAGATGACGGCTCGCCTCTGAAATGATTTCTATGCCGCGCTGGATTCCATGGTTAAGAAGCCATTCACGCGAGAAATCTTCAAACGTCTTGCCCGCGAGGGCTTCTTCAATCCCTTCTATCGCTTTCAACATCTCGCTTACGACGGGTGCGGCTTTTCTGCTCATCAGATCAGAACACGCGGACCGCAGATCGTTCGATATCCTCCCTCAACATCGGGTGCAGACTGTCACGAGTGGTAACATCCACCACAATCCCCAGCTCGGATTCCAGCAAGAGCTTGATGTCGACCAGATCCAGCAGACTGAATTTGCTATTGCGCTCATAATCGATAAAAAGATCGATATCGCTCTGCTCGCCAGCTTCACCGCGCGCAGTCGAGCCAAACATATAAAGAGATGTCGCACCCAATGCCCTGATGGCATCGGCACGTGCTGCCAGCTTTCTCACTGCTTCTGCCTGTTGCATCTCGTCAAATCACCTCCTCCGTCTTGTCGTCGGTCTCGCCGTAACGGCGCAACGTAGCGGGGCGGGTGCCGGCGTAGAGCTTCTCCAGGCCGGGCGCGATCTTGGCGTTCTCGCGCTCGAACAGGCTGTTGCCCGCAAGATCGCTCTCGACCAGAAATGGCCCGAAGTTCTCCACTTCGAGCACCCAGATGGCCTGCGCCAGTCCAAGCTCCTCGAGCCAATAAACGCCGCTGACCCGCTTGATGCCGCGCCCGAGCAGTGCGCCGGTCCCGTATCCGACGGTGGTGAGATAAACGGCGCTGTTCGGGACGAAGTGGCGGCGATAGATCTCGGACGTCATGCCGGCTTTGCCGATGATGATGTTGCAGCCGGATAGCTTGAACCAGCCGTCGAGCCATTTGGCGAAGCGAAAGGATGCCGTCGCCGTGACCGCGCCGACGGTGTAGCTGCCGTCCGCATTGATGGAGGCAGCCGGGGAGCAATGAAAATTGACGCGGCCGAGCGCGTCCTTGTCGGCAGGCATCCCCGCACCGTCCTCGACGGCGCGCTTGTATACGCCTTCGCGCGCGGTGAAGACGCGACCACTGAGATACACGACCGCTCCGATCTCCAGTCCGCGCAAGTCCTCGGTGCGGGCCGGAAGCTGCAGGCGGACCGTCTTGAGCTCGGCCATTGGTCTATTCCGCCGCCTCCGCGGCCTGCTCCCCCCATTCAATCGTGGAGCGACGCATGTAGTCCGTGAACCACAGCGGATCGGTGCGGAATTGGGCTCGGCCGTCGGCAAGGATGCGGGCACAGGCACGTCGCGACGAGAGGCAGAACATGTGCACGGACATGGGCATCCCGCCGGTATGGCAATAGCCGACCTCGATGTGACAATCGATCACCATGGAGGAGCCGATGAAACCCATGGCCCCCATCCCGATATTGTTGCCGAGATCTTTGAACTCCTCTTCCAGGGCAGCGATCCCCGGATCCGGATTGCGCGAGCCGACTATGCGCAGACATGATGCCTGCTTGCCCAAAACCATGCTGATGTCCTTCGAGCCGCCAAGCCCAATGCCGACGATGGCCGGCTGACAGGCCAAGCCGCGCCTGCCGAAGCCGATCAGCGTATCAAGATAGAACCGCTTGATGCCCTCGATGCCGTCGCCTGGAAACAGCATGCGGTAATCGGATCCGAACAGGCCGCCCTTGTGCACGGTGGTCAGCTCGATCCAGTCCGCATCGGGATGGAAGGCGTATTCGATCTCGGGAGCGCCGATCCCGACATTATTGTTGTGATCGGTGCGCCAGAGCGGATGCACGCGGTTGGGGCGCAGAGGCACGGTGTGGGTGGCGCGCGCCGTGGCCCGGCGCAAGGCCCCTTCCAGCGCGATCGGTCCGCCCTCGATCCGCGCCTCGTTGCCGATCTTGACGTACCAGCGCGGCACCCCGGTATCTCCACACATCGCACGGCGATCTTCCTTGGCGGCTTCGTAGTTCTCCAGCATTGCCTTGATGACAAAGGCGGAGAGGTCGCCGGTTTCGGTATCAGCACATCGGCGCAGACCCGCGAGATAGTCGTCGGGAATCTCGATGGCGGCTTTGGCCATCAGGTCTTCGGCGATGCCTTGAATGCGGGATGCAGGGATCATGACTGTCTTGACCTATTCTGCCGCAGCCCTGTTAGCGAGCAGGCTCTGACCGGGCCTCACATGGGTGAACTCAACCGGCTGCTCGCCAATCTCTATGTTGCCTCCGATCCGGCGCGCCACGGTGAACCGCGAGGTGGCCAGATCGCCGGGATCTGGAAAATCGCAGCGGAAATGCGCGCCGCGGGAGTTCTCGCGCCGCTTGGCCGCCAGCGCAATGACCCGGCTTATCTCGCAGAGGGAGCGCAGGTTGAGCCAATCCTGCCAGCTCAGATTGAACGCACGCTCGCTCGCCCCGATGCCGGTTGCGAGCAGCGCGGTCTCGATCGAGTCGAGCGTTGCGCAAGCCCGATCGAGCCCCGCCGCATCGCGCACCACGCCGACATCATCCCACATCGTGTCCAACAGCTTTTCCCGCAGGGCGTTCAAGTTTCCTCCGCTTCGCGTGAAAGGGTGCAGCGCGGCTGAAATCTCCGCATCGAGCACATCCTCGTTCGGTTCCGGACGGCCTGGATTGGCGGCAATCCACCGCGGCATCACATCGCCCGCAATGCCGCCGAACACCGTCGAATTGGCGACGCCGTTGCCGCCCAGCCGGTTGGCTCCGTGCATGCCGCTCGCGTCCTCGCCAGCCACGAAAAGCCCGGGCCATTGCGTCGAAGTATCGGCCCTGCAAATCAGCCCACCCATGAAATAGTGCGCCGTCGGCACCACTTCCACCAGCCCGCCGGCGAGATCGAACCCGCAGTCGCGGCAGCGATCCACCATTCCTTTGAACTCCTTTGCGACCCTGGCGGGTCCGAGGTGGCTCATTTTGATGTAGAGCCCGCCATTGGGCGTGGTGCGGCCAGCCTTCATCTCGGCATACATCGCGCGACTAATGACGTCACGGGTAGCCCGTTCGAGCTTTTCATCGTAATCGCCCATGAATCGCCGCATGGCGCCATCGAGGAGATGGCCACCCACCCCGCGCAAGCCCTCTTCGAGCACGGTGCCGGTCATTCGCGTGTCCGGCCCGGCAAGGAGGCCGGTGGGATGGAACTGGACCATCTCCATGTCGCGCAACGGAAGTCCCGCGCGCAGCGCCATGGCCAGGCCATCCATGCTCTTGTCGCCCGAGGGTGTGTGATAGCGATACATCGTCGGACCGCCGCCGGTGGCCAGCAGCACGGCCTGCGCCGCGACGAACCGAAATTCGCCGGTGCGAATATCGATCATCAGCACCCCGGCGAGCTCCCCGTTCTTTGACGGAACAAGCGCGACAGCGCGATGCTCTTCAAGGCGCCGGATTGAACGCGCCCATACCTGCTCCATCAGCCGATTGACGATCTCGATGCCGGTGAGATCCCCCTTGTGGACGGTGCGGTCGAAGGTCTGACCGGCAAAGGCCTTGCCGTGGAGCGTGCCATCGGGATTGCGATCAAAGAAGCAGCCGATCTCGTTCTCCAGCTCGCGCACCCGCTCGACCGCACGCGAGACCAATGTCCAGGCGAGCTCCTGGTGCGGCAGCCATTTGCCCCCCTCGATGGTGTCCATGAAGTGACGCTGCACCGAGTCTCCAGGGTTGAGGGCCACGTTGTACCCGCCCTGCACCATGCGCGTGCAGCCGCTCTTGCCGAGCAGTCCTTTGGTCGCGATCGTGATCTGCAGATCGGGGTTTGTGCTGTAGGCGTGCAGCGCGGCGAAGAGCCCGGCGCCGCCGGAGCCGAGAATCAGAATGTCGGTCTGGAGTCGTTCCAGCGCCATGGGATCTTACAAGGCTCGCGCGAGAAAGATGAATGCGACGACGGCCGACACTGCCGCCGCGAGCGTCGCCAGCTGCTTTTGTCCGTCGTGCCATTCCAGGTTTTCCAATACCAGCAGCCGCAGGCCACCCAGCATATGCAGCAGCAGCAGGAATACGAGACCACCTTCCGATAGCTTCACCAATGGGGCGTCTGTCCAACGGAGAAAGGAATCGAGCCGCGCCTCGCCGCCAATGGCGAGGCCGAGGGTCAAGAAATGCGCCGGCAAGAAGATTGCGAGCGCGAGGCCGGAGAGCCGATGCAGGAGCGCCGCGATCCACAGCACACCGGTGCGGTGTTTCAGCAGCGCCGTCACGGCAGCACCACCGCCGCGACCGCGCGCAAGCCGAGCACCAGCAGAAGAAGCCCGAATAGCGTCGAGAACATTCCCGCGCGACCCTCGCCGAGCGGTGACCACTCGACCAACACATTGCGCACGCCGATCGCAGCATGGAGCGCCACCGCAGCAACGAATGCGCCGTAGAATGAAGCCCACATCAAGCTGCCGCGGGTGCGGCCGAGAATATCAGCAGCGCTGAGCCCCTTGCGGCTGGCGTAGAAGATGACAGCTATGTGCACCAGAACCAGGGGCGCCATCACCGCCGCAGTCAGCCGCTGCCAGACGTAAAGACGCAAACTCATGCTTTCAGCTCGCCGGAAAGGTAGGCGCGTGTGGCACGCCGCTTGAGCCCGGCAATGGATCTCGTGGGATTGAGCGCTTGTGGGCAGTATTCCTGACAGGACTGGTGCGAGTGGCAGAGCTGGCATCCGCCGGAACCGGCAATGGCCCGCAGTCGTGCAGCACCGCCGGCATCTCGCTGGTCATTTACGAGAGACCACGCACGATTGAGCGCAGCCGGTCCGAGGTAGCTCGCGTCCCAGCGCACCGTATCGCACGCCGCATAGCACACGCCGCAGTTGATGCATTCGATGGCGGCATCGGCCGCCATGCGTGCTGCGCTGCCGGGTGCGATCGCCTCGATCGGATCATGCCGGGTTTTTGAGGGAACAAACGAACCCTCGGCTTGCTGCCATTTCTCGAAAAAGGGCCGCATGTCCGTGGCGAGATCCTTGATGACGGGCAAATTCTCGAGCGGGCCGATCTCGATCCGGCCGCCTTTGGACACCTTCGACACATGCGTGCGGCAGGTCCAGCGCGGCCGGCCGTTGACCGTCATCGCGCATGAGCCGCACACGCCGACCCGGCAGGCAAATCGGTAGGCCAAGGTCGGATCGAGGTGGCGCTGCACGAACGTCACCACGTCGAGCACGGTCTGGCTCGCGCGCAACGGCACCTTATAGGTTACGTAGCCTCCTTGCTGCGCGCCGCGCCAGAGCGACACAGTCAGTTCGGGCAACGTCTCGGACATACACTCCTCAGACCTTGGGGAAACCAGCGCCTCACCAAGCGGGCAAGAACAAGAAGAGGTAGCACCGGGGCGGCTGGGAAAGAAGGCGTGCATGCTTCCCATCGGAACCCTGATTTGGCACAAGGAGCGAGAAAACGAGCTTGGATATGAAGGTCATTCGTTGTGCTTTGGCGCACCCTGCATTCGCTCTTGCGATCGCCCTGATAGCGAGCCTGATCTCGCAGCCGGTGCTCTCCGCCGGCGTAGAGGAGTTCTACAAAGGCAGGACCATTTCCCTCGTCATCGGTTACAGCGTCGGGGGCGGCTATGATCTCTATGCGCGATTGCTGGCGCGGCACATGGGCCAATATATTCCCGGGCATCCCACCATTGTGCCGCAAAATCTTACTGGCGCAGGCAGCCTGCGGGCAGCCAGCTTCCTCTATTCCGCTGCTCCGAAGGACGGCAGCGTGTTCGGCACGTTCGGCCGCACGATCGCTACCACTCCGTTGCTGATGCCGGCGAGCGCACAGCTCGACCCCACCCGGTTCAGTTGGCTGGGCAGCATGACCAATGAGGTCAGTCTCTGCGTCACCTGGCACACGTCGCCCGTAAAGGACTGGAAAGACAGCCTGGAAAAACCAATCACGATGGGCGGAGAGGGATCGGGGGCCGATCCCGACGTCTATGCGCTTCTGTACAAAAACGTGTTCGGCGCCAAATGGAGACTCGTCAGCGGCTATCCCGGAACAAACGACACGATGCTGGCAATGGAGCGCGGGGAGGTGGATGGATTGTGCGGTCTGTCATGGGGCACTCTGAGAAGCCGACACTTGCAATGGTTCAATGACAAGCTTGTCAATGTCATTGTGCAGGCGGGGCTGAAGAAACAGCCAGAGCTCGCAGGCGTCCCCGTCGCGCTGGATCTCACTACCGATCCGGAGAAGCTTCAGATCCTGAAATTGTTCTTGGCGACCCAGGAAATGGCGCGCCCGTTTGCTGCTCCGCCCGACATCCCGCCCGACCGCAAGGGCGCGTTGATCTCGGCATTCGAGCGAGCCACGCATGATCCGGAGCTCCTGGCCGAGGCGGAGAAGTTGAACGTTGACATCAACCCGCTTGCCGCCGAGACGATGGACCGGCTGCTCGCGGAGCTTTATGCCACGCCCAAGCATCTGGTGGAGAAAGCGGCACAAGCCGTGGCGAGATAGATGCCATCCCTGATCGGCGCGCGCATTCCGCGGCTCGAAGACAAGCCCCTGCTCACCGGGAAGGGCCGCTTCATTGATGACATCGCAGTGCCCGGCATGCTGCATGCGGCGTTCGTGCGCAGCCCCCACCCGCATGCTGCCGTCCACGCCATCAATGCCGAGGATGCGCTGGCGGTCCCAGGGGTGCACAGCGTTGTGACGCTCGATGACCTCGCGCAGGTCCTCGCGCACCGGCGCATGTTGCGGCACTCCAATTCAGGAACGCCGCTCGATCGGTTCTGGTCCTTCGCACTGGCGGACCGCGAAGTCTCCTATGTGGGGGAAGCTGTCGCGCTGGTGCTTGCGAAAGACCGCTATGTCGCCGAGGACGCCGCCGCCCTGGTGCGAGTGGATTACGATGTCCTGCCGGCAATCTCCGACTGCCGCGCCGCGCTTGCATCAGGGGCGCCCGCGGTTCGCCGCGAGCTGAACACCAATCTCGCCGCGAGCTACAGCGTCGCCTACGGGGACATTGGCGCCGTCTTCGCGAAAGCCGCGCATGTCTTTCACGAGGAGCTCTGGCAGCACCGTGGTGCGGCCCATCCGATAGAAGGGCGGGGCATCCTGGCGGAGTGGCGGGACGCCGATGGGACAATCACCGTATGGGCCTCGACGCAGAAAGCGCATGACCTCTTCCAGTCCCTGACCTTTCTGCTCGGATTCGACGAGAGCGGGGTGCGGGTGGCAACTCCCGACGTCGGTGGCGGATTCGGTCCAAAGCTCTGCGTCTATCCCGAAGACATCGCCGTCGTGGCTGCGGCGAAGCTCGCGCGGCGCTCCGTGAAATGGATCGAGGACCGGCGCGAGCACTTCACCAATGCCGCCCAGGAGCGCGATCAGTTTTGGTCGCTCGACCTTGCGGTGGATGCGCAGGCCAAGCTCCTGGGCATTCGCGGCCGGCTCATTCACGATCTCGGCGCCTACGCGCTGCAGGACGTGAACATCCCCTATAACTCGGCGTCCATGATCAGCGGGCCCTACATGCTGCCCGCCTTGTCCATCGAGATCAGCGTCGCCGCCACCAACAAGACGCCGGTATCGTCCGTGCGCGGGGCCGGGTATCCGCAGGCGGCGTTTGCGATGGAACGGCTCATGGATCGGGTAGCGCGCGAGCTGCGCGTGGACCGTGCCGAAGCTCGGCGCCGCAATCTCATCCCGGCAGAGAAGATGCCCTACACCAAGCCGCTCAAGGCGCGGTCGGGCGCCAGCATGCGCTATGACAGCGGCGACTATCCCTCGTGCCAACTGGAGGTGCTGGTCGCGTCGGGCTGGAACGATTTCCCGCAGCGCCAGGCGCAGGCGCGCAAACAGCATCGTTACATCGGAATTGGGCTTGCCCATGGGATCAAGGGCACGGGACGCGGGCCGTTCGAATCCGGGCTGGTGCGCGTCTCGAATACCGGCCGGGTCTCGGTTTTCACCGGGGCGGCTGCGATCGGGCAAGGCTTGCGTACGGTGCTGGCACAGATTTGTGCAAGCGAGCTTGGGCTCAAGGCGCAGGACATCACCGTGGTTCCGGGCGACACCGGAGGGATAACCCTGGGTCTCGGCGCCTTCGCCAGCCGCCAGACCGTAACCGCAGGGTCCTCGGTATTGCTCGCGGCGCGCACCGTGGCGGATAAGGCCAAGAAGCTTGCCAGTCATGTGCTGGAAGCAGCCGAGCATGATCTCGAAATCGCAGACGGCGAAGTGCGCGTCGTCGGTGCGCCGCAGCTCTGCGTCAAGCTTGGCGAGCTTGCGCGCCTCCTCAAGGGCGCTCCCGGTTATGGATTTCCGCCCGATATCGACGCAGGTCTGGAGGCAAACGTGAATTGGCGGACCGACGCGCTGGCCTATGCCAATGCATGTCACGCGGCCGAGGTCGAGGTCGATCCTGAGACCGGCGGTGTGAAGGTGATCAAGTACGTGGCCCTGCAGGATTCCGGGACGTTGATCAATCCCCTGCTGGTCGAGGGTCAGGTGCGGGGCGGCGTGGCGCACGGGATCGGTAATGCGATCCTGGAATGGATGGGCTACGACGAGAGTGGGCAGCCCGTGACGACCACGTTCGCCGATTATCTGTTGCCGAGCGCCACCGAGGTGCCGCCGATCGAGACGCTCTACAAGGAGACGCCTTCGCCGCTCAATCCGCTCGGCGCGAAGGGCGCAGGCGAGGTGAGCACCATCCCGACGGCGGCCGCGGTGATCGCCGCCATCGAGGATGCGCTCGCGCCTTTTGGC
>Ga0070712_100000922_pt1 | contig 17653 bp, 6 predicted proteins | sample LARL81metaG_FD_71396 | JGI IMG/M metagenome (GOLD analysis project Ga0070712, IMG submission 71396) | Corn, switchgrass and miscanthus rhizosphere microbial communities from Kellogg Biological Station, Michigan, USA - LAR L8-1 metaG | ecosystem: Host-associated > Plants > Roots > Rhizosphere ...
ACAGCAATGCCGCTGTTGCTGCTCTGGTTTGCCGCCCCTGCCGTGGCTTGGTGGATCAGTCTGCCGCTGAAGCGCGAGGCGATCATGCTCTCGCCCGAGCAAACCGCTTTTCTCGGTAAACTCTCACGCAAGACCTGGTCATTCTTTGAAAAGTTCGTTGGTGCAGAGGATCATTGGCTTCCCCCGGATAACTTTCAGGAAAGTCCGGTTCCCTCCGTCGCACATCGCACTTCGCCGACCAACATAGGGCTGTCCCTGCTGGCGAATCTTTCAGCCTACGATATGGGGTATATTCCAGCAGCCCAACTGCTGGAACGTAGCTCCATGGCTTTTGCCACCATGGGTTCTCTTGATCGCTATCAAGGGCATTTTTTCAATTGGTATGACACGCTTACTTTAAAACCGCTGTCGCCCCGTTATGTCTCCACGGTCGACAGCGGAAATCTGGTCGCCCATGTGCTGACCCTCGAGCAGGGAATAGCCGCGCTCGCTGACCGGCCGGTTCTTGCGCCGCGCTTTTTCTCCGGTCTGATAAATACGCTTGGCGTTTTTATTGATCACGAAAAGCAAGCTGGCCTCAAGGATCATGAGCGGACCAAGCCAGCCCTGGCTCTCGCCACCAACCTGCTGCAAGAGTTGGAGGCTTTACGCGTTTCACCCCCAGCTGACCTGCGTACTACCTGTACTGCTCTTGAACAGCTGGATGCGAAGGCCGCAAGGATCAGAGAAGCCATGACGGGTTCTGCGGAAAGCCAGGCTGTTCTTTGGGCGAACGCATTGGTTCAGCATTGCCACACCGCTCTTGACGATCTCATTTATATGGTGCCATGGATCCGGCTTGCAGATGTCCCAAAAGAACTCAATGCTTTACCCTGGAACACTCTTCCAACTCTGCGTGAGCTTGCCTCTTTGGATCCGGAGTCGCTTTCGGCGTTGGAAAAGACTGGAGAACCTGCGCGCCGGTGGCTGCAAGAAGCAGCCCCGCTGGTACGCGAAGGCATTGATCGCGCGCGTGCACGGATCGCAGAGATTGCGCGGCTCACCCGGCTGTGCGGCGATTTTGCCCACGTTGAATATGGCTTCCTGTATGACGAAGGTCGCCACCTGATGTCAATTGGATACAACGTCAGCAATCACCGTCGTGATGCAAGTTACTACGATCTGCTGGCGTCTGAAGCGCGGTTGGCAAGCTTCGTTGCCATTGCTCAGGGCCAGATCCCGCAAGACAACTGGTTTTCGCTCGGCCGCCAGCTCACCCACTCTTCCGCCGGGCCAACTTTGCTGTCATGGGACGGCTCGATGTTTGAGTACCTGATGCCGCTGCTGGTGATGCCAACCTATGCCAACACATTGCTCGATGAAAGTTACAAGGCGGCAGTGGAACGGCAGATTGAGTATGGCGCCAGTCGCAACGTTCCCTGGGGCATCTCGGAATCCGGTTACAACGCCGTGGATGTCCGTATGAACTATCAGTATCGGGCTTTTGGCGTGCCGGGCCTTGGATTGAAACGGGGACTGGCTGAAGACACTGTCATCGCGCCCTATGCAACGGGACTGGCGCTTTTGGTTGATCCTCAGGCAGCCTGTGCCAACCTTCAAAGATTGTCGGCGGACGCCTTTGAAGGCAGTTACGGCCTCTATGAGGCAATTGACTATACGGCTTCGCGCGTGCCCCGCGGCCAGCCTAACGCGATTGTGCGCTCGCACATGGCCCATCATCAGGGAATGATCCTGCTCGCTCTGGCCCATGTTCTGGCGGACAGACCCATGCAGCGCCGGTTTGAATCTGTCCCGATATTCCAGGCCACTACATTGCTTCTGCATGAAAAAGTTCCCAAGGCAAAGGCGCTCTACAGCTCACCGGAGGAACTTCCGGAAGCCCGCAGGGTCGCCACTGACGGCCAGGAATCCTCCGTGCGTGTATTTCGCAGCCCGAACACCTCTGTTCCTGAGGTGCAGCTGCTTTCCAACGGGAAATACCACGTGATGGTCAGCAATGCGGGTGGAGGGTACAGCCGCTGGAAAGGTAGGGCGGTCACCCGTTGGCGGGAAGACACCACGCGCGACCCCTGGGGAACGTTCTGTTACATCCGCGATCTTGCCACTGGTCGGTTCTGGTCATCCGCACACCAGCCCACAGTAAAACCGGTGGATCACTATGAATCCATCTTCTCAGAAGCGAAGGTGGAGTTTCGTTGTCGTCAGGACGATTTGGATTCGCATACGGAGATTGCGGTTTCTCCCGAGGATGACATTGAGCTAAGGAGAATTACGCTCACCAACCGGACAAAGAAGCGCCGGGTGATTGAGATCACCAGCTATGCGGAAGTTGTGATGGCGCTGCCGGCCTCGGATGCGACGCATCCCGCATTCAGCAATCTGTTTGTGCAAACGGAAATATTGGAAGAGCGCCACGCAATTCTGTGCACACGCCGGCCACGCTCCAACCACGAACAGCCGCCGTGGATGTTTCACTTGATGGTTGTGCATGGAGCCGCCGCAGGAAACGTTTCATACGAAACCGACCGGATGCGGTTCATCGGACGGGGAAGGACTGTGGCCAACCCACAGGCATTAAATAGCGACACACCGCTGTCCGGTAGTCAGGGCTCAGTGCTTGATCCAATTGTTGCCATCCGCCACCGCATCACTCTGGAGCCAGGGCAATCCGCCACTGCCAACCTGGTCTCCGGCGTCGGCGAAACCCGCGAGCGCTGTCTGCAACTGGTGGATAAATATCAGGACCGTCATCTGGCTGATCGCGTCTTTGACCTCGCATGGACACATGGCCAGGTGCTCCTGCGGCAACTCAATGCAACCGAAGCCGACGCCCAAAGTTACGGCCGGCTCGCAAGCTCTATCCTTTATGCCAATGCATCCCTGCGCGCTGAAACTTCCGTGCTTGGCAGCAACACGCGCACGCAGTCAGGATTATGGGGTTATTCGGTTTCGGGCGATCTGCCTATTGTGCTGCTCCAGATCAGCGACGTGGCCAGTATCGAACTGGTCCGCCAGTTGGTGCAAGCCCACGCTTATTGGAGGCTGAAAGGCCTTGCCGTGGATTTGATGATCTGGAATGAAGACCACGCCGGATACAGGCAGCAGTTGCATGAGCGGATCATGGATCTGGTGGCTGCGGGTGTCCAGGCCAATCCCGAGGAGCGCGGAGGAGAAATTTTCGTCCGAGTCGCCGAGCAAATGTCAGGGGAAGACCGTCTTCTCTTTCAAGCCGTGGCCAGGGTCATCATCACCGATGCGCGCGGCCCGCTTAGCGCCCAGATCAGCACGCGTCATTCCGTGGGAGCTGAAATGCCTGCTGTGCAGGTGAGAAGGGCCAACAGCCGAGCACCCATTCAGCGCGAAAAGCCGCAGCCACGGGACCTGGTTCACTTCAACGGACTCGGTGGATTCACTCGAGATGGTCGCGAATACGTCATCATCGTTCCACCGGGCCAGATGTCTCCGGCCCCGTGGGTGAATGTAATCGCCAACTCAGAGTTCGGAACTGTGATCTCGGAAAGCGGATCGGCATATTCCTGGGGGGAAAATGCCCACGAGTTCCGTCTTACTCCGTGGCACAACGATCCCGTAACCGATGCCAGCGGCGAGGCCTTCTTTCTGCGTGATGAAGAAAACAACACCTTCTGGTCGCCAACACTTTTGCCGACCCGGGGCACAGGCCCTTATATCGTCCGCCATGGTTTCGGATACAGCGTCTTCGAGCACTCTGAAGATGGCATCGCTTCAGAATTACAGGTGTATGTGTCGCCTGGGGCTGCGGTTAAGTTCTCAGTCTTGAAAGTACGCAATCACTCTGGACGCACGCGCAGGCTTTCCGCCACTGGCTATGTGGAATGGCTTTTAGGCGACACGCTGCCAAAATCCAACATGCACGTGGTCACGGAAATTGCTTCGGACACCGGAGCGCTGCTGGCGCGCAATACCTATAACGCTGAATTTCCCGATCGCGTCGCGTTCTTTGCCGCCAATCAGAGCAACAGAACTATCACCGCTGATCGCACCGAGTTTCTCGGCCGGAACGGGACACTCGCGAATCCCGCTGGGATGCATAAGCCGCGCCTCTCCGGCAAGATGGGCCCCGGTCTCGATCCTTGCGCCGCTATCCGGGTTCCTTTTGAGTTGTTGGATGAACAGGAACGGGAGATTGTCTTTGTCCTGGGTATAGGCCAGGGATTGGCAGGCGCCACGGACCTGGTAAAACGCTTTTGCGGTACAGAAGCGGCCCGCACGTCGCTGGAAGAAGTCTGGCATTACTGGACACATACTCTTGGAACGGTGAATGTCGACACGCCCGATTCGTCCATCAATGTCATGGCGAACGGATGGCTGCTATATCAAACATTGGCTTGCCGCCTATGGGCCCGCAGCGGATATTACCAATCCGGCGGTGCTTTTGGCTTCCGCGACCAGTTGCAGGATGTGATGGCTCTGGTGCACGCCGAACCCAGTCTAATCCGCAAACAGCTTTTGCTTTGTGCGTCGCGACAGTTTCGCGAGGGAGATGTGCAGCACTGGTGGCATCCTCCTTCCGGGCGCGGCGTGCGCACTCACTGCTCTGACGACTTCCTATGGTTACCGCTCGCCGTCTGCCGCTATGTCTCGACGATAGGAGACACTGGAGTACTGGACGAATCCGTTGATTTCCTCGAAGGCCGTCCGGTAAATCCCGAAGAAGACTCCTATTACGACCTGCCGGGACGGTCAGAGCCGGCCAGCACTTTGTATGACCATTGCGTGCAATCGATTCTTGCTGGCCTTAAGCACGGTGAACATGGCCTTCCCCTGATTGGATCAGGCGATTGGAATGACGGCATGAACCTTGTGGGTGAACGCGGCAAGGGTGAGAGTGTGTGGCTGGGATTTTTCCTATATGAGATCTTGGCGCGCTTTGCTGAACTCGCTTCGCGCCGCGGCGATTCAGTATTTGCCGAGAGGTGTTTATCTGAAGCTCGCCAGCTGCAGCACAGCATCGAGCAGAATGCGTGGGATGGTGAATGGTATCGTCGCGCGTACTTTGACGATGGTTCACCGCTGGGCTCCTCCTCGAACCACGAATGCCAGATCGATTCCATTGCACAGAGTTGGTCAGTGCTTTCGGGCGCGGGCGATGAGTTGCGTTCCCGAAAGGCCATGGACGCGATGGACAAGCGCCTGGTGGATCGCGACCATGGCCTGATCAAGCTGCTGGCCCCTCCCTTCGACAAAGGCGAACTCGACCCCGGCTACATAAGGGGATACGTTCCAGGCGTGCGTGAAAACGGCGGCCAATACACTCACGCGGCCATCTGGGCCGCCATGGCTTTTGCTGCCATGGGCGAAGGTAAACGCGCGTGGGAGTTGTTTGACATGATCAATCCGGTGAATCATGCTGCCTCACCGGAGGCGGTGGCGGTTTACAAAGTTGAGCCATACGTGATGGCCGCAGACATCTATGCTGTAGCGCCGCATGTGGGCCGCGGCGGATGGACCTGGTACACAGGCTCCGCCGGCTGGATGTACCGGCTGGTAATCGAATCCTTGCTGGGTTTGCGCCTGGAGGTGGATAAGCTCCACTTCGCGCCGCATTTTCCCGCAGATTGGTCAGGGTTCAAAGTACACTACCGTTTCCATGAAACCGTGTACCACATAACGGTTACCCAAAGCCCGGACAGCTTCACCGAATCGCAGATAACGCTGGACGGTATAGCGCACTACGATAAAGCTATTCCGCTCGTAAACGACCTCCGGGAGCATTTCGTAGAACTGACTTTCGCGCTTGAAAAGGTGGCAGCGTGAAAAATAATTGGATGAATCTAGGCTATGGCGTAGGTTACGATCTACCGCGTAGCGGTTGTTATGCCACCTTCGCCGCAAGAGAGCAAAATCAGCCAAAAGCTAGTTTTAAGCCGGGCGCCGATGTAAATCGCTGAGATCCCAACATACATCGGTTCATTTTCGCAGCGTCGGGTTCCAGAACCATCAGTTTTAGAAACGGCCCTGGCGACTCTCAGCGGCTTGGATTTTCAGCTATTTAGCTCCACAGTTTTGATGAGGTTTTTGGAACGCCGCTTGCGTGTTCCGCCTAAAGCTCGAAAAGGCGAGAAACATCATCGGGGATAACGTGCTACGCTGGCTGCGGCCTTCAGGTTCGTCGGGAGTTATTTCCAGTCTTCCCACCTGCTGCCGTCAAGGGACTGCCATGGGGGCGCTTGGCCCGCAACAGCACTTCAAGAAGGCTCATGGCCCGGAATAATTCCCGACTGGCCCGTCATCTATTAACAATGCCTTTGGGGCTGCCGAACACTTCCGAGTTGAAGAGGATGATTCAGTGGTTGGATGACAAGGAGTGCCTTACGGGACCTCGCACATAGTATTGTCTCGAGGCAGTGTGGGGAATTCCACCTTTTGCTTCATTTACCAGTTCCTTGATTGAAACGTAGCGATCAGAAAATAGTCGGCACGGTCACTTGACCGCAGGCCGCTGCTGCGTGGCAGCATTCGCTGCCTTGCTCGCGATTCTGGACGTCAGCACGGACCGCAAATTGCGTCAGGAGGACCTAATTCGGTACGGCTTCAGCCTGGCTCATCGGCAGATGATTGAGGCAGCATGCCCGAGCACGCCAACCGCGTGAAGAAGATATGCGACGCGTTCGGCGTCACTCCAGGGCAGCTTGTGGCGGGGTTGGCCATCATCTTCGCAAGCGTTTAGAAGCGGATTGAGATAGGGACCGTTTTGTGTTGCGGGCAATGCCCGATTGAGAGCGGAGTGTTTTCCTGCTCTTCAAGGATGGTGGTTTCTTTCCTTGTCTTGCCAGTTCCCTGCGCCGTTCCTCGGCGTGAATAAAAACATCGTCCGGATCGCGCAGCTCCTTCTCCCGCGCCAGCCTCGCTTTGCCGAACCGAAACTGGTCGTGGGACTCGGCCTCGTCCATGGCGCTCATTACGCCCTCATTGATTTCCGCCTGCAGTTCCTGCGCGTAAGACTGGTAAAGCCGGGTATCCTTCGGTCCGATGACGCCCGATTCCCCCAGAGTGCGGCAATGCGCGACGATGTTGGCGAATGAGAGATTGAGGCGGTAGATCGTGTGATAAATGCGCAGTTTTGCGCTAGCGTCGCGGTCAGCCATGGTGGCCTCTAACAAAAGATGCTTCGGGAGCCAGCTTGCGCTCAGGGGAGGCGAAGACCGGAATGTCGGGGCAGTTGTCTTTTACCCTCAGGAGCCAGAAAAGAACATCGAACAGCAAGGTCTAAAAGAACGTTAAAGAACCTGGATTTCATAACCTGGAAATGATCTCATAAATTGACTATGGTAATCAACTATATAGTTATTATATTCTGTTTCTTGGGGTTGCGAGCGCCTCCGTGTTACGGTCGCTTCGTGATCACTGGAAGACAGTTGCGCGCCGCACGGGTCTTGCTCGGCTGGGAACAAATCGAACTGGCAAAGCGCTCTCGCGTCGCCATCGGCACTATCCGCCGTATGGAGTCTTTCAGCGGCCAAATCGGCTCGCGTACCTCCACACTCTCCCAAGTCCAGCAGGCGCTGGAAAAAGCAGGAATCCAGTTCCTCAATGACGAGAGTCCGGGCGTACGCATCAGAAAGAAATAAATGCTCAAATTCTTGGGTTATGTCGCCACGATGGAGTCGTGCCCTGATCAGGGATCACAGGCAGACGTATCTGCGGGGCTGGAGGCCATTACTGTTCATGGTCCATACATATATACCGACACATCCTTCATGAAGGCCTTGTCTTAACAACTGGAATTGATAATTGTGAAGTAGACACTTTGGAGATTCCATGGGGACAAGAGATATAGATCATTTTTTTTGATTCACGACAGATAATTCCATGCCGTCACTATCCCGGCAGGAATGGGATCGTCAGCGACAAATTTCCAGAACTGCACTCATGGGCGTTGGCTCGCGCTTCTAAGAGGAGATACAGCCAAGCACCTAGTTGGCCCGACAGACGGCAGCAGGTCTTTGACTCTTATGGGGTTCTTGATGATTTCTAGCGCTTCCCTCGAAGCACCCATTCAAATTCGTTTCTAGCTAGACCAAAAAAGGACTTTACGGTAACAATTCGGTAACATCCCGTTTATAGACTCCTTGTCGTTGAGCAATCGAAGAATCCTGCAGGCTATGCCGGATTCACGAGAAAGAATGAAACCGCCATGATGATCAGAAAGATCGCTCTCACAATCATGAACTTTGTGCTATTTGGAAGCCCGGTTACGAGCCAGGCGATTCAAAAAGAGCTCACCAGAACTCAAGCCTACGTGCAGGATACAAAACCAACCCAGTCCTCCAAGAGTCTCGAAGGCGAGTGGAAAGGAACACTCGAGGTTGGAGGGCAGAAGCTGCGGCTGACTGGATTACGGCGCGACAACCTGAATCCATGGGGCTTTAGGGCCGCCTTCGGCTAAACTTCGGTGTTTCCTGCTATGGCAATGATTCACTCCATTTCTGTCCGCCGAATCGGTAACCCGGCTATCCACGTACACGAGGAGAACTTCATGGAATTGCGCATCGAAAAACTTTCTAAACGTTATCCCAATGGCACTCAGGCATTGCAGGATGTTTCCCTTACCATACCGCTGGGCATGTTCGGGCTGCTTGGTCCTAACGGGGCAGGCAAATCCACGCTCATGCGCACGCTGGCCACTTTGCAGGAAGCCGATTCCGGCAGCGCAGTGTTGGGGGAAGTTGATGTTTTGCGACAAAAAGACGATGTCCGCCGCATGCTTGGTTATTTGCCACAGGAATTTGGGCTGTATCCCAAGGTTTCGGCGGAAACCTTGCTCACCCATTTTGCGTCATTGAAGGGTATTGCCAATTCCAAACAACGCACTGAATTGGTCCGCGGTCTTCTCCAGCAAACCAATTTGTACGAACACCGCTTCAAGCCGCTGGGCAGCTATTCCGGAGGCATGAAGCAGCGTTTTGGCATCGCGCAAGCGCTGCTGGGCAATCCCAAACTGATCATTGTCGATGAACCCACTGCTGGACTGGACCCAGAAGAGCGCGTGCGCTTCCACAACCTGCTGAGCGCAATCGGGGAAAACGTGATCGTGATTCTCTCCACGCATATTGTTTCTGATGTCAGCGATCTTTGCAGCAACATGGCGGTGATCCATGAAGGCCGTGTGATGGCGACGGGTTCGCCCGCCGCCCTGGTAGCCGACCTGGAGGGCCGGATCTGGAGAAAGTCGGTTCCGCAGGCGGAAGTGGCGTTTTATACCGAAAAGTTTCAGGTCCTGTCGATGCGCAGGTTCTCTGGGCAGACGTTGGTACATGTTTACAGCAACCAGGAGCCTGCACCGGGTTTCGAACTGGTGACCCCAGACCTGGAGGATGTTTACTTCGCAACCATCAAGGGCTTCATGAACCCGGCCGCGCCTGCGACGAAGGTGAACTGACATGATAGCGACCATTCTGCTTTTTGAAGTCCGGCAACGGCTCAGCCGCATTTCGACGTGGATGTACTTTCTTATCCTCCTGGGAGCCGCTTTCTTGTTTGCTCTCATTTTGGGAGGCGCATTTCCCGGGTCCGGCGGTGCCGGCCTTGGGGACAAGGCATATGTCAACTCGCCCTTTGTGCTCAACGGCCTTATCACCTCACTGAGCTTGTTCGGTCTGATCATTACCGCGGCGTTAGCCGGACAAGCCACATATCAGGATGTTGATAACAATTGCGATTCCTTTTTCTACACTGCGCCTATCCGCAAAATTGACTACCTGGCTGGCCGTCTTTTGGGATCGCTGGTCACGCAATTGGTCATTTTTTCGGCCCTAGGCCTGGGGCTATGGCTTGGATTCCAAATGCCATTCCTGGATTCCGCAAAGATTGGTCCGGAACGGTTCATATCGTATCTGTTGCCCTACCTGACTCTAGTGATACCGAATCTTCTCTTCCTCACGGCCATCTTCTTTTGCCTGGCGGTGCTGGGCAGGAAGATGTTGCCGGTCTATGCCGGAGGGATTCTACTTCTTATTGCTTACCTGGCTGCGGGAATCGTCCTCCAGGACCCGACAAAGAGCGCCATCTATGCCATCGCGGATCCCTTCGGCGAGCGGGCCGTCGGGCGCCTCACACAATTTTGGACGCCGTTCGAACGCAATACCCAACTTGTTCCGCTCGTTGGTGTGTTCTTGTGGAACCGGATCCTCTGGATCAGTGTAAGCGTCGCTGTGTGCATATTTACTTACTTCAAGTTCTCACGCTCACAAGTCCAAAGCCGGGGACGCAGGACGAGCCGTGCTGCGGAGCCAGAACAAAGAGCAGACATTCAGTCGCTGCCGGCGGTGAAACCGGTCTTCTCGTTCGGAGCTTCGTTTTCGCAGATGTTATCGCTCACCTGGCTGCAGTTTACAGAGACAGTCAAGAATGTCTTCTTCGCCGTGATCCTGGTTGCAGGATTCGCGCTTGCCCTGCTGTTTGGTAACGCGCCAACCGACTTTTTATCCACACCCTTCTACCCTGTAACTTCCCGCATAATGCAGTTGGTGCTTGTGGGCTTTGCCCTTGTTGAGACCATCATCATTGTTTTCTATTCGGGTGAACTGGTGTGGCGTGAGCGGGATGCCAAGATCGGCCAGATCATGGACGCGCTTCCTGCCCAGCGCTGGGTTTTCTTTTTCTCCAAGCTCGGTGCGTTGATGCTGGTGCAGGTGGTAGTCGTCACGCTCGTCATGGCGGCAGGGCTGACGACCCAGATCATACACGGCTACTATCGCTTTGAATTTGCTGTCTATTTCAAAGAGCTCTTTTTGATTGAACTGGTCCAGCTTTGGATGATCTGCTCGCTGGCCCTGCTGATTCATACCGTGGTGAACCAGAAGTTTCTGGGTTATTTTGCCGTCGTCATGATCTACATAGCGGGCATTGTTTTCGGGTTGCAATTGGCTGGCTTTGAGCATTTTCTGCTGCGCTATGCGCATTTCCCGCCGCACGTCTATTCCGACATGAATGGCTACAGCCTGTCCGTGAAGCCGCTGTTCTGGTTTGAACTCTACTGGGCCCTGGCTGCCGTGTTCCTGGCCATTGTGGGCAATCTACTGTGGGTGCGCGGAATTGAAGGCGGATTCAAGCAGCGGCTGAAACTGGGGTTGCAGCGCCTGACGCCGGCGTCACGCGCGGGAATGGCCGTTTGCCTGCTGCTCTTTCTGGCGACCGGAAGTTACATTTTTTATAACACCAACGTTTTGAATCACTACGTCAATTCCAGCAAGAGGTTGAAAGAAGTCGCGCAATACGAAAAGAACTACCGGCAGTATCTCAGTCTGCCCATGCCACGTGTCACGGACGTCCAGGTTGCGGTTGATTTGTATCCGGCGGAGCGGAGCGCGAACGTGCAAGGCACCATGTGGCTGGAAAACAAGACGCAGCAAACCATTGACCGCATAGCCCTTTCGTTGCCGGGAGGTAGATCAAACTTTGCGGTCCGGGAGCTGAGTTTCGCCGGCGGCCAGACACCGGTGATTCAGGACAACGATATGGGCTTCCATCTCTATCGTCTCAATTCGCCGCTGGCTCCTGGCGGAAGAATCCCGCTGAAGTTTGCATTCCGGTTTGAGCACCGCGGCTTTGCCAACACGGATACCGACACCCGGATCGTCCAGAATGGAAGCTTCCTGAACAGTAGTTACCTACCGTATATCGGGTATTACCCGGCGGCTGAGCTGGGCGATGACAGTGCGCGCCGCAAGAACGGACTCGACAAGATAAAGCGCATGCCTGCGCTGGACGATGTGGCCGCGCGGCAGAATAATCTCATCAGCCAGGACGGTGACTGGATCAATTTTGATACCACCATTAGCACCAGCCTGGACCAGATTGCCATCGCACCGGGATACCTGCAAAAAGAATGGCTGCAGCATGGGCGCCGCTACTTCCAATACAAAATGGACGCGCCGATTCTGGATTTTTTCTCTTTCAATTCCGGCCGCTATCAGGTGCGGCGTGACCGCTGGAACAACGTGAACCTTGAGATCTACTACCAGCTAGGCCATGAGTTCAACCTGGACCGCATGCAAGAAGCCATGAAGGAGACGCTCACTTACAGCAGCGTCAATTTCAGCCCCTTCCAGTTTCATCAGCTGCGCATCATCGAATTCCCGCGTTATCAAAGTTTTGCGCAATCTTTCCCTAATACCATCCCGTTTTCGGAGAGCGTTGGTTTTATCACCCGCGTGGACCCCAAGAAGGCGGATGCCATAGATCTGCCCTTTTACGTGACCTCTCATGAAGTGGCCCATCAATGGTGGGGCCATCAAGAAGTGGCGGCTAACGTCGAAGGCGCGACTTCTCTGGTTGAGACCCTCGCTCAGTACACGGCTTTAATGGTGATGAAACATCACTACGGGCCGGAGGCGATGAAACGGTTCTTAGCGTACGAGCTGAGGAATTATCTTCTACTTCGTGGTCTGGAGCGTAACGACGAAAAGCCACTGGATCGCGTGCAGGCTTCACAGGGCTATATCCACTATCAAAAGGGCGGTCTAGTGATGTATGCGCTGCAGGACTACCTCGGGGAAGACAAAGTCAATCAGGCACTCTCCGAGTTCGTAAAGGCCTACGGCTTCAAGGGAGCGCCTTATCCCACTTCGCTGGATTTGCTGGCCTCCTTGCGAAAGATCACGCCGGAGGATTCCCAGTATTTGATCGACGACCTGTTTGACCACATTACGTTGTACGAGAGCCATGCCGCCTCCGCCACCTACAAAAAGCAAGCGGACGGCAAGTATCAGGTGCATATGGTCGTAGAATTCAAAAAATACCAGTCCGACAGCCGGGGCCAGCAGCGCCAGGTTCCGGCCCATGACTGGGTTGATATCGGGGTTTTGGATGCCCAAGGCAAATACTTGTATCTACAGAAACAAAAGATCGAAAAAGACAACAGCGATTTTACCCTGGTCGTGGACAAGCTTCCTGCCCAGGCGGGAATCGACCCATTAAACAAACTGATCGATCGGGATCCAAACAACAATGTCATCAAAGTTAAAGAAACAAATTAACTGACAAATTGCCACATTGCGCGCAAGAACCTTGTCCGGCGTGCCCACTCACGCAGAGCGCAGCATTGCGAATGAGGGAAAACAAAACTGGAACAGGCTTAACAATCACCGCAGACTGCGGCGGTTTACTGCTGCCGGTGTTATTCCCTATTCAATCCCTGTTTTGTTCCCTGCTCCTTCCCTGTTCGTTCAGTCAGCACTCAAAATAGAGAGGGCTGATCTGCAGGTCTTTAGAAGTCTTACGGCAGTTTTTGATGATTTCTAGCTGCCTCCCTCGAAGCACTCAAGTTCGTTTCTAGTAGACCAAAAAAGGACTTTACGGTAACAATTCGGTAACATCCGCTTTATAGACTCCTTTTCGTTGAGCAATCGAAGAATCCTGCAGGCTATGCCGGATTCACGAGAAGGATGAAACCGCCATGATGATCAGAAAAATCGCTCTCACAATCATGAACTTTGTGCTATTTGGAAGCCCGGTTACGGGCCAGGCAATCCAAAAAGAGCTCACCAGAACTCATGCCTATGTGCAGGATGCAAAACCAACGCAGTCCTCCAAGAGTCTCGAAGGCGAGTGGAAAGGAACACTCGAGGCTGGAGGGCAGAAGCTGCGGCTGGTGATCAGGGTCACCAAAGGCTCCGGCGAAAAGCTCTCCGGCGCCATGGACAGCCTGGATCAAGGCGCGAACGACATTCCGATCAGTTCGGTCGAGCAGTCGGGCGACCAGGTGAAGCTGGAACTAGCGGGGATCGGCGCCAGCTATCAGGGCAAGATGAATGCTGAAGGCTCGGAAATCACGGGCGAATGGAAGCAGGGCGGTGCGTCACTGCCGCTGGTGCTGCAGCGGGCTGAAGGCAAAGATTCAAAGGAGGAAAAGACACCGAAGGGACTGCCGGAGACTCTAGCTGGGTTCGAGGACCAGGCCACTTTCTTTCTGATCCTGAACGAAGAACGGGTGGGCGTGATGCAATCCACCTGGAAGCGCGATGGACACTTTGAAAACCACGCCACCATCAGCCTGGCCGGCCAAAGCCTGCAGACCAGCACCAAGATCGTTCCCGACGCCGACGGACGCTGGGCGCAGATCACCATGGAAGCACCCACCGGTATTGTGAACATAACCCGCGAGGGCAGCTCGGTCAGGCGCACAATCAAAGAAAAGACCACCACCTGGGAGACCAGGCAGGGTCTTCTGCTCTTCGACAACAACGCACCCGCGCTGATGAGCCAGGCTATCCGCCAGTATGATCGCGCAAAGGGTGGAGCACAAAAACTTCCGCTGCTCGTTCTGCCGGGAGTTCCCGCTGATTTGACGCTGGAAGCCAAGGAGACCACCGAGCGCAGCGTCGGCGGCAAAGACCTTTCCCTTACCAAGTTCATTTATTCGCTTCCCGGCGTCGACATACTGGCGTGGGCAGACGAGTCAGGCAAGATGTACATGGGTGAAGTCCCGTCGCAGAAAGCGGCATTCGTCCGCGAAGGCTTCGAAACGCTGCGCAAAGCCGAAGCCAACGACCCAACTGTCTCCGCTCCGAAGTATGAAGTCGCGATAGACCGCGGCGTCATCGTACCCATGCGCGATGGCACTAAACTCTCCGCCGATATCTACCGGCCAAAGGGCCTGGAGAAGGCGCCGGTGATCCTGGTGCGCACCCCATACAAGAAGGAGATGAATGAGCTGCAGGGTATGTTCTATGCGCGGCGTGGCTATGTCTATGCGGTCCAGGATTGCCGCGGGCGGTTCGGCTCGCCCGGCGTGTGGGAGCCGTTTGTGAACGAGAGCAAGGATGGCTATGACAGCATCGAGTGGCTGGCGCAGCAGCCGTTTTCAAATGGCAAGGTCGGGATGATCGGCGGGTCGTATCTGGGTTGGGTGCAGTGGTGGGCTGCAGGGCAGCATCCAACTCACCTGGTGACCATCATCCCGAACGTCGCTCCGCCTGATCCTTTTTATAATGTGCCCTACGAGTACGGAACGTTTTTTTTATGGGGCGCCATCTGGTGGGCCGACGTTGTGGACAGTCAGGCAACAGGCGATCTCTCCGGGGCGGCTTTCAGCAAGATCTTTGAAAAGAAATATTCAAAGCTGCTGCGCGCACTGCCCGTGATCGATCTGGACAAGACCGTGCTTGGCAAAGAGAACCCTTACTGGCGCAAATGGATACAGCATCCGACCAACGACGATTACTGGCAATCAGCCAATTTCCTCGACCGCCTCAAAAATGTAAATATTCCCGTATTTCACCAGTCTGGCTGGTTCGATGGTGACGGCATCGGCACCAAGCTGAACTACCTGAGGATGGCAAGTTTCAACCACCAAAACCAGAAGCTGACCCTGGGACCCTGGGGACATACCGACACGGCTGCGCGGATGATCGGCGACCGGGACTTTGGTGAGCACGCGGTGATCGATCTGCAGCGAGACTACCTGCGCTGGTTCGATTACTGGCTCAAGGGCGTGGACAATGGAATCGCAAAAGAACCACTGGTGAGCCTGTTCGTGATGGGATCCAATAGGTGGCTTCACGGCGCTACTTATCCGCTGGAAGTCACACGCTTCCAGAAGCTTTATCTGGCGAGCGGAGGCCAGGCCAACACAGCCAAGGGTGATGGCAAGCTGACCTTTGATGCGCCGCCCAGCAATTCTCCTTCGGACCACTACAGCTACGATCCTGGCGATCCTACACCCGATCCGCGACTCTACGAGGAATCAGAGGAGAACGAAAAGAAAGAACGCTCGGCGATGGAGCGCAAGGCTGAAGCCCAGGGTTACCATCAGAAGATCACCGAGGAACGGAAAGACATCCTGGTCTATGTAACGGATACCTTCACTCAACCACTCTCCTTTGCCGGGCCGGTTTCGGCTGTTCTCTATGCCGGCTCTTCAGCCCGTGACACGGACTGGTTCATCAGCCTCTCTGAGGTAGACAACGACGGCAAGATCTTTCCGCTGGTCCAGGGCAAAATCCGGGCACGGTTTCGCAAGTCCATGACCATACCGAAACTATTGAAGCCCAATGAGGTTTACGAATACACCATCGATCTCTGGCAAACGGGGATTACGATTCCGGCAGGATCGCGCCTGCGCATTGAGGTAGCCAGCGCTGCCTTTCCGTTCTTCTCGCGCAACTTGAATACCGGCGGACATAACGAAACTGAGACAAAATATGTGACGGCGGAGCAGACCATCTATCACAATCAGCGCTATCCTTCGCACATTCTGCTGCCGGTTGTACCGGAGGAGAAACAAATGGCTACCGGCCGGTAGCAGAGGTGAAAGCAATGACTGGTTTGACAGTATGGCGAACGACCCCATATTCACAATCATCCTGGTATGCGTGATTGGCTATCACTTGCGTTCCTGGATCCTGGCGGCTAAAGGAGTAAAAGGCCTGCCCTGTAATTAGATTAGGAAAGAGGAAGAAAATGACTATCCGACAACTAGCTCTCACCATTTTTGCGGTAGTGCTCATGGGCCTGCCCGCGGAGGGCCAGTCCACCGCCGAACTGCTGCAAAAAGGAATCTACACGCAGGAGACGGTGGGCGACCTGGATGGAGCCATCAAGATCTACCGTCAGATCATCAACTCCGTTTCGCAATCCCGCACCTACGCCGCCCAGGCTCAATACCGGCTGGCTCAATGCCTGCTGAAGAAAGGAGAAAACGATGAAGCTGTGAAGGCCTTTGAGAAACTAATGCAGGATTATCCTGAGGAAAAGGAACTCGTAGCCAAAGCGCGTGAGTACGTTCCCAGCGAAACGAAGCTCCTTCCGATACCCTGGGAGGCGAATGAGCTGTCCGAACTTCGTTTCAAACTCCAGAAGGGCCTGGATCTCGCAACGTTCATCTATTCGATCGAACCTGCCGCCGGAAATCCGCAGAACTCTATCATATTGACCCGCCAGTATGTAGGATCAACGCCGATTCAGCAGGGCCGCGTGGAAGCCAACCGCGATACCATGCGGCCAGTGAGCAGCACGTTCAATACCATGATGATGAGTGAGTACAAGTTCGACTATGAAGGCAGACAAGCCCGCATCAGAGTTGGGAACAAAGAGCCTAGAATCGTCACCTTTGATGCGCCGGTCTTTGACAATGAAGAAGCATTCTTCTTATTTCGCCGGCTGCCGCTGGCGGTAGGGTATAAAACCACTCTTTCCGTCATGTCCTCCGGGGGCATCGTAGTGAATCTCGTATTAGCGGTAACGGCAATGGAAGATGTGCAAGTCCCGGCAGGGAAATTCCATTGCTTCAGGGTGGATTTATCCAATATGAATCAAACCTTTTGGATTGCGGCTGAGCGTTCCCGGCCTGTCGTCAAGTTCGAGAATGAGGCGGGGGTTGCGGAGCTGGTGAGCATTCGCAAAATTGACCGGCACTCGCCCGTCAACTACCAGGATGCGAGAGTCGGGATCTCTTTCACTGCGCCTCCAGGCTGGGTGGTGCGGCCAGAGGAAGCCACAGCCAAGGATGAGACGCCCTTATCCATGCTGGATCCTGAATCAAAGATTTCCCTGGCTGTGTGGGCCAAGGAGATCAAGACCGCTCCCTCTGATATGGCTCGCGAACTCCGTGCCACGCTTGACCAGCGAGTTGAGCGCAGCTCCCATAATCTCAAGGACTACCATGTTCGTC